>JAEAMF010001691.1_pt1 | contig 14710 bp, 19 predicted proteins | sample 8958721 | NCBI WGS metagenome assembly JAEAMF01 (sample SAMN16933255, study PRJNA681124) | bioreactor sludge metagenome | isolation source: anaerobic bioreactor treating anionic surfactant - SDBS | place: India: Bengaluru | collected 2019-02-28
ACGGAGGAGCGCAAAATCGTTGCAGAAGTATTGCTCGGCCACGTCGCGGCCATCCCCGATGAGATGGAGGAGGACCTCCGGGACCCCGCGATCCGCTGCGAGCTTGAGGAGCGCATGAACATGCTCGTGGCTCCCATGAACGCCACCAGTGGAGTAGATGCCCACGAAGTGGAGGGGGACCCCTGCCTTCTTCGCCCGCTCGCATGCACCGGTGAGCACCGGATTCTCGAAGAAGGCTCCCGAGCGGATGGCCCGATTGATCTCCTCGAGCGGCTGCCACACGATGCGACCCGCCCCGATGATGAGGTGCCCGGGCTCGCTCGCGCCCTGCTGCCCCTCAGGCAGGCCCGCCGCATTCCCCGCCGCCGCCATGATCACGTTGGGAACCTCCCGCTCGAGACGCCGGATGGTGGGCATTTTCGCCAGAGAACGCGCATTTCCGGGCCCCGGGGGCGCCACCCCGAACCCGTCGATGATGATGAGGCAGAGGCGCCGCACGCCCCTAACCTACCACCCGTCTTGCGGGAGTGCTACGATGTTAAGCGAACTCAACGATCCCATGGATATCCGCCACGTCTCGCACTGGAGATTCTTCCACACTGTCGGCTGGGCCGTCCTCCTCTGCGCACTCATCGTGGCCATCGCAGCAACCCTCGGCCGCGCGACGATGAACATCCGCGCCGCGCTCACCGACAAGCCCGACATCGCCATCTACCTCCTGCTCCCGGAAGAGGAAATCGGCCGCACCATGCTTCTGAAGGAGAGTGAAACGGAACGCGACTACCTCGCGGAGACGAAGGACGGCCCCAAGCTCATCCGCCTGAAGAAGGGGGAGAAATGGTACGTGGCGGAGATGGAAAAATTACGGGAGTGAGCCGGATGCATCGCTCAAAGCTGCTACCCTAGGGGAGACATCTCCCTGCTATGACGCGCATCTCCCTCCTCGGCGTCCCCCTCGATGCACTCACGCGTGAGCAAGCCATCGAGATCCTGCTCTCCTTCCTCCGGGAGGAGAGGCAGAAGCACGTGATGACGCCGAATAGTGAGATGCTCGTGGAAGCGGCACGCCATCCCCTTTTTCGTGCGCTCCTCCAGAGGAGCAATCTCAACCTCCCCGACTCCGTGGGCCTCCTCTGGATGGCACGCTGGACCGAGCAGGAAATCCCCGAGCGCATCACCGGCGTGGACACCGTGACCGCACTCTGCAGCCGCCTGACCGCCGACTGTCCTGTCTTCCTTCTCGGAGCGCAGGAAGGAGTCGCCGAGCGTGCCGCGGAGGTCCTCCGCCGGAAGAATCCGCAGCTGCAGATCGCAGGCACGTACGCCGGAAGCCCGAAGGAGGAGGATGCCCCTGCCATCATCGAGCAGATCAACGCGGCCTCCCCCCTCCTCCTCCTCGTCGCCTACGGCGCGCCGCAACAGGACCTCTGGATCGCGGAGCACCTGAAGGAGCTCCCCGGCGTGCGCGTCGCGATGGGCGTCGGCGGCACGTTCGACTTCCTCGCCGGCGTCACGCCCCGCGCCCCGCTCTGGATGCAACGCATGGGACTCGAGTGGCTCTGGCGGCTCTTCCGGGAGCCCCGCCGCATCGGGCGGATCTGGAATGCCGTCGTTGTGTTCCCCCTCCTCGTCCTCCGCCACGGCAGGGAGGGAAAGACCCTGTGAAAAATCGATTTTCCATTTTTCATTTTCCATTGCTACAGTGACCACCCATGCACCGAAGAATCCTCCTCTTCATCGGCTGCGGACTGCTCCTCGCCTCCTGCACGCTCCCCACGCCGCCCACACGGCCGCAGGGACAGGAAGTAGCACAGTCATCCGCGATGTCCTCGGTGGCAATGATGGAGGCCGAACCGGTCGATGGTGCAGGTGAGCGCGCACCGACGACGGAGGAGTTCACCGGCACGGGAGCACTCACGGAGCGCCTCCTCCCCTCCGGCACGCTGGAGATCGGGAACCGTGACGCGCCGCTCGCCCTCCTCCTCTTTACCGAACATCACTGCGGGTACTGCCGCGAGTTCCAGTCCGATCTCTTCCCGCGCCTGCGGGAGGACTTCCTGAAGCAGGGAACCGTGCGACTTGAGATCGCCATCCTCCCGTTGAAGAAATACGCCGGCAGCCGCGAGGCGGCGGGTGCGCTCCTCTGCGCCGGACAGCAGGGAAAAGGGCTCGCCATGCACGAGGCGCTCCTGAAGAGCGGGAACTTCTCTGAGGAGTCTTTCCTCGCACTCGCAAAAGCTCTCGAGCTTGATAAGAAAACCTTCTCATCCTGCCTCGTCTCCCCGGAGACAGAGAAGCTCCTCGCGGAGCAGGGGGCATGGGAGCGCAGTCTCTCCGTGAATCTCGTCCCCACCTTCTTCCTCAATGGCGAGAAGCTTGTGGGCCTCCCCTCCTACGCCGATCTGCGCGGGAGGCTCGAGCGGGCACTGAAATAATTCGTGAGAGACAAACCTGCGGTTTTTCTCTCACGGGCTCTCTTTTCCCTTAGAGGTGCGGCTCCAGCGTGGGGCCCACAAGACCCACGCTTCGCCGCGATTGATATCAATATCCATGCTATTCCTCTCCAACGAAGATATGTGCATCCACACAAAAATAATGTGACGTATACTACGAAAGTGGCGACCATCTTCATCTTCCACGGAATCGATGGGCATCCGGAGGAAAACTGGTTTCCGTGGCTGAGGAACGAACTCGAACGGACAGGACACCGCGTCGTCGTGCCGAAATTTCCGCACACGGATCACCCACAACTCGACGAGTGGCTCGCCTTTTTTGAGCAGTGGAAGTCGCTCCTGAACGCCGAGGCCATTCTGATCGGCCACAGTCTCGGCGCCGCATTCGCGCTGCGATTACTGGAGCGCTCCGGGCATCCGGTGCGCGCGACATTCCTCGTCGCTCCCGTTTGGGGCGTGATGGAGAACAAGTTCGATCCGCTCATGATCAGTTTCACCCTGGCCCCCTATGACTGGCAGAAGATCAGGAAACATGCGGGAAAAGTTGCCGTCATCCACTCGGACAATGACCCGTACATCGCGCCGGAGAAGGCCGAGATACTGGCGGAGAATCTCGGCACGGAGGCGACGCTCGTCAGGAACGGCGGCCACTTCAATGCAGCGGCCGGGTATACGACGTTCGAGCAACTGCGAACTGCGTTTGTGATGGCCCTCCTGTAAGCGACCACACACCCCACCTCTGTAGCGGCAGATCGCGATCTGCCGCTCCTGTTATTTCGAAATTCGCACCACCTTCGTCTTCGCCGTGTGTCCTTTCAGGATCTCCACGTGCGATTTCGGCACCCCAAACTCCTCCGCGAGGAATCTGATCAATTCTTCATTGGCTTTCCCATCCTCCGGAGCCGCGGCGATGTCGAGCTTCACGGTACCATCGGCCAGCACTTCCTTCGCTCGCGTACGCGCGGCACCGGGATGCACGCGAAGAGAAAACGTGACCGCCTTTCCTGCCGCTATCTGATTCCGGAGTTCATCAAACATGCACACAGTATGCCCTAACCTACGCCCTCACATTGGCCTTCCTCCACTTCTCGATCTCCTTGTGATGCCCCGAGAGGAGCACCGCAGGTACGGGGAGCCCCCGGAATTCTTCCGGCCGCGTGTAGTGGGGATACTCCTTCTTCCGGCCGAGTGCAGCGGAGAAGCTCTCTTCCAGCGCTGATTCATCCTTGCCGAGCACGCCCGGAATCTGCCGCGCGACGGCATCGATGAGCACCATCGCAGGGATCTCGCCGCCCGTGAGCACGTAATCGCCGATGCTGATCTCCTCATCGATCCACCCGCCGTCGATCACGCGCTGGTCGATGCCCTCGTAGTGTCCGCAGAGCAGCAGGAGCCATTCGTGTTTTGCCAGTTTCTCCACGCCCGCCTGGGTGAGCCGCTCCCCTCTGGGGGAAAGATAAATCCTCCATGGTTTTCCTTTGGTTCTTTTTTTTCTTTTGTTTCCTTTATTTCCTTCGCCCAGCACTGTTTCGATCGCCTTCACGATCACATCCGCCCGCATCACCATCCCCGCCCCGCCGCCGTACGGCGCGTCGTCCACCTGATGGTAGCGCCCGAGCCCGAAGGTCCGGAGATCGTGGAAGTGAAGATCGAGGTGCCCCTTGCCACGCGCACGGTCGATGATGCTCTCGGTGAGAGGCCCTTCGAACATCCCGGGGAAAAGGGTGAGGATATCGATCCGCATGCACGGGAAAAAACGCTAGACTGAGTGTAGCAGAGAACCGCATGGGAACCCCCAAAGTCTCCATTCTCGTGCCGACCTACCACCCCGCGCCGGAGCACCTGCGTGCGGCGCTGGAAGCCTTGCAGAGGCAGACTGTGCAGGATTGGCACGCCGTCATCCACGACGACGCCTCGACGAGCGATGTGCAGGGCATCGTCGCGCCGTTCCTCGCCGACCCGCGCTTCACCTTCCGGAAGAGCGCCCACCGCCTCGGCATCGGAGGGAACTGGAACGCCTGCCTGCAGTATGCCGGGGCGCCTTTCATCCAATACCTCTTCCAGGACGATCTCTGGGAACCGGCATTCCTGGAAAAGGCGCTCGTCGTCCTGGAGGCAAATCCCACCGTCGGCTTCGTCTCCGTCGACCACGCGTACCGGTATGAGGGAGGAGGCACTCCCGCCGCGTACTACGAGGACCTGAACGCTTTCAAGCGCGCGAACATCGCCGCGGGGAAGCATGCCGGCGGGGAGATGCTCCGCTTCTGGCTCGCGCACGCTCTCCGCCCCGGCCTCATCGGCGAGCCGTCCTTCGTGCTCCTGCGGCGCTCCCTCATCGAGCGCGTGGGCCCCTTCCTCACCGACATGCCACAGAGCCTCGACAACGAGTACTGGATGCGCTGCCTCCTCTCCTCCGACTGGTATGAGCTCCGCGAATCCCTCGGCACTTTCCGGGTGCACCCGAAGGGCGCGAGCGCACAGCACGATCAGGCGGGCGCGGGCCTCACGGACCGGCTGCGCATCTTCGGGCTGCTCCTCGGAAAACTGGACCGGAGGAACCCCCTCCGCCGCGAAGCGGAGCAATCCGCCGTGCGCGCGCTCTCCGCCATGATCCGGAAATACTTCGAGCGCAGGAGGCAGGGCAGGAATGTTTCACTGCAGGGAGGAGGCAGGAAAACCATTGTGCAATTTGCACTGAAGCACCCGCTTCTCGTGATCAGCGCTCTCACACAGAGAACAAGGGGTTAATTTCCGCGGAAGAGCGTGCTGGTCCCAAAGCGGCTGAACGCGCTTTCTCCGATACGCAGCCCCCGTCTGTCAATCTTCCCGCGACGAGTGGGACGAGATTGTTCTGGAAGAGGAATTTCGCCGAGGAGAACGCGGAAGCGCCGATAAATCCCCAGGCACCGCTCATGCACCGCAAGGCTGACGCGGTGCTCATCCCCCGCGCGCTCTTCCAGGGCCAGGAGCGCGGCATTCAATTTATCGCGCATCTCCCGCAGCGCAGCATCCATCTCCTCCGGCAGAGGATCGCCGTTCTTCCGCGCCCTCGCCCGCACCAGCAGCTCCCTGCTCTCCTGCATGCAGGCCTCGCAGCGCCGCACATTCGCGCGGTAGCGGACCGGAATCTGGTCCTCGGGCAAAATCATGACAAGAGAAAAAATGGACGCTCATCCTAGCGACCTTTCCCCATGGATCAAGGCATCTCCTCACACAAATTCCTTCAGCCACTGGCTCACATCCATGATCTTCACCTCTTCGACGGGCGTCGTCTTCACCCCCTGTCGCGGCTTCAGGCGCTCGTGGAATGCGGGGATGTCCTCGTTCTGATAGAGGATGCCGGTGGCGACGCGCTCCCGCGTGTCGACGGCGACCTTCCGCGCTTTCTCGAAGTCCTTCGGATCATGCCCCTCCGCGTGCGCGTCGTAGCAGTGCGCGAGCAGCCACTCGTGCGTGGCGAACCTGTTGTAGGTGGGACACGCCTGCAGGATATCGACGAAGGCAAATCCGCGGTGCTGGATAGCCGCCTGCAGGATCTCCGTGAGTTGCGGGATGTTGCCGCTGAAGCCGCGGGCCACGAAGGTGGGCCGGAGCGAGAAGATGAAGTCCATGCTATTGAGCGTCTCCTCGGGGATGCCGTTGGGCGACGAGTTCATCGTCTGCCCTTGCCAGGTGAGCGCACTCGCCTGCCCCGTCGTGAGACCGTAGTTGGCGTTGTTGTGCAGGACGAACGTCATCCGGTAATTGCTGCGCACCGCATGCACCAGGTGACCCACCCCTTCCGAGAAACTCGCCCCATCTCCGCCGAAGGCGATCACCGGTACTTTGGGATTGGCGAGCGCCGCGCCCGCCGCCAGAGGAATCACGCGGCCGTGGAGACCGTGGAAGCGGTACCCTCCGAGTTTGTCCGACATGTTCCCGTGGCATCCGACGTCGTAGCAGAGGAGCACCTGCCACGGCTGCAGGCCCAGGGTGACGAGGGCGCGCTTCGCCGCCGACCAGATGCCGTAATCCCCGCAGCCGTCGCACCACGTGCAGCGGTTGGGCGAGGAGAATGCCTGCATGGCGGAGCTGGAGAGGGAGAGAGGAATCTTCATGAAGAGAGAGCGGAGAGGAGCGCCATCTTCAGTTCATCGTAGAAGAACGGACGCCCGTCATACTTCAGGATCTTGCGGGACACTGCCCGCCCGGTCGCACGCAGGAGGAGCGAGCTGAATTGTCCCTCGTAGGTGCACTCCACGAGCACGATCTTCCGCGCCTTGGCGGCCAGCGCCTCGAAGAGCTCCGTCTTCAGCGGCCAGAGGTACTGGAAGTGCAGGTAGCCGATGTTCTTCCCCTTCAGTTCATCGCTCTCGAGGACGTCCTGGAGCACGCCTCTGTTGCTCCCCCAGCTCACCACGAGCGTCTCCGGCTCCTTCGGACCCGTGAAGAGGGGCTCGGGCAGCGCCGCCTTCAGTGCCACCCCCTTCTTCATCCTCTTCTCCACCTGGAGGCACGCGTTCTCCGCATCCTCGGAATCCGAACCATCCCCGCTATGCTCATCCCCCTGCGCGCAGTAGACCGCCGCCTCGCTCCCGGGGAGCCACCGCGGAGAGATGCCATCGGGAGCGGCGGGATCGTAGCGATCGGAGGACCGGAGCTTCTTCAAGCTGGCTGGTTCCGTGACGAGCCTGCCGCGCTTGAGCTTCGCGCGCGCCTGATCGAAAGGCTGCTGTGTGAAGAGCGCCTCCGCAAGCTGCTTGTCCGTCAGGACGATCACGGGAATCTGATACTCCTCCGCATAATTGAACGCTTCCGGCAGGAGATCGAAGGCATCCTGCGCGTCACTCGCCGCCATCACGAGGCGCGTGAACTCGCCATGCCCGCTCCCGATCGCCATGAGGAGATCCCCCTGCGCCGTCCAAGTGGGAAGAGCCGTCCCCGGACCCGGCCGCTGGGCGACAATGAAGACCGCGGGTGTCTCGGTGATGCCCGTGAGGGAGAGCGTCTCCGTCATGAGATCGAACCCCCCGCCCGCTGTCGCCGTGACGGCGCGCGTCCCCATGTGCATCGCCCCGACCGTCATCTGTGCCGCCGTGATCTCGTCCTCCGCCTGCTTCACCACCATGCCCGTTTCGTTCTGCATATTCGCGATGAAAGTGAGGAGGGGGCTGCTGGGCGTCATCGGGTAGCCGGCATACAGGCGACACCCCGCGTGGATGACCCCGAGGCCCATCGCCTGGCTCCCCGTGAGGAGGAGGTGATCTTTCCATGTGGGATCGGGCTGCGGGAGCGGGAGTGAGAGACCGGAGGCAATCTGCTCCTTCACGGCAAAGCCTTCCGAAATGCAGGCGAAGTTCAGCTCGAGGAGATCCTTCTTGTGTCCGAATTGCTCGCGCACGAGCTCGCGGAGCTGCTCCTCTTTCTGCCCGAGGAGCGACCACACCACCGCCGTAATGAGGACGTTGCCAAGGATCGGCTTGGCCTTCAGCTTCTGCAAAATGGCCTCCGTGGGGAGCTCGATGACGCGGATGCCCTGCTCCGTGACGTATGCCTGATCCTCCGGCCTCTTGAATTTCCACTGCGGCGTCTGATGGAGGAGGATGCCGCCCTTCCGGAGATCCCGGAGGTTCTTCCCGATGCCGTGATGATTGAACGTCACCACCACGTCGACCTGCGTCGTGGAGCTGCGCACCGGCTGCGCGCTGACATCGAGCTGGTAGCTGCTGTGCCCCCCCTTGATGAGTGACATGTACTCGCGGTATCCGAACACGCAGTAGCCGCTCCGCTTGAGCCCCTTCGCGCACATCTCGCCGACGGAGTTCACCCCCTGACCCTGCGCGCCGACTATCTTGAGAGATAAACGCATGTGCTTCACCGCTGAAAAAGAAAATGACATCCGAGAGTCATGGTGAGCGCAGTCGAACCATGACCCTGCGCGCCGACGATTTTGAGGGCGAGACGAGTCATGAGGCGAGAGTGGGAATCTTGGCGAGGAGCTTCTCCGCCCACTTTGCCACTTTTTCCTCCTGACCATAGGGCTCGTTCACGATCACAAGCGAATCGGCGACGGCGCCGCCGTGCTTCGTCACAAACTGCAGCAGGTTCTCCATGGCGCGCGCGGTGTAGTAGTAGCGGTCATCCCCGAGGGCAATGAGAGCACACGGTTTCTTCTGGAGATCGGCATCCTTCGCCCGCTCCTTGAGGAGTGCATGCATGCGCGGGTGGAGCTGCCCCTCTGTGCCGCCGGTGTTCCACGTGCCCGAAGCGAGGAGGAGCACGTCCCCGCGTAGGAGATCTTCCGGCTTCGCCGCCTCCGCATATTGTTTCTCAACCTTGAGCTTCGCCGCCTTCGCCCGGAGAGCGTCGATGAGAGCATCGACGACGTATTCCGTGTGGCCGGTGGACGTGGAGTAGATGATGTGGAGGGAAGCCACGCGTGTACGGGAGAGGGCTCCATTGTAGCGCCTCTCCGCCGGAACGGAGAAAAAAAATCCCGCTCAGTGGATGACTTCCTTGCAGGAGGAGTAGGGCCGCGAGTAGGCTGACCGATGTTATGAAGCTCAATGCCCTCTTTCACCGGATCGTCGAACACGGAATCGATGCTGATCCGCGTGGTCGGAAAGCCGTCGAGAAGCTCCTCAAGAAGACGAAGGAGCGTGGCGCGAAGCTCGAGGGCATGGAGAAGGAACTCTTCGACACCGAGCGCACCTGGAACCCCTTCGCCGACAGCCGCATCATCTGCGGCACGGGAGAGGAGGAGCTGAAGACGCTCGCCGTCGGCGTGGACATCGAGACCCCGGAACTCCTCCTCATCGATTACCTGCGCAGCAAGGGACAGAAGATCGATGCCGTCATGCTCCACCACCCTGAAGGACGTGCGCTGGCTGACCTCGACAAGGTGATGGACCTGCAGATCGATTTGCTCTGCGGCGTGGGCGTGCCAGAGAACCATAGCGAGGCCATGCTTCGCCCACGCGTCGAGCGCGTCTGGCGCGCCGTGCACGCCGACAACCTCTTCCGCACCGAGCGCGCAGCGGAGTGGTTGAAAATCCCCGCTTTCAACTGCCACACGCCGTCGGACAACCTCGTCTGGGAGCTTGTGGAGAAGACGATCTGCAAGAAGCCGTACGACGACTTGGGTGGGATCCTCAACGCGCTCCTCGAAATTCCGGAGTACAAATGGTACGCGAAGAAGGGTAACCCGCCGATCATTGTGAATGGAGGGAAGGGCAACCGCCCGGGCAAAGTGGTGGCGACGGAATTCACGGGCGGCACGAACGGCCCCGAGGAATTCCTCGAAGCGCAATCGCGCGCCGGCGTGGGCACCATCCTCTCCATGCACGTCACCGAGAAAACCTTCGAGGAGGCGAAGAAGCACCACGTGAACATGATCCAGTGCAGCCACATGGCTTCGGATGTCATCGGCTTGAACCTCATGCTGGACAAGCTCTCCAAGGAAGAGAAGAGCCTTCACACCGTGGAGCTCGCCGGCTTCATCCGGGTGAAGAGAGGAAAGTGAGTTGCTTCCCAAGAATTTTCGCGTACCATGTGGCGGCATTTTTAGATGTCAAGCAGGCAGAAGTCCGCTTCCTCCTGCGACAATATCCCCCCTACTCATGAGAACGAACAATCAAGAAATTCAGCAGCAACTCGATATGCTCGACACGGCAGTCGGGGATGCAAGAGCAGACGTACGCGTCCTGCAGCATCATGATTTCGATCCTCGTTCCTTCGAGCAGCAGCAAATGCTCGACCGCGCAGCTGTCGCCGACATCCTGGCGCAGAGGAGCTAGACCACCCAGCAGTATCCCCTCCGTTTTCTCCCTCATCGGCCAGTCATGGGAGTTCCTCCGTAAGCAGCCCGCCCTCGGGAGCGTCCTCCTGTGGCTCATCATCCTCCCCATGGCCGTCCTCGCGGCATTCACCACCCTCCTCACCCCGCGCGAGGAGCGGCTCATGACTTCGTTCCTCGGCATTGTCCCCCTCTCCGCTCCCGTCAATTTCCTCTTCCTCGTGCTCCAGATCGTCCTCGTGCTCATCGTCACGTGGGGAATCGCGTGCGTGATCCTTGTGGGCAAGCGCCTCATAGCATCACGAGCGGGCCGCGCACGCACTTCCTTCCGGACTGTGCGCTCCAAGGGAGCCACGTACATTGTCCCGCTCTTCCTCACGAGCATCCTCCGCGACTGCTTCGCCTTCTTTTGGGCAATCCTCTTCGTCATCCCCGGCATCGTCTACTCGCTGCGCACCGCGTTCTACCCGGTGATCATTATTGCGGAGGGACGCTCCTACCGTGCAGCCCTGCGACGCAGCAGGCAGGTGGCGATGGGACGGACGTGGACCGTCCTCCGGAAGCTCCTCGGCCTCGCCCTCCTGCTCTTCGTGCCCCCGACTCTCCTCCTCCTGCCCCTCCGGGAACTCGCGGCCTCCGCGGATCTCCCCCTCCTCATCCTCCTCGATGTCCTCGAGGCAGGCCTGAACGGCCTCGCGACTGTCCTCTTCACCCTCTCACTCGTCCTCCTGTACGGCGAATTCTTACGGAGTTCGAATATCTAGCAATTGACTCTCTGAGGCATCCCGCGCACGCTACGGGGCAAGTTTCCCCGTGGCACCATGATCTTCTCTCACCCCATGATCCTGAGAAAAGTTTTCTGCATCGGCAGCGCCGTGCTGGTGGCTGCCATCATCGCGCAGATCCTGCCGCGGGAACTTCTGGAGAACGTGCCGATGATACGCGCGGCGCTCTTCATCCATGGACTCGTGCTCGGTTTCTTCCTCACGCTCGCGGGCCCCTTCAACCGTCTGCCTCTGTGGGATCTCCGCTTTCACCCCATCCTGCGCGGCGGGCTCATGGCGGCCTTCGTCCACCTCGACTTCACCATCTACACATGGATGGATCCACCGGTTTTCTGGCGGACCATCGTTTTTGCCGCGATCTTCGGCGCCATCATCGATACCATCGCCACCCAACTCTTCGGGGACGGGAAGAAACTTCTCCGGGATCTCTCGAAATGAAGCTCCCCGGCTGATGCCTGGACGCCTCTCAGATATGTCTCTGGCGAAGGTTCATGCCGCAGCCTTGATCACCGCCTCGAACGCCTTCGGCTCGTGAATGGCGAGCTCGCTCAGGGCTTTGCGATCGAGGACGATCTTGTGCTGCTTCAACGCCTTGATGAAGGTCGAGTACTTGAGACCGCGCTCGCGGAGCGCCGCATTCAGACGCATGATCCAGAGCGAGCGGAACTCGCGCTTCTTCCTCCGGCGATCGCGGTACGCGTGCTGTCCCGCCTTCATCACGGCTTCGTTCGCCTTGGCGAAAGTCGTGCTCCGCATGCCGCGGTACCCGCGCGCAAGCTTGCGGATCTTCTGATGACGACGATGCCGGACAATGCCTCGCTTGACGCGCATGGGAGGAAAGAAGGAGAGGATGTGTCATGGTGAGCGCTGTCGAACCATGACGCGCATGCTCTAGAGGTAGGGAAGGAGAGAACGCAGGTTCTGCTGATTGGACCCGAGGGGCACGAGCGTCCGCGGGAGGCGCTTCTGGCGCCTGCTCTTCTGCTGCAGGAGATGACTGCGCCCGCGGCGCTTGCAGGCAAAACGCCCGCTACCCGTCCGACGGATGCGCTTCTTGGCGCCGCTGTGTGACTTCTGCTTGGGCACAGGAAAAACGAGAAGACGGCGAAGTATAGCGAGGAGCATCTATGGCATGCAAAGAGAAATCCCTGCTTTTCTCCGGATTATTGCCCGCTCCCAGACCTACTTCTTGCGAAGGATCACGAGGAACTGCGTCCCCTGCTGCTTGAGCTCCTGCTCGATCTCCGCCACATCCTGCAGTTCCTTAATGAGCGTGAGGAGCTTATCACGCGCATAGTTCTTATTCGTCATCTCGCGCCCACGGAGGCGCACGACGAACTTCACGAGATGTCGCTCCGCAAGGAACTCGCGCGCACGCGTGAGCAGGCGCTCGAGGTCATGCCGGTCCGTGCGGAAGCCGAAGCGAAGCATCTTCACCTCCGTCTGCTTGCTGTGCGCACGCTGGCGGCTCTCCTTCTTGTGCAACTGGTAGAGGTATTGACCGAAATCCGCGATTTTCACGACGGGCGGCTGCGCCTTCGGGGAGACCTCAATGAGATCGAGTTCCTGCGCCGCGGCACGCCGCAACGCCTCCTGCAGGGAAAGAGTTTCGTTCCCCGTCTCAGAGACAAGGAGAACTTTCTCCGCGCGGATCTGCTCATTCATGCGCGGCCGCCGTTCTTTCTTCGCCGGGAGGATGATGTGTCTGCGCTTCTGCAGAGGAAAAAGAGAGGGAGGAAACCGAAAAGAAGCCTAGAGCAAGGCACTGGGGAGACGCAAGGGAATGCGGCATCAGGCGGCAGACGGCTGGCGGCTGTAGAGCTGGAGCGTCAGGTTGAGTGTGTACCAGTCCTCCGCCTTCCCGGGCTTGAGCTCTGCATCCCGCACGGTGATGAACTGCATCGGCCAGAGTCTGGAGCGATCGAACGCATCGCCGAGCCCGCTCTGGAAGAGCTCGCGCGCATCCCGCAGGAGCGAAGTTTCCTCCGTGCTCTGGAGCGCGCGGAGGAACGCAGGACCGACGAGCGACCGCTTGAGCTGCTCCTGGAAGGGGCGGGGCTCCCGCGCGTACGCGAAGAGATCCGTCGCGAAAAACTGCTCGAGGGCGACCACGCCCGCAGGATTTTCCTCTTCCGCCGTGCGCACGAGATAGTGCATCTCCTCCTTGGTGAGCGCGTCGCCCACGGTGACGAAGCCGGCAAGGCGGAGCCACCGGAAGACGATATCCGCCCCTCTGCCGCGAACCGCAAGATCGAGAGTAACCGGCTGCGCGCGCAGATCGTCCACGACAGTGGCCTCTCCGATCTGTATCTCCGAAAGGGAGCCGGCGAGGGAACGACCGACGAGATCAGCATGGAGCACATTGAACGCCGCGAGGAGCCGGTCGAGATCGGGTTCGGTGGGGAGGACGAAGACCCGCACATTCTCAGACTGCGAACCGGTGCGCAGGAGCGCATCGAGCTCCGAGAGTTCCGCCTGCTCCTTCAGGATCGCGAGGCGCTGCTCGAGCTCCGGAATGCGCGCCACGCGGGGGAGCACATCGGTCTGCACTTCCCGCAGTGTCTGCAGGTGCAGCGTGATGAGGGGCGCCGAGGCGCCGAGACACAGAGCCCCGAGGATAAAGAGAAGGAGTGGCGAGCGGGAGAGCCGGCGCACGATGCCAGAGAGAGTCATCGGAGTGTCAATGTGAGGGAAAAGGGGGAGTACGGACCAATGACAGGATCGCTTTCGCGGGTGAAGGCGGGAGGATCCACGGAGACGACTCCCGGGAGATGACCGAGTGTCTCGACGAATTGCGCGAGAATCGTCATGCTCTGAAACCCGACATTGCGCACATCCCCCGTGATGGAGAGACGGCGCCCGCCCTCGAGGTAACGGATGGAACCAATCGCGACGGCATCCTCCTGCTCCGGGACAGCCCCCTGCGCCGCCTCGAGGACGGAGGCGCGCACTTCCAGGAAGGACGGCTGTTCGGCTTTCAGGACCTTCAGCCGCCCGAATGCCGTGTCATCGAGCGGCGAGAGATACTCCTCACGCTGCTCCTCCAGGAGGGCAACCTTCGCCGCAAGTTCCTGCTCGCGCGCACGAAGGTCTCCCGCACCCACGAGGGACCCGTGGAGATCCACACGCGCGATGCGCGGGAAGAGGAGGAACCACGAAAGGAGGAGGAAGGAGAGCAGCACCACGCAGAAGAGCGCGAAGGGCAGGGCCACCCGCCGGAGAATCTCCCCCGCCGACGGGAGGGGGCTCGTGGGAGCGAGGAGGAAGTGTGTAGTGAGTTTCATATGTTTTCCTTATATTGTAGCCAAAATGTGCCCTGTTGAATATGGGAGGAAGTTTGCAGAAATTCTATTCTATGTTTTTGTGATCTTTAAGCTATAAGCTGTAAGCAATAAAAACACTCCAGGAAAATGATACCTTGCTTAAGGCTTAAGCCTTAAAGCTTATGGCTTTCTTCACCATACTAACAACAGCTCCAACTTCTACGCTAGAATACTCACACACCTCTTTCCCCCTTCCTCCGTGGAAGATCTGCTCCAGCACCTCCGGGACCTGAAATCGGCGATCGCGACGGGGAAGGACTCTCTTTGAGGCAAAGAAAATCCCCGAGCGGATCGCCGTGCTCTCGGCGCAGACGACGGACCCGAACATCTGGAACGACCAGAAGCGGGCGCAGCAGCTCTTCACCGAGCTCAAGG
>JAEAMF010001693.1_pt1 | contig 14682 bp, 13 predicted proteins | sample 8958721 | NCBI WGS metagenome assembly JAEAMF01 (sample SAMN16933255, study PRJNA681124) | bioreactor sludge metagenome | isolation source: anaerobic bioreactor treating anionic surfactant - SDBS | place: India: Bengaluru | collected 2019-02-28
GGATCAGGGCAAAATCAGCGAGCGAATCCTAAAGATCGATGCGCTAAAACAGTGCTCCGGGATCTGGCTGGTAAATTCTGTACGCAAATGGCAGGAAGCAAGCTTGGTTCCTGATTCCAGACTGAATCCGTAAACGGAAATCGGCGATCCGGAATCAATTATCACTGTCCAGGAGCGCTTCGGCGTCTAGCAAGGTCATGCGCCGCTGCTCGATTGCAAGGATGCCCTGCTTGCGAAGGCGGGCGAGAGTGCGTGTCACCGTTTCCCTCGAAGTCGCGACCATCTCCGCCAATTCCTGGTGCGTGATTTTAAGATCAATGATTGTGCCGCGCGCGTCCCGAATCCCATGCTTTTTAGCAAGCTGATAAATTCCCATACGGATGCGGGCATCGGCGGTGCTGGAGCTCACACTCTGTGTTTGCCAGACCTGCCGCAGTCTGGCGCACAATACATTGATGATCTGAAGCAGCACTTTTTCGTTGTGCATCAGGTACTTGTGAAAATCGGCTCCGCTCAACGATATGATTTTGGAGTCCTCCATCGCCGAAACCGTTGCCGGTGATGTCTTGCCGTCCAAAAGAGACATGTCTCCAAAAAAATCGCCCGTGCGGTGGATTGCAAGGATGGTTTCTTTCCCGCCGGTTCCGGCCTTGGACACTTTCACCTTGCCCGCAAGAACCAGATACATATAGCTGCCGGTCTCCTCTTCCAGAAAGATGATTTGTCCCTTGCGATAGGAACGCAGGACAAAAATGTGTTCCAGTTGGCTGAATTCGGCGTCGGAAAGAGTCGAAAAAAGAGGCACCCTGCGAATCATGTCAACTTTCATCGCAACCTCAACCAGTTAGAATTTGTCTGTCCCAAACCGTCGGCTGCCTCTTTGGACTCGCGGCGTTTCTTTGCGAATCGTAAAAAGGCAAAACCGGCGCCCGCAATGATGGCAATAACACTCAACAGGACAACGAACAGGATGGATTTTACCACAGTATGGAGTATTCGGACCGGTATACCCCACGTTACGCCCTTCTTTTGCGGCTTTTCAAAAATCCACCGGATGGAATAACTGTGACTGATTGCACCAAGAATCGTGTCTGCTTCACCGGGATTCATCCGGCCGGTTAGGACCGCGACCAGGGGGCCTGATCTTTTCAAGTACGTCTTGTCTTTTGATTCAATTCCCCGATGGGCAGTCGAAAATTCGATGAAATATTCCTCTCCCACTTCAGGCGTGGGAAAATTTAGCAGGGTGAGAATTCCGGTTGTATTGTCCAAGGCATACCGGGCCCGGGCGATTTCCGCATCGAATTCAAGGCGAAGGTCTTTCAAGGCTTGAGTGCCGGAATAGGTTTCGAACGATTTCAAACCGGGGAAGTATTTCAAGCTCGAAGCATCGTACCCCGTCCCGGGAAAATGACGGATCAGGGACGGCGGTTTCTGGTCATGCGGGCCCAGGCGATCGCTAACGGAGACGGCCAATCGACGCAGCAGGTCTGCCGGAGCTTTGGCGCCCGTGATTTGGATCCAGCGTCTGCCCTGGAAAAAAGCCACCCTCGAAGAATCCGCCGCGAAGGCGTCTCCCGGAGGGCCATTCTGGGTGCCGGAATCGGTCCGCAGTGTCAGGAGAGAGTAGGCAGCCCTGGAGTCCATCAGCGTTACTACCGTTATGGAAATATCCCCAAAGTCGCCCGCGGAGTACACTCGTTTCGCGTATCGCTCAAATCCCACATCCGAAAACAGGCGTCCGTCAGTTACAGTGGCAAGGCGGGATGGCTCGCTAAAAAAGCTTTCAGCGAGAACTTTTTGGAGCTCCGGAAAATCGTCGACAGCAGGGAAAGGATCTTGCGCCGGTGTTGCCGCCCAGGCCATGGCAGGAAAACACATCAACAACAAGCCGCAAAGGAGGGATGGAGAGACTCTCATTTAATCCGTGCGCCGCTGATTCTGGGCTACGTCGCTTCCCAGCGTCTTCATGTAACCCTCAATTCCGGAAAACAAGGCTTTAACCAAGCGCTCCTGGTTTGCAGGTTTCTTCAGCAGTCGTTCGTCTCTGGGATTGCTGATGAAGGCGATTTCCGTAAGAATAGAGGGCATGCTTGCTCCCACCAGAACTATGAAGGGCGCACTTCGGACGCCCCTGTTTTGAGTCTTCGGGAAAACCGTCCTAACGCCTGAAAAAAGCATTTTCTGGATAATAGAAGCCAGCTCCCTGGATTCTGAAGATTTGTCCGCCTGTGCAATCCTTTTGATTAAATCCTCAAGCTCGCTGATATTGCTGGAAGATGTAGCATTTTCCCTGGAAGCTATTTCGCGCTCTGCCTCCGTCCTGGCGAAATTAAGGTAATAGGTTTCAACGCCGCTAACCGAACGGCTGCGGCTGGAGTTGGCGTGAATCGAAATGAAGAGGTCAGCCTGAAATCTGTTGGCTATGGCGGAACGCTCTTCAAGGGTTATGAAAGTGTCATCGGTGCGAGTCAGAATCACCTGCGCGCCGAGCTTATCCTCAAGGAGTTTCTGAAGATCGAGGGCTATTGAAAGAACGAGGTCCTTTTCCAGCAATCCTCCGGGGCCAACCGTGCCCAAGTCATGCCCGCCGTGTCCCGGATCCAGGACGATCCTCCCGATTTTTAGCCCAAGCATACGGATCAGGGTTCGATTGCCTAGAGCAGTCGGATCCGCCGGCCGCGGGACGACTGGCTCAGTTGAGATGGAATTCGCTGCGACTTTCGCCGTTCCATCCCCGTTTTGCGGCAGGCCGGGCGCAATCAGCGCCGCTTTGTCTTTCTGGGCCCGGACAACAGCGTTCGGAACCGAAGACGGAAGCCCGGCAATTATTGGGTTACTGACTGCCGTCCTTGCGTCACGATTCACAGGAGCAGGCGCAGTCTCTTTCGGTTTAAAATCCTTTGCGGAAGCTTCCTGCGGCGCTGACTTGGAAGAAGCGGCTTTTGAGGTCTGCGGCGCCGCCTGCGCAGGCGTTTTAAGCATAGCGGTATTGATATCTGTTATTGCACGCGGCGGCAGTCTCAATCCTTTTTCCAGCGTTGCAGTCTCGATCCGGCTTGTTTGCTTCGGCTTGGCGAGGGATTTCGCGGAGTTTGCGTCGCGCTTATTGAGACTGGAGTCTGGTTTGGAGGAAGCGAGCGTATGGGAAGCTTTAGCCGCGTCCGAAGAAGCGCGCAAAAGCGAATTCGTAGCGCCCGGTTTGCGGAGATCAATCACAATCCGAAAGGGATCGTGCATTTCGGATACGACCTGATCGCTTTTTGTCGCAAGATCCAGCACCACCCGGACCGTTTGGGTGGTGTTTTGCGAAATTCGGATCTTTTGCAGAAATTCGTCGCCGACCGCGAGGCTTTTTGCTCCAAGTTGGCTGCTCAGTTTGGCTCCGGATATATCGAAATAAATCCTGTCAGGGTTGGAAAGGCGCCTCTTGGAATAAACAGCGGTCGAATCCAGATCTATGATTACGCGTGTGTAATCCACCGTTGACCAATGCCTTATGCTTTGAATAGAGGTGGTGACTTTTGGAATCGCCTGGTCGGTCTGGGAAAATTCCGCCGGAGCCGGGCGTGAAGGCGGAGCGGGGGCAACCGGTTTGGAGGACGGAAGCGCAGCAACGCTGCTTCCGGAGGCCAACTGCCCGACAGCAATAGACCTTCCGTAGTTGGCTTTTAGGAACTGGTATGCACTCTGGGCTGCAGCCTCATCGTTCAGCGGCTTGAGAAAAATATCTCCAATGCGCAGAAGGGCTTCGGGACAGTTCTGATTTCCGCCATAATCGCGGATAAGCAGCTGATAACGCTTTATTGCCGTTTTATAGAAATCGTTGCTGGCGAACTTGTTGCCCATCTCCTGGTATGTGAGACCTTCCTCGTATATAGCATCTCCCGTCCGGCTAAAATGCGGATCGCGAATGTGCACACTGCGATATGTCCTTACGCATTCGAGGTATTGCTCAAGAGTAGGCGAGGCCGCTTTGGATAGTTCATTGCGGATCCGGCGGGCATCTTCGAAAGCCCGGGCCGCTCCCAGGGGATCCCACCGATTTTCCTCGGCCAGCAGCGATGTCAGCCATGCAAACATAGCTATGCAAATAGCTGCATTCGAGAAGCTTATAACGCGTCCGAGACGCCTCATAAAACTCATATTAAATACCTGTTTATCACGTGTCAAGCCCTATTAGTTAGAACTTGTTGATAATTAAGGTATTTGCGGGACCGGTCAGCGAGCGTTCCCCGCACGGCGGAAATGTGCCGGGATTGAGCCCGATTTTCAAACGCATTAGCGCGACGGCGGTATATTCGTAAGATGCAATACTCCCGATTCATCGACAAAGTGGTACGCCGGCGGATGCTTCTCGCCTTCCTCTTCCTGCGTTTCTACAGTCTTTTTTCCGTACCTAGCGGTGACGGATTGAATGTAGTCCTTGGTCTCCTTAATCTCCGGTACGCGGCCGAGGCGTTGTACAAGATTTTCACCGGCATTATAGGCAGCGAGGCTTAGCTCCAAATCGTTGTTAAAATTATCCATAAGGGAACGAAAGTGTTTGACGCCCCCTCGAATATTCTGTTCCGGATCAAAACTGTTGCTGACTCCCAGACGCTGCGCCGTCGCGGGCATCAGCTGCATTAATCCCTGAGCTCCTTTGGGAGAGACTGCCTTGGCGTTAAACCCCGATTCGGTCGCAATTATGGAACGAATAAGAGTAGGATCCAGCCCATAGTCAGTGGCATATTTTTCGATAATTTGCCCATAGGTATCCTCCTTTTTTGTCACCGGCAGAGTGTCGACAGGCAGAGCAGATCCTGAAACACTGAGATTGGAAATGCTGCCTACCGGCGGAACATTGGTGTATACCTGCGTGCCTTCTTCGTCCACATAAGAATAATAGCGCTGCTGGCTCCATGCATTACCGCACAATAGTCCAGCCGAAACGACAAGTAGTACTGCCGATAGAAGATCCGTGCGGTAATTCATGCCAATAACGCCTTCATAACAAACAAAATATTTATCGGCTATGCAATGAAAAGTCTATAGGATTCTTGTCCCAGCCTCAGCATTTTTCTTGATTCAAGACAACGTCTTTTCGACCGCAGCGAAGCTGCACTCAATCGCCTCGGCCAACTTGGAGCAGTCTTTTCCACCCGCCTCGGCAAGTTCGGGCTTGCCGCCTCCCGCGCCCCCTATCAGGGGTGCTATTTGTTTAATGATTTGGCCTGCAGTTATGCGTTTGCAGATATCGCCGGTGACCATAACCACCAGTGCTGCCTTTCCGTAATTCGGGGCGCCAAGTATGACGATGCCGGAACCCAGCTTCTGCTTCAGCTCATCCGCAACGTTTCTCAGGCTGGCACGATCGGTCTCGGGCAAAACGGCCGCCAGAACTTTGATTCCCCGTATCTCTTTTGTCCGTTCCAACATGGAGCCCAGCGAGGAGCGAGCAGTTTGCGCCTTTAGATCGAAGATCTGTCTCTGCAGGTCGCGCACCTGCCCCTGGAGTTTTTCAATAAAGGCAGGAATATCGCGGCGCATTACCTTGTTTTCGGTTTGGATCAGGTCGAGGATCTGTTCGTCGCTCCTGAATCGCTCCAAACATGCCGGACCGGTGACGGCCTCAATCCTGCGGATTCCGGCTGCTATGCCCGATTCGCCGATAATTTTAAACATGCCGATTGTGCCTGTTGCGGGCACATGGGTTCCGCCGCAAAGCTCTTTGCTGAATCCGGGAACTTCGACCACCCTGACCTTCTCCTGGTATTTTTCATCGAACAACGCCATAGCTCCTGACTTCATGGCATCTTCCAGTTCCATGACAGTGGTTTGGACTTCTGTGTCCATCCAGATCTGTTCGTTGACCAGATCTTCAATTTTGCGCATTTCGGCCATCGTCAGGGGAGCGTAGTGTGTAAAATCGAATCGCAATCGATCTGGGGAGACTAATGAACCGGCCTGCTTTACATGAGCTCCCAATGTTTTCCGAAGGGCCGCCTGCAAGAGATGGGTTGCCGTGTGATTTTTCATCGTCAGGCTGCGTTTCTCCAAATCCACGGCCGCCTCGACTTCGTCACCCTCTTTGAGAATGCCGGATTCCATTTCGACCACGTGAGCAAGAACAGCGCCCATAAAAACAGTATCCCGCACCTTAGCCCTGGAATCTCCTCTCAACAAGTGTCCGGTGTCGCCCACCTGACCTCCTGACTCGGCGTAAAAGGGGGTTTCGTCAAGCACAATTTCCCCCTTCTGACCTGTCTTTATGCATTCCGAGCGCTCCCCATCAACTATAATGGCTCGGATTCGAGCTTTCCTGAAACCGGCAAGCCCGTATCCAACAAATATGGTTTTGCCTTCCACGATTGCTTCGGAAACCTGTTCTTCCACTTTTGCACCAAGATAATTCTGGCGAGAACGTTCACGTTGTACTTGAAATGCGCTATTGAATCCAGCTTCATCAATAGCTAATTCGTTTTCCATGGCAAGATCTTCAATGATTTCGATTGGCAAACCGCGAGTATCATATAAAAAAAAGGCATCTTCTCCCGGCAAGGTTCTGCAGCCCGCAGCTTTTAGTTTTCGAGCTCGTTCGTTGAAATCCTTCAAGCCTTCGCCAAGGATTCCGGCGAAGGAATCCTCCTCTTGACGGATTACTCTGGCGATTGTATCCCGTGCGGCAGCCAACTCAGGGTATGCACTTTTCATGGACTCGACGACCTTTCCGGCCATCTTATAGATAAACGGTTCGTTGACACCCAGTCTCTTGCCGTGCACCATAGCCCGGCGCATTATTTTCCGCGAAACATATCCCCGCTTGTCATTTCCGGGGTATTGGCCGTCTCCGACCACGAATGCTGCAGCGCGGGAATGGTCCGCGATGATGCGCATCGAGATGTCGTCGTTGGGATCGGCTCCGTAGTCGGTGTTGCAGATGGCGGATATTTCTTCCAGCAGCGGTCTGAAGAGGTCCGTATCGTAGTTTGAGGTCTTGTTCTGCAGTACGGTCGCTATCCGTTCGAATCCCATGCCGGTGTCTATGGAGGGGGAAGGCAACGGATTCAATGAGTTGGCAGCATCTCGATTATACTGCATAAATACGAGATTCCATATTTCCACCCAGCGTCCGCAGCTGCATGTGAGGTCGCAGTCTCCATGTTTTTCGAGCGGGCTCTTGCCAAAATCATAGTGAACCTCTGAACAGGGGCCGCAAGGCCCTGTATCTCCCATGGACCAGAAATTGTCATGTTCGTCGAGGCGCATGATCTTGTTTTCCGGGATGCCTTCCTGCCGATGCCAGATGTTCCAAGCGTCGTCATCGTCACGGAACACGGTAATCCACAGTCTTGCGGGATCGAGGCCCAAATCTTTGGTCAGCAGCTCCCATGCAAAGTGAATGGCTTCTTTCTTAAAGTAATTGCCGAAGGAGAAATTCCCGAGCATCTCGAAAAACGTGTGATGGCGGTTAGAACGGCCGACGTCTTTGAAATCATTGTGCTTTCCGCTGACGCGCATGCACTTTTGGCTGGAAGTGGCCCGTTTGTAGGGCCGGGTTTCGTTCCCAAGGAAGACGTCTTTGAACTGGTTCATCCCGGCATTTGTAAAAAGCAATGTCGGATCGTTGAAGGGTATCAGGGATGAACTCGGCACTATCCTGTGATCGGCACGTTCGAAATATTTTAGGAACGTTTCGCGGATCTGGTTGCTGCTAATCAATTTGTTCTCCTATCTCAAAGCGCCGTAAGGCCGCATCGGGTATTTCTCCCTTGAGCGCGCTGAAAATGTTTTCTTCCCGGAATCCGCGTTGCCTCAAATGCGTGATCAGTTTCCGGATGCTTTTAAAGTCCGTAGGCAGACCGGATTTCCCATAGCGCTTCAGCACATAGGCTCTGATAACCGGCTCTTCGCCGCCAGACTCGTCTCGAACCTGCGCCAATGCGCGCTCGATTATCGTGAGGCAGACCTGATGGCCGAGCAGGGCATTCTGCACTTTGGCTGGGCTCCATCCCTGCCGGCGAATGCTCCGGAGTGCAAAATTATACGCATATTCGAAGTCATTGAGAAGGCTAAGCCGCTCCAGTTGCTTCAGAACGGTTTCAACCTGGCCGCCGTCTCCAAACGCCGCAAGCTTCTTTTGAAGGTCTGCCCGGCTGTATGCCCTGCGGGCCAGCAAATTCCCGGCCTTTTTGACCAGCAGTTTATGAATGTCTCTATCCATGGGATTCCGGATTCCAGATCGCGGAGGCGAAGCTCTGGAATCTGAAATGAAATCATACTACCTTGCGATTTCCTGTTCCATGGATTCTATGGCGGCGTCTTTGGTTGTGTAGATGCCCTGAACGCGCAGTTTGAATTCTTCAGGATTCGTCGCATAGCTCAGCGCATCTTCGAGCGTAATGTGGCCTTCCTGGTAGTGTTCAAAGATGGACTGGTCGAAGGTCTGCATCCCGTATTGAGATGTCCCGGCCGCAATCGCTTCCCGGAGGATCCGTGTCTTGTCCGGATCGAGAATGCAACTGCTGATGAACTTGGTTGTCCGCATGATTTCGATAGCGGGAACACGGCCGGGGCTATCGGATCTTTTCATGAGACGCATCGAAATGACCGCACGAAGCACCAGGGACAGTTGCAGCCTGATTTGCTTTTGCTGATGAATAGGGAAGACGGCAACGATACGGTTGATGGTTTCCACCGCATCAAGGGTGTGCAACGTGCTGAAGACGAGATGCCCTGTTTCAGCGGCGACCAGCGCCGTTTCGATAGTCTCTATATCGCGCATTTCCCCGACGAGTATGACGTCGGGATCCTGGCGCAGGCAACTGCGCAGGGCAGATGCAAAGCTCTGTGCATCGACTCCGATTTCGCGCTGACTGATAATACTCATTCGATCAGTGTAGGAAAACTCGATGGGATCCTCGATGGTGATGATATGGCGCATGGCGCGTTCGTTGATGTAGTTCAGCATCGAGGCTATGGTTGTTGACTTGCCGGAACCCGTCGTGCCGGTGACGAGCACGAGACCCCTAGGTTCGCGGGCTATTTTTTCAAGGATTTTGGGCAGGCACAACTCCTCGAAGTTCAGGATTTTGGTCGGGATGGCGCGAATGGCAACGGAAACCTGGCCCCGCTGTTGAAAAACATTTACCCGGAAACGCCCCAATCCCCGGACGCCATAGCCCAAATCAATTTCCGCTTGATCCCGGAATCTCTCCTTCTGCTTGTTGTTCATGATGGAGAAGGCCATCATGAGACAATCTTCTCTGTCCAGCATGCCCTGGTCGCCGAGGGGGACCAGTTCTCCGTTAATGCGCAGGTGCGGGAAGCAGCCTACCTTCAAGTGTAGATCCGATGCGCCCTTGGAAACCATGACGCGAAGGAGAGTGTCGAGATTCATAGAGTTCCCGTTAACTTACCAGGGAGTTCTTTCCGGTACGGTCAAGCCGCGGAAATGTCTATAGCCACACGTTTGGCAGCATGTTTTCCCCCACTATTGATATCGGCGGAAAGGTGCGCTTTCAATAGGACTCTTCGATCAATACAGGCTGCAAATTTGTGATTCCCGATACCTGATGAAAGGATTTGAGCTGTGAATCTCCCAAATTGAGGCCAAGAATCGGGAATCGAAAATCGGGATACGCGAATTTGTTGATGTAAAAGGACTTTCACCTTGACTGGTTTTGTCCCTTTCCGTAAGATTCCAATCCTATGAAAGTAGAATCGATGCCCGAAACATTGCAGCAGAGCCCGCCAATCCTTTCTCGCTCGAGCGCCGCCATGACTTTTGCGGTCTGTGTGGCCGGAGCCATGGTTCCGGGGTTGGGGCACGCGTTGTTGCGCAAATGGGGCCGCGCCATGATTTTTCTTGGCAGCATCGGCGCGATGTTCATTCTGGGATTAAACCTGGACGGCAGGATATTTGGCCCGGAATTCGGAAGCTTGTTCCCTGCGTTAAAATTCACAGCCCAGGCCGGATCGGGCCTGTTTTATTGGATATCCCTGGTTCAGGGTTTGGGTGCCGGGGAGCCGACGGCATATACCTACGACTACGCAAATGTTTTCATGTATGTCGCCGGGCTGCTAAACATGCTTGTCATCGTGGATGTTTTCGATATAGCCATGGGCAGAAAGCAATGAAGAATCATTTTGTTTTGTTGTTGATTTTCAGTATCCTGACGTCTCTGGTGCTCACGTTCATTGCCAGGAATGGATCCAGGGAACGTTTCAAGTATTTCCTGTTGCTTATCTGTTCATTCACCCTCCTTTCCCTATTGGCCAGCTGGCTGATGTATCCATTTCCCTTTTAGCCCGTTGGCCGCAGCCGGAATCAGTGGGCGCAGATGAATCTGGAAGGAAGAACCGCAATAGTCACCGGGGCGGCCAGAGGCATTGGGCATGCCATTTGCCTCGAACTGGGGCGCCGCGGCTGCAATATCTCATTCAGCTATCTGAAGAGCCAAGCTCAGGCAGAGCGGCTGGTTGAAGAGCTTGCGGCAATGGGCAGGGAAGCGTTGTGCTTTCAGGGCAGCGTGTGCGACGTCGATTCTGCAAGTCGTATGGTCCAGGATGTTCATAGGAGATTCGGCTCGATCGATTATCTGGTCAATAACGCGGGAGTGGTCAGGGACAAAATGATCCTGCGCATGACTGAAAGCGATTGGGACGAAGTCGTCGATACAAACCTTAAGGGCGCCTTCAACTTTTGCAGGGCTGTGTCTTCAATCATGGCCAAAGCAAGATTCGGATCGATTCTTAACGTTACATCCGTCAGCGGCTTGGTTGGAAATCCGGGACAGGCAAACTATTCGGCCTCCAAAGCCGGCCTGATCGGCCTCACGAAATCTCTGGCGAAAGAACTTGCCGGACGAAACATAACGGTGAATGCCCTGGCTCTCGGCTTTATCGATACGGAGATGACGAAAGGCATGCCGGAAGAACGCAGGGCATTGGTGCGGCAATCGATTCCAATGGGACGTTTCGGAAATCCGGAAGAGGTTGCGCGCATAGCGGCATTTCTTTTTTCGGAGGATGCCCGGTACATAACCGGGCAGGTTATCCAGGCCGACGGCGGCCTCGCGATATAGTCCTCCATCCTTTCAAAATATTCCCAGCAATACACGATTAATTTTTGGCTCCCTGGCCTGCAATGCCGTTAGATGTTCGGAGGGGCGTTGCCTGTTGTTTGGAATGATAATTGCCTGCTTTATGGACCGGCATGAATAACGGCTCGGAGATTCTTGATCTTCTGTCTTTCGTCCTTTCACGCGGCAACGGCGGCGAAAATGCGCGCAGAGCGTCTGGCCGGCTGCTAAGTTATTTCGGATCTCCACAGGATCTAGCCCATGCCACATTGGAGGAAATCCGCCGTGCTGGAAAAATATCGGCGCATCAAGCAGAGGCCATTTTTTATGCGCTGCAACTAGGCAGGCAGGTTTGCTCTATTCCCCTCAAACCCGGAGAACGGTTTTCGAACAGCAGGGAATTGTATCAGCGCTACAGGGCTCTCTTTTTTTCGGTGCAGAAGGAGCATTTCTTCTCGCTGCACCTCAATTCGAAAAACCAGCTGATTCGTGAGGTGCTGATATCTATCGGGAGCCTGAGCACCTCTGTTGTGCACCCAAGGGAAGTCTTTGAGCCGGCTGTTCGCGATAGCAGCGCCGCGCTGATCTTCATGCACAACCACCCCTCCGGCGATCCAGCGCCCAGCAGGGAAGACAGGGAATGCACCCAGAGACTGCTGCATGCAGGACAGATTCTCGGCATTCGCGTCCTCGACCATATTGTCATGGGGCACAATGACTACTACAGCTTTGCGGATGCGGGCCTGTTGAATGAGGTCCTTACCGCCTAGCGCGGCTCGAGACCGCAACCGAATAATCGGCACTGGTAATGGCCGCGCTTTCAGCGCTCAGCTTCCAGATATAGGCGCCAAAGTGCTTGATTCTAAAAGGGAAGAAAACTTCTTTGCAAAACGCAAAGAAGTCATAGATATAGACTCTAACCTCCATCTGATACCGCCTGAAGATCCGGCTGCTCCGCCGAAGGGCATCAAAGCATCTGGCATTAAGGGGAGTATGCGGCTCCGCTTTTTAATTGCTTTGAAAAAGCCGGCAACGTGCTCGCAAACGCAACCGTTGGCGGCTTTTTGGAAAGGATGAATATCACAATCGCGGTTTAAAAATGGCAGGTCACCCGCACTCTCTGTATAATGTTTTCGGGTGAAAAATGAAAAACATTTTCTTTCTCGATGTCGATACCCAACGGGATTTCATGCTTTCAAAAGGCGCGCTCTACGTTCCCGGGGCGGAACGGATCATCCCGAAACTGCGGCGTATCTTTGATTTCGCGCGCAAAAACGAAATATCGATCCTCTCTTCGTCGGACACGCACGTTGCGGATGATCCCGAATTCGGGCAATTCCCCCCGCATTGCGTACAGGGAACCGATGGCCAGCGCAAGATCGACGAAACTCTCTTGCCGCGCCCTCTGATTTTTCAAAATAGGCTGGTCGACCGAAATTTTGCGGACACAGTCAGAAGACACCAGCAGATAATCGTGGAAAAGCAATCTCTGGATCTTTTCAGCAATCCGGTGGCGGAGAGGCTTCTGCGCGTTTTGCCCCCGCGCGCTATCGTGTTCGGTGTCGCTACGGAATACTGCGTCAAAATTGCATGTATCGGCCTTCGCCGTATGGGCATTCAGACCGCCCTGGTTACGGATGCCGTGCGGGCACTGGCGCCGAAAACAGAGAAGGAAGCCATGGAAGAGATGCGAAAGGCCGGCGTCGAGTTTATAGCATTGGATACGCTTCTTGGCGTGGGCGCCGGTTAATCCGCATTATTCACGAGAATGGGCGGCAAGGCGGCGCAGACCGGTATGGCTGCAAGGCGCACGACCGAGCGCAAAGCGCCGGAAATGCCCGGGTCCGCAGCCGCATCGGAAGCTTCATGAACATTGCGGATTTAAGCGCTCCGGATTTCAGAGTATTTCAATTGAGCAGCGGGCTCTATTTTCACATCCCATTCTGCAAATCGCGCTGCAACTACTGCCACTTCATCAGCCGGGAATACGAACGCTCCGAAGCAATCCGGTATGGGAAAGCGGTGCTCCGTGAAATAGAATCATCTGCAGCGGCCGGGGCCGGCATGGCGGTCGACTCAATCTATTTCGGAGGAGGCACGCCAAGCATTGTTCCGGCAAAACATATCGTGGACATATTGCGGGCATGCCGGCGCAAATACCGCGTCTCGGAAGAGTGCGAGATATCAATCGAAACCAATCCGGGCACGGTTTCTGACGGCAAAATTGCAGCCTACCGAGAATCGGGCATAACTCGAATTTCCATGGGGGCGCAATCGTTCTCGAGCCTCGAGCTTGCGGCCGTCGGCCGGATTCACTCGCCGGAAATGATTTTGGATTCTCTGAATCGCCTGAAGACCGGCGGTTTTAAGAACATCAATCTGGATTTAATGCTTGGACTTCCCTATCAGACAGGGGAGAGCTGGAAAGCGACTCTGGATGTAATCCCGGGCCTCGAAATTGCGCATATATCGGTCTATATGCTGGATCTGAATGAAGGGTGTCCTCTCCAGACCATGGTCAGGGAAGGAAAGCTAATAATCCCTCAGGACGACCTGATTTCGGATTTATATCTGGAAACAATTGATTTTCTTTCTTCTTGCGGCTACGAGCATTATGAAATAAGCAATTTCGCGCTGCCGGGCTATCGATGCTGCCACAATATAAAATACTGGAAACGAAAGCCCGTATACGGCTTTGGACTCGGCAGCCACTCATTTGACGGAAAAATGCGCTGGTCAAACTGGGCGGGAATGGAGGACTACCTGACGGCAGTGGAAAGCGGGAAAAGTCCGGTCGAATGGCGGAATCCCATCGATAAAGAGAGAGCTTTGCAGGAAACATTATTCCTCGGTCTTCGGATGTCAGAAGGTGTAGACTGTAGCCTCCTCAAAAACCTGTTTGGGGCAAGAAGGCTTTCTGCCTATGAAAATGCCATGCAGGAGTGGCTGCGCATAGGTCTGATTGAGAACAACGGCAGGGTTTTGCGCCTTACGGCTGCGGGCATGCTTGTCTCTAACGAAATCTTTCAACAATTTGTGTAGGAATTGCCGGATGCTGAATTCAGTCATTGATCTCAGGAGCGATACGGTAACCAAGCCGACCGCAGACATGAGAGCCGCCATGGCAGCCGCAGAAGTCGGAGATGACGTCTACTTGGACGATCCTACGGTGAACCGGCTGCAGGCTCGGGCTGCGGAGATAATTGGAAAAGAGAAAGCGCTTTTTGTGCCTTCCGGAACCATGGGAAACCAAATAGCAATCCGCGTGCATACCGAATCCGGCCAGGAAGTTATTACGGAAGGGCACGCGCACATCTATGAGTTTGAGATGGCTGCCATGGCCGTAATCAGCGGGACCCTCGCGCGGCCGATCCCTTCCGAAAACGGCATTCTGCAATGGGAGGCCATTCGAAAATCCATCCGCCCCAAAATATATTACAGGGCGCAGACGGGACTGATCGCCCTCGAGAACACGCACAACATGGCGGGCGGGAGCGTGTATACCAAGGCACAAATCGACGACATCTGCCACAACGCTCACGACGCCGGATTGCCGGTTCATCTGGATGGCGCAAGGATTTTCAATGCCGCAACAGCGCTGAACATGACTGCTGCA
>JAEAMF010001696.1_pt1 | contig 14675 bp, 9 predicted proteins | sample 8958721 | NCBI WGS metagenome assembly JAEAMF01 (sample SAMN16933255, study PRJNA681124) | bioreactor sludge metagenome | isolation source: anaerobic bioreactor treating anionic surfactant - SDBS | place: India: Bengaluru | collected 2019-02-28
GTTTTCGCTTTCAGGCCGCCTTCCGCACCTGGTTGTACCGGATCGCGACCAACCTTGCCATAGAGCAGCTGCGCCGGGTCAGGCCGGCTGCCGACATTGATCACGTCACTCTGGCGGCAGAAGACACACCGGAGCAAAGTGTCCTCCAGGCGGAGCAGGGCCGCGCAGTGCGCAATGCCATCCTGCGCTTGCCGCTGCAATCGCGCGTGGTCCTGATTCTGCGTGAATATGAGGGCCTGTCCTATAAAGAAATCGCGTCCACTCTGGACATTCCCATCGGTACCGTCATGTCGCGTCTGAACTACGCCCGGCAGCATCTGCAGAAGGACCTGTCGGCCTACTTCCAGCCTTTTGCCATGGAGGAGCCATCATGAACCTGCCTGGTCGTTATTCGGCCTGTCCGTATCGCGGCCGTCTGGAGGCATTCCGGGACGGCGAGGTCTCGCCTGAGGAGCGGCGAACGCTTGCTGCGCACCTGAACGCCTGCGCTGACTGTCGCCGGCGTTTGCAGGAGCTGCACTGCCTTGCTGCAATGCTCAACGCGTACCAGACTCCGCCGGCCGGCTGGTCCGGCGACGCCGAATTCTGGAAAGACCTGGCCCCACAGTTGCGCCCGCGTGCGATCCCGGCCGCGCCGCCGTATTCATTCCTGGCGCCGCTGACCATGGTGGCCTCAAGCCTGGCCCTGCGGGGCCTGGCGACATCGGTGTTGGTCGTTTACGCACTCTACCAGTGGCAGGTGCTGCCAGAATCCTGGCTAGCGGCCATGGTCTCGGCTGCCAGGCTGTCTCTGGGTCCGGTGGTCTGGCAGACCGGTCAGGCTCTCCACAGTAGCCTGGCCAGGTCGCCCACACTCTGGTTCGCCGCATCCGGCCAATCGTGGCTGCTGCTGTTTGGAGCGGCCGTCTCCGTTTTTCTGCTGGCCCTGTCCGGCCTGTACATCGGCTGGTTGCTGCGCTGGTTGCGCGGCCAGGTTGCGCTGCAGAATGGACTGCCGACCGAATAAACTCCCGTTGACCTGCGTCTGAAAGGTAGCAGCAAAGGAGTCCACGCTGCGCAAAGGGGTTTGAAGGAGGAAACGATGGACTATGGCAAGCTTTTGAGGCGAGCGGTCGAGATCACCTGGCGGCACAAAGCGCTGTGGCTCTTTGGCTTCCTGTTTGCGCTATTCACTGGTGCAGGGGGCGGCGGAGGCGGCCAGGGTCTGCAGTACAGGATCGGGCTTTCCGAGCTGGCGCGGCCGGAATGGGCCTGGGGCCTCGCCCTGCTGGTGATTCTGGTGGTGTTCGTGGTCGTTGTCGCTGCGGTCGTGCTTAGCAACATCAGCGTCGGGGCACTCATCGGTATGGTGCGCGAGGTCGAAGAGACGGACCATACGACGGTTCGCAGCGGATGGCGCACCGGCAGGTCGCACCTGTGGTCTCTGATCGGCATTGACCTGGTTACGGTGATCCCGGCGGTGATCGTGGCGCTGACCTTGCTCACGCTGGCGCTGGCACCTCTGCTCTTGCTGATCCCCGAGCGAGGAGCGCTTGCTGAGCGAGAGGCGTTGAGCGTCCTGGGTATCGTTTTGACCGTGTTGCTGGTCCTGGGTGCTGTGGCGCTGATCATCATCGGCGGCACCGTGCTCAGCGTTGTGCGCGAGTTCGCCTACCGCCAGTGCGTTCTGGAGGGCCGGGGCGTCGGGTCGTCCATCCGCGAGGGCTACCGGATGGTGCGGGCTCATCTGCGATCCGTAGGGCTGATGTGGCTCCTGCTCCTGGGCATCGACCTGGCGGTCGGGGTGATCGTCTGGCCGCTGGCGGTGGTCGGGTTCGGCCTGGTAGGGGGCGCAGCGGCTACCGTCTACGCCACCAGTGAATCGGTTGCTGCCGCGATTGTGGTCGCTCTGGTGCTGGGGATACCCGTGGGCCTGATTTCGGCCCTGGTGCGCGGAGTCTATCTGGTGTTTCAGTCCAGTGCCTGGACACTGGCATACCGTGAGGTGCAGGCGCAATCACTGGTGCCAACCGGGACGCAGTCGAGCCTGGCCTGATTGCAAAGGACGGAACATGCGCCGCATCCAGTGCGGCGCATGTTCTTTTATTCCCTCTGCGCAAGCCGCAGTTTGACGAACATCCAGGGCGCACCCAGCGCCGCCCACAGCCCGATCAGCGCGTAACGAACCACGCGGAACAGCAACCCCTCCGGCAGGACAGCCTTAAGCCCGAAGTACAGCCCCAGCAGCACGACCACACCGGCCACAAAACGCGCCAGTCGCCTGGCCCACGGGCCGGCGGTGCTAAAGCGCACCCGCTCTCGCTCCAGGGTCACGCCTACGCCCAGTCCCAGGAGCGTGCCCATGGAGGATGCCGTGTCCGCCTCGGCATGCAGGGCCAGCAGGATGAGCGGTACGGCGATGGGGAGTGCCAGCTTGCGCAGAAGGGATGGTTGTTGCTCTGGTCGGGACCCGAAACGACCCCTGTACCAGCGAGCCAGGCAATCGTAGCGGGAGACCAGCACCAGGCCAATCATCGTGCCTACAATGACGTCCTGAGGGTAGTGTACCCCAAGGTACATGCGCGATAGACCTACCAGGAGGATCAGCGCCGGGGCCACGATCCAGAACCAGGTCTTGCGTACCTGGTCGGCCAGGTAGCTCCACACCGTGGTGGTGGTCTGGGCATGGCCGCTGGGGAAAGAGTAGCCCTCTACCGGAGTGATGACACGCACCGCATCTGCTGACGGCCGCGGCACCACAAAGGCCGCCTTCAGAACGGTGTTTATATAGGCCGATCCGAGATAGAGGAAAGCTAGGCGTGTGGCCAGTGCCCTGTCCAGCACCCAGTACAGAAACGGGACGATAAGCATGGCGAACTTTTCATCCCCAATGAAAGTGATCGCCTTAAAGATCGCGTCCAGCGCCGGGTTCCCCCAGGCCTGAACAGACTGGATGCCCCGTGTTCCCCACAGAATCCAATTCTCCATGATCCCTTCCTCTCCTGAGCTGCTCAGCCAACCAGGCTGCGCACGCAGTGCAGGACAATCCGCGCGCACGCCGCCATGTCCGAGAGGGCGACGTATTCCCCGGTAGTATGTTCTCCGCCCGCACCCATGCTGGTGTTGACGACCTGCAGGCCATGGGCATTGTAGATGTTGGCATCGCTGCCTCCGCCGGTGGGAACCAGACGCGGCTCGACCCCGGTGGCCCGGCAGGCCGCCGCCAGCTTGCTCACGATCAAATCGTTCTCCGTCAAGGCATAACCTGTGTAGGCACGTGTGACCTGGACATCCACCGTTGTCTGGTGCTGGTGTGCCGCGGATTGCAGCGCCTCCACCATGCTGGCGGTCTGTGTCTCCAGCCTGGCCAGCCGGCGGCTGCGTGCTTCGCCGGTCAGCTCGACGCGGTCGGGCACGATGTTGCGCGCCGTGCCGCCCTTGATGATTCCGATGTTGGCGGTAGTCTCTTCGTCCAGGCGGCCCAGGCGCATGTTGTGTATGGCTTCCGCAGCGACCACGATGGCGTTGATCCCCAACTCGGGGTTTGCGCCGGCGTGGGCAGCTTTGCCGTGCACGACAGCGAACAGCGAATCCTGGGTGGGTGCCGAGACGACAATGGCGCCGGCCGGACCACCGGAATCCAGGGAAATGCCCAGTTTGGACTGCAGCCGGGACAGGTCCAGCCCTTTGGCCCCCACCAGCCCCAACTCCTCGCTGACGGTGATCACGACCTCTATGGGCGGGTGGGGGAGATTGTCTTCCCGCAGCGTCTGCAATACCTCCAGCATCACGGCAATTCCCGCTTTGTCGTCGGACCCCAGGATCGTTGTGCCGTCGCTGTAGACCACCCCATCCTTGACGAGCGGCTTGATCCCGTGTCCGGGCATGACTGTGTCCATGTGGGCCGCCAGCAGGAACGGATCGCCCTGCCCGGGCAGCCTGGCCACCAGGTTGTGCAACGGGTCCAGCTCGACCGTGAACCCGAGCTGGTGCAGGCGGCCCGCCAGTTCCCGGGCGAATGCCGCCTCCTCACCAGAGGGGCTATCTATCTGCACCAGAGCCAGGAAAGTGTCCAGAAGCCGTGTTTCGTTGATCATGTGCATCTCCATTGTAGATTGCCAATGTGCAGGCTGCATCCCTTGCCGCACTTGGCTTTTTTGCGCACTTACGCTATACTGTGCCTCACGGTACGATCGGGAGAGGTCGCATAGTTCGGTCTAGTGCGCGCGACTCGAAATCGCGTGGGCAGCAATGCCCCGTGGGTTCAAATCCCACCCTCTCCGCTCCCGTGACAGCGCCCCTTATTTCGAGGGGCGCTGTTGTTTTTCCGCACTCAGCGGGCCAGCACCTCACTCAGCCCATCCGCTACGGCCACCGGATGGCCAATCTGCCGCTCGATATCCGCCGGCGTCCGGTCATCGAGCGTCCGCTCGCCCGCGGCGTCGAACATCACCCTGGGCAACACCACCAGGTCGCCCAGCTGTCTGTTGCGCAGTGCCTCGACGACATCTTCCGCCACCAGGAGCCCCGAGACGGTCACGGTATCGCCAAAGAAGGCGTTGGGCACGGCGATTACTTCGACATCACCCTCGACCAGCTCTGCCAGCTCCTGGGCCAGCCCGCGCATCACATGTGCGATCAGCATTCCGCAGACCAGGGTGATCCGGCGGCGTGATGTTGCCCTGCCACTCATGCGCCTCTTGGCCCGGCTCCAGTCATCCAGCAACAGCCGGGTCAGGCCGATCCCGTTTGCCACCTGGGGAAAGCCATCGTACGAGCGCGCCGACGGAGGTGGTGCACCGGCGAGCAGGAAGAACTCGTCGGAGGGGTATACCAGACCGGTGCCGCGCTCGCTGCGAAACTCGCGCTGCAGTTCTCTGGCCCACGTCACGATCTGCCGGGCCTCCGCGGCGGTCACCGTCCGCAATCCGCAGGAGTGGTAGCGCGTGATACCGATGGGAACCAGGCCGATGGAAGAGACGGCGGGGCACAATGCCAGGTCCTGCACGGTCTTTTCCAGCGCCGGGCCGTCGTTCAGACCCGGGATGATGACCACCTGCGCGTGTACCTCGATGCCCAGCGTGCCCAGCCGGTTGATCTGTGCCAGAATATCCGGCCCCTGCGGCACACCCAGCAGTCTGGCCCGCAGGGAGGGATCGGTAGCCTGCACCGACACGTATAGCGGGCTGAGCCGTTGCTCGGCCAGGCGGTCCCAGTCCTGTTCCTGCAGGTTGGTGAGGGTGATAAAGTTGCCAAACAGAAATGAGTACCGGTAGTCATCGTCCCGCACATACAGACTCTTGCGCAGGCCCGGAGGCATCTGCCGGACAAAGCAGAAATCGCAATGGTTCCGGCAGTGGCGGATGCCATCGAAAGTGGGCGCGGAGAACTCGAGCCCAAGGTCCTGACCATAAGTGCGTGCGATGTGCGCGGTGACGGCTTGATCCGGTGGGCGCCGGAAGACGATCTCCAGCTCTTCGTCGGCGGAATAGAACCGGTAGTCGACAATATCGCGCAGCACATGGCCGTTGATGGACAGGATGGCGTCACCCGCGGTGAGCCCTGCGGTTGCAGCCAGGCTGCCGGGCGCCACCCGTGTGATGTGCCCGCCCGTGCCCGGAGCACCACGAGAGGGGTCAGGCTTCACGATGGCGCTCCCTGCTCATCACGATAGGGGACCAGGGTATCGCTCGTAGCTCTGTCCAGGTCGCCGTATACCCCACGGTATTCCGGCGGCAGCAACTTGGCCAGTGCATACATCGCTTCCTGAGTCATCTGATGCAATTGCTCGCGGGGGACCTTGACCGCAGCGCCCTTCCGCACCGGGTCCGGTGCGGACCCGAGGTAGAATGCCTCTCCGAACGTCACGCGCAAGGGGGTGCGTCGCAGCCGGCGCAGGTTGTGCCCCAGGTATTGCTGCCCGCTGAGTGCCACTGGCACGATTGGTGCCTGGCTGCGAACGGCAAGCCAGGCCACTCCATCGCGGCCCTCCAGCAAGGTTCCTTGCCTGCTGCGCGTCCCCTCGGGAGCCATTAGCAGGCCGTGTCCCTGGTCCAGCAGTTGCAGCGAGGTGCGAATCGCCGTCATGTCCAGCTCACCGCGGTGCACGGGAAACGTGCCGTACAGGTTCAGCACGAGCGCCAGGAGCGGGTTCTGGTAGTTCTCAATTTTGGACATGATGATGATATTGCGCGGGGCCAGGGTGGCAACCAGGATCGGGTCGATATAGTAGATGTGGTTCATCATCGCGATGAACGGGCCTTGCCCGGGGACGTGCTCAGTACCACGCATGTCCAGTTTGTACAGGATGCGGATGAGAAATCCCAGGACGATATTGGCGATGCGGCGGAACAACTCCCCCTCCTCAGGTACTCCGTACCCCCGTTTTTCGCCGGAGGCGATGGCTATTCGGGGCTGGCGTACAGGCCCCGGTATGGTAGTGGCGGCAGGGCGGCGATCCGGCGCCCTGCGTTCACGGATCCATCTCTTGTAGCAGCTCGTGCACCTGCGCCATCACCTGCTCGATGGCCAGATCGGTGGTATCCAGGATAACCGCATCGGCGGCGGGGCGCAAGGGAGCAGCGTCGCGCTGGCTGTCAATCTGGTCGCGGCGGCGCATCGCGCGCAGAATGTCCGCATATCGCACCTTTTGACCCCGTTGCCGGTTCTCCAGATAGCGGCGGCGGGCGCGCGCCTCAACCGTGGCATCGAGGTAGATCTTGAGCGGGGCCTCAGGTAGCACCACCGTGCCAATGTCGCGGCCAACCATCACCACCTTGCCGCGCAGGCCAATGCGTCGTTGCTGGGCGGTGAGCGCGGCACGCACGCCGGCATAGGCCGAGACCGGGGACACGCCGTATTCCACCTCGGGCCGCCGCAGGTCCCAGGTCACATCCTGACCATCCACGCAGACCGTATACTGCCGGCCGTCGTGGACGGTGGGCTGGAGGACGTCGATGCGTGCCTCCTCGGCCAGCCTGCTGACTGCCGCCTCGTCCTCAATCGGGATTCCGCGTTCCAGTGCGGCCCAGGTCACCGCCCGGTACATTACCCCGGTGTCGAAGTAGAGGTAATTCAGCTCATCGGCCAGCAGCTCACCAACCGTGCTCTTGCCGGCTGCCGCCGGTCCGTCTATGGCAATCATGTCGGGGTATGGCAATACAACCTCTTCCTGTTCAGTCTAGCCCCGTAAGAGGGGGTACGGAGTACCTAGGCCCACTGCCTGGAGCAGTTCGGTTTGCTCCTGTGCGGTGAGGGGGCGATACCGGCCCGGCTCGAGATCACCCAGGCGCAAGGGCCCCATGCGCACCCGGATGACCCGGATCACCGGATGACCCACGGCGTCACCCATGCGCCGCAACTGGCGTTTGCGCCCTTCGTGAATCACAAAGCGCAGCCAGGTGCCACCGGCCTCCGAGCGCGTTACGGTGACATCGGCCGCGCTCGTTACGCCGTCTTCCAGCTCCACGCCGGACCGCAAACGCTGCAGGGTGCTCTGGGTTGGCCGCCCCTTGACCAGGACCTGGTATTCCTTCTCATGTTCGTAGCTGGGATGGGTCAGGCGTTGGGTCAGCTCGCCGTCGTCGGTCAGCAGGAGCAGTCCCTCGCTATCCTGGTCCAGCCGTCCTACCGGGTACAGGCGCTGGGCCTGGTGCACCAGGTCCACTACGGTCGGGCGGCCCTGCGGGTCGCGAACCGTTGACACGTAGCCGGCGGGCTTGTTCAGCAGCCAGTAGACATGCCCCTGGGGCAACGTCACTGGCCGGCCGTCTACCTCCACCCGGTCGTGCTCAGGATCTACCTTGATGCCCGGCAGAGACACTGTCTCGCCGTTGACTTTGACCCGGCCCGCCGCGATGAGCTCCTCACACCTTCGGCGTGAAGCTACACCGGCCCGGCTCAGAAACTTGTGCAGGCGTTCCACGCTCGCATCCACCAGAACGTCACTGAATCAGCTGATCTGCGTCATTACCTGTGGGTGCTATTGTACAGCGTGCGGCAGGGATGGTCAACTGCTCGTAGTCGAGCTTACTTGCCGAAACCACACAATGTATATAGAATGTATCTTTACGGTATCTGACTGCGACCATTGTGTCACGACATGACTCGGGGGGAGTACATGAAAGACAGGGGTCACACTTTGTTCCCATTCCGCCTGACATCGCCGCGCCTGATGCGGGTTTCCGCTTTTCTGCTGCTGGCGTGTGCTGCGGTTTGCGTGCTGCTGGCAGGCGGATCGTCCGCCCAGCAGGCAAGCACGGCCGCATTGCCCACCTTTACGATTGACTATTCCCTGCCCGCCGATATCGTGCTGAACCGGGATCAGGGGCTGGGACAATGCCACTGGGTTGACCCCGTGTTAGTGTCACTTCCCTATGTCGGCTGGGCGTATGATGGCAGTGAAACGATTAGCGATTGGTCCGTCATCGAGCCGCAACCAGGCGTCTATAACTGGAGCACGCTGGACAACCTGGTCACCAGAGCCCGCGACCGTGGGAAACGCGTCTGGCTGCAAGTGATGGCTACGGAGGGCATGACCCCGCAATGGGCTATAGACGCTGGAGTGCCGATTGTGGCTTCGCGTGGCGGTATGCCTGTGCCCTGGAATCCAACCTACCAGCGACTGCTGCGGCGTCTGGTGCACAACATGGCTGCCCGCTATGACAACGATCCCACGGTAGAGGCCATCGTGGTCACAGCTGGTGGCTGCTATGGCGAAATGACCATCTGCGATGAACAGTCCTACGGCGATGCCTGGGAGGCGGCGGGTTACACCGATGCCGTCTTTGTGAAGGCAGTAACTGAGACTCTGGATATCTATCTGGAGAACGATTACGCGTGGCCCGATGGCAGCCACACTCATGGCTTTGTCAACACCCCGGTGGTGCTGCAATTGGGCACTGGTCTGTATGGTATGGGTACCGCTCGTGAGCCGGTGGTCGACTGGGCCATGGCCAAGTACGGCATGCGCGTGTGGCTCAAGTTCAATGGACTGGGCGGGGGCGGAGTGGTTTCGTCCATTTATGAGAACTATAATCGGACTACCCGCGTGGGCTATGAGCCGGCGGGACCTCCCACCTCCTTGGCCACGCTGCAGGCCTATGTGATGCAGGCTCTGAACGAGCATTCCAGCTATCTCTCCCTCCAGGATGCCTACTTCTATATGACGGGCGAGGACTGGGCCGCGGCGCGGATTCTGGCGGCCCGTTACCTGGGAGCGCAGATCGTTTTCAGAAAGATAGAGGCACCAGACCCCGTGCTGTTGGGGGAGGAATATCTCTTTGCGATGGAATGGGTGAACCGGGGCACGACGCCGTTGATGTACGGGCGCCGCGAGGGGATCAAGGATGTGGCTACTTCTTATGACCTTGAGCTCACCTTCATCAATGCCTCGACCGGGGTCGTGGCCCACCAGTACACGTTCACCCCCAGCGTGCCGACGACCAACTGGTACACGGCGCAGACGGTTCGCATTGAGGAGTACATCTGGATTCCCTCCGACCTCCCTGCGGGAGACTATGACCTGCGCATCGCTCTGGTACGCCCGGACCTGGAGACAACGGATCCCGCACGCTACTTTGCACTGGTCAACGCGGACCTGGCGGATGGACTGGGCCGGTACGCGGTGGGCGGGATCACTATTCTTGACCCGGGTGGCACGCCCGAGACTCCCGGGGCGCCGACCCGCACACCCACGTCGACCCGCACCAGGACCCTTACGCCTACTCTTACCAGGACGCAGACTCCTACCCTGACCCGGACCCCTACTCCGACGCTCACGTCTACCCCCTTCGGGATGCCCACGCGCGTGCCCGAGCTGAACCGGGAGGCCGAGGCGGGCGTGATCGAGGCGCCGATGACCACGGGTACGGACTCGACCGCCTCGGGCGGGGCCTATGTGTATACACCGGTTGAGACGGTGGGTGGGCAGGTTACCCTTAGCTTCTGGATCGCCGAGGAAGGCAACTATGAGCTCTGGGGCAGTGCCTATGGTCCAACGGACGGCTCCAACTCGTTCTGGGTAGCAGTGGATGACATGCTGGATGACGACGCGGCGCTATGGGACTTGCCTGTGTTGGACAGGTGGCGATGGGGTCCTGTGACAAGCCGTGACAACGCGGGGCAGCCCGTGGTCCAGGTCTACCATCTGGGCGTCGGCACGCACACCGTGCGCGTCAGGACCAGGGAGCCTGGCGGCAGGTTGGATGTCATGGAATGGCTCAAGCTTGGGGGTACGCCGACCCTTATGCCAAGCTCGACTCCCTCACCTACCGAGCCGCCGACAGCTACGCTGACACCAACTCCATACGGCATGCCAACCCCGACGCCCGATTCCTACCAGGAAGCGGAGGCGGGTGTGATCACTGAGCCAATGGTGATCGCCTATGATGCCAGTGCGCTGGGCGGGCAATATGTGTATAGCCCGGCGCCCTACAGTGCGTCCGGGTCAGTCACCCTGACCTTGCGCACCACGGCGAAAGGTGTTTTTGAGCTGTGGGGCCGGGTGCTGGCTGAAACCTACGGTTCGGATTCGTTCTGGGTCACCGTGGATGGTGGCGATCAGGCGGAATGGCACATCCCACTGGGTGACTGGAAGTGGGAGCCCGTCACCCACCCGGACAGCGATGGCGTATACCAGAAGAAGGAATACGCTCTGGGCCCTGGCGTGCACACGGTGTTCGTACGGACGCGGGAGGCAGGTACCAAGCTGGATGCTGTCGAGTTCAGATTGCCCGGCGGTCAGCCCATCGCTACCTCCACACCGGGAGGCCCGACGGCGACGGGCACACTCCGGACCTCTACGCCAACGCACACGCCGACCACAACGCCCACCCTGGCGGGCATGCCGACCGCAACGCCGGGGCCGTTCCCCGAGGAGGCCGAAAACGGGGTCATCGAAGCGCCGATGACCATCGGCTACGATGCCACTGCTTCTGGCGGCCAGTATGTGTACGTGCCTCGCGAAGCGACCACCGGCGTAGGCACCTGGGGCGCACTCACGCTGACCTTTTGGATAACGGCTTCGGGCAACTATGAGCTGCAGGGCCTGGTGTGGGGACTGGAGAATCAGGACTCGTTCTGGGTCACCGTAGATGGCGGGGACACGGCGCTGTGGGATCTGCCTGTCGTCACCGAATGGGTATGGCGGCCTGTGCAACACCGTGATGAAACTACTGGTGATGGGATCACACTGGGATACTACTTTGGTGCCGGCCCGCACCAGGTGGTGATCAACGCCCGGGAAGCTGGCGCCAGGATCGACAAGATGGAAGCGCGCGGGTTGAAGCACGGAACCCCTCCGGCACCCACGAGGACCCCCACCGCAACACAGGTCGGAGCGCCCACCGCGACGCGCACGGCGACATCCAACCCTTCTCAGACTCCGACGGTGACGCGCACACCTACCACAGCACCGGCGCAAACGGCCACACCAACGCTCAGTGCTACCCGGACGCAGATGCCTACAGGCACGGTGTCTGTTACGCCAACGCCCACGGTGACGCGCACCGCTACCCCGACCCAGGTGCCAACCGTTACACCCAGCCTGACCCAGACGCCGACCCGCACGGTGACACGCACTGTCACCCGGACCCTCACCCCGGTGCCCACGACACCCGGCACCGACGTCACCATTACCCTGCAGCAGGGCAGCGCGGGTTATGCCGGCTGCGAAGACACCCAGATCTACATGTATGCCGCCGCCACGAACTATTGCAGCCTGGACCTGCTCAAGGTCGGCGAGCGGCAGCGCTATGCCTCCCTGTTGCGCTTTGACGTCTCGTCCATCCCTGCCGATGCCATCGTCACTTCGGCGTCCCTGCAGCTCTATGCCGCTGGCTGGGGTGGTGAGAATATGGACATCAGCGTCTACCAGGTCATCCGGCCGGTGTCGCTGTGCCAGACCACCTGGGATCAGGCCCAGACCGGGAGCAACTGGGGCCTGGCAGGCTGCACGGGGGCCACGGATCATGCCAGTGCCGCGCTGGTCACCTTGAATACCACAGGGATCAGCCAATGGTACACTCTGAACGCTACCTCTGTCGTACAGAGTTGGGTGGATGGGAGCCAACCGAACCATGGCGTGGTATTGCACCAGGCGTATCCCCTCACCCTGGCCACCTACTACTTTGCCAGTGCTCAGAATGCCCTGGTAGCCAACCGGCCCAAGCTGGTGGTCACCTACCGTGCGGCGACCGGCCCCACGCGCACTCCTACCCCGAGTGCCACGCCAACGAGCACACCGAGCCGGACACCCACGGGTATGGCCACTTTCACGCCGGCTCCAACGCCTACCCGGACGCTGACCCCCGTGGCCACGTCGACCTCGGCGATCACCGAGGGCACTATCATCCTGCAACAGGGCAGAGACGGCTATGCGGGCTATGAGGACACGGACATCTACGCTTACGATCCCGCAACCAACTATTGCAGCGCAGGGAGCATACGAGTCGGCCTCAAGCAGTACTATGCGGCAATGGTCAAGTTTGACCTCGCGCCCATCCCCTCCAACGCGGTGGTGCGTTCAGCTTCGCTGGAGGTCTACTCCGTCGGTTGGAGTGGCAAGGACCTGACATTCGGCGCTTATCGCGTCCTGCGCAGTATGGATCCCTGCCAGGCCACCTGGGACCAGGCCGCGAACGGCAACAACTGGGGCGCACCAGGCGCCAACAACACGACCACGGACCGCGCCGCCGAATACGAGTCCAGTGCAACTACCAACGGCCTCTTCCAGTGGTCTACGTTTGACGTGACCGACCTGGTCCAGGACTGGCTGGACGGCCTCCAGGCGAACAACGGAATCGTGCTGCGCGGGCCACTGCCCCCGACAGTCGATATCTTCTACTTTGCCAGTGCACAGCACAGCAATAGCCAGTTGCGGCCCAGGTTGGTGGTCAACTACATGGTCGCCGGTGGGCCGGCCCCGACCCGCACGGCGACAGTCACGCCCAACCCGACGTCGCCCGCAGCCACGCCCACCCCGACGACGGGTGTACCGGGCACCGAGACGACCGTCAGTCTGCAGGTAGGCAGCAACGGCTACACCGGCTCGGAGGACACTCACATCTACATCTATGAGCCTGGCACGAACTACTGCACCGCCGACCTGATCAAGATCGGTGAGCGGCGGCGGTATGCGGGCCTGGTGCGCTTTGATGTCTCGTCCGTCCCCGCTAACGCGGTAGTCAGCCGGGCCACTCTGCAGCTCTATGCCTATGGGTGGGGTGGTGGAAACCTGCCCATTGACGCCTTCCGCGTTATCCGCCCGGTCAACCTGTGCCAGGCCACATGGAACCAGGCAGGGAGCGGCAACCCGTGGGGCACGGTGGGCTGTGAGAACACGTCCACGGATCGCGATTCCGTGGCGCTGAGTAGCATCACCACTACGGGTATCGGCCAATGGTATGCTTTTGACATAACTTCGGCCACCCAGGGTTGGGTGGCAGGTAGTGCGGCGAACAATGGCGTGGTGCTGCAACAGGGCTGGCCGGCGCTGCTGGATAGCTACTATTTTGCCAGCGCGCAGCATTCCAATGCCAGCTTGCACCCGCGTCTGGTGATCACGTATCGCGTGTCATAGGTGAGAGCACAAGCAGGGGGAGGCAGGCGGGTGCTGCCTCCCCCTGCTTTTTGTTGTACGCTCGTGATCCGGCAGCTTGCCGAAGCACACAACTGCTGCTATAATGGAATCCATACTGCAAGGGAGTCATTCATATGACCGAACCAACCGCTGCTTCTGACTTTATCCGTGAGATCGTCCGCGAGGACATGGGTACCAACAAGTACGGTGGGCGAGTGCACACCCGGTTCCCACCCGAGCCCAACGGCTATCTGCACATCGGACACGCCAAGTCCATCTGCCTCAATTTCGGGCTGGCGGAGGAATTCGGCGGGCTGTACAACCTGCGCTTCGACGACACCAACCCGACCAAGGAAAGCATCGAGTACGTCGAGTCGATTCAGCGTGACATCCGCTGGCTCGGATTCGACTGGGGCGACCGTCTGTACTACGCCTCCGACTACTTCGAGCGCCTCTACGACTATGCCGTGCAGCTCATCAAGCTGGGCAAGGCGTATGTGGACGATTTGAGCCAGGAGGAGGTTCGCCAGTACCGTGGCACCCTGACCGAGCCGGGCAAGAACAGCCCCTATCGCGACCGCGCGGTGGGAGAGAACCTGGACCTGTTTGCGCGCATGCGCGCCGGTGAGTTCCCCGATGGCGCCCGTGTGTTGCGGGCCAAGATTGATATGGCCTCGCCCAACGTGCTGATGCGCGACCCGGTCATGTACCGCATCCTGCATGCCGAGCATCACCGCACCGGCGACAAGTGGTGCATCTACCCGATGTACGACTTTACGCATTGTCTCTCTGATTCCATCGAAGGCATCACGCACTCGATCTGCACACTGGAATTCGAGAATAACCGCGAGTTGTATGACTGGTACCTGAATCAACTGGGCGTCTACCATCCGCAGCAGATCGAGTTCGCACGCCTGGCACTCACCTATACGGTGATGAGCAAGCGCGTGCTGAAGCAGCTTGTGGATACTCACCAGGTCAGCGGCTGGGACGATCCGCGCATGCCCACCCTCAGCGGAATGCGGCGGCGCGGCTACACCCCGGAGGCAATCCGCAGCTTTAATGAGGCGATTGGCGTGGCCAAGACCAACAGCACGGTGGATATCGAGCTGTTGGA
>JAEAMF010001697.1_pt1 | contig 14670 bp, 7 predicted proteins | sample 8958721 | NCBI WGS metagenome assembly JAEAMF01 (sample SAMN16933255, study PRJNA681124) | bioreactor sludge metagenome | isolation source: anaerobic bioreactor treating anionic surfactant - SDBS | place: India: Bengaluru | collected 2019-02-28
GTATGTCAGCCGCGGTAAATATTATGAAATACATTGTTGCTGTACTGATATGGGCAGTGGCTTTCCATGCCATTGCTGCACCCTTTAAAAATGGCGCCTGGTTCGACGCAAAAAATGCCGATGGTGCGTCACTTGTCGTGAGTTCGGGTGATTACCGGATGCGGTTCGCGGAGAAATCAAGCTGGACGTTCCGGGAAGCGTGGTACAGGGATAAACAGTTTCTCACGACTTCAGGGTGGCAACAGCCTGTTCTCAATGAAGCCGGGGTGCCAAAGGGCAAGGATATGTTTCTCGGTACAGGCCATCGCAGGGAAAAGGTTGAGTCTGTTGCCGTGACGGTGTCGGAACCCGGCACAGGGGGCAGGACTTTCCCGGTGTCCGAGGGACTTTCCGTCAATAAAGGGAAAGTATTCACGGTCGAGAAGAAGAGCAAATTCATATCCGAATTCAGCGGTCTCCTGTATGAGCACCGGTCATGGGTGACGGTCTCGCCGGATGGTATACACGAACGTTACTGGTTCCGTGCCGCTGGAGGCGGTACGACAAACGTGAACTTCATGTATGTTTTCATGCATATATTCCGGAACTCGACAAAACAATGGATCGTCGGCGACAACAAGGGGGAAATGGAGCGGGGCGAGTTCACGGACGACAAGTCGTTCTCGTTGAAAAAGGACATAAGATGGGCGTTTATCTATGATCCTGCGGAGACTGTCGGCGTGGTCTATGTGTATCCGAAAGTGTACGAGGGTAAACCGGGGTTCAGGAATTCATTTTGGAACCGAGCATACGACAACAAGCTTTATCTCCAGATTGACCCGAAGCGGAAGGCGGGCGAGGAATTCGAGTACGAGGTGACAGTGAAGTCGTTCATTGCTGATGCCGGGATATGGGAGGCGGAGGCAAAGAAAATACTTGCCCCGCTTCTGGGCGGAAAATGAGGCAGTCCCTTGGTTCCTGGAATATAGTGTTTGCGGAGGCTTTATGAAATTTCTTATTTCTATCATTTTTGTTGTGTTGTGCGGCCAATTGATTGCTGAAGCGGAATCCCCGTTTGTACCCGTGTATAAATCAACTCACGTACTGGCGGCTGCGAAAGACATGAAGGACATGCCTTACCTGGCTTTCCCGGCGGTACTGGATTTCGGAGAACAAGTCCTGGTTTCCTTCAAACGCGGCCGGTCGCATGCAGGCGACATGGATGCAACGCTGGACTTGCTCCGGATTGACAAGGCTTCGGGCAGGAAACTCGCGCATGACACGATGGCTTCTCTGCAGGGTGAAATCATGCAGATGGGTGAGTGGGTGCGCTTCTCAAATGGAGACGTTGCCAATTACATCGATGCACACGGTGGAAAGCAGGCGCCTCTGCGCAGTGGCATGTGCGTTGTCCGTTCGAATGACGGTGGACGCAGTTTCGGGCCGGTGCGGCGGGTGGGGGTGGTGAGCGGTGTGGAATACGGATATGCCTTTGATGCCATAACGCGCGGCAACACCACGTGGTTGCTGGCTATGACATTCGCCAATCTCCCGGGCGGCAAACTCGTCCACAAGACAAGAAGTCAGCCCGGCTCAGTTGATGTAATCCGCAGCGATGACAATGGACTGACTTGGCGTTTTGTCCGCAGCATAACCGGTGAACTCGGCGGTGCCCCGATCAACGAGAGCGCTTTCCTCGCGTATGGCGGCGGGTTCCTGGTAACGGCGCGCGGCTATGACAACAGCCAGTGGCTGCTGCGTACGGATGCGGATGTCAAGCTGGTGGTAAAGACAGATCTCAATGCCGCGTATGAATTCATCACCTCGCACATCGGCAGGCCGCGCCTGTTCCAGCGCGATGGTTCCTGTTATCTTTTAGGGCGCAACTGGGCGGAGAAAGGCGTTATGCAGCTTGCACTGTTCAGGATCGATCCTGAAAAACTGGCCGTAACCCGTCATGTAATTCTGGACAACGATGGCAGGCAGGCGGTGGCGGACGGTTACTATGCACAGCCGTACTGGCAGGAACGGGACGGCAAGAAGCTTTTCCAGGTTGTCACCTACAGGCGCGGGACGGAAAAAGCGCCTGACATCATACGGCTTGAGTTTGACTGGGAAGAAGTCCGATGAACGCCGTGCTGGCGGCAACCAGGCGGCTTTCTGAATCCTGCCCGATGTTTCAGAAACAAGCATTGACAATCGGGGCCAAGAAGATCTCGGCGTTCTCGATATAATTGACCAGCCCGATTTGTATCCCGGTCAGTTCTTCGGAATAATTAATAAGTCCGATTTGAAGGCCGCGCGCATTCCTGGCTATGTTGAAAAGCCCGAACTGAACGCCGTGCATGCCGCCGGAAGGAAAGACAAGATTAATACAGCCGAACTGAACTCCATGCATTTCTGCGTTATCCATTTTTGAGCTTTTGTTACCGCCTAGAAATGGAATGTATCCTACAACGTTGTCCATGCCGATTTGAACGCCGGACATTTTCTCGCGGTCAATGTTGAATAATCCGGCCTGAAGCCCAGTCATTTTACCGGTCAGATTGTTTATAAGCCCCAGATCAAAACCTGAAAGATCGGTGTTTTGCCCGTAGAGCAGGTTGAAACGGAATCCTGTTATATCTTCGTAATCCGGGGAGGATTGGAGTGGATTCCATAATGACACCTGGATGTAAGTTATGTATTCATCCGCATCCGTTTGCGCCCGCACTGGCGTTACAACAAAAGACATTAATAACAGAAAACATATGGTTGCACGGAATATCTTTATGATCATAAGAACTCGCTCCTTTGTCTGAACAGGACCCGCATTTATCCTTATGATATCAAAGACAAATTGTTATCGTCAACTATGTCTTCGGACAGTGCCATTTGATTTGACTGCCGGCGACGGGGCGGTTAAAAGTTCCGTTTGACGTATATTATGACTTTCCAGTCAAGAAATCATGCAATTGTCTGCCTCGCCCTGGCAGGCCTTGCGCTTGCGGCGTTGACTCTGCCGGTCCAGGCTGAATCCGCAATTCGTTTGCGGAACAGCCACGTGGAATATGTGCTCGGCCCTGAAGGAAAGAGCCGGCACTTTATAGACAGGCATACAGGCATTGATTATTGCTCCACGAATCCCTGTTCTTCTTTTGCAAACCTGAAAAAGGGAGGCAGGGAATATCCGGTGACGGCTGTCACGTACGGAGATGGAATCCTTTCGGCACGATTTGACGATGCCGGCGCAACGGCTGACATCAGCGTTACGTCGAAACGGCATTATTTCATCCTGGAGGTCAAATCGGTCAAGGGTGAAGACATTGATGAGTTCACGTTTGCGGACATTACACTGACAACAAAAGGAACGGCCGGCGAGCCTTTTGCGGCCTGTGCCATGGCTTTGAATCTAAAGACCAAGGTCCGGGAGCTGCCGGGTCCTTCAGGCCGTTTGCGCGCCATGTGTTATCCCAGGTTCGGCTTTACCGGTGCCAGGGTCGCCATCATCGGCTGTCCACAGGAGAAACTGCGCCGGATCATGAAGGATGTTGTCGGCAACGCGCCCGATATTCCACTTTCAAAGGTTGGCGGACCCTGGGCTCTGGACTCACCGGCCAATTACGGTTCCTATCTCATGACCAGCGGAATTTCCGAAAAAGACGTGGATAACTGGATAAGCGTTGCCCGGAATCTGGGAATGCGGCAGATTGATTTCCATGGCGGCAGGTCATTCCGCTTCGGTGACTGTGAGCCGGATCCGAAAGTTTACACGAACGGGTTTGCGAGCTTTAAGGCTGTCATCGATAAGCTTCATGATGCAGGAATCCTTGTCGGCCTGCACACATATGCGTTCTTTATCGCTAAGAATTGTCCTTGGGTTACGCCGGTCCCCGACCCGCGCCTGGGCAAGGACGCGACGTTCACCCTATCGGAGGCAATTGCGCCCGAGGCAGGTGTCGTACCGGTTGAGGAGTCGACTAAAGACATGTCGACGGTAACCGGATTCTTCGTGCGAAACAGTGTCACCCTCCAGGTTGATGACGAACTGATTACTTACAGCGATGTCTCGCGGGAACCACCCTTTGTTTTCAAGGGCTGCAAGCGCGGGGCCTGCGGCACGCGCGTGGCGCCGCATGCAAAGGGCGCAAAAGTACATCACCTCAGGGAATGTTTCGGGCTGTTCGTGCCGGACGGCGATTCGACAATGCTTGCCGAGGTGGCAGCCAAAACCGCTGAGATGTACAACAAGTGCGGCTTTGATATGATTTACCTGGATGCTCTGGACGGCGAGGACGTCATTGCGGGCAGGGAAAACGGATGGCACTACGGATCCAAGTTCACCTTTGAAATCTGCAGGCGGTTGAACAAGCCGGCGATCATGGAGATGAGCACCTTCCATCATCACCTGTGGTATGTCAGGTCGAGAATGGGTGCGTGGGACCATCCGAGCCGCAGTCACAAGAAATTCATTGATGTTCACTGTGCGGCCAACGAGAGCTGCCGCAGGATGTTCCTTCCGGCAAACCTCGGCTGGTGGTCGTTCAAGACTTGGACGGGTGCCATGGCGGAACCGACATTTGCCGATGATATAGAATACTGGTGCGTCAAGGCCCTGGCCAACGACTCCAGTATTGAGATAGGCGTCACGCCGGACAGCTTCAACAAGACACCGGCGATACCGCGGCTTGCCGGTATCGTAAAGCAGTACGAAGACCTGCGCCTTTCAAAATATTTCGACGAGGATGTGAAACAGCAGCTTCGGGTTCCGGGTGATGAATTCACCCTGGTCAGGGATGAGAAGGGTAAATGGCGGTTCCGCCGTGTTGAGTACATCAAGCACAAGGTTGAGGGGCTGGACGGCTGGAGTGATGCCTGGAGCGTTACAAACAGATTTGCAGGTCAACCGCTGAAGCTGAGGATCGAAAGCCTTCTGTCTGCAGGTTCCTATGATGCGCCGGGAAATATCACGCTGGCGGATTTCAACGACATCAGCGGCTTTACGAACTGTGCCGCTGAGGCAGGTATCCGTTCAAAACTTGAATCCTGTGCGGACATTGTGAGAACCGGGACTGTCAGCGGCCGGTTTACTGCCGCCAGTGAACGCAAGACATGCGAACGTTCATGGGCAAAGGCCGGAAAGGTGTTTACACCGGCATTGAATCTTGCCAGGCATCAGGCACTAGGGGTCTGGGTTCATGGCGATGGCAAGGGCGAGGTTCTCAACCTCCAGTTGAAAAGCCCGCCCGGTTTCATTCCCGGCGACGGAGATCATTACATCATCGTGGACTTTACCGGCTGGCGTTATTTTGAACTGGTTGAGCCTGAAGGCGAGCGTTACGCAAACTATTCCTGGCCATATGGCAGCCTGTATTCAATCTATCGGGAGAACATTGCTTATTCACACGTTCATGCTCTGAACCTTTTCTACAATAATATCCCCGCAAAAGGGATGGTTGCGTGCGAACTCTCGCCGGTTCGCGCGTTGCCTGCGGTAAAAGCTAAATTCCGGAACCCCTCAGTTGCAATTGCAGGAAAAACAGTCGTGTTTCCTGTGGAGATGGAAAGCGGAAGTTACCTGGAATTTTATTCCATGTCGGACTGCAGGCTCTATGGGCCATCCGGAGAGTTGATTTGCAGCGTTCAACCCTGTGGCGATGTTCCTCGACTGGAAACCGGTGCCAATGCGGTAAGGTTTTCCTGTGAACCGCCGGCCGGGCTGAATCCGCGGGCCCGCATTTCTGTTGTAAATTACGGCGATTGATGGATCTTTCCGCAGGATACAGGAGTGTTGCCCGACTCAATTATTAGTTATCCCCTTGATCGTTGACATCGATCACGGTTCTGAGGCAAAATGAAACGCCAACCTGGTATACTGCTGTCCTGGACATGAATCCGGGCGTACCTATGAAAATATTTTGCATATTTCCATTTGTAATGTCGGCCGCTCTTTTCGCCGGGGAAATTCCTCTGCCTGTCGGTTGGCAGGTATCACAACCCACGGGCCCGACGCACACACTTTCAATGGATACTGTCAATCAGCGGAATGGAAAAGCCTGCGGCAGGATTGACGGGCATGCTTCAGAGAACAGGGCCCGTGCCTGTTTTACACAGGAATTTGTCAAGGATTCGGCACTTAAGACCGGGATCAACTATCGTTATTCCGTCAGTTACCGGACCGATATGCCATTTGAGGGATCGGGCAGTATTCTCATCGACACATATACCGCCGAAGGGGAGAAGGGCCGCAGGCAGCTGGTATCTGAAAAACTGGGCGCGTCGATGGAATGGAAAACACTTTCCGGGGAAGTCACCGTGCCCGGGAATGTTGTGCGTACACGAATGCTTCTGTACCTCAACGGCAGGGGGACGGTCAGGTATGATGACGCTTTCTTCGGGGAAGCGAAAGAAGGCGCTCCGAACCTTCTAAAAAACGGCGGATTCGAACCGACTGATACTTTCTTCCGTTACGACATGGCTCCGGAAAAAGGCGCCGGTGCGATAAAAATCTCCGCTGATTTTGAAAACGGTACGGTCGGGAAGGTAAAAGAAATCGATGATAACGAATTCTACATGTACGCGCGGGACAGGGATAAACACCGCTCCAGCTTCATGTGGTTTCATTTCATGTTGACCGGATGCAAGGACAGGGAAACTGTATTTCATGTAAATGCTACCCCTTTTTCAGCTTTAAAAACGGGAGGCAATGGGTTGCGTTCACCTGTGGCAAGTTACGACGGGGACACATGGTTCGGCATAGACGACAAATCATGGAATGCGGACGGCGATGTGCTCAGGTTTAAACATTTTTTTACAAACAACAGCGCTTTCGTCGCTTCGTTCTTTCCGTTTACAGCGTCACATATTACACGTTTCATAGAACACCACCGTGCCAATCCGTGCTTCAAAACCACGGTAATCGGCAAAACCCAGCAGGGGCGGGATATTCGCATGTACGTTATCACGAACCCCGCTGTACCGGAGGCAGGGAAACGCGCGATCATGTTTACGGCGCTTCAACATGATCTCGAAACGACCGGCGCAATGACGGTTGAGGGCATTGTAAAATTCCTGCTTTCCAAGGAACCCCAGGCGCAGAAACTTTTGAAAGAGTCGGTTTTTTACGTTATACCCATGATGAGCGTTGACGGCATCGCGCAGGGTAATACCTATTGCCCTGTCGGCAACATGAACCGGCAGTGGGGCATCAATACAACGCATGAAAACACGGCCGTTGAAAAGGTTGCCCTGGATATTGCGAAGCGCGGACAGAAACTGGACCTCTTTCTCGACTTTCACGGCTGGTGTGTAAAAGAACGCGAGACACAGTTCCATACTCTCGGCAGGGAGCTTGTCGGCGAGGCTGACGAGAAGGAGGAAATGCGGTTTATAGATCTGGTAAAATCGCGGTTAACCGGAAAGACGCATGTCAGGCTGTTCAGGAAGATGACCGAGCATGTGACCATGGGGCCGACGGATATACGCCGCCTGTCGGAGGGATGGATGAAATTCGAAGGGAAGGCGCGCCTTGCATTCTGCATAGAAATATTCGGTGAAGGGACAGCATTGCAGGAGGATTATTTTTCATGGGGACGGGCGTTTGCCGGCGGTATCGCGGAATTCTACGGCGCTGGAAAATGAATTGCCCCATTTAATGCCGGCTACTGTTCCGGGAGGTAATTATGTCAACGGGGATGAGATGGTCGAACGGGATACTGGTTACAGGATTTCTTCTGCTGGTCACAGCTTTCAATGTATCCGCTGTTGAAAGAGATATTACCGTCTGGATGTCGCCGGGCGGGCCGCGCGGTATCTGGGAAAAATCGTGCGGCGATCCAGTCCCCGTAAAAAAGCTTGTCGAAGACCTGGCATATGTGGGGGTCACGGAAATCCTTTTTTTTGAACAGGAAGGCCGCGGCGGGTCCTTCCTGCATCCTACGGCGGTTCCGCATGCCGTGACCAGTCAACACATGAAAGGACGGGATTTCCTCCGCGAACTGCTGGAGGAAACTGCGAAATGCAACATCAGGGTCTGGCTGGCCTGGACGCCGCCGTCCGGGAAATATCCTGGAACGGATTTTGAAGGCTTGAACCATCCCGAAGTCCTCAGGATCTATACAGACGAAATTGAAGAAGTTGCGCGCAATTATAAAAAATTCCGCAATCTTGCAGGTTTCATGTGGCACGAAGTGGACTGCTCCGAGGCCGTGGACAGGCACGAGGACGATGTAAAGGAATTCTCGGATTTCTGCCACAGGAAGTTTGACGAAAAATATGAAAACAGCCGGATGCCAAAAGTCGATGCGCAGGATAAGTGGTGGCGTCGCTTCTTCCTGTACAGGAACCATGTCGTCAATGAGTTCATCCGGCAGATGGCCGGGACGGCGCACAGGCATGGATTGAAAACACATTTCTGTTCCTATACGCCCGAGTCATACATCGGCGAGAGCTGGAAATGGGGATACGACATTGTTGCGCTGGAAGAACTGTGTGACCGGCAGTGGTTCAACGGCTACAGCGTGGAGTCGGGCAAGCCTTACCAGCAGGTGAAAGGTGCATGCCTGGACTTCGGGCCGAGCTACCGCGGACAGATCCTTGCCCGCAATTACGCGTATGCAATGCACGGCCTGCCGGTAAGTTATTTCGAGTACCGCAGTCCGGTATACCTCGATGAGATCCGCCGGTATTATGGCGGCATAAAAAGCTTTTCGGCCGCACACGGCGACTTCTATACAGGTTATCTCGGCAGGCAGGCGAAAGAAGTCGAACTTTACTACGGCAGGGAGAATCTCAGGAAGTGGATCGGAATGATGGCCTGCTGGCAGGGCGGGCGCAGTACGGCGCGCGTGGCGGTTGCCGTCAATCCGAACGATTTCATAATGAGAAATCCGCTCTCCAGCGGGGCCGAATATGAGAAAAAAGTCAGGTCGCTGATGACCACGCTGACGGGTGTTACGGATGTCGACGGATTGCTGCTTGAGAGCCGGTTTGCGTTGAAGTACGGGAACCTGTTGAACTACTCCCTGATAGTCATTCCGGAGGACATGGGATGCGGGCTGTCCAGGCCTATGGTGAAGTGCCTGCGGAAGTACGTGGATAAAGGCGGGTGCCTGCTGGTGGTTTCAACACAGTTGATGACTTCGGGGGCTGATCTCACAGACGAGGAGGATTTTACCCGGCAGTTCTGCGGGCTGGAGATTACCGGGAACGGCCAGGCCGGTTACGTTGCACCGGTCGGTACTTCTTTCCCGGTGAGTGGGGAAAAATTCTGGTCGGGCAGTGTCAAGCAGGTACGCCTTCACGGCGCCGAACCTTGTGTCAATCGACAGGGTGGCGGTGAGCCGCTCTTGTTCAAGAATAAAAATGTCTATTTTTCCACTGCGGGCTGCAGCGCTGAAGCCTCCAGGTATTTTGCCGATATCGTCAGCAGCACAAGCCGCCAGCCCGTTGCCTTGACCGGTAATACGGACCTGCGCATTCTGGAAGGTGTAGAAAGGGACGGTGTTGTGTGCCTGTCGATGTGGGGCAACGGAAAAGCAAAACTGCAGATCGACGCGGCCGGGTTGGACCTTTTGGGACAAATTTTCCGTGTAAAGGATGTTGCTTCGGGTACGTTGATCGGCGATTTCACAAGAGAACAGTTAGCAGGTGGAATTCCCGTTGAAATCAAACATCTTTACCAGCCCGTCCTGCTGACTGTCGGTCCAGCGGCTAAAATTGACGCGTTTCCCGGGCTCTATGCATCCGCGGATGTCTTTACCGGCATGAAGGCAAAAGTTAGCCAAGACGATCCGGAGGTGCCGCGCGAGGCTCTGGATGAATCGCCGGTAAAAGCGGATACACCGGCCATTCCGTTAAAACCCCTTGTCCGGGACAAGGAGATCGGCGTACTGGATTACTCCAGAAAATATGAAGTGAAGTTAAAACGCTCTGCCGATGAGGCGTTGAAATCATGGATCGACCTGATTCAGAAAAACGGCCTTTCGCTTGAAACAGTGGATGCCGATATTTTCCTGCCGCCGCAGCGCGTTGAACGTAACCGGTTCAGGCGTATTTTCATTCCGCCGGGAGCGGATTGGTTCAACAGGAAAATGTATGAAGGCATGAACGAATATGTGCGGGATGGTGGACTGCTTGTAACCGGTTCAGGCCTGTTGCTCCTTGATGCCAACTCGAACTACAGACCCGATGACGGAAGTGCCATCACTGAACTTGCCCGCGAAACCTTCCTTGGTGTTCGCGCCCATGCAAGTGCAACAATGCACCGGATCAAGGTCGTACAGTCGTGCCCGCTGACAGCCGGGCTGGCTCCCAGCACATGGATAGAACTCGGGACGACTTTCAGCGGCCGTGAAACGACTTCGCGGTCAGCCGAGGTCATAATCATTTCCGACCGGTCTAAGAAAGATGAAGTTGAGGGTGAACAGCCTTTTCTGACTTACAAACACAGCGGCCGGGGCGCGTGTATTTACCTTGTCGGCATCGGCGGGAAAACTACCGACAAAACATTTGTTCAGTTGCTGTCAAACATCTTGTCACGTACCACCCTCGACTGGCTGTGCGCACAGTAATAATGGAGGCTGAGAAAACCATGAATAAAGTAATGACACGGCGAGATTTTATCTGCACTTCGGCTGCCGCAGCGGCGTTGCCGGGTATTACAGCGGGAAATCCGGCGCGGCCGTGCAAGATGGCTGACGCTGGCTGGTGCTGGGATGGACAGGGACTCAACGGCCAATGGCGGTTGTCGATTTTCGGGGCGGGGGAAGGGACCAGGTGGTTTGGTTTGAGAAGATGCTGTTTCATGTTTCATCCGAACACGGCCATGGCAATGGAGAAGTTGAGTGACATGGAGGAGATTGTCTGTGATATCTCGAAATGGGAATACCAGAAGGTTGAACATCCGCAACATAAAGGACTGGGAGCCCCGATGCGTATGAACCACGATGGTACAATTGAACGCAAATGCCGGGAAGCGGAAATAGTCGGTAAACTGTCATTGAAATTTCCAAACGTTACAGGGGCATTTGACGATGACCTTTACGGTAAGATCAAGGCTGAACATATCAAGCCGGCCGACTATGCCGCAGTGCACCGGGCAGTGAAAAGCGTTAACCCGAAACTGAAGCACTGGGGGGTTGTTTATTCGCACGAATTGAAAAAGGAAAGCTGGGCGGGATTTGTCGACCTGCTCGATGTCGTAACACTCTGGGTGTGGGCATCAAAGGATCTGGTTAACCTTGACCGTTATGTTGAACAGTGCCGGGACATATTCCCTGGTAAACCGATAAATATAGGCTGTTATCTGCGTGATTTCACGCTGTTGGACGCCGTTCCGATGGATATGTTAAAGCATCAGTGGAATCTTGTGTGTAAATACGTCGTGAATGGGACCGCGCAGGGCTATTCAATAATAAGCGGAAAACTCATAGACTTGCATACGGAACAGGCCACATGGGTCAGGGACTTCATCCGGGCGAACTGAATGAAAGCTTTTCTGTCAATGGGGGGATAATTAAATGAAAAATGCTTTTTTGATTTTTACCTGTGTACTGTCTTTTGCTTCGCTGATTTACGGTCAGGATGGTGTGCTGGAACTCAAGGGGAAGGGCACGGACGGAAAGAAGCCGTACCGCGGGGGTGGAAAGGTGGATTTCATTGATGTCTCGATCGATGATCAGGTAGTACATTTTACAAAACCCGAAAAGATCCCCCTCCGGCTCAGCATCAGGTACAATGTTCTTGAAACCGCGCCGGTTCTGCTCAACTCACGCCTGGGGACGGAACACTGGTACATGTCACATTACGGGGTGGATGCCGTGTCTGCCCTCCACACGCAGGAAAAAATCGATATGTCAAAAGTAGGCGAGGCGACAACAGCAGTGAAAGAGGCAAGGGCCGTGTCGCAGTATGGCACACTGCTTTCAAAGGGACTAGCCGGCATCAGGGGGCACAATTATTTCCTGATAGACCAGCAGGACGGGAAATGGCTCGATGTGGTCAATCCCCCGGCATTCTTCCACCGCCCGGAACTGGCGCGGAAACTGGTGTTCACGTTGGCAAACCTGGAAAAGTTTACACTTGAGCCGGCTGCCATCGAGTCCACGTGGAAACCGGGCGCTCTCTTTCGTGTCAAGCTGGTTGTTACTGATGCCGATGCCGGTAAATATCCTGTCGTCAATGCGAAGGCCACGGCTGAATCGGGTGAATGGAAAACGGGACTGGAAACGGAAATGGATGATTTGAACGTGCCGACAGGCTGGATGGCTGCGAAGCTTCCGGAAAGAACGGTACCTGAAAAAATGCTTGTCCGTATGGCAGCGAATATGCTGACACCCGGCGGCCCGGTGACGCAGGAGGTGAGCCGTGCTTTTTCGAAGGGAGAAGGACAGAAGACTGAAGCCGAGATGGCGGCAACGACCGGGCCGGTTGTACTCCTTAAGAATGCCGGAGGCATTGTCCGGGAGACGCGTGCGCTCTGGCTGAATCCGAATTCCTACATGACGAGGAAGGATATCGAAACAGTCGTGGAGCGTGCCGATGCGGCAAGGCTGAACATGCTTGTCGCGGATATTTTTGTCAGGTCCATGCTCATTGCCAAAAGCGACCTTTTCCCGATGCATTCGAAGGTGGAAGAGGGGCTTGATCCGCTGGCTTACCTGATCGAGAAGGCACATGCGAAGGGCATCGAGGTACATCCCTGGTTCTGTGTTACGTACCGCGATCCTGCCTTCCGCAGGAAACTGCCTGGTGTCGATGTGATCAATAAAGACGGCAAGGTTGAGGAGCTTCCTGCAGATGTCCACCGGCCGGAGTACCGGGATTTCATCGTGAAGCTCATGACAGGTGTGGCGCGCGACTACAAAGTGGACGGAATCCATCTTGACTACATCCGGACGATGGAAAAATGTTATTGTGGGAAGTGCCGGGAGGAATTCAAACAGCAGTTTGGCAAGCCTCTTGAGGAAGCAACGGACGATGACTGGATCAAATGGCAGAGGGAGGCGATCGGCGATATCGTCCGGCGGACAGCCGAAGGTGTCAGGGCGGTCAGGCCCGTGGCGCGGATGTCGGCCGCCGTGTTTTCCAACCTGCGCGGCGGAGCGATGCAGGGGCAGGACCCGGCAGGCTGGGCGAAAAACGGGTGGATCGATATAATTATGCCCATGGACTACAAGATGGATACGATGTCGGTGAAAAACACGGAGAAGGAGTTTCTTGATATCCTCGACGATGACAACAAGCTGGTCACCGGCCTGTCGCTGTATGTGCGAAGCGGAGATAAAGCCATAAGCAGGTCACCGGTGCTGGTGAAACAGCAGATCCAGATGGTTCGCAGGATGGGGATTCACGGCTACTGCCTGTTCGAATTTTCCTATTTGAATGATGAACTTATCAACATGATCAGGGCGGACATCAACCAGGAGAAAGCCGTGCCTTTTTTCAGGTAGGACAGTGCCTGCTGACATTATAGTCCAGGCATTCAGGGAATGCATTTATATCAGAATTGCTGATTCAAAGAAAATAAGCAGGGAGAATACAGGGAGAATACCATGAGTGTAAATGAAACTGTTGACAAGGTAACCCGTCGCCGGTTCATGGGTGCTTCGGCTGTTGCGGGTGCGATGGCGATGAATCCGTTGGCGGGTGGATGGGTAAGCGTGAAGGATGCGGCGGGACTTCAATATGCGCTGGACTCGTTGCCGAAACAGGGAGGGACCATTCATATCCCGGCGGGCATTTACAGGTTTGACAGGCCGGTTACCAAGCAGTTGCGCGAAGGACAGCATCTTTTCCTCGTCGGCGACGGTCGCGGGACTGTGCTGCACAATGCAAATACCCGCGGTGAACCACTGCTGCACATCAGCGGCATTACCGGTTCGTGGTGGCCGGATCTGCGGATAACAATTCGGGATATTTCATTTACCGGAAATTACCAGGGCGGTGATGCGTTGATAGTTGATTATCCGAATGACACGCTGGTTGACTCGTGTTTCTTTCTCGGGCATGGCGGGCAGGCGATCAGCCTTGTCCCGCACGGGACAAACGTAACTGTTCGGGACTGCTGGATACGCGACTGCAAGCGAGGTGTCCGTGCCGAAAACATTCATCATCTCACCCTTCATGGAAACCAGACGCGAAGCCTCGCCAAAGGACAGGTACAGGAAGAACATGTCTACATTGGCTGGGACTGCCGGGAAGTCCGGATTGTCAACAATCACATCGCATACGGGGCCAATACAGCAATCGTGCTCGATGGTACGGCCCAGCATGTGGTTGCGAACAACACCATCGAAGGTTTCAGGGTGGCAATAGAAGCGCGCGGAGTCTGTGATAAAAAACCCCGTGACCGTTGCCGCGACATTGCGATCACCTCCAACTACCTGCATGCCGATACAGGCATCCGCCTGGTGGGGGAATGCCGCGGTTTTGCGATTACGGGAAATGATTTTGTAAACAACAATAAAGCGGCTATTATTGTTGAACAGGGCGCGGGAGCAGGCAAGCACGCTATAACCGGAAACATGGTCCGGAAGAGCGTTTACGGCGGCGCCTTCTTCCCTCTCTCCGGTTCAAAACCGGACCAGGGCGGATTTCGTCTCGGGGACAGTGAAGATTGTATTGTGTCAGGTAAACTCCTTGATGGAATTGATCCGGCCCCGGCGATCTCTGCTGGCCCCGGTGGCGGGCGCCATTTCATAACGAACAACC
>JAEAMF010001701.1_pt1 | contig 14620 bp, 14 predicted proteins | sample 8958721 | NCBI WGS metagenome assembly JAEAMF01 (sample SAMN16933255, study PRJNA681124) | bioreactor sludge metagenome | isolation source: anaerobic bioreactor treating anionic surfactant - SDBS | place: India: Bengaluru | collected 2019-02-28
AGGTAGTCGCGGGTGGCGGCGTCCAACTCCTCGAGGCGAGCCTCATCAGCAGCCAAGAACACCAGCGTGTTGCGGTGGATGCGGTTCGCCGTGTCGCGGCGTTCGGTGGCGGCGTGGGCGAACGCCTTCGCCAGCGAGTCGGTGCCGCGCTTGTGGGCGACCTTGGGGGGCAGGATCACCAGGCGCGCTTCCTCCTGGTCGGGGATGTCGGCATTGCTGTCCGGGGCGATGTGGACGCCGGCGAACTGACCCCGCGTCCGCGCCTGGCCCTGCAGCCGCCGGATCACCTCGGCCCACACGTCCTCGGGGTGCAGCCGTTCGGCCATCGCCGACCCACCGTCGGACGCCGACGCCCTGTACGCGGGCGTCCGGGTGGTCATGTCCGCGCAACTGGCCACGGCGCAGGCGAAGCTGCGTCTGGACGTCAACTTCGGTGACCTCGTCAACCCGGCCCCCGGGCTGGTCGAGTTGCCGGCGCTGCGGCCTGGCTACCCGCCGGTCCGGATCCTGGGATACCCGCTCGCGACCGTCCTGGCGGAGAAGTTGGTGACCGCGATCCACCTGGGTCCGGCAAACACCCGGGTGCGTGACTTCGTCGACGTTGTCGGTCCGGTCGTTGAAGCGGCTGACCGCGGCCGGGAAGCTGCCGTGCTACGTGGTGGGCGGCAAGGTGCTGCGGCTCAAGGCAGCCCATGTGGAGGCCCTGTTCGTCCCCGCCGACCAGTGCCGGGGGTGGTGAGGGGAGCAGGCGGGTCGACCGCAGACGTCAGGCGGCGCGTCCTAGCGAAGCAGGTTTCACCAGTTTTGATCTAGGATGACAGTCGGTAGCAGATCAAAAGCGGGAGATAGTCGGTGGGCGTAGATCTAGTCAGCGTGATGGACGCCATCTGGAACGGCGCGCGGGCAGCCAATCTGGAGAGCGTGACCTTGGACTTCAAGACGGTGGGCCGCTCGATCGGGGACTCGTTGAGGGACCTCGCCGAGGCGGCGGCCTGCTTCGCCAACGCCCAGGGCGGCTCGATCGTCGTGGGCGTTCAGGATGGGGTTGCGGGTCCGGAGGCCTTCGTCGGGTCTCCGCTTGACCCGACAAGGACGGTGGGAAGGATCTACGAACTGACAGATCCGGGGCTGATCGTGATCGCCGACACCCTGTCCTACCAAGGTGTCGCGTTGAGTGTCATCACGGTGCCCCGGAGCCCCGATGTCCACCAAGTTGCTGGCCGCGCCACGGAACGCGTCGGAACATCGTGTCGGCCCATGAGCGCCACACGCATCGCGACGGTCATGTTGGATCGCCGTGGCGATGACTGGTCGAGCAAGGACTCCGGGCAACCCCTGGATGCTGTCAGCCCCGTCGCGGAGGCCGTGGTGCGTGAGTTACTGGCCCAAGCGCCGGACCAGGAGCGCAGCTCCTGGGGAAGACTCCCGTGGCCGGATCTGTGTCGTAGGTTGGGTGTCGCAACCGATGGCCGGTTCACCAATGGGGGTGCCCTGTTGTTCACCGACACGGGCCGAACCCACGCGCAGTACATCCGGCGAGCCGCCAACTCGGGGTTGCTGTCGGCGAACGATCTGATCAGGGGCCCGGGGGTGAACGCCATTCGGCGTGTCCTTGAACTCATCGAGGGGCGTATCGAGCGGACAGCGATCCTGACCCCAGCAGGTCAACAGTTGCTGATCGGAGATCTGCCGGACACGGCTGTGCGTGAGGCGGTGGTCAATGCGTTCATGCATCGCGACTACCGCGCTCAGGACACCATCAGGTTGGAGCACGACGCCAGCAGGTTGCGGGTGACCTCACCAGGGGGGTTCGTCCCTGGGGTCACGGTCGACAACGTGCTGACGGTGTCGTCGCGGTGCCGGAACCTCTCATTGGCGCAGGCGATTCGTGCGCTGGGGCTGGCAGAGTCTGCCGGTGTGGGGGTGGATCGCATGTACGCGTCGATGACCGCCGTCGGCCATCAGCCGCCGCGATTCGCCACCGATGGGCTCACGGTCGAGGCCCTCCTCGTGGGTGGTCCCCCCAACGAGCCGGTGGCCCGTTTTGTGGCCGACCTCCCCGAAGATCGGCGCGGCGACCCCGACACGCTTCTCGTACTGACGTATCTGCTCGACCACCGCACCACCACGGCTGCACGGATGACCAAGCTCGTCCAGAAACCCGAGGCAGAGGTTGAGGCCAAGCTCCTGGAGTTGTCGGCTCCCGGTGTAGCCCTGATCGAGCGGACGGCCGACACCGCTCGCAGCAGCAAGGGTGAGTACCGCCTCGTGGGTGAGGCCATCCGCGCCCTGGGTGTGGCGGTTTCCTACCGAGCGCGCTCCGGGGACGATACGGACCAGAAGATCGTGACCGTAGTCCGGGAGGTCGGTACCATCACCGGCCGTGTCGTCCAGACGATGTTCGACGTCCAACCCGCCACCGCGTCGCGAATTCTGTCCGACCTTGTCGATCGAGCGGTGCTTGTCAAGACCAGCAAAGCCACCCGCGGGCCCGCCGTGACGTACGGCCCCGGGCCCAAGTTCCCCTCCGCGCGTCGTTCTCGATCGCTGGCGTCCGGCGATGATGCCCAATCGCCACTCGCCCTCGAAGATGCAGACATCGATCAATGACGTTCCCTCGCAGCAGGTTGAGGTCACCCGAGAGGTTTGGCCGCACAGCCAAAGCCGCCCTCAGGCGGACCTTACGGCTCAGTCACGTCTGTCTCGGCGCGCGCGAGATCGGGCAGCGTTTTGGCTCACGTCGTCGGACCAATTGTTGCGCGCCAACTCGGTCATGCGCCGTGCCAGGTCCTTCTTCCGCTCGCTGACGGCTTCCTGGTAGCGCATGGCGACGTGGATGTCGCTGTGGCCGGCGAACTGCATGAGTTCTTTGGTGGTGGCGCCAGAGATGGCGGCCATGGTGGCGGCGAAGTGGCGCAGGTCGTGGAAGCGGAAGTCGGGGCGTCCGATCTCGTGCCGGGCACGGTAGAAGCCGTTGCCGGGATGCACCTTCTTCCCGGTCCGCGGGTTGAACCGGGGCGTGTGCCCATGGACCTGCCCGACGGAGAGTGGTTGGCCGTCGGTGCCGGGGAACACCAGGGCGTCCGGGTCGGGGCGGGTGTAGGTCGCGAGGTGTTGGCGGACGTCCTCGGTCAGGTGCGGGGGGAGGTAGATGGTCCGGCGTCCGGCGTTCGACTTCGGGGTGGTGATGACGCGTTGGCCGCGGACGGTGACGGCGGTGCGGTAGATGGCCTTCAGCAGCGAGTAGGCGTGGATCCGCATGGTGGGGGCGTCCGGCAAGGCGTGGTACCAGCGGTCGACGTCGGCGTGCGTGAGGGACGACAACGTCTTGTGGTGCAGCGGTGTGAGCCAGCGTTCGTGGAGGTCGAGGTAGTGCTCGCGGGTGCGGTCCTTGAGCAGACGTCCCTTGACCAGCCGCTTGTCGATCCACTCGCGGGCGAACTTGTCGAAGGTGATCTCCTGCACCTGCAGCTGGGCGCGCCGTCGCTCCGGTGGCGTCCACTCGTTGAGTTCGATGAGCTTGCGTTCGTCCGAGAGCCAGCCCTGGGCCCGCTCGCGGGTGGTGAAGGTGATGCCGGCCCGGTGCAGTTGGCGGTCGGGGCCGGTGTAGCGGACCTTGAATCGTCCCCGGGTCTCTATGATGGTGCCGAAGCTCCGGTGCTCCTTCTTGGTCTCTTTGCGCCGTGGAGCGAACCTCCCAGAAAGTTCCCCGCGGGGAACGCGTGGGGAACTTTCGATGCCCCGAACGGCCCCTTGCGCCTGCTTCGTCACAGGACGAGAGGAGCAGCATTCCCGCACCATAACACCTAGTCGGCGCCTGATTAGCCCGTTCTGTCACCTGCTGCTCAAGCCGGTCCATTCCGGTCAATTTGCTGATTCAAGTCCAGTTAGGCCCACCCTCTGAAACCCCCTCCCACTGGGGCAGGGGGTTTCGACTTTCTGGCTCCCGTCAGTTTCGTGCCAAACACGTGCCCAATCGTCCTCGGTTGTTGTATCTGAACATCAGCCCTCCTCGCTACCCTGCTGGCGAGGACGAAGGTGTGGCGTGGGTCGGGATATGATGTCGCGCAGCTCTCGGGGGGGGGCGTTTCGCCAGCTGATGACCATCCTCATAAGCTCCCGCGCGCCGGCGCTCAGACCGCCCTCCACGACGTTGGCGACGTCAAGAACCGACTCCTCCGCCAGGCCGAGAACGGCGTCCATGAACTAGTGACCCACAGCGTGCGGATGCCAGGCCGAACGGTCCGAACGGCCTACTTGAACGCGAGGCGGATCTCCTCGATTGCGTCGGTCAGCGAGCCGGCCTCGGGGACCTCCGGCATCGTCAGCAATGGCACGTCGTCCAGGCCACGAGCGTGGAGGCCGGCTTTGAACTCCTCGACGTAGACCCCTTCGGTTGCGGCGAACCGCTGGAGCGGGCATGCGTGCCACACCATGCCACCCCACTGCTGATCCTCGTCGGCTTCGACCGCCGCAGTTCTCAACCCGCACGTCGGACTACCATCCCGGAACACCACGCCCAGCACCCGGTGGTCGTTGTCGCGGTAGGTCTGGATCTGGTCACAGACCTGTTCTGCGATCTGGCGACAGTGCCGACGGAACATCGGCGTGCCGTACATCTTCTTAACCATGCCCCATCGCATCGAGCCCACGTAGGTGTTCTCCGGGCAGGGCATCTGGTACATGGCCACCTCGTGGTCGAGGGCCGCGTCGACCACCTCCCGGATGACCGCGGGCTGGCTAGCCAGACCCCGCACGCACGCATTCTGATTGAGGATGCAGTGCGACAAGAAGACCAACTTCCCCGACCGCTGATCTGCCAAGCTGTCTTTGACCTGACCGATGTTTCCCGTCACCGCTCCTCCAGACACGCTCGTCAGCCTCGAACCCGCTTGGCCCCATCTTTCCACCGCGCGTCATCCCAGGCAGCGAATCAAGTCAAGCCCCTGAGAGGACACCCCACGCGCGGCACTCAGAGTCGGACGTTCTGCGCCGGCGCCGCGTCGCAGCGTCCACTAGGGCGGTCGACCGGTCAGCGGTGTTCATCGTGCCGATCACGAACACGTTCCTGGGCAGTGTGAAATCGATGTCGTCGTCGGTCGCGTACAGCAGGTCGACGTTCTGGTCGCGGCACTCCAACAGGAAGTACAACTCCCCGAAGATCTTCGCCAGATTCCCGCGGTTGATCTCGGGGGGTCGTTCCTTGCGGCAAATGACGTGGACCCGTTGGTTGGTGAGCCAGGTCAGTAGGTCGTGGCTGTATCCGGCACCATCAACCCTGACCAACACCGTTTCTCCGGGCCGCCGGTTGGGCAGGCTGGCACCTGCTGGAACGCTTGCCGCAGGACGGTGATGTGGTCGGCGTGTTGAGCGTCTCTCTGGATGACCCGGGGCCGCTTCGAGAACGTAGTCGACGAAGCCGGACCCGAGTTCGCGCGTTACCCCGCCGAGGGCCGCAACCCGTTGCGCGGCGACAGGGAACTGCTCGACTACCTGCTCCGACTGCCACCCCGAGGCTTCGAGGGCCGGCACCACGAAGTCGCGACAGGTGTCGCGTTCCTGAGGTCCGGGTCGGCGCATGACCTCAGGCTAGTGAACAAGCCGTCCGCCGTGTCGCACCCCGGACACACCGAGTCATGCCGAGACGCGGCCAGCCATCAGGATCAGCTGACGTTCCCACGTACGCCGGGTGATCGGCAGGACGTACGTGAGGGAGAGGATCGACGCGATCACGAACCTCCGACCCGCGACTCCTCGCCATGCCGCCGTCGGAAGCCCGCCCTCATGGCCGACCGCCGGCCCCCCTAGGAAGGGGTCATTTCTTACTTCTGGAGGGTGTGATGAGTTGCACAAGATCACCGCTGGATCGGGGTATGACTACCTGACCCAGCAGGTCGCGGTGCAGGACTCCACCGAGAAGGGTCACCTCGGGCTGGCGTCCTACACGCCCAGCGCGGCCATCCGTTGGGCGAGTCTCTCTCGCGGTCGTTGACCGCTTCTTGGTAGTGCATGGCGACGTGGATGTCGCTGTGGCCGGCGAACTGTATGAGTTCTTTGCTGCAGCTGGGGCACGGCGTCGTACCGGCGGCGCCCACTCGTTGAGTTCGATGAGCTTGCGCTCGTCCGAGAGCCACCCCTGGGCCCGCTCGCGGGTGGAGAAGGTCATGACGGCGCGGTGCAGTTGGCGGTCGGGCATCACCGCCAAAAGGTGATGATCTCGGGATCGCGGGGGGTCCGGTGTGCGAGACGTGGGCAGCAGCGCGTTTGGGGTGCGCTGCTGCCCGAATCCCCCCCGGCAGAAGGTTCAGGAAAGGATCTTGGCCTTGAGGTTGGCGTATTCCTCGGCCGAGATGGCGCCGGAATCGAGCAACGTCTTGGCCTGGCTGAGCTCTTGCGCTGGCGTACTGCCGGCTACCGAACGGATGTAGTCGTCGGCGGCCGACCGTTGGGCACTCGCCTGGGCGGCGCTTCGCTCAGCCATGCCTTTGCCACGCGCGATGAGGTAGATCAGCGCGGTGAGGACAGGCACGAAGATCAGTGCCACCAGCCAGACGGCCTTCGCCCAACCGGAAAGCGCGCGGTCTCGGAACAGATCACTGATGATGCTGAACAGCACCATCAGCCACGCGAAGAATACGAAGATGGTGAAGAACATCCAGATGAAGTCCCAGATGTTCGACAGGAATCCGACCATGGTGTTGTACCTTTCAAGTTTTTGAATGTCTGGTCGTCGCGGGCGTTCGTGCCCGCTCAGGGCAGACCAGCGCCTGACGGAGTAGATACTAGACCGGTAAAGCGTCGGCGCCGTATCCCCCACAATGGGTGACCTTGGCGGGCCGGGCCTGCTTGATCACTCCCGTCCGGAAACCCCGGCCGAGTCGAAGGTAGCCATCTCGCTCAAGATAGCGGCCGCGCCGCGAACGATCGGCAACACTGACACGGCGCCAGAGCCTTCGCCCAGCCGCAGGTCGAGCGCGACCACCGGATCGAGTCTGAGATGCCTCAGCGCCACCGCGATCCCCGCTTCGACGCCGTTGTGGCCACCGATGAGATATCCGGACGCCGCCGGAGCCAACCCGTCAGCCACCAGAGCAGCCGAGCAGGCGATCACGCCATCGACGATCACCGGCAGGCGGTGGGCAGCTCCGCCCAGCACGAAGCCGGCCATCGCTGCGTGCTCCAGCCCGCCGACGCCAGCCAGTGCCGCCACCGGACGCTCGGGTGTGGCAGCGTTCACCTCGATACCTTTGCGGATCGCGCCGATCTTTCGGGCGAGCGTCTCGTCGTCGGCTCCGGCGCCCCGGCCGGTCACGGTGGCAACGTCTGCTCCCGTGAACACGCTTATCAGGGCGGCGGCGGGGGTGGTGTTGCCGATGCCGACCACGCCCATCACCAAGCAGCGGTAGCCCTGCGCGTAGGCCTGATCCGCGGCCCGGATACCGACCTCCAGACCGGCGACGGCGTCGGCGATGCTCAGCGCGGGGCCCTCGGTGAAGTCGTCGGTACCACGGCGAACGTTGACGTCGCGGACCGCGTCCAGGTCGACCGGGGCGAGCAGACCGACATCGAAGACCCGGACGTCGGCGCCGGAGTTGCGAGCGAGCACGCTCACCGCCGCGCCACCAAGAGCGATATTGGCGGCCATCTGCCGCGAGACGTCCTGCGGCCAGGGTGACACGCGTTGACCCGCCTGCACCCCGTGATCGCCGGCGAAGACCCCGACCAGGGCGGGAGCCGGGGCGGGTGGGGGGCACTGGCCGGAGATCGCGGACAGTTGGTTCCCCAGTGTCTCCAGGCGTCCTAGCGAGCCGGGCGGCTTGGTCAACGTGAGCTGGCGAGCCTCAGCGGCGGCGCGGGCGTCCTCGTCAACGGGGACGATGGCAGCGAGGGTGCGTGCCAGCAGCGAGTCTGGGTCGATCATGGTCAGCGGTCCTTTCGTCGTGCAAATTCAACCACAGCAGGCTCCGATGACGACCGCCCCCCAAGTGCTTCAGCGTTCTGGCCGCGCCTTGTCGGCCGGGTCGGTACTGAACTGCGTGGTGTACAACTCGGCGTACAGTCCGCCGCGGGCGAGCAGCTCGTCGTGGCGACCGGCTTCGGCGATCCGGCCATGGTCCAGCACGACGATGAGATCGGCCTGACGGATCGTGGAGAGCCGGTGGGCGATGACCAGCGACGTCCGTCCGGCCAGCGCCTCGTCCAGCGCCCGCTTCACCGCCACCTCCGACTCGGAGTCGAGATGGGCGGTCGCCTCGTCCAGGATCACCACGTCGGGGGCTTTCAGCAGGAGCCGGGCGATCGCTAGACGCTGCTTCTCCCCACCTGACAGTCGGTGTCCGCGGTCGCCGACCACCGTGTCCAGCCCCTCGGGCAGATCTGCGACCAGATCTGCGATCTGGGCCAACTGCAGGGCGCGTCCGATCTCGGCGTCGCTGGCGTCGGGACGCGCGTAGCGCAGGTTAGCCCGGATCGTGTCGTGGAACAGGTGCGCCTCCTGCGTGACCACGCCGACCCGTTCACGAAGGGACGCCAGGCTGGCGTCCCGCAGGTCGATCCCGCCGATCTTCACCGCTCCCGAGGTGGGGTCGTAGAGCCGGGCGACCAGGGCGGTCAGGGTCGTCTTGCCCGCCCCCGAGGGCCCGACCAGGGCCACGAACCGCCCGGCGTCCACCCGCATGGAGACCTCATGCAGCACCTGGCCACCGGCGCGCCGGTCGCCTGAGGCGGTGGACTCCCAGGAGGCGAGCGAGACCTCGTCGGCGGCCGGATAACCGAATGAGACGGCGTCGATCACGATGTCGAGTGGGCCGGGCGGCAGCGGCACGGCGTCCGGACGCTCGGTGACCAGCGGCTGGAGATCGAGCACTTCGAAGACCCGTTCGAACGAGATCAGTGCCGTCATCACGTCGACCCGAACATTCGACAGTGCAGTCAACGGCCCATAGAGCCGGGTCAGCAGGGCCGTGAGCGCGAGCAACGTGCCGAGGGTGAGCGAGCCGCGCACCGCCATCAGCCCGCCGAAGCCGTAGACCATGGCGGTCGCCAGGGCGGCCACCAGGGTCAACGCAGCCATGAACGTGGACCGATTCAGCGCAATGCTGATGCCGATATCGCGTACTCGGGAGGCGCGTTCGGCATACTCCGCCCGCTCCCGCTCGGGGCTACCGAACAGCTTCACCAGCAGCGCACCGGCCACGTTGAACCGTTCGGTCATCCGCGAACCGAGATCGGCGTTGAGCGACATCTGCCGATGGGCGAGGCCGGCCAGCCGCCGGCCCACGTACTTCGCCGGGAAGAGGAAGACCGGCACCAACAGCAGGGCTCCGAGGGTGAGCTGCCACGACAGGACGAACATCGTCGCGACCACCAGCGTGACCGACACGATATTGCTCACCAGGTTCGACAGCACCGACGTGAACGCCTGCTGGGCCCCGATGACGTCACTGTTGAGTCGCGAGACCAGCGCCCCGGTCTGGGTGCGGGTGAAGAACGCGATCGGCTGCTCCAGGACGTGCCCGAAGACCTGGGTGCGCAGGTCCAAGATCAGTCCCTCACCGATCCGCGACGAGAACCAGCGCTGAACGACGGTGAGCACGGCCTCGGCCAGCGCGATGCCGGCGACGATCAGGGCCAGTCGAACCACGACCCCGGAATCGCCGGGGATCACCCCTTGGTCGACGATCTGGCGTAGCAGCAGTGGCACGGCGACCACGAGCACTGCGTCCACCATGACCAACAGGACGAAGGCGATGATCGACGCCCGGTAGCGCCTGGAGTAGGCCATCACCCTGCGGTAGGTTCCTGGTGCCAGCTTCTTGTCCGCAACGGAGGAATCCCGCGACAACGAGCGCATCATCATCCACGACGACATCGACACGGCCAGCCTCCTTCACCCTGAACCATCAAACCTCATCAGGGCAATTCCTGATCCCTCCGTCCGGTGTGCTGCAAGAATTGAGTTTGGCAGAAGTCCGCCGGGTTCGATGGCTTGTGGTCTGGCGGTTTGCCTGGTGCCTCGGATCGGCCGGGGCATCCGAAGGCGTTTGGTGGGGGTGACAGCCATGGACGGCTGGACGACGGCGGAGCTGACCGAACAGGGCCGCCAGTTACGAAAGAGCGCGCCGCGCTCAGCGCTGGGCACCAACCTCGACCTCGACCGCGACCCGATTGAGCTCCTGGACGCACAGAACACGGCTCGCGTCCAGGAGTTGGTGCCGGTCCGCTGGGGGCGGATGGCGCAGTCGGCGTTCGCGTTCTACCGGGGCACAGCTGCGCTGATGGCACACGACCTTGCCACCACCCCGGTCAGCGGGCTTCGGGTCCAGGCCTGCGGCGACGCGCATCTGTCCAACTTCGGCCTGTTCGCCTCGCCGGAGCGCACCTTGGTCTTCGATCTGAACGATTTCGACGAGACGACCTCGGCGCCTTGGGAGTGGGATGTGGAACGTCTCGTCGCCTCGTTGGCCGTGGCTGCGCGTTCGGGCGGTTTCGGTGCCGACGGTGAGTGGGCTGCCGCCCATGCCGCGGCCTCGGCGTACCGGATCTGGGTTGCCAAGGCAGCGTCCGCCAGCGCCTTGACCGCGTATCACACGGTGGTCACCGAAGACCTCCTGCTCTCCCACAGCGCCGCCGGCAAGACCCATCGCGGAGCCAGGGAGCAGGAGATCGAACGTGCCGCCCGCAAGGCGCGGGGACGCACCTCGGAGCGCTCGCTGGACCAACTGTCAACCTCGCAGGAGGGTGGGCAGTTGCGGATCGTCGAGCAGGCGCCCTTGATCGTCCGGCCTGCCCAACTGCCGGGCGACGTGATGGAGATCCCCCGTAGGTATCGGTCGAGTGTGTCGGCCGATGTCGACATGCTGTTGCGTCGCTTCCAGCCGGTGGATCTGGCCCGCAAGGTGGTTGGCGTGGGCAGCGTCGGCACGCGGGCGTTCATCCTGCTTTGTGTCGACAGCGGCGGCAACCCGCTGTTTCTACAGGCCAAGGAGGCCTCGCGCTCGGTGCTCGAGGCGTATGCCGGGCCGTGCGGGTATGACCACATGGGACAGCGGGTGGTCGCCGGGCAGAAGATCATGCAGGCGGTGTCCGATCCGCTGCTGGGGTGGACCGACAGCGACGGGCGTCAGTATTACGTGCGCCACTTCCGGGACATGAAGGGCGGCTTCGAGATCGAGCGGCTCTCGGCGTCCCTGCTCGGCGACTACGCACGCTTGTGTGGGGCGGTCTTGGCCCGGGCGCACGTCCAAAGCTGTGAGCCGGCGATGCTGGCAGGTTACCTTGGCAAGGGGGAATCCTTCGCCAACGCCATGGCACGATTCGCCATCGGCTACGCCGACCAGAACGACCGGGACTACCAGGCCCTGCTGGACGCCATCGCCGATGGACGCATCGTGGCCGACCAGCAAAGCTGATGGTTCGCGCCAGGGGTTAAGAGCCACCTTCGGGCCGCATGGCCGCTTCGTCGGCTGGCGCGTCCGGTTCGTTCGGTTCGTTCGGTGGCGTGGCCGGTTCGTCGGCCGGCGCAGTCGCCGTGGGCGGGAACGTCACGGGCTGCGCGGACGCGGCGGTTGCGGCGTCCGCCCGCCGACGCCGTCTGGCCCGCCGGACCAGGAAGAAGACCAGCAGCCCGGTCAACCACAGGGGCGAACTGGCGATCAGGAAGGTGACCGTGGAGGTCAGCACCCCGACCGCACCCTGGATACCGTTGGTGATCGCCTCGACGAAGCCCCAAGAACTGCCGCCGGGACGAACGACCGGCTGCTTCTCGGTGAGTTCGACCGTGACGGTCGCGCGCGCCGCCTGCCGCTCCAAGTACTGCACCTGGGCGTCCAGACTCTCGATCTCACCACGGATGCGCCACAGTTCCTTCTCCACGGCGAGCATCTCTTCGACGTTGGTGGCCGCTGCCACCAGTTCGCGCAACCGCGCCTCCTGGGCTCGCAGGTTCTCCAGCCGGGCGGTCAGGTCGATGTGCTCCTGGGTCACGTCATCGGTCGACTCCGATTGGTAGACCACGGTGCCGAGCTGGGAGACGTCGGCGACGAACGCGTCAAGGTCTGCCGCCGGGACGCGCACGGTCACCCAGCCGCGCAGCGCGGCGCCGTCGCCAGCCGGCAAGCCCTCTCGGTCGTAGCGGTACAGCCACTCGTCGGTGTCGGTGGCCACCTGCATGTTGGTGATGGTGGCCGAATGCTCGCCCGCCAGCCTGCGCACCTGTTCAACGGTGTCGGTGGTGCTCGCCACCTCAAGGCGCAGCGTTTGCGTGCTGATAATCAGACGGTCCGTATCGTCCTGCGGGGCCTGCGGGGCGGTGGTCACCGCGGGCAGACTCGCTTGGTCTTCGGTCGGCACGGCGGCGCCACCGGAGGACTGTCCAGAATCGCCGACGCCCCAGGTCCACCCGCCCAAGCCGCAGCCGGCCAGCAGTACCGCCACCAACGCCAGCGCGAGAAGGGTGAAGACCTTGCGCACTAACCCGCTCTGCTTCAAATCGATGTTTGCGGTCATGACTCATGGTAGGGGTTGGGCGCGTCGGCCTGAATCGTCGTGCGGTGCAGTGTTATCGGATTGTGCCTGGGTCGCCGCTCAGCCCTCGGCCATCTCGACGTCGAGGGTGATCTCGGCTCTCAAGGAGTGCGACACCAAGCAGGCCGCCTCGCTGTTCTGCATCAGCTTTGCGGCCTTCTCGTGATCTGCGCCGGCGGGCAGCATCGCAGTTCCTTTCGCGCCATCGGTTGATCCGATTGTGACCCGGATCGACGCTGCGCGCGCTGAATCAGCCGATTCGCGGCGTCCGTCGCCCCGGTGACCACGTGCTTGACTGGGGCGAGGACGGCGAAAGGCATCTCATGAACGCGATCATCAAAGAACCCAGGCGAATGAACCCGCTGCTGCGGCTGGGTATCTTCATTGCCGAACGGACGATGGGCCGGACCGCTGTACCGGCGCGGTTGCTGGCCTGGTCGCCGCGGACCGCGCTGGGTGCCGGGATGCTGGAGGCCACGGCTGCCCACCGCATCCCCGGCCTCGGCCGGCGGCAACTGAAGCTGGCGCGGCTGACCGCGTCCTTGACCGCGAACTGCGCCTTCTGTATCGACATGAATGCCCACGCCCATCGGGAGGCCGGCATCACCGACCGCGAGGTTTATGCGCTGCGTGATGGCACCGAGGCGGCAGAGCCGGGGTTCAGCCCGGCAGAGCGCCTGATCATCGCCTACGCCCGTGGCTTGTCATCGACCCCCCTGGCGGTGGACGACGACCTGCTCGCCCAGATGACGGCGACCTTCGACGAGCGCCAGCTGGTGCTGCTGGCGGCGACCATCGCGTCGGTGAACTACTGGGCGCGGTTCAACCAGGGACTGGGTGTGCCACCGGCCGGCTTCGGCGATCATTGCCTGCTGCCCGGCCGGCCGGCCTGAGGATGGCAACTGGTTTTGGCTTGGACCCATTCGACGGATAGGTTGGAGTGGTTGGTCCGATGAGTCTTGCCTCGGACCTCTTGGTGCCCGGGGACCTTCCTCGACGAAGCGCCGTGTCTGCCCCAGTGGGTCATGCATACCCCGGCAAGACGCCTGTGAAGGATGACTTACTTGACTTCCGCTTTTGCACGCCTCGGCGTGCCCACGCCGTTGGCTGACGTGCTCGCCGGCCTCGACATCACCACCCCGACCCCCATCCAGGCGGCGACGCTGCCGGATTCCCTTGCCGGCCGTGACGTGCTCGGCCGTGGCCGCACCGGGTCGGGCAAGACGTATGCCTTCCTGCTGCCCCTGGTTTCGCGGCTGACGGCCGTGCCTCAGCGCCGCCGCGCCAAGCGTCCCCGGGCGTTGATCCTTGCGCCGACCCGTGAACTCGCCACCCAGATCGAGGAGGCACTCAAACCGCTGGCCAGCACGGCCGGGCTGACCAGCCGGACCGTCTTCGGTGGGGTCTCCCAGGTTCCCCAAGTGAAGGCCCTTGCCTCTGGTGTCGACATTCTGGTCGCCTGCCCGGGACGGCTGCTCGACCTGATGGGGCAGGGCATGGTTTCGCTCGACGAGATCGAGATCACCGTGCTGGATGAGGCCGATCAGATGGCCGACATGGGCTTCCTGCCGATGGTCCGCAGGATCCTCGACCGGACGCCGGCAGACGGCCAGCGCATGCTCTTCTCTGCCACCCTCGACAACGGTGTGGATGTGCTGGTCAAGCGCTACCTGCACCACCCGGCGGTCCATGAGGCCGACTCACCGCAGTCACCGGTTGCCACCATGGACCACTACGTGCTGCGACTCGACAGCTCGAACCGAAGTGCGGTGCTCGCCGACCTGGCGTCCGCCAGTGGGCGCGCCATCTTGTTCACCCGCACCAAGCATGGCGCCAAGAAGCTGGCGAAGCAGCTTGTGGATCAAGGGATACCAGCGGTCGACCTGCATGGAAACCTGTCACAGAACGCTCGCACCCGGAACTTGGCCGCCTTCGACTCGGGCAAGGTCCAGACGCTGGTCGCCACCGACATAGCCGCCCGCGGCATCCATGTCGATGACGTGGCGCTTGTGGTGCACGCCGACCCGCCGGTCGAGCACAAGGCCTACCTGCACCGCTCCGGACGCACCGCCCGCGCCGGCCACTGCGGCACGGT
>JAEAMF010001703.1_pt1 | contig 14590 bp, 13 predicted proteins | sample 8958721 | NCBI WGS metagenome assembly JAEAMF01 (sample SAMN16933255, study PRJNA681124) | bioreactor sludge metagenome | isolation source: anaerobic bioreactor treating anionic surfactant - SDBS | place: India: Bengaluru | collected 2019-02-28
CAACCAGAGGAGGTTTCGCCGTCGGACTATAATGCCCGACAACCTCCACAAAACTCCCGTCTCGAGTCTGTTTTTGTTCCATCACCACTACTCGATAGAAGGGCTTTTTCTTTGCCCCCATGCGTGTCAAACGTATTCTAAGCAAAATGCCTCCTTAAAGATTAAGACCTTTAACCCATTACAATTCTGGCATATAACCGGATGGGATTCAACCTCGGCAGCACAGGCTTGTCCGGAATAGGTTATTATAGGATTAAAGGATTAAAGGATCAAAGGATTAAAGGGGAGAATAAAGGGGTAAAGGGACAGAGGTATATTGGGAAAGGACTTAAAACCGGATATCGAAATAGGTCTCGGCAGCAGCCAGCCAACTGTTACATCTGGGGGAAGCGCATACCCTTCAACATGCGGGGCATGATGCCGCGGCTCAGGCTTTTCATCATCTTGCGTGTTTCCACATACTGTTTAAGCAACTGGTTGATCTCCGAAACGGGACGTGCGCTGCCGCGCGCGATGCGCTTTCGGCGACTTCCGTTTAAAATCTGGTGATTGCGCCGTTCCTCGGGCGTCATTGAGTTGATGATAGCCTCAATATGAATCAGCTCCTTTTCGTCGACCTTTAGCTTATTCAGGCCGCGCATCGGCCCCATATTAGGCAGCATGCCCATAATCTGATCCAAAGGACCCATTTGCCTGATTTGCTTCAGCTGATCGCGGAAATCGTCGAGCGTGAACTCGTCTTTCCGGATTTTGTCTGCCAGCTCGGCGGCCTGTTCCTTGTCGACCGCTTCTTCGGCTTTTTCTATGAGAGACAAAACGTCTCCCATGCCAAGGATTCTTCCGGCCAGGCGATCGGGAAAAAACGGTTCAAGCGCATCGACCTTTTCGCCCGTTCCCACAAACTTAATGCCCTGTCCGGTGACACTCTTGATCGAAAGCGCCGCGCCTCCTCGCGCGTCCCCGTCCATCTTCGTCAGGATGACGCCGGTTAGCCCCAGGCGGTCATGAAACTCCTTGGCGCTTCGCACCGCGTCCTGGCCGGTCATAGCATCCGCAACCAGCAGAATCTCCACCGGAGGCGCAGCTTTCCGGATATGCTCGAGTTCCGCCATCATTTCATCGTCGACGTGCAAGCGGCCGGCAGTATCAATCAATACAACGTCGTAACCGCTGTTTCTCGCGTGTCTCAGCCCTTTCTCCGTTCTGGAGACGGGATCCTGGTCCTCCGGTGCGTCAAAATATCCGAGGTTGCTCCCCTCGCATAAAATCCTCAGCTGCTCGACGGCCGCGGGCCTGTATACGTCTACCGAAAACAACAGCGGCGTGTGATTATTTTTTGCCAGCCAATGCGCCAGCTTCGCCGTGCTCGTCGTTTTTCCGGATCCCTGCAATCCGACCATCAGAAAAACACTCGGCGGCTGCTTTGAAAACTGGAGCACCGTCTGCGGTCCACCAAGCAACTCCACCAGTTCATCACGAACTACCCTGATGACCTGCTGCCCAGGAGTCAACGATTCCAGGACTTCCTGTCCAAGCGCCCGCTGTTTGATACGCTCCACAAATTGCTTGGCGATTTTGAAATGAACGTCTGCGTCCAACAACGCATTGCGTATTTCGCGCGCCGTCTCTTCAATATGCCGGCTTGAAACCCTTCCCTGCCCCGTCAGGTTTCTAAGTATCTTCTGAAGCTTGTTCGAAAGATTGTCGAGCATTCCACTCCCTCAATAGTCAGTCGATAATCATACCCATATTTCGGGAGAAATTCCTGAAAAAGTGGATCCCGGATTGCAGATTCCAGATTGAAAGCCCCTATGTTCATTGTCCGAAATCCGGAATTGGAAATCTAATATCTGGCTAATGCAGGAACTGTACATTAAGATAGTTTTTTGCCTATCCGTGCAAGCAGCGGTGATGTATGAGACATGTGATTGTGGGGACTGCGGGGCACATCGACCATGGCAAGAGCGCTCTGGTTCGCGCGCTGACGGGCGTCGATCCTGACCGCTTGAGGGAAGAGCAACTGCGGGGGATCACCATCGACCTGGGATTCGCGCATCTCGACCTGGGAGACGTGCAAGTAGGATTTGTGGATGTCCCGGGCCACGAAAAATTCGTCAAAAACATGCTTGCCGGAGCAGGGGGAATCGATTTCGTTCTGCTCGTTATCGCCGCCGACGAATCCATCATGCCTCAAACCCGCGAGCACTTTGACATATGCCGCCTGCTCGGCGTTCGTTCAGGGATCGTGGTCATCAACAAAATTGACCTGGTGGACCCGGAAATGATCGAACTCGTGCGCGACGAGGTGATGGAAACGACCCTCGGCTCATTCCTCGAGGGAGCGGAAGTCCTTCCCGTAAGCTCCAAAACCGGAGAGGGTTTGGAGCGGCTGAAAAGAACAATCCACGATCTCGCGCTGGCAATCGGCCCGCGCCCCGCAAACCGCATGCTTCGCCTTCCCATCGACCGCGCGTTCAGCATTCGCGGCTTTGGAACTGTCGTCACAGGGACCCTGACTTCGGGCGAGATCAAAAAAGACCAGGAAATAGAACTCATACCCGGCGGGCTTAGATCCAAAGTGCGCGGCATCCAGGTACATGGCAACATGACCGGCAGTGCCGTGGCCGGGCAACGCACAGCCGTAAACCTTCAGGGTGTCGATCTGTCTCAGGTCGAGCGGGGAATGGTCGTCACAGTTCCGCACACATTCCACCCCACCCAGATATTGGACGTTCATTTGCTTCTTCTGCCCGGCGCCAAGCCTCTCAAAAATCTGGTCAAGGTGCGGTTCCATCAGGGAACGCTGGAAGTGCTTGCGCGAGTGGCGCTGATCGGCCGGGATACGCTGAATCCCGGAGAATCGGCATACGCCCAGCTACGACTGGACGCCCCCGTATTCTGTCTTCACGGAGACAGATTTATTATTCGCCAATTCTCCCCGACGATCACCATCGGCGGCGGCACCGTCCTTCATCCAAGTCCGCACAAACATAAAAGCACAGACAAGCCGACGCTCGATGCATTGCAGGGATTGGACCGCAATGACCTCGCCGGGAAAATTCCCATACTGCTGGAAACGTATGCCAAACGAGCAATGGATCTGAATGAGCTGAACGCTCTTCTCGGCTTGCCTGTGCCGGAATTGGCCAAAATCTGCTCGTATCTAGCCCAGTCGGGGAAGCTGGTGATGATTACGGCACCTTCACCGATTCTCGTTTTGCCTCTAATAGTGGAAGCCCTGAGAAAGGAAACGCTGGATCAGGTAAGTGATTTTCACAACGAAAATCCGCTGCAGAAGGGAATGTCAAAAGAAGAACTGCGCAAGCGCCTCTACGACGACCTGCCGCTGGAGGTATTCCGCTACTGCCTCGACGGCCTGGCCGAAAAACGCAAGCTCGCTTTTTTGGAGGACGCCGTTTCGCTGCACGGCCGCGAAGTGCAGCTCTCCGCCGCGGGACAGCAACTGCGGGAACGAATCGAAGCTTTTTTCAAAAAGGCGGGCTACCAGGCTCCTTCTTACTCCGACTTGCAGAATTCGGTTGATGCAGATCCGGAAGAACTGCGCCGCATCTTCTTCTGGATGATCAAAGAGAAAATACTGGTCAAGCTATCCGACGATCTCGTCTACCACAGTTCAATCCTGGAATTAATTAAACAGCAGATCCGGGCGAAGTTTACGCCCGGATCAAAATTCGGCGTCGCCGAATTCAAGGAGACCTTCGACATAACCCGTAAACACGCCATCCCGCTGCTGGAATATCTGGACCGCGACAGGTTTACCCGCCGCGTCGGCAACGATCGCATCCTCCTGTAGCCCCTACTGCTCAGTATCGAGGGGATATGAGGGGTAAAGGGATTAGGGGTCAGGTTTAAGACGCACCTGCAGTTTTTGGATCAGGGCGTCAAGCATCCTGACAATTTCTGACAGCATAGCAGTTGTCTTTTAAGCCGCATCGCCGGAAAGGTAGCCCAACCGATCTGCCAGTATGATTTGATTTTGCAGTTCTGCAGCCGATCCAGCCGAAATTCTGAGAAAGTGAATATAATCCCGAGTGGTTCAACGCTTATACCCTTCCGCAATATTACAGACTATCGCGCGTGAAGTCTTTCGCAACTCTGATGACAAACCATACAGTTCATGTTTCGGAAATGTACACTAGACACCATAAACCTCCAGCGACAAATCAAGGGCCTTCTGCCACACCTAAAAATCCTTGAACGTCCGAATCGGTTCACCCTTCATCATCCCTCCAATCCTTTGATCCTCTGCCCCTTTACCTCTTTTCTCCTTTGCACCTTTGTAGTACCCTTCTAGAAGATTTCAGCGGAGGTCACGTATGTTTGGTCTTGGGACAACAGAACTAATTATTATTCTGGTGATTGTTATCTTGATTTTCGGTGTGAATAAGATCCCCCAACTTGGCAAGGGATTGGGGGAGGGCATCCGCAATTTCAAATCATCGATTAAGGCGGTGAGTGAAGATACGGAAACAAAACCGAAACAAGAGAAACAGGAGAAGCAGGAGAAATAACAGACCTTCGCTTCTGATCCCTACTGCAGCTTGCCGCACCGGCATAGAATTCGGCGCAACACTTTAATCCCGCAACGCCAGTCTTCGTTGATGGAGATTTTCCATACCTCCAGCCCGGGCTCAAGGTATCGAAGCAATAGCTCGGTGGAATCATGGAATGAAAAGACCGGCGCGACCAGGTAGATTTTTGGAGGCTGCCGGTTCAAGCGGACTTCGGAAAAGTACCCGCGGCGTTCGAAATCGCCGTTATTGTTGTGCTGGATGACGCGTCCCCAGTAGTCCAAAGCCTGCACCGGCAGATCCGGATTTTCGGTAACTTTCAGTTCCATCACGACGAGGGTTCCTGCCTGATCGGCTCCGAGGATGTCGACGCGTCCCGGATCGCTTCCCAGATAGACGGGGATCTGGGAGTAGACAGACTCGGGAGCCATTTCCGGAAAGAGGCGGGAGACATCGTCGAGCATGAGCGATTCGAGCCACCGCTCGGGTTGCAGCCTGTAATAAGGATGCCGCGTGTCCGGACCATCTGCCCTCCGGAAATACAGGATCTCCCGGACCAAGGCGCATAACCTGTCGAAGTTGCCTTCGGTCAGATCCGTCCTTTCGGAGCCGACTCCAAAACATATCCGATCCCTTTCTGTGCCTGTCACGCGCGCAAATTCCAATCCGCAAAGCCTCAGCGAATCATAGTCCTGGAATCGCGGATAGCGGCGAATGGCATCAGGCGCCAGGCTGAGCACGCTTTCGAGCAAAGAACTCCAGCGGAAAGGACCCAATACAGGCCATCGGAAATCCTTTTCTTCCTCCGGAACATCCGGCATCGACGCACGGCGGATTTCCGGAAGATTGGTGTTTCCGTTCTTATACTCCCACACCGTCACCTTTGCGCGATTGCCATTCAGATAACGGCACCGGTGAACAAGTGCATCGGATGCGCCGGCGGGAACGAGGATATGAATCATCGGCAGCGCGTCCGGAGGGTTGCGGGGATACAGCGCCGCCAACCAGAGAAGAGCCTGGCTGACAGCCGTATGAGCCCCTTCTCCAATATCGGTATCGGCGGCAATCAAAAGACCATCCTTCCCTCTATTGCGAAACAGGACGCGCAGAAAGGTTCCTGAAAGGCTGCGGGCGAGATCAGACCTCTTGCTCGACCGCACGATCTGGTGCGCCGGGAATCTGCCTCTAAGCCAGCAGCAAACCGTCTTCCAAAGCTGATGTGCGTCCGCGGGGCGATCCTCCATGGACTCTCTCCACATTATGTCGAATGCTTCAGGCAGCGGACTCCGCGAACTGCTGAGGAACAGCCGCAAGCCCCATGATTTCAACTTCGCGGAGGAGACCCATAGACTCGGCCCGCTTCCCTGCCCTTTAAATCGGAAGTAGATTCTTTCTCCCTGTATCCGCCAGGAGGGATTCACTGCACTCCATGCTCCCAATTCTTTGGAGCGCCAGCGGATTCTGGCGTCGCCGGCCTTTTTCCCGGCCATTTCCAATAGTGCGCTATTCCTTCGCAAATGTGCCGCCACCGGCCCTTTCACTTTCAGCATCTCCTGATCTGCATAGTTTCGGCTGGCGGCTTTTTATTTCACTTTTTTCGAAAAAAGTTTATGTGTGAATCCGAAGACAGGATTAGCCCGCATTTCTCACGGGCCTTCTACTGCGGCGGCGGATCCGGGCATGTCTACTTCGTTGCGCTCCGTCGGGCTCCTCGACGTACTGTTGAGTACGCCTGCGGGGCCCTCGGTCGCGCGCCTTGTATCCATGCGCGTCTGCGCCGCCTCGCTACGAAATCCCGTGAGAAATGCGGGCTAGAGAACTCATAGGATAGAGGGGTAAAAGAGCGGAGGGATGGGGCGCGGGCAAGGATGAGATTGAGACAATCTGTCGCCGCTTGATATTCTGCAAGCAATACAACTTCAAAACAAATCCGGTGTGTTGAGCACCAAATTTTGTCGCCCACGACGAGGATCTCTTGAGGAACCGCCTGCCGCACTGCATCCGCAATCCATTGCACTCGAAAAGGGCCAGAAGTATGCCATACCAGCCTTTATCCCTTTCCCTTTATCCCTTTGATCCTCTGCTCCTTTATTCATTGACAAGAGAGTGGAGCCAGGCCAGATAGGCAGGATCGCCGGCCGTGATCGGTACGGCGATGATTTCGGGGACCTGGTAGGTGTGCAGTTGGCGAATTCTGGCACGAACGGCCTCGAATTTTTCGCTCGTGGATTTGATAAGAAGCAAGCATTCCTGCTCATTGCATTCTTTCCCATCCCAGACATAAACGGAGCGTATTCCGGAAACGATGTTGACGCAGGCAGCTTCATGGGCCCGTACGAGGGCGGAAGCTATCTTCTGCGCAAGTTCCTCGGCATCCGTCGTGCTCAAAACCAGAATTTCGCTCATATTCCCTCAATCGGGATATTGCATTTGACTGCAGCTCGCGAGTATTATGCAGGCGTTAAGGCATTTTTCACAGCAATTCGTGCGAACAAGTGTTTTCCGAGCGGCCGATGACGCGTCCAAAAAGAGGGATTTCTCACAAAAAGGAACTCTATTACATCTTCTGCATTGCGGCTGTGATGGCCATTGTTTTTCTCAGCCTGCTTGGACCCGGCGGCTACCGCGATTTGCAGAAAGCGCGCAAGCAGGTGGAGGAACAGCGCGCGCGCGTCAACAATATTAGGCGAAGCAATTCCGAACTTGTAAAAACGATTGAGGCTTTGCAGTCCGATAAGAAAGCCGTGGAGAAAATCGCCCGGGAGAACGGCTACGCGAAGCCGGATGAGATCATCCAGCAGATCCACTCCTCGACCGAACCTGCCAAATAGCACCAACGATGTGATCTGCCGCCGCCTCACCCTGGAATCAGGAATCGCTTACAAACTCCAGACTACCTTGCCTTTCACGATTGTCATGACGGGCCCGCCCTGCAGCTTCCACCCCTCAAATGGGGTATTGCGGCTCCGCGACAGGAACTCCTCCGAGCGCACTTCGTGGCTGAGTTCAAGATCCAGGACGGTGATGTCGGCCCACGCACCCTTTGCGAGCGTGCCCCGTTCCAGGTTTAGTATGCGGGCCGGATTTGAGGAAAACAGCTGGGCGAGACGTTCGAGAGTAATGACGCCGGTTTTCACAAAGCGGTCGCAGATTATGCTTACCGCGGTCTCCAAGCCCACCACGCCAAAGGCGGCCCGATCGAACTCAAGCATCTTATCGTTGATGTTGTGCGGAGCATGGTCGGTGACGATGGCGTCGATGGTTCCCGAAGCGAGCCCCTCCACAATCGCTTCCACGTCGTCCTTCGATCGCAGCGGGGGATTCATCTTCATATTGGTGTCGTAGGAAATCACGTTCGCATCGGTCAGCACGAGGTGGTGGGGCGTCACTTCACAGGTTATGGCGACCTTGTCCTCTTTCTTTGCGCGTGCGACAGCTTCCAGGGAACGCCGCGTCGAAATGTGCGCGATGTGCACCCGCGCACCCGTCTGCCCGGCCAGTATGGCATCCCGCACGACCTGAATCTCCTCGGCAGCAGGATTCATCCCCCTCAAACCGAGAAACGTGGAGTAATAACCTTCATGCATCACTCCGCCGGTCGAGAGATCCTTGTCCTGGCAGTGGTCAATAACCGGAAGATTGAAGATGCGCGAGTATTCCATCGCGCGCCGCATTACCTGACTGTCCTGCACGGGATGGCCGTCATCGCTTATCGCCACAATGCCCGTCCTGTACATTTCACCGATTTCGGCGAGGTTTTTTCCCTGGCTGCCTCTTGTGATGGCGCCGATGGGATACACAGCGATTTTGGAGACCTCCCTTGCCCTGTCCAGGATGAAAGAGGTCACGGCCTCGGAATCATTGACAGGCTGCGTATTGGGCATGCAGGCAACACCGGTAAATCCGCCCTTTGCCGCTGCGTTTGTGCCACTCTCGATTGTTTCAGCGTCTTCGCGTCCGGGCTCGCGCAAATGCACGTGCATATCGATGAAACCGGGCAAAACAACCAGTTTGCGCGCATCAATTTCCTTGCGCCCCTTTTTGCGTATTCTGGGCGCGATTTCGGCTACACGTCCATCTTCAATGCCAATATCCATCGTTTTGTTCAGTTTCTGGGACGGATCGACGATTCTTCCTTGACGCAGTATCAGTTGCATAGGAGCTCAATGGGATGACTTTTTCGCCTTGAGTCCGGCGTTGCCCGACAGAAGGTACAATACAGCCATACGGGTTGCGACACCGTTCGCAACCTGGTTTAGGATGACCGAATATCCGGCATCCGCAACATCCGAATCAATTTCAACGCCGCGATTGATCGGGCCGGGGTGCATTACGATAGTGTCTTTCCTGGCCAAACGCATCTTGTCACGGGTAAGGCCGAAGAAATTGTAGTACTCGCGCGTAGACGGGATAAAGGCCTCATTCTGCCGTTCGTGCTGAATGCGAAGCATCATGATGACATCGGCTCCGTCGATTGCTTCGTCCATATGGCTTGTGATCTTTACCCCGAGTTTTTCATACTCCCATGGAATCAACGTCGGCGGGCCGCATATCCAGACATCGGCGCCCATTTTGTGGAACAGAAGAGTGTCGGAGCGCGCAACGCGGCTGTGGGAAATATCGCCGATAATGGCGAGTTTGAGCCCATCTATTCGCCCTTTGACCGTGCGGACAGTCAGCCCGTCCAGAAGCGCCTGCGTCGGGTGCTCGTGCATTCCGTCTCCGGCGTTGATGATGGAGGAACGGCACTCGCGTCCGAGAAGGTGCGGTGCTCCGGCGGATTCATGTCGGATCACGATGATGTCCGGAGACATGGCCTCCAGATTGTGCGCTGTGTCCAGGAGAGTCTCCCCCTTTGTAACGCTGCTGGCGGACGCCGTGAAATTCAGGATGTCGGCGCTCAATCGCTTTTCAGCTACCTCGAAGGAGGACCTTGTTCTGGTGGAAGGCTCGAAAAACAGGTTGATGACCGTCTTCCCGCGGAGCGCAGGGACTTTTTTGACCGGCCTGGCCGCCACTTCCCGCAAGGCCTCGGCAGTATCAAGGATCAGGCTAATTTCATCGACTGACAGCTGTTCAATTCCCAGCAGATCTTTGTGGCGGAGGGATGCCATGGCATTCGCCCAACGCGGCGCACGCAATCCAAGAGGATGCATGCCGCAGAATTTGATTCACAATCCCGGACCGGAAGCGTATTGAAGAAGCGCACGACGCAGTTCTTCCGTCTCCAGCTTTCCTTACTTTTTCCTCTCATCCTCCTCGACGGTTGGGGCAGGGTGAGGCCTCTTGAGAAGGATTACGCGCTCTTCCTTGTCTTCTTCCTGAAGGCGGACCTCGACCGTTTCCTCTTCGGACGTCTGGATATGCTTCCCAACATAGTCGGCCTGGATCGGCAGTTCGCGGAGTCCGCGATCCACCAGGACGGCCAGTTGAACTCTTCTGGGACGACCCAGATCGATGATTCCGTCCAATGCCGCGCGGACGGTTCGGCCGGTGTACAGCACATCGTCCACCAGCACCAGCGTGAGGTTGTTGATGTCGAAATCAATCAGCGTCTCGCGGAGCATCGGGCGGTTGCTGATGGTCGTGAGGTCATCCCTGTACAAAGTTATGTCGAGAATGCCGAACGGTATCCGGCGCCTGAGTATCGCCTCCAGTTTCCTGCACAGGCGCTCGGCCAGTGGCACCCCGCGGCGCCGGATTCCTATAATCGCGAATTCATCCCGTGGGCCCAGTTTTTCGACAATTTCTGCCGAAATCCTTGCCAGCACAATGTCTATTTCCGCGGGCGTCATCAGCAGTTTGCCCTTGATTTTCTTCATTGTTGCACCGCGCTGTAAGCGTCAATATCGTTCAAGGCGGGGCGATGATATCACATGGAAAAATGCGTTGCAAACGGCTAGTTACCCCCTATACTGAATCGCGATGCTGGATAAAAAAGTTAGGGTAAAAGACATACGGGACCTGGGCCTGAACAACTATCTGCTGACGCTGGGCGCGCCCGAACAGGCGCGCCTGGTGCGACCGGGACAATTCATCATGCTGAAATGCGTGGAGTGCGCAGACGACAATCCTCTTCTGCGCCGTCCCTTCACCATTTTCAATATCTGTCGTCAGCCGCGAAGCGGCAAACCTGCAGGACTGGAACTGCTGGTGAAGGACGTTGGAACCGGAACACATAGGCTGGTGCAAAGCCGCTCCGGCCAGATGCTCGACTGTCTTGGTCCCCAGGGACGCGGATTTCAGATCTCGGGAGAGATGCGCAACCGCCTCGATATCGCGGTCCTGGTTGCGGGAGGAGTAGGAATCGCCCCACTTTACCTGCTGGCCCATAGCCTTCTCGCGCAAAACGTCAAGCCGGTCCTCTTCTACGGCAGTTCGACGTTTGAGGGCCTGGTGTTGCGCGATTATTTTGAGCGGCTGCATATTGAAATCCAGTATGCGACGGAAGACGGATCGTTTGGGGAACGAGGATTGATCACTCAACCGCTTGCGCAGTTTTTTAAGGCGCATGGGCACAAATACATGCGCGTCTATGCCTGCGGGCCGTGGAACATGATGAAAGCTGTGCACCTGCTCTCAGTGCAATATAACCTTCAATGCGAAGTGAGCCTGGAAGCGCGCATGGGCTGCTCGCTGGGAGCGTGCCTCGGGTGCGTCGTGCGCAGCCGCGACCACCACGGGGAAGAACAATACCTCCGCGTCTGCCAGGACGGCCCGGTGATGAATAGCAGGTTGATAGACTGGGACACGGTCCCTCTGTAAATAAATCGGGGTCGGGGTCGGTATCGGGATCGGTATCGGCTTTTGAGTGGTTGCCGCCAATAATAAAAAGCCGATTCCGAATCCGATACCGACCCCGAGCGGGAAAAGATCGGAAACTCATATGAAAAACACAATGGACATTAAAGAGACATACCGTACCCCCCACATGGCCGTGGATATCGCCGGGATTCGATTTAAAAATCCCGTTCTCACGGCGAGCGGCACATTTGGCTACGGCCTGGAATTCGCCGATCTGATGGACTTGAATTCCATCGGCGGCATCGTGGTCAAAGGCCTTTCGATGGCTCCTATCAAAGGAAATCCTCCGCCCCGCATCTACGAGACGGCTTCAGGAATGCTGAACGCCATCGGCTGGCAGAACATCGGCGCAACGGAATTCGTCACAAAGAAGCTGCCGCTGCTGCGAAATTACGACACGAACATAGTCGTGAACATTGTTGGTTTCGAGCTGAAGGAATATCTCGAAGTGACGCGATTCCTCAATGACTGCCCGGGCATCAAGGCCCTGGAGCTCAACATTTCATGCCCAAACGTCCACAAAGGAGGATTTCATTACAATAAAGATCCGCGCGACACGTTCACTATAACGGCGGAAACCAAGAAGGCGTCGCCGCGACTGCCGCTCTGGGTCAAGCTTTCCCCGAACGTAACCGACATCCGTGAATTTGCCAAAGCCTGTCAAGACGCGGGAGCCGACGCTTTATCCGTCGTCAATACGTTCATCGGCATGGCGATCGATGTTGAGAAGAGGCGGCCTCGACTGCGTTTCTGGACCGGCGGGCTTTCGGGACCGGCGATCAAGCCTATCGCGTTGAGAATGGTTTGGGAAGTGTGCCAGGCTGTAAATCTGCCGGTTATCGGCATCGGGGGAATCGGCAGCACGCAGGATGCGCTCGAGTTCCTCATCGCCGGCGCCCGCGCTGTGCAGGTGGGCACTGCAAATTTCTATCGCCCCGATGCGTCTCAGAGGATCGCTCTCGGCCTGCAGGAATATTGCAGGTCGCGCCGCATCGGCGACATCAACGAAATAATCGGGAGCCTTCGCAACTATGAATGATTCCAGATTCGGGATTCCGGATTCCAAATCGCGATTGATTGTGGCGCTGGATGTACCGGACAGGGCGGTCGCGCTGCAAACAGTGGACAGATTAGCGGGCCGGGTCGGGTACTTCAAGCTGGGATTGGAAATCTTCACGCGGGAAGGGCCGCGCCTCGTCGAAGAAATCAGGGACCGCGGCGAAAAAATCTTTTTGGACCTGAAATTTCATGACATTCCCAATACAGTGCGCGGCGCCGTACGTTCCGCTTGCCGGCTCGGAGTCGAGATGCTGACGGTGCACGCCTCCGGAGGCCCTGCAATGCTCGCGGCCGCATGCGAGGAAGCCCGGTCATCCGAGTCGAATCCCCTCGTGCTGGCAGTGACGGCGCTGACGAGCCTCTCGCAAGAGGACGCGCAGAATCTCGGAGTGCGGGGATCGGTAGAGCAGTGGGTCGTGAAACTGGCCGCAATTGCATACGGCGCCGGAATCCGCGGCCTCGTGGCATCGACAAAAGAGCTGCCGGTGCTGCGCAAAAAATTTGCGGAAGAAATGAAGCTTGTGATCCCTGGAATCCGGCCGACAGGAGCAGCTCTCCAGGATCAGGCGCGCGCGGCCACGCCCGCGGATGCAATCCGGGCCGGCGCCGATTTCATAGTGGTCGGCCGCCCCATTCTCCAGGCGGCCGATCCCGCCACAGCCGCCGACGCCATCATCGCCGAAATTCATCAGGCGCAATAGGCTTTAATCATGTGGGTGCGGGCTTCAGTCCGCACGACGCCCATTGAAAAGTCTGAGACATGGCAAATCGACTGAAGCTGATCCGCCGCGGATATCGCCTGTCCCTCCTGACGGTCATATGGAATATTCTCGAATGAATCATCGCAATAGCCTCGGGCCTCCTTGCCGGTTCCGTGGCGCTGATGGGATTCGCTATGGATTCCTTCCCGCAGGCTATCGTTTCAGCAATTCGCCGGCAATATCCGCGGCTTTTCTGCCAGACAGCAGCATACCGCCGAATATCGGCCCCATGCGCGGCAGGCCATGCACCGCATTAACGGTCATTCCGGCCGCCAGGAGCCCCGGGAAAACCTCTCCGGTATGCTCCACAGTCTGTTTCTCCGCCAGCTCGGCCCACATCGGCTTTTCTCCCATCACCTGCCCGGTCGCGGAAGAAACCTTTCGTCCCGTCTTGCGAACCAGCAGATTGCAGACCTCGGCATCGTGTCCGGTGGCGTCGATCACGCACCTGCAACGAACCGTCAGAGGATCGACGTGCAGCCGCGCCATTTCGACTGCGCTCCAGTTCAGCACCAGGCCGGTTACGCGGTCATTTTCGCGGATCATCACATCTTCCACGCTCACAAGATTAAAAATTCTCGCGCCGGCCTTCACCGCGTGATAGCACAATGAGGACACCGCCTCGATCGAGTCCGCCACGTAGTAGCCCGGATGGTATTCCTTGTACGCAATGCCGAACTCGTCCAGGAGCGGCCGGGCGTCCTCCTGAACGACAATCTTATTGAACATCATCCCGCCGCCCCACATCCCGCCGCCGATGCTTAATTTGCGCTCATACAAAGCAACTCTGCAGCCTTGCCGCGAAAGGTAATACGCGGCCGTCAGTCCGGCGGGTCCTCCGCCGACAACGGCTGCGTCGACTTCCATGCAATTGATAAATTCCTCCAGATAGCTCTTCGCTATCGCCCGCGAAATGATTACTTCGTCCAATGCATTCTCCTCTTTCTTCCATTCAGGCAGGGCAGGTAAGAAATGAAATGCGGTAAAAAGGAATTGCGCTTCCCGGCATGATTTCCATACTTCCCTACGCTCGCATTATCGAGATCAGGTACAAAGGGTCATCCGCTTGCGCGAATTCTCAGCCTCCCGGCTCCCCCAGTAAACGTTCGCTGGATCAAAATATTTCAATTTTGCATCTCCATGTCAAGAACGGGAAAGGGACCCTTCATCTGTCTGTATCGTGATCGGTTGTCCGTGATACTATAAACTCCTATTTGGAATAGCCCGGTATGAAGGCGTTTTGGCACTTGCAGCCTCGGGAAGCGCATTTTTTCTTAGAACAAGGAGGAGACTTATGGCGGAATTTTCGTATCAGGATCCATTCCCACTTTCGGCGGACGACACGACGTACCGTCTGCTGACCAGAGAGCATGTCAGTACCGCTCGGTTTGAAGGCAATGAAATCCTCAAGATCGACCCTGAAGCGCTGGTCCT
>JAEAMF010001708.1_pt1 | contig 14519 bp, 23 predicted proteins | sample 8958721 | NCBI WGS metagenome assembly JAEAMF01 (sample SAMN16933255, study PRJNA681124) | bioreactor sludge metagenome | isolation source: anaerobic bioreactor treating anionic surfactant - SDBS | place: India: Bengaluru | collected 2019-02-28
TTTTTAAGAAAATTTTGTGAATATGGAAAGCGAGGAATATAGATGCAACAAATAACTAAAAGAGATGGAAGAACAGTAGACTTTGATAAGAATAAAATAATTAATGCTATTGTTAAAGCAATGAAAAATACAAATACTGGTGTAGATATGAGTTTGACATATAAAATAGCAAATAGTATTGAAAATATGGATAAAGTTTTAGATGTAGAAACAGTTCAGGATATTGTTGAACAAAAACTAATGTGCAGCAATAGGAAAGATGTTGCTAAAGAATATATTACATATAGAAATGAAAGAAATAAAATTAGAGAAAAAGAAAGTGAGTTAAATCAAAAGATACTCAATATAATCAATTGTAAAAACGTTCAAAACTCTAATGCTAATGTAGATGAATATTCATTTGGTGGTAGAAAGTTTGAAAGTGCAGGTGTTTTACATAAACAAATAGCATTAAATATGATGAGAAAAGAAGTTGCAGATGCACATAATGAAAATAGAGCCTATATTCATGATTTAGATAGTTATGATACTGGAATGCATAATTGTTTATTTACTGATATGGAAAGATTATTAAATAATGGTTTTGAAACAAGAAATGGTGATGTTAGACCTGCCAATTCATATAGCACAGCATGTCAATTAGTAGCTGTGATATTCCAATGCCAAAGTCAAAATCAATATGGTGGAGTAGGTTCAGCACATATAGATGTTGACTTAAAACCATTTGTAAGAAATTCATTTATTAAACACTTTAAAGAAGGTTTAAAATACATAGAAGAATTAGACAATGATACAATATCTCAAATAATACATAATGAGAATATAGAATTATCAAATACAGATTTACAATCAAAGTATCCTAAAGTATGGAGATATGCTATTGAAAAACTAGATAAAGAAGGACTTCAGGCATCACAAGGTTTATATCATAATCTTAACACACTAGAATCAAGACCTGGTAGTCAACTTCCCTTCACAAGTATTAATTTTGGTAGAGATCAAAGTATTGAGGGAAGAAAAGTTAGTGAGTGGATTTTAAAATCTTCACTAGATGGTATAGGTAAAAATCATAAAACAAGCATATTCCCTATATCAATATTCCAATATAAAAAAGGTGTAAATGATAAACCTGATACACAAAATTATGACTTGAAAAAATTAGCTATTAAATCATTAACTAAGAGAATATACCCTAATATAGTTAATGGAGATTGGAGCATGAATAAAGAGGATTCAACTAACCCTAATACCTTTAATGCTACAATGGGTTAGTCATATGGCTCATGTAAAACCTCGTGAACGCAAGTAAAAGCGGTGTGAGAATTATTTTCTTGCTAACGGTGAAACCTAAACATATTTATATGCATGGTAATACCGTGGGAAGTGTTAACAACAATATAGCAACCATATGAATGAAAAGGGGTTGTTAATAATGAATGATTATGTAATATATAAAATAACCAATAAAATCAATGGAAAATCATACATTGGTAAAACTAATAATTTCAAAAGGCGGATGGAAAGACATTTAAAAGCAATTAATGACGATAAGAATAATAGTGTTTTTAAAAAAGCATTAAAAAAATATGGGTGGGAAAATTTTAGTAAAGAAATTATTGAAGATGGTTTGTCAAAAGAAGATTCTTCCCTTCAAGAAAAATATTATATTACCCTATATAGGACATTTATTAATTATGAAGATTGTAAGGGTTATAATATGACAGAAGGTGGTGAAGGAGGGGATACTTATTCTTCTAAGACAAAAAATGAGTTAGAAGAAATTAAATCAAAAATATCTAAGGCAAACCAGGGCGATAATAATGGAATGAGAAAATATGGCGGTTTAAAAGGCGAAAAGAATGGTATGTATGGTAAAACACATTCTGAAGAGCATAATCTACAAATTAGTGCCAAATTAAAAGGTAAAAGCCGACCAACATTTTCAGAAGAATGGTGTTCTAATATTAGTAAAAGCAAAAAAGGAAAACCTGCACCCAATGGAATAAAAATTGTTGCTATAAAAGAAAACACTGATGAGATATTTATTTTTGATTCGCTTAAAAAATGTGTAAATTTTACTAATGTAATTATAGAAATGATAAAAAAGTATTTAAATACTGATATTTATTATAAAGGTTATAAATTTATTTCATATGATGTATATATAGTTGTTAATAAACCTGTAGAGACTACCGAAAAGACACTAAACAGTGGAACTTAGTAGGGTACGGTGGGGATTAACACCATCGGAAGTGCGAGGATACTTAAATTATTTTAAGTATAAGAGATAGTCCGTTCCGCTAGAAATAGTGGGTTCGACGTGTAGAACAATGATTGGTGCTGATAGACATGGATTAGGTTATTCTAAAATAGGTAGAGGGAATGTATCACCTATGACTATAAATTTACCTAAAATAGCAATCAAACATGGAATATGTTTAAATGAAAGAAATTCATCAGATTTAGATAGTTTTTGGATTGAGTTAGATGAAATCCTTAAAATCACTACACTTGGCTTAGTAGATAGATTTTATCATATTTGTAGCCAAAATCCTAAATCTGCACCTTTCATGTATAAGAATGGAACAATAGCAGACTTCGATAAAGTAATTGACAAAAGTGTTTATGATGCAATGAAACATGGAACTTTGGCAGTAGGCTATATTGGTATAGCAGAAATGTGTCAAGCCTTATTCGGTAAAAATCATGCTGAAGATAAACAAGTTCATGAGTTCGCTTTAGAAGTTGTAGAACATATATATAATCATACTAAAAAGGTAAGTGATGAATACAATCTAAACTTTAGTTGTTACGCTACTCCTAAATAATGTTGGGAGAATATACAGAAATGTATATAAGGAACTCGGTGAACCTAGAAATCTAGGGTGTGCTAGTTTAACTAGTGCTAACAGGGGAAGTCTAAGTCGAAAGATATGATAATCCTGTGCTTTACAAATGTCTACGTAAATTAAAAGGAGGTGAAAAAGATGAGAAATATATTAACAGAAATTAACGAAGAAGTAAGATTAATAAATGGTACACTTGATTATTATATATCTGAAAATGGAAATGTATATAGATTGTTAAAAGAAGGTAAATGGTTGAAAAAGAAATTACAAACACTTCCTAGTGGATATGTTTACTGTGGTATAAAGTTTGAAAATAAAATAATTACTAAAAGAGTTCATGTAATTGTTGCTAAAGAATTTATATCAAATATTGACAATCTACCAACAGTTAATCATATAGATGGAAATAAGCAAAATAATAAAGTTTCAAATTTACAATGGTGTACTGTTTCAGAAAATACTCAACATGCTTATGACAACGGACTTGCTAAAAATAATAGTGGTTATAATGATAGTCAATCTTTCCCAGTTGTTATGTTTGATACAAAAACTAATTTGCAATTAAAAAGATTTGGTTCTATTTCAATAGCATCAACTCAAACAGATATAGACAAAACAACAATTGCTAGACAATGCAAGTATAAAAAACCAGTAAGAAAAGAAGTATATTTTAGATATGAGAAAGACGTAGACATTGTGGAGTGCAACGACCATTCCGAAAGGAAGTAGTTTCAAGGTGAAATTCCTTGTTACGAAGTGCCGAGCAAGTGAACAAGTAATGTTGAACTTGAAGATATGGTCTAAACCGACATTTGAAATAAAATGTGTTAAAGTATTACGAAAGTAACGGTATAAATTGGCAGAAAATCTCTGTAAAACAATGATGGAAGGATTAAAGAAAGAATTTGGTATAATACCTAAAGTTACATCAAAGGATTACTTAACAAACTCACATCATGTTCCAGTATGGCAAGAAATATCTATATTTGAAAAGTTACAAATTGAAGCACCTTTCTGTAAATATCCTACCGGTGGTTGCATTACATATATAGAATTAGATAGTTCTATTGTATCTAATGAAAAAGCTATAGAAGATATTATAGACTATGCAATGGATTTAGACATACCTTATTTGGCTTTTAATTTTCCTATAGATACTTGTTTAGATTGTGGATATCAAGGAGAGTTCAATAATAAATGTGTTGTGTGTGGAAGTGAAAATATTCAACAATTAAGACGTGTAACTGGATACCTAACCACTGATTATCATAACTTCAATCAAGGGAAAATATCAGAAGTAGAAGATAGAATAAAGCATAGTAAATTTACTAATTTCGGACTATAAAATGTATATTAGTGGAATACAATACGAAAGTATAGTTGATGGTGATGGTTTAAGAGTTACAATATTTTGTAGTGGGTGTTATTGGGATTGCAAGGGGTGTCATAATCCCAATACTCACTCATTTACAAATGGAAGAAAATTTGATTTATCATTACAAAATCATATAATAGATTATATTAAAAACAATCCAATGATTAAAGGTATAACATTATCAGGTGGTGATCCAATGTTTTCAGCCAAAGATTTAGTACATTTTATAAAAAAACTAAAAGAAGAAATTAACTATATTAATATATGGTGTTATACTGGATTTACTTATGAGAATATTATTAATTGTAATGATGAAAGATTTCAATTGTTAAAATTATGTGATGTTTTAGTAGATGGTAAGTTTATTATTGAATTAAAGGATATAACCTTGAAATTTAGAGGTTCATCTAATCAAAGATTAATAAATATTAAAGAATCATTAATGAAAGGTGGAATTATAAAATATGAAAATTAGAGTAAAATATCATGATAAAAATATGCCTAAAATACAACAAATTGAAAAAGGTAATTGGATTGATTTAAGAGTAATAGGTGGTAAAATTAACGGAGAAAAAATACAAATTGAAGAAAAAACCAAATTAATCAAATATAAAAAAGGAGATTTCTTAATGCTTAACTTAGGTGTAGCACTTGAAATTCCTAAAAGCTATGAAGCATATATAGTTCCTAGAAGTAGTACATATAAAACATTTGGATTAATTCAAACTAATCATATAGGTATAGTTGACGATACTTATATTGGTGATGGTGACATTTATCATATGCCTTGTTATGCACTAAGAGATGGTGAAATAGAGTTATATGAAAGAGTTTGTCAATTCAGAATACAAGAGTCTATGCCTAAACTAGAAATAGAAGAAGTAGATTTCTTAGATAATGGAGACAGGGGAGGATTTGGTACTACTGGTACTAAATAAAAAGCCTATGAAATCTCTAACAAATATATAAAAATACACCCAATTATTTATGGGTGTATGACACAAAGTCTTTTAAAATAGTAATAATTAAATTATTAAAACTTCTATTTTGTTCTTTGGCAATCTCCTCAAGTTGTTGTTTTAATTCTTTGGAAATTGTAATATTAGTTCTAGTATTATCTTTAGAAATACTCATTAAACTCACCTCTGTTGTATTTATAATAATATGATAACATAAGTAAATTATGTTGACAAGGTGGTATCACTGTGGTATTATAGTATTAGGAGGTGAGAAAATGATTAAATCAATCAAAATAAGATTAAAGCCAACAAAGGAACAAGAATTATTAATGTTAAAGTCATGTGGCGTAGCTAGATTTACATATAATTGGGGTTTGGCTCGATGGGAAGAATTATATAAGCAGGGTTTAAAACCTTCTAAGGTATGTGTTAGGACTGAATTTAATCAATTAAAAAAGATAAAAGATTTTGAATGGTTAAACGAGGTTTCTGGTCAGGTTACTGCTTATGCTTTTGAAGATTTGAATACTGCTTATAAAAATTTTTTCACTGGTATCGCAAAATATCCTAAATTTAAAAGCAAAAAGAAATCCAAACAATCATTTTATGTTAGATATGATGCTATAAAATTTATTAATAACACAGTAAATATGGAAAAAATAGGTAAAGTTAAGTATAAATATAATAAAAATATACCTATGTTAAATAAATATGTAAATCCTAGATGTAGTTTTGATGGTAAGTATTGGTATTTATCACTAGGATATGAAATTGGAAACAACATTCAAACTTTAACAAATGAATCCATAGGAATCGATGTTGGAGTAAAAGATTTGGCAATATGTTCTAATGGAATGAAGTTTAAAAACATTAATAAAATTAAAGAAGTAAGAAGATTAAAAAGAAAATTAAAAAGATTACAAAGACAAGTGTCAAGAAAATATGAAATGAATAGACAAAGTAAAAAGTTTGTTAAGACTAATAATATTATAAAGTTAGCGAAACAAATAAAACTTATTCTTAGAAAATTAAAAAACATTAGAAATAATCATTTACATCAAGCAACCAATAAGATAGTGAAAACCAAGCCATCAAGAGTTGTTATGGAAACATTGAACATTACTGGTATGATGAAGAACAAACATTTATCGAAAGCAATTCAAGAGCAAAATTTATATGAATTTCATAGGCAAATGCAATATAAATGTGAGTTTAATGGAATTGAGTTTGTGGAAGCCGACAAATGGTATCCTAGTTCTAAAACTTGTTCTAAGTGTGGAGCAATTAAGAAAGACTTAAAACTTTCTGACAGAACTTATGTATGTCCAGAATGTGGTTGTATAATTGATAGAGATTTTAATGCAGCAATAAATTTAAGCAGATATTCAGCATAAATCACCTTAAAGATAATGTTGAGATGTACGATGCGTTGTATCGGAAGTTAAGCCTTTGGAGTGTTATATCAAACTAAAGTAAGTTTATCTGAAATAGGACACTATGAATAAGGAATTAAAATAAAACTATTTATAAGTTTTATGCAACGGTGGGCTGATGCTCACCCTTTTCACAAGAATCAATATTAAACTACAGAAAACAATACATAGAAGAATTACAAAGTAGATACATAGATGATAAGTTTATGAAATATCTTAAAATCAAAAATAAATGACTATTTAAAGAGGTGATTAATTATATTTAAATTATACATAATATCTTTTATATTAGCCTTAATATGGGAACTAGAAACTTGCTTAGTCACACGTAGAAAATTTCAAACCTATGATGTGTTTATAAGTCTAATACCATTATTAAATACAGTAATGGCATTTTGTCTAATTGTAAGTATTATAAGTTATGGAGTTGAATACATAAATAAATTTTTAAAGAAATTACTATATTAATTATAAAATATTTAACTAGGCTAACAACCTAGTTTTTCTTATGAAAGGAGAAATTATGGAACTATTAATATTATTTATACTAAAATTATTAGACTGTTGCATTTCAACATGTAAAACATTATTCTTGGTAAAAAATAAAAACTTTTTATCATCATTAGCAAACTCAATAGCAGCATACTTTTATCTAGTAATGTTGGTACATTTAAATAAAAATTCAAGCACATCAGCTATAATTGTAGTGTGTATTTCCACATTCATTGGAACATATCTTCCTACTTTAATAATGAGCAAACTTGAGAAGGACTTATATTTCATTTTTGATATAATCCCCATGTCAAAAGATCAAGGTAAAGAACTAGCAGACACATTAAGAGAAAACAATATTCCTATACAAACATACCGAGGTTATAATGAAAATAAAGAAGTAATATTATGTATTAAAGCCTTTAGTGAAAATAAAACTGAAAGTATACTGATAGAGGAAATCATACCAAAAGATTGTAAATATCACATTCAAGAAGTTAAAAAATATTATGAAAGTTAGTGAATAAATTATAAAACATTGGTAATAATTTACAATATAGAGAATATAATTAAACATAAGCAGTAAAAAGACATGCACAAAATTCCAGTTTATGAATATAATAAATTTATTGTATAAAAATTATAAAATAATATATTGACATTATTTTCAAGCCATGATAAACTAAATATAAGGTAGTAACCAAGCCTTAAAACAAGGCAAATAATAAATTATAAAAGGAGTGTATTAATCAATGGAAAAGTTTTTAACAAAAATCAAAGAGGTATTAAACCAAGCAAATGAGGAATATGGATTAGAACTTGATGTAGCAGGATATTTAGAAACTATAAGACAAAATAAAGATGAATTTAATGAAGTGCTTGAAGTTTACAGAAAAACAAACTACATGAATTACTTTGAAGATGAAACAGAGGGATATACCAATGGAGAAATAGAATTAAATCTCAATGACAAAACCTACACACTTACATTACTCACAGAGTTTAGAGAAGGTAAATATTGTATGTGTAAACCAACTGACAGAGGATATAATGAAGAACATCATTGCTGTGGGAATGGTTGTGATTGGGAAGCACCAGTAATACAAATAAGTAAATCTAACACTGTAAGAGTATCATATCAAGGTACTGCTAGAGAATTGTGGAATCTTGAAGAAACTAAACAAAACAAATCAGATGAAATTAATGAATTAAGAAAAGCCTTAAACGAGAATTTACAATACATAAATGAAATAGCAACTAATATATATAAAATCAATGAACAACTAAATAAACTTCAAAGGGCTATGTAATAGGTGATAATTATGGGTAAGAAGATAATTAAAATACTTGTAATACTCTTAGCAGCTTTGATAACTTATTTAGGAGTTATGACCTATATAAACAAGAAAGAACACGTAGCACAAGCACAGGAAGTACAACAGACAATGGCTAAAGTAGAACAAATGAAATTTGACCTTAATAAACTCAAAGATGAAATTAATAAAACAGAACAATTAGTAGTGTTAGAAGGAGTATTAAAAGTAGAGCCTACTATAACTGATGGGGATTGGATGGTCAGCAGTGACACTAGAACAATACTAACTTTTATGAAAGATAAATTTAAAACATTACAAGCTAAAAGAATCACAATTAACACAGAATTAAAATATGGATTTGCTTATAACATGGAAGATATAGAAATATTCCAGGAAGGTAATACAGTAAAGATTAAACTTAATAAAGAAAATCTTAATGTAAAATATATCGAAACAGATGAAACTAAAACAATTATAAAAGAAGAAACTAGATTACTAAGTGGTAAATTCACTAAACAAGAACTAGTAGCAATATTAGCTAGAATTAAAAATGATGCACATAATTACTTAATGAACAATGCTGAAACTAAAGATCAAGCATATCAAAGCATAAAGGATTATTTAACTAAGTTATGTAGAGGATTAGGAATAGATAAGATAGAATTTGATAGTTATGAATATATGGACACAATCGAGAACAACGAAATCAACGTATTAAATAATAGTGAGGTGAAATAAGATGAAAGAAAAGTTAATGAATAATCTAATTAATGGAGCAATATTTTCAATAATACCATTTGTATTTTTAATAATAGCAACAAAAGTGGGTATAGATAATTTCTTTAAATTAGTATTCGTTTTAGAGTTAGGCTTAGTTTTCTTTTTAGCACAAGGTACATTAATAGAAAAGTTAAAAGTAGGAAGATAATACATAAATTATAAAGTATTAATATTAAATTGAAAATTTTATTAGGGAGGAATACAAAATGAAAGAAGTTAAATTATATATCAAGGATAATGGTAATAAACAGTTTGAAACAATGAGGGATTTAATAGAGCAGATTGAACACGATAGAAAATGGTATAAGGAAAATGACAGTGAAGAAAAGTTTCTCAACTCATCTATTATATTACAATTAAGTGATTATGAAGGTCAAATAATTGAGGGTAAGATGCACATGGCAGTTGGTAGTGTTATTGATGATACTTTTGTGTTAGTTGCTAATGTTGATAATGTTTGGGCAGGAAAAGAGGATAAAAATGAGAGAGTATAAAAAGATATCTAAGACCTATACAACAGATAAATTAAGCAAATGCACTTGTGATAAATGTGGAATTGAATGCGATTATGTAGAAGATGAAGAAACAGATAAAAGCACAAATGTAACTATTAGACCATATTATTGTGGTGATGAAAGAATACATTTTGATTTATGCCCTAAATGCACAAGGGAATTATTAAAATGGTTTCCAAATACTAAAGAAGTTAAGAATTTTGAAATGACTTTGGATATTTGGGAGAGTGATTAATAATGGATGCTAAAAGAGTAGGAATTGTTGGTCATGGCTTTAATATGAAAGATATACTTAAAACAATAGAGCAAATGAAAACTATCAACTTTATTACACAAATGAAAATGAATTATATAACTTATTTAAAAATAAAAAATTCAGTAACAACTACTGATGAGTTTAATAATGAAGGTACATTATACGGTGTAAGATTTGATATTGATGAAACGGTGTCTAATGACGTTGTTAAAGTAGTTTATAATAATGGTGATGAAAAAGAAATTATAGCAATTAAGTAAATTTAAAAGGAGAGTGATTAAGATTAAAATAGAATTTGAAAATGGCAATATAATTGAAAGTACACCTTCTACTGGTAAAGTTACTAGAGGTAAAAGAGCCGAATTAAAACCTTTAGATGATAGTAGCAAACAAGATTTTATTGAATGCGAAAATTGTGATGAAGATTTATGTGTATATGATATGTTTAGTTGCAGTTGTAACAAAGTAAATATAGATAATAAATGTAATATATGCGAAAGTTCTAGTTATGATTGTGAAGTAGATGGAAGTTTTAGTATTAAATGTCCTTTTAAAAGAGCAAATGGGGAGTGAAGACTTATGATACAAGATATAGAAACTGGTGAAAAACTTAAAGTATATGGAATAAGATATTGTGACATTCTACGAACAACATATTTCTTAGTATTTCTAGCTGGTATGTGGCTTTGGGTAGATATAGATGGATATGAACCAATAAATGAAATATAATAAAAAATTGATTTTATAAGGAGATGTAAAAAATGCAAGAATATAATGAGTTGACAAATTTAATATATGCAATAGGAACACAATTATATGATAAAGACAAGATACTGTATGACTTATTTGAAAATAGATTTGGTCACTATAATTGTTCTTTTTCCTATTGTACAAATGAAGAAGATAAAATTCAACAATGGGAATTAATAAAAGAATTAAGAAGAAATAACTCTTTGCTTGATTTGATAAAAATGGCTATGAAACAATCAGATTATCATACATTGTATAGATTTAATTGGTGGATAAGTAATTATGAAGAAAAGTTTAAAAGATATAATATTGATAAAGAACCTTTGATAAAATCAGAGCAAATACAAGATATTTTCAAAAGCAGAATGAGAGAATTAAAAGCATTAAATTTAGATTCATGGAGAAAATCAAATGATAAAATAATGCACAAACATTATTACTTTTGGATTAATCACTTAATGGAAGATGATGTAGATTATACTTTATGGGGTTTGAAATATAATGATACAAGAATATTTGATACTTTTCATTTAAGTAATTTCACAGATAAAAGGCTACCTAAGATAATACTACAATATATATTGGATAATAATATCATACCAGACCAATTAGACGGTAAAAATGAAATGGATGTGATAAACCCATTTATAGAGTATGGTGGTAAAAATGGTCATAAGATGATTTATTCAAGTGATATGGGCGGTATGTGTTATCAAATATATTTAACTGCCGAAGAACTACAAGAAATTTACAAAAGTGTTGGAAGTAAGAAAGCAAGAGATTTAAATGTAATGCCATTTTTTAGTTATATAAATAGTTTAAAAGATCAGTATGATAAGAAAGAAAAATTCTACTTATATTTTAAGAAATAAAAACATGATTTTATTATAATATATAAATTATAAGATAAAAGGAGTAGATAAAAATGAATAATAAAATTTCTCCCATTTTCTATATGGGAAATAAAAAAAGATTGATAGAAAAAGGATTAATAGATTTATTCCCTAAAGAAATAGATTGTTTTTATGATTTATTTGGTGGAAGTGGAGTAGTATCATTAAATGTTAATTCAAATAAATACATTTTAAATGAATTAGACACTAATATATTTAACTTATACAATACACTGAAGGATAATAACCCAAATGATATAATAGCACATATTGAAAACATGATAAAAGAATATGATTTACCACAAAAAAGTACAAATAGTGTAAATACTAGTACCGAAGAACGAGAATATTATAAAGAAAATTATATGAGGTTTAGAGATAATTATAACAAAAATAAGAACCCATTTGATTTATTTGTCTTAATGAATTACTGTCTATCACAAACTATGAGGTTTAATCTAAAAGGTCAATTTAATATGCCCTTTGGTAATAATAGATTTATTAAAGAAAAACATAGCCAATATTATATAGACTTTAACTTAAAAGTTAATGAACCAAATTTCAAATTGCATAATAAATCATATTTAGAATTCAGTTTAGATAATTTTGAGCCAAATGATTTCATATACCTTGACCCACCATATTTAAATTCTTTAGCAACTTATAATGAAAATGGTAAATGGAGCAAGGAAAAACAAGATGAATTATTAGCATTTTGTGATAAATTAACAAATCTAAATATTAAATGGGCAATGTCCAATGCTTTGGAGAATAAAGGAAATAGAAATATTGAACTTGAAAAATGGTGTGATGATAATAATTACAATATATACACATTTGACAATTTTAGTTATCATTCATATGGTAAAGGCGATGCAAATACAAGTGAAATATTAATTACAAATTATTAAATACATAGGGATAATAAAACAAAGATTTCATGCTGACAATACATAATAAATTATAAACAATTAATAAGGAGAGTATCAATGGAAATTAGATCAGAAATAGATTTACTATTCAAAGTAACTAAACCAGAGGAATATATATTGAGATACATAAATACTGATGAAGAATATGCAATTAAGAAATTTAAATTAACCAACTATGAAGTATATGAAATGCTTAATCAAATAATAGCACTTGAGTTAAGTATATATACTTTAGGTAGAGTATTTAACCTGGAAAGTAATATAGCTGCACTAAAGAATTTAAGATATAACTTAATTAATGATCTAAGAGAAAAACATGAACATATTTATAAATATTATAATGACAATGTATTGTTTTAAGGGGGAGTGAGTAAATGTTATTAAATATTATATTTTGGGGTTGTATTATAGTAGCTTTTGTATTCGGTATTGTAGCTTTATTTGATGAGTATAATGATTTAGGTTTAAAAATAATATTATTACTAATAAGTCCAGTAATAGGATTTATGATAGGAATATTTTTAATGCTTATAATATCATGTGCGGTTAGTTTATTTGCAAAGCAAGAAACAGTTTTTGATTATCAAGAAAACTTATATACAATACAAGATAATATAACTACTAATGGTAATTTCTTTTTAGGAACTGGTAGAATAAATGATAACTTAAAATTCTACTATGCTACAAAAGATGATAAAGGTATTCAAATTAAAACATTGATAAATGATAGTAATGTAAGAATTATTGAAGATGATGAAAAAGTTATTAAATATTACAAACCTATATACAGTAGCGAAATTATTAAAAAGTTGTTTACAGAACCTATGATTTCAGATTATCAAATTGAATTACATATACCTAAAAGTTCAGTTATCATGGACTATAATATAGATTTAAAGTAAATTCTAATTTTGAAACCTATTGATTTTAGGCACTTTTAGAAAGTGAAAAACATAATAAAATTGCACTTTTAATCAATAAATTATAAAAATAGAGAGGAAGATTAAATAATGAAAGATTTTAAAAAATATACTGATGTTGTAAGATTAGGACATAAATCTACCGAAGGAGTTCTTCAACTAGGAGACTTTATAACTATTACTGAAAAAGTAGATGGTGCAAATGTAAGTTTTATTTATGATAGTGAAACAGATACAGTTAAATGCTATTCAAGAAATACAGAATTAAGTGAAGGAAATACTCTTAGAGGTTATTATGGTTGGATTCAAGAAAATATTTATCCTATTAGACATGAATTAAACCCTAATTATAGATACTTCGGAGAGTGGCTTTGCAAACATACAATTTCATATGCCGAAGAATCTTATAGTAACTTTTATATGTTTAATGTATGGGATGAAATAAATCAAGAATATCTATCAGATACAATAATGAGAAGTGAAGCAGAAAGATTAAATTTAAAAACAGTATCTTTATTCTATGAAGGTGAATACATATCTTTTGAACATCTACTAAGTTTTGTTGGTAAAAGTGCATTAGGTGCAGAAATAGGTGAAGGAATTGTTGTTAAAAATGTAAATTATAAAGATAGATACGGAAGACAAATGTTTGTAAAGCTTGTAAGTGATAAGATGAGAGAAACACAGAAACAGAAAGCACCTAAAAATCCTAATATATCATCACAAGAAAAAGATATGATTAAGTTTGCTTTAACTACTGCTAGGGTAGAAAAATTAATACATAAATTGATAGATGAAGATCAGTTAAATAAAGGTGATATATACATAGAAAACATGGGAAACCTTTTAAAATTACTAGGTAATAAAGTATTAGAAGATATAATAAAAGAGGAAATAGAAAATGCTAAAGAATATGAAGAAACAGAATTAAAGAAAGCTACAGGTAAACTACTTCCACCAGTATTAAGAGAAGTTATAAATAGTTTTAATCAATAAATTATAAAATATCATTGACAAATTATAGGATGTAGCATATACTTATATTAGGA
>JAEAMF010001710.1_pt1 | contig 14512 bp, 14 predicted proteins | sample 8958721 | NCBI WGS metagenome assembly JAEAMF01 (sample SAMN16933255, study PRJNA681124) | bioreactor sludge metagenome | isolation source: anaerobic bioreactor treating anionic surfactant - SDBS | place: India: Bengaluru | collected 2019-02-28
AGATATGTCGCACTATTCGCAGTTATTAAAAAAATCGATTGAGCATATTATCGGAGAAAAACAGGAAAAAGGGATTGAAGATATTTTCAGCAGTCTGGGCAAGACCAATATTGCCAAAGATGCCTCGTTGTCATGGATTGATGATTTTGAGTTGATTTCATTTTTGATTATCAAATAGGATGAAGGAACAAGTAATACAATTGATGGGTTTGAGTCGGGACAATATTTTGCAGGACAAAAAAATAGCCAAGACCAAGTTTTATGAGCTGGATGATTTCGACAACGGAAAGAAAAAGATATTTACAGATGAAATTGTGGATATAACTTTGTTGGCGATTCTCAATGAAGAAACGATTAATATTGTATCTTATAAAGATGATGAGGTGAATTACAGTGAAGTGTATGTTGTGTATGTAGAATTGAAGAAGAATCAAAATATAGGCAAGATTGTTGGGAGTATCCAGAAGAATATCGTCAATCCGGTGATCGTAGTGTTTGGTTGGCAGGATCGGATTTGTGTGGCAACGGCACGCAAAAGATTGAGTTTGAATGAAAAAGGGAAGCAGGTGGTGGAAAGTGAGCAGATGACAGATTGGTTGTCTTTGTCGGATCAGACGCAGGCAGTGCGGGATTATTTGACGGGACTGGATATTGCCAATTTTTCTTTTCTGAATTTGTATGAATTTTATTGGGAATATTCTTTGTATGTTTATCAATCAGTTTTGATGCAGTTTGAATCTAGTTTTCATTTCCGGAAGCAGTTGGAGATTGATCAGATCAAGCCGGAGATCGAGCGATGGATGACAAAAAGTGCCGAGGTTAAAAGGTGGCAGGAGGAAGAGAAAATGGTGATCAATTTTGGGGACCGGATAGCGGTTCATCAGAAGTTGATTGAGGCGCAAAAGGAAGAGGTGAAAGCTAAGGAAATTATTAAGAAAAAATTAATAAATACTTAAGTTGGATTTGATAAAATTATAACTATGAAAAAAATTGACGGCAAAACAAGTGATTTGATTGCAGAAAATATCGAGAAGTTGAAACAACTTTTTCCGGAGATCTGGGAAGAGGGGAAAGTTGATTTGGAAATGTTGAAAAAGATATTGGGTGAGAAAGTGGAGACGGATCGAGAGCGATATAGTTTTTCTTGGCATGGCAAGTCGGATGCGATCAAGATGGCTTTGAAACAATCGACGGGGACTTTGAGACCAAAGAAGGTGGAGAGTAAAGATTGGAACAAGACGAATAATCTGTATATCGAGGGTGACAATCTGGAGGTGTTGCGGGTGTTGCAGGATAGCTATCGAGGAAAAGTAAAAATGATCTATATCGACCCCCCTTACAACACAGGGAAGGATTTTGTGTATGAGGATAATTTTGCGGATAATATCCAGAATTACAAGGAAAAGGTGGGGGATACGATGAAAGCCAATGCGGATTCGAGTGGGCGGAAGCATACCAATTGGCTGAATATGATGTATCCGAGGTTGAGGTTGGCGAGGAATTTGCTCAAAGATGATGGAGTGATTTTTATTTCGATTGATGATAATGAGCAGGCGAATTTGAAGAAGGTTTGTGATGAGATTTTTGGGGAAGAGAATTTTATTATTAATATTTGCCATAAATCTCGTGCATCAGTATCTAATGATAAGATTATTTCCCCGAATCATAATCATATATTGCTATATTCAAAAAACATCGAAAATATTTTTAATAATAGACATCTTTTTGGTTTAGAACCTAATTTGGGTGGTTTTAATTTAAGTGATGAAAGAGGTGAATATAAATTAGTTCCAGTAGATGGACCTGGTGGCGCGAAAAAAGGAAATCCATACTTTAACTTTCTTGGAATCTCTGGTTATTGGAGATTTTCAGAAGATACCATGAAAAGAATGTATTCAGAGGGATTGATTGTAAAAAAAGAAAATAGTCTTCAGCAGAAGTATTATAAAGATGATGCAATTAGGACTAGAAAAAATGTGACATCTTGGTGGGATGAAAAATTTTATACTTCTGGAGCAACAAAAAGATTGAAAGAATTAATGGGAGGCAATTACTTTGATAATCCTAAACCGGTTGAATTGATTGTTAAGATGTTGAAATTGCATGTTAGATCTAATAACGATATTGTTTTGGATTTTTTTAGCGGTTCATCTACTACAGCTCATGCGGTGATGCAATTGAATGCGGAGGATGGAGGGAGTAGGAAGTTTGTTATGGTCCAGTTGCCGGAAGCTACGCCGGAGGATAGTGAGGCGAGGAAGGCGGGGTATAAGAATATTTGTGAGATAGGGAAGGAGAGGATTAGGCGGGCGGGGGAGAAGATTGTGAAGGAGTTGAGGGAACAACAAGAGAAAAAACAAGAAAAATTGATTGAAGGTGATAAGAAGGTGGCGAATCCGGAGGATTTGGATATTGGGTTTAAGGTGTTTGAGTTGGATGAGACCAATTTTACGAAGTGGGATCCAAATACGCAGGATGTCGAGAAGTCGATGATGGACCAATTGACACCGATTAAAGCAGATAGAGCGGATGAGGATGCGGTTTATGAGATTATGTTGAAGTATGGAGTTGATTTGACGATGCCGATTGAGGAGTTGATGTTGGCGGGGAAGAAAGTATTTTCATTGGCGGGAAATTATTTGTTGCTTTGTTTGGAAAAGCAGATTGGCTTGGAAACGGTTGGCGAGATGGCAAAGCTAAGTCCGCACAGAGCAGTTTTCTATGATGATGGATTTGCGGATGATACAGTCAAAGCCAACGCGGAGCAGACTTTGAAGAAGGCGGGGATTGAAGAGATATTGGTGATCTAATAAAAAAATTATGAATCAAAAAGAAGTTGAAAATATATTAAATTTGCTACGGGAAAAGAATGAATTGCCTTATGTTGAGGCGAAGTATTCTTTTGCCGATAAAAATAAAATAGGTGAAACTATTTCGGCATTGTGTAATTCAGCTAGTTATCACGACCAAGAATATGCTTATATGATTTGGGGACTTGAGAATGGTACGTGGATAGAAAAGGGTACTGAATTTGATCTTGAAAAATGTATACAGGGTGGTGCATTTATTTATCCTCAAATTGTAAGTGCGTTTAATTATAGACCGATAATGAAATGCAAAGAGTTCTTGATTAATGGTAAGAGATTATTTGTTTTGCGAATAAAGAATGCCGGTTCAAATCCGCTTTATTTTAATAAGGTGGCGCAGATTAGAATTGATGAGTACAATGATGAATTAATTGATCATCCTGAAATACTTAAATATATAATCAACAAAGATATTGATTGGAGCAGTCAAGTTCCGGAAGGTTCGGAGTTGGATTGGATAGATGAGAAGTCTTATGATTCTTTGAGCGAGAAATATTTCGATATTAAGGAAAACAAGAATAAACATTTAAATAAAGTGCAACTTCTTAATGCATTGTCTTTATTGGATAAGAATAATAAACCAAACAATACTTGTTTGTTATTTATTGGTAAAAAAGAGATTATTGATGAAGTTTTTGGTGGTAAAAATAAAATTACTTGGGTTTATAGGGATGAGTTGAATAATATTGAAGAGAGGGTACCAGCTGATGATCAAAGTTGTCCGTTGATTTTGGGTTTGTACGAAATACTCAACAAGATAAATAAATTTAATGTTACTTTGCGTGATTTGGATTTGTTTAGAAATGATGTGTTGCAATATGACGAGAAAGCGATTGAAGAAATGCTAGTGAATGCAGTTGCTCACAGGGATTGGAATATTGATTTATGGATTGAAGTGGTTCAGACGCCGGTTAGTTTAGAGATTCGCAATCCGGGGCGTTTTAGAGCGAATTTGGATAAGGTTTTGTCAGAGAATAAAAGGCCGGCTTATTTAAACAAAAATTTAGCTGAGTTTATGGCTCAAATAAATCTAATGGAAAAAGAGGGGGGTGGTTTAAAAAAAGTATACGCATCACAGATTAGAAAAGGTTTGAGAGTTATTCCTAAATTTGATAACGATGGTGCAGAGCCAAGAGTAGATTTTATTTTAAATGGTCGGGTAAAAGATAATGATTTTGCCAGATTCATGTTTTTAGCAAAAAATTTATCAAAGGACCAAGTGATTATTTTGGATAAAATACATTCGGGCAGAAATATGTTGGGTAATGATGTGAGTGATCGAGAATATGAATTAATTGGTAGTTTGGTTAAAAAGACCGGAAGAGGCGGATTGGTTTTAAAAATTAAGGAAGATTTGTTAAAAAAGTCCAAATTGTATATGGAAAATTTTTCAAATACTTATACAAGTTCAAGTACTTCTAAAGAGATAATTCTGGATTATGCAAAAAAGAATGATGAATTTTCTACATCGGAGATATATCTTATTTTGAGTGGCAAAACTAAAGATTGGATACGAAAATCACTTGTGGAATTGGTTAAAGATAGGTATCTCCAGAGAATTAAAAGAGGTGTTTATAGTTTGATAAAGACTACACAAACTAAGACTAAAAATAACAAAGAAATTAGATAAATTTTGATTTCATATCTGTTACATGACTGCACAGACTAAACTCGACTAAACAATTTTATAACATTATTGCATATATAAGTAAATATGACAAAATTAAGATTACAATTTGATGCCAATCAGGAATTTCAAAAACAGGCTGTGGATGCGATAGTGGATGTTTTTGATGGACAACCTTTGAAACAATCCAAGTTTACCGTATCAGTGGCGGATGGTTCGTTGTTTGGTAAAAATACTGAGTTGGGGTATGCCAATAAATTGGATTTGATACACGAAGATTTGTTGAAAAATGTGATCAAGATTCAGGACCGGAATCACTTGAAAAGAAGTGAGGGTTTGTTGGATGCCGATTATGGAGTGCCAAACTTTGCGATCGAGATGGAGACAGGGACCGGGAAGACTTATGTATATACGCGGACGATATTGGAATTGAATAATAAATATGGTTTTACCAAGTTTATCGTCGTGGTCCCGAGTGTGGCGATTCGTGAAGGTGTAAATAAATCATTGGATATTACCAAGGACCATTTTGAAGAATTATATCAAGGACAGAAGTTTAATTATTTTATATATAATTCAAAAAAATCGGAAAGTGTTAGAAGTTTTTCTACAAGTGATTCGGTAGAGATAATGATTATTAATATTGATGCATTTAGAAAAGATATTACTAGGATGCATAAAGAAAATGAGAACCTACAAGATCGAGAACCAATAGAGTTTATTCGTGATACCAATCCAATTGTGATTATTGATGAGCCGCAGTCAGTTGATAATACCGAGAAATCCAAAGAGGCGATCAAGGCGTTCAATCCGATGTGTATTGTGCGTTATTCGGCTACTCATAGAAATACTTATAATTTGATGTATAGGCTTGGTCCGATCGAGGCTTATGAAAATAAATTGGTTAAAAAGATTGAGGTAGTAGCGGTGGAAGGAATGGGAAGTGGACCATATATGAAGTTGGAAAAAGTACAAAAAGCTCCCAACGGGTCATATTCGGCGGATGTGGTATTGAGTGTGTTGGATAAAAAAGGCGAAGCCAAGATAAAAAGAGTAAAGGTGAATACCAATAAACGAAGAAATTTGTATGATGTTTCTGGACAGAACGAGATATATAAAAATTATGTAATAACCAATATCAGTATTGAGACTGGGATGGAGTATATCGAGTTCGAGACTGGTGATATATTGAAACTCAATCAGGGTACTGATGATTTGGAAATTAAGCGCACTCAAATCAGGTCCACTATCGAGTCGCATTTGGAAAAGGAATTGAGATTGTTGGATAAAAATATCAAAGTCTTGTCACTTTTCTTTTTGGATCGCGTAAATAATTATCGGGAGTATCTTGATGAAGGTGGATTCAAGAAGGGAAAATATGCGCAGATTTTTGAGGAAGAATATTTGAAGATAATTAAATTGCCAAAGTATAATCAATTATTCGTAACTGAAAAATCCAAACAGTATGCTTTGTGTGAGGATGTTGACAAGGTTCACAATGGATACTTTGCGCAGGACAAGAAAGGTGTATTCAAAGAATCGCGGGGAGAAGGTGCTAGTCAGGCGGATGAGAGTGCTTATGATTTGATTATGAAGGACAAAGAAACGCTTTTGAGTTTTGATACGCCATTGCGTTTTATTTTTTCACATTCGGCTTTGAAAGAAGGTTGGGACAATCCAAATGTATTTCAGATTTGTACTTTGGTGGAGAGTGCGGATACCATGACCAAAAGGCAGAAGGTGGGGCGTGGTTTGCGGTTGCCGGTCAATCAATCCGGAGAAAGAATATTTGATGACAATATCAATATTTTGACGGTGTTGGCTAATGAGAGTTTTCAGAGTTTTGCCGAGAATTTGCAAAGAGAGATTGAAAAGGATACCAATACTAAATTTGGAGTGGTGGAAGAGCGATTGTTTGAGAATATTTTGTTTGAAAAAGATGGCAAGGTCGGGGAGCTTGGTTATGAAGAGTCAAAAGAAATATGTGAGTATTTGAGAGAACAGGGTCTGGTTGATAGAAATGGCAAGGTGAAGGATGAATTGAGACAAATAGTGGCTCGGGAAGAAAGTGGTGAAGATGCCTTGGTTTTGCCGATGAAGTTTGTGCCAATCAAAAAGAAAATAGTGGAACAGATAAAGACAACTTTGAAACGACTGCCAATAGTAGATAGCAAAAAGAAAGAAAAGGTATCGATCAATAAGCAGGTATTTTTGAGTGATGATTTTGTAGCGTTGTGGAATAAGATTAAATACAAGACAGTCTATCATTTGGATTTTGATAGTAAGATGCTGGTTGAAAATTGTATTCATGAAGTTCGAAAGATGCCGGAAATCAAATCAAATGCGATAGTGGCGCGTTGGATTGATTTGGAGATTAATAAAAGGGGTGTGACATTCGATGAACCAAAAAAGATTCGTGATTATGTGCGTGAAAAATATGACCAAAAACAATTGCCGGATATTTTGCGTTTTATTGCCACTTATACCGGACTCAAAAAACGATCGATCGCGGATATTTTGCTTGGGTCCCAGACCATAGATGCTTTTTATATCAATCCGCAAGAATATATGGAGCAAGTGATACAGATAATCAATATTGAGAAAAGAAAGCTGATTGTGGACGGTATTAAATACGACAAGATTGGTGACGATGTTTTTTTTCAGCAAGAATTGTTTGAAAATGAAGAGTTGATTGGTTATCTCAAGGACAATGCCATTCAGGTAGAAAAGAGTGTTTATTCTCATGTGATTTATGATTCTGATGTAGAGATGACTTTTGCCGAAAGATTGGAAAATGATGTTGATGTAAAACTTTACGCCAAATTACCTGATTGGTTTAAAATTGAAACTCCATTGGGTGATTACAATCCGGATTGGGCGATTTTGTTGGAAAAGAATGGAGTAGAGAAATTGTATTTTGTGATTGAGACAAAGGGGTCTATTTTGTCGGAAGATTTACGACCGATTGAGCAGGGGAAGATAGAGTGCGGACAGAAACATTTCGAGGCGCTGGGGACCGGAGTGAAGTTTGAGAAGGTGAGGAGTTATGAGGAGTGGCGGAGGTAGTTTTTATTGTTTAGATAATTTTGTTTTATGTTTGATAATAATGAATTAAATCAATTTACTTACAGGAATGCTGGCGATTTTGTTGAGGCGAAATATGGGCATTTGATAATCGAAAAATTTCCTAATCATGAATTGTTTTGGCGGAGATATGTTGTGCCAATGACTAAAAGATATATTCCTCAGTATGATCATAGAAAAATTGATTCTCGTGAAGGTATTGATTTAGAATTGGAAAGACTGGCAATGACTCATTATACAATTTTGGAGAATTTAGTTTTTGCCCATAATGAGTTGTTAAATATGAACGAGCCTAATGATGGTTCGTTTTTTAAAAATTTTTATACCCATATCTCGTCCGCGACTGATTTATTTCTTGATTTTGTATTGCAGATTTATCTAATTAAGATGAATATTGTTGATGAGTATGATTTAGAACGAGAATTGGATAGGATTTATGCAAAAGAAAAGAAAAAGGGTATTTTTTACAATTGCTTAGTTCGGCAGACAAAAGACTTTCTTGATGGATATAAAATGAAATTGGGAAAAGACGGGATTAGAAAACTTTGGGATAAAGGTCATTTTGCTTTTGGATTAAAGAATACGACAAAAGAAGATATTGTATTTGCTTATCTCGAGTTGATGAAAGTTGACTGTAATTCAGTTGAGAAAGTTATTAAGGATATACGAACATATAGGAATGTTTTGGTGCACAATGTCCAGATTTTTAGGTTGCTAGATAGCGAGAATAGATATCTAGTCCCAAAAATTGATTATTTGAATAAAAATGAATCAAGAAGTTGGATTTTGAATAAAAAAAATCTAAAAGAGATGCAAAATGGAAATAATTTTGAATATGTTGAGAAGAATATGCGAGAAATTTTGGATAAGCTTGAATCCGAGTTGAATGAGGTGTGGTTAAAATTGATTGGTGATTTTGGAAAATTATTTGATGCTGATTACGAAAGAATGAAGAAAATGTATAATTTAAATATTGTGTTAAAAAGTATCACTGTAAGTACTGCAAGTGATTTGTGTGATTTATATCCATGCAGTAGTGATGTGTTATATCGTCCACCCAGTGGTGTTGTTACGGATTTAGGGAATGATTTTGATTTAAGCAAGATTAAGATAGATGATTTACTTGATTACAATTGATTTTTAAGATCAGATAGTTTTGTTGGTACAAACTCATTCAATTGTTTTTCAACATCGATTAGTAGATTATATTTTCCGTTTTCTGGGATATTAAGTATAGATAATTTTCTTTTCAATTTATACCAATAAGAGTGGTCCCGATCGTTATCAATGATGTTTCTGAGTTGATTGTGACTGCTGGAATTGATGGCAGTGATTGCTCCGGATAATTCTAGAATCTGTCTAGCTTTGAGATTTGGATTATTTGTTTTTATTATTTCCATAGTCTCGATCGGTGTTTTGTCGCTCAGTAGTAATATTTCTTTGTCTTTGGTTAACTCTTGCCAGAAATATTGGAGGACCTTTTGAGAAGTGCTTTGTTTAAATAATTGGTTGAAGGTTAAGATTTGGTCAATGTTGTTTTTCTTGAGGATGCTTTTGATTTTGGCTGTTTTGTTTAGTCTTATTTCTAGTCTCAAAATATTTCTAAATTTTGGTTGGTTTATTTCATCAAGAAGATTCAATTGAATCGAATTGTCATTTTCTGTTGATCTCTTGTCTGATGTTTGGGCTTGTTCGAGATCTTTGATTTTGTCATAAACAACTAATTCGTAACTATTGGCGTGCAATTGAAAAGATTGTCCGCCATTTCGAAATATGACTTTGTTTTCTGTTAGTTTGGGAAAGGGATTTAGTTTATGTAATTCAGTGACAATCATAGAGGGTGTAGTGTGGTAGGGTAGAGGAATGTTTTTTGAGTAATGGATGGCAGTAACTGGAGCATTGTCTAAATGGTAATCAAAAAATTTTATACCCATATTATCGAGAGTGTCTTTTAGTAATTGGAAAATTTTTGGATAGTCCGCATCCGTAAGTTCGTCAAAATTATTTTTGTATAACAGTTTTGGAAGTGATAATTCGATTCTTAGCTTGATAATTGGTCCGAATAATCCCATTACTGCAATCAAGGTAATTCTTGGTTTGTAAATTCCCAAGCGTAATTCTTGCTTGGTTGGATTTTGGATCCATTTTTTGTTTTCTCGATGTTTAAGACGGCTTATTTCTTCCGAAAAAAGTTTACTATTGGTATATGGGGAAAATTTACTATAATCCCAGATCGAAAACCAATTAACTGGAAATGTTAGGACTATCGTATCGATCATTGATTTGCATTACTTTTTTGAATTGATTAATTACTTCTTTTTCTATGAGGTGGGATGTTTCTTTATTGATAGGGTGGAATAACTGAATATGATTATCGCCGATTTTTTTTGTAGGATAAGTGAGTCGGTATCCTTCTTGATTGAGTTTGCTATGAATACCTATTGAGCTGAGATATATTTTGTTATCCAAGACAAAACTAGCAAAAGCAATTAAGCCATTATGAGCTTTGATTGGGATGATTTGAATTTCTGTTATTCTGGTCGTCACTTTTTTCATTGTTTTGGTCCATTTCGATTAATAAATTGACGTAGTTAAATAGATTTTCAAATGCATCTTCAACCTCAGGTTCGCTGAGTTCCGGAAAATATTTTTGACCAAGTTTTTTGCGGTTTTCGGATAGCATTAAAAAATCGACTTATATTTGTAAGTCGATAATAAAATGAAATTGTATTGTAAAACGGGATTTCCTAGCCGTTCCTAACGAATCCTAAGAAATCTATTTCTTAAAATCAAGAATTGTGAGAAGTCCAAAATGGGTTTTTTCTAAATGATTTTTTGTAATTGGGTTTGTAAATTTTATAATTTCCTTATTGATAGTAAAGAAAAGTTTTTTAGATTTATCTTTGAATCCTAAATCATTGATGATACCAGATATATCACGTTTTGATTCTAGCTCAGCATTTTTAATAACGTCTTGTGTTTTTAGGTCTTGGTTGGGGTTGTTAATCAAATATCTAATGAGTTTGTTGCTGTCTTTTCCATAGACAGGCGCATGAATTACTATGTTGTTTAGAAGTAATTGATCTGTTTCTTCGTTGAACGATAACTCGTATATAATGTCTTCTTTTTTCATGATCTTAGTTCTTTTATCAAATTTATCAGCGAGTTTTTTATAATAGGGTGGAAACTTGTTGGTCAATTCGATTAGATATTCTACGCATTGCGGATCTTCTTTTTCGACTTGGTCAATAGTTAGGTTTCTATCGTACTCGTAAGGATCAAATGAATTTTTGCTCCTATACTCGATTGAATGTATTTTGAATAATTCATTATCTTGGGATAATTTTTTGATCAAGAGATGAAATTCATAGTAAAAGGGCGCAAGAGCCTCTGGTTCAATGCGAATATAGTCATTTGAAGATGTGATTTGAGATTTTTCATAAATATACTGGACTAATTTCCAAATTTTTCCTTCATATTTTTCGTTGTTCATAATGCATTACGTTTTTATTGTTATTATTACTGTATATATTATATATTTTATAATATTTTTCGGGTTATAATATATATGAGGAGTAAAAATATGATTAAAAATATCTCCGAAAAATATAAGAATGTAATTATCTATTTTGCCATAAAGATTCGTAATGGAACTTTGGGCGTTTTAAAGTTGGCCAAATTGATGTATTACCTAGATTTTGATTTTTTCGAGAAATATGGAAAATCTGTAACTGGTGATGAGTATCTAAGGTTTGACAGAGGTCCGGTTCCTAGAATGTTTAAAAAGTGTATTGATGAAATGGATGGAAAGGAGATAAAGGTTATAAAAAAGAAATTGGGAAATGGTTATAATGATCAACAATGCATAGAGCCATTGGTTGGTTTTAATAACTCATATTTTACTAAGAATGAATTAGTCATGATGGATGAGATAGCTGATAAATGGGAAAAAATGACAGGAACAGAAATGAAACATGCTAGTCACGGTGAAGCTCCTTGGATAGCAACCAAAAAAGACGCAGTTATTGATTATAATCTTGCATATTATCGCAATAAATATAGCGAAATGGATGCAAAGGAGTGAAATTGGAGATAAAGTGTCATTCTGATATTGATAAAGATTTGAAGAATTTAAAAAAGTGTGCCGATCCCTTGGGTTCACTTGAATCATGGGAGAGACTTTTTCTAGTTAAAGGAATTAATGAAACTCCAGGAATTGATCCTTATCCTGGTTTTGGAGATAAAAAAATCTATAAGGCAAGAGTAGTTCCATTGAAAGAGAATCGTGGCAAATCTGATGGTTATAGATTGGTTTTTCAACTAATATCCAATGATTGTATAAAACTTGTAGCATATTACAGACATAATGCTGGTAAGCTAAAAAAAGAAAGTAAGGTTATGGGTGTTGTAAAATCAAGGTTATTGGATTAATGCATGTGACAAAGTTTAGTATTGTTTCATGAAATGAGATGATATCGAGGTAGTATTTAGTTCGAAACATGTCAATGAGGGGGAGTTTTGTAAGAGCACAGTTTATGACTGTGTTTTTTTGTGTGATAAAATTAGTTTATTATGAAAAAAATTGATGATCAAAAATATATGAGGTTGGCTATTGATGAGGCAATGAAGTCAAATGAGCCATTGAAATGTGGAGTGGTTGTGGTACATGATGGACGGATTATTGCTAAAACTTATAATTCGCAAAGAAGTGATAACAATGCTACTGCTCATGCGGAGATAAAAGCGATTGCTCAAGCTGGGCAAATGACGAAAAGTAAGTATTTAGAAAATAGTGATATATATTGTACTTGCGAACCATGTGTGATGTGTTTGGCGGCAATATCTTTTGCGAGAATTAGACGGTTATTGTATGGAGTATCTTTGAAGGATGTTTCGTCAAAAGATAGACTGATAAATATTGGTATTGATGAATTTTTTGATTATTCTCCCTATAAATTAAAAGTGATTCCTAATTTTTTGGAAGATGAATGTTGGAAATTATATAAAAATTTATGAAAAAAATAATTCGAAGTCTGTGCTATTTTACGCAAAATCCAGATATAGAAATTGTTGATCGAATTAATACATTGAAGTCGGTATTGGAAAATAATAATTTTGTGGTTCAGACTACAAGACTTTGTGGTAATGTTTCGATAAAAGAAATTGATGAGAAATTGGGAAATACTGATTTGTATTTAAGTGTTGGGGTATTGATCGAGGAAGAAATAAAAGAACAGTTTGTTGATTTTATAATGGCAAAAAATGTGGCTTTTAATCTCGAATTATCTGGTGGTGTGACTGAGAGTGATGTAGAATTGTTGTTTCGAATTATAAAAGAAAAACCGACTAAAACATTTAATTTTGCCTATGTTTTTAACAATGTCAATTCGTCGCCGTATTTTCCGTCAGCTAATTATGAACGAGATGGTTTTGTGGTTGGTTTGCAATCGACTGATTTGGCGGAAGATTGTAATAATTTGGGGAAGTGGTTGGAGTTGAAGAAAAATATTTGGAAGGAAATTGTTGAGCTTTTTAAGAATGAAGATGATTTTTTAGGGATTGATTCTTCGGTAGCTCCTTTGTTTACCAGAAGCAGTAGTTTTATTAATTTGGTGAAAAGGTTTAAAGGAGATTTTTCTGATTCGATAGTAAGTGATTTTTATTTGAAAATTACCGAGTTTATTAAAAAGGAAAATCCTAAACCGATTGGATTATGCGGTTTAATGTTACCTTGTTTGGAGGATTTTGAGTTGGCGGAAGAATACGAACAAGGAAATTTTTCAGTGGAAAGGAATTTGTTTTTGTCTTTACATTCTGGCTTGGGAATTGATACATATCCGATTGGGACCGATGAAGACAAGGATAGAGTATTGGAAATATTGAATGTGGTGAGGGGATTGTCAAATAAATATCATAAACCATTGTCGGTAAGGTTTATTTCTGATGGTAAGGCAAGGATTGGCGAGATGACAGATTTTCAAAATCAGTTTTTGAAGGATGTGATAGTAAAAAAACTTTAATGAGTAAGGGAGTGGGGTAAATTGTTATTTAGAAAAAAGTTTGAAACTTCGTTGTATTATGCGGAGTTTTTTTTGATTTTTTAAAAAAAGGTTTTTTGCTTTCTTTTTTTGTATTTGGTGGGATATGATTTAGATGATATTATTATTGAATTTCTTGGTGTTTTTATGGATACAAAAGTCGATATTTTGTTGGTTGGCGATGTAAAATATGAAAATCATAATTATCATTGTTGGCCGACGATAGTTTTGATTCAGGAAAAGGAAAAAAAGATTATTGTAGATCCGGGTGCTGTGGCCGATCAGAAAATAATCAGTGATAGTCTGCAAAGATTGAATTTATCTGTAGATGATATTTCTCATGTTTTTATTACCCATTCTCATCTTGATCACTATCGAAATGTAGGAATGTTTGCCAGGGCGGAAGTGATTGACTACTGGGGTTGCTGGCGTGGTGATTGTTTGCTTTCTAACGAATGGACAACAGATGAAGAATTTACTAAAGGCAATTTTTCGGAGAATATTCAGGTGATTAAAACTCCTGGGCATGATTATAGTTCATTATCTTTTTTGGTTAGAGGTGAAGTCGAGTGTAATCATAAGAAATGTGAAGGAATAATTGGAATATGTGGAGATATTTTTTGGAGAGAAGATTATCCAGATTTGAATGATTTGGAAGATCAAACTTATGTAACTGATAAAAAATCATTAATACAAAGTAGAAAAACGTTATTGAATAATACTAATTATATTATTCCGGGTCATGGGAATATTTTTAGGGCAAAGGAAGAATAAATTTTTATGAGTATGTCAAAGGTTAAATTTGAAGTGGGTAAGTTGGTTGATTATTTTGGGATAATGGATGAATTTTTGAATCCGAAGAGCGAAGAGATGGATTGGAGTAGGGTGGTTTATAG
>JAEAMF010001702.1_pt1 | contig 14504 bp, 13 predicted proteins | sample 8958721 | NCBI WGS metagenome assembly JAEAMF01 (sample SAMN16933255, study PRJNA681124) | bioreactor sludge metagenome | isolation source: anaerobic bioreactor treating anionic surfactant - SDBS | place: India: Bengaluru | collected 2019-02-28
AGCATCAACCCTTCATATTCGTCTTCCCGCGTAATCTGTCTGGCAGTGGTTGCTTCTATCCGAAGCATATTTTGCTTAATGGCCTCCAAGCGATTCATGACATCCTGGAAATCTTCGTTTTTCTCACCCCGGAGTCTCTCGATTTTCTGCGCATGGATCGTTGGCCCAAGTTGCTTGACCACCTCATCAATCTTTTTGTTCACTTTCCCCTTCTTTTCCCCGTACTTCTTCTGATGCTCGGCAATCGAGAAGCTGATGGTCGGCTTGTCCGCCCGTTTCTCGTAGAGGGAATGTTGCTGCTCCGGCTGTCCCTGCGGTTGCTGGTTGGACTGCGGCACGTTGCTTTCCACGGTGGCGCGCCATCTGGCAAGCAGGCGATGCTCGGGGAGCGGGTTTCCTGCGGCCCCGGTCTGATGTGTGTGTGAGGGGATGGTGAAGAGAGGAGAGGGAAATTACGACTGGCCGAAGAGACCTTCCGCGGAGGCGGATTCCTCCGAGCGCTGGACCTTCTCCGCCTTCTTGCGAAGCTCCGGGATATCCTTGCTTAGGATCATATCGAACTCCTCGATGCCTTTCTGATAGATCGCCACTTCCTCCTGCATGTTGGCGACCAGCTTGTCATTGATGGCACTGAGTTCTTTCACCGCATCATCGCGCTGCTTGTCGGTGAGTTTACCGGCCAGGCCGACGAGATGCGTGATCATCCCGGGGAGGAGTCCCTGCATACCCTGTACGGCGTCCGTGAAGGTGGCTGTATCCATGAAACAGTGAGAAATGTCTATATTCCAGCTATTTTAGCACAAAGCTGGATGTTTATCCATGTCCCACTGTCGCGCTCCGGCGGCCCTTATTCTCTCTATGCCACCGTCTGCCCCTTCTGCGAGCCGCCGATGCGCTTCATGCTCTCACGAAGGGTCTTCTTGATCCGCTCCTCCACTTCCTCCGGCGACCCGTCCGAGATGTTCAGACGGATCATCCAGGGACTCCAGTTCTTCGCCGCCGCATCCTGCGATCGCTCGACGGAGAATGCCCCTTCCTTCCAACCGAATCCGCCCGGCTGGAGAACGATGGGAACATTACTGGGAACGGTGACCCCCTCCTTCTCCCTGAGCTCATAGAGCGCATGCTCGAGCCTCGAGCTAAATTGGTTCCGAGCCCCCAGCTTGTAGTCGACATTCTGCCACGTCGTCACGAAGTTCTTCGGAGAGAAAAGACGGTCACCGAGTGTCCTGAAATCGATCCTCCCATACGCCTGCCGCTGCAAGTCCTTCTCGAACTTACACTGCTTCGCGGCCTGCAGGAGGATGCGCTTCATCTCCGCCGGATGGAGAGTGTACGGCAGATAGATTTCGGGCCACGAGAATGTGCTCAGATCCATGCGCGCCTCTCCGCCGGACGTCAGATACACTTCGACATTGTCTTCATGCGCATCGCGGAAAGCGGCAGCCACATCGCTCTCGCCGCGCTCACCCTTTTCGTAGAGGACATCCTGAAGAGCCTTGAGGAATTTTTCGTCGTTCATCTTCAGGTAGTCCTCCTTCGATAAGCCCTCCTCTCTTTCTGTGTCCGATCTGGGCCACCGATGGGGCTTCACATGGATATTCATGTTCTTGAACTGGAGCCAGTGCCCGATGTTGTTGATCGCACGGGCATAGGGGAGATTCTCGCTGATGGACTTGCGCATGGCTTCCGCGCTCATGCCGAGCCCCACCGACGGCTTTCCGCGGAAATAATGAGGGGCAGAATCATAGAGACCATCGCTCATTAAGTAGTTGCCCGGAACCACATGGAGCCCCGTTGTCTTCAATTGCTCCCGCTCGTCCCCGGTGAGGAGCCCCACCGCGCGCTCCACCCTCGCGAGACCGCTGGCGAATTCCGCCGTATCCATCTTCCCAAATACGGCATCATTGTCGATGAGGGTGTTGACGCCAAACCCGATCCCCTCGGAGAATTTTTCAATTTTGCACTTCACGGTTCCCACGGCATTCATCGCGGCGGTCGTTGCCGGCCCCCACTCCGCCCCTTCCGCCCGCTTCTTCTCCGCCGGCCTCGCTTCCGGCTTCTCCGTAGAAGAGACATGCTCGATATCCATGCCATTTACTGTCGCCGTCAGCGTATCGACGGAGAGGGTAAGAACAAATTTTTTCCCGTCCGCGTACAGCGTCACGGAACCGTCCTTGTTGCTCTCTGCACTCTCAAAGCCAAACACACCGAGGGCACCCCTTTCCGCAAGCCCTTTCAACGCTCCGATTATTTCCCTCCGATTCTCTGGAGAGTGTTTCTGCCACATGATGCGTGCATTCCGAATGTGGAGCGCCTCCAAGGTGTGCGCTGCAGAGCGGCGACTGAGCTCCTTGAGGAGTAGGGTTGTCTGTTCGACTGCTTCGACGAGCTTACCCTTCTCTGATGGCTTTTCCGGCCTCGCTTCCGGCTTCTCCGCGGGCAAACTTCTGGTCTTCCTCCCGTCCGTCACCGTGAACGGCAATCTGCGCAGGTCGATATCCGGCCGCACCGCATGCACCACTCCCTCGAACTTCGCGAGATCATCCACGATCAGGGCACCGCTCCACCTTTGATCATTCAGGCGGAGAAGAAATGCAGCCGACGAAATAGGCTCCATCCCGCCATGCACACGAATCTCGCGACATTTCCCTCCCTTCAGGTTTTGAACAAATTTCTCATCCGGTCCGAATGCGATCCAATGGAATTCCACTGCCTGCGCCTGAGCGAGCAGGGGGTTCTCCAACATATCCATCTGCCAGCCATTGCCGTTATCATCGAAAGCATTCTCGATGACGACGCGCGAGACTCGATTCCCTAAAGCACCTGTGTCCTGCTTCTCTATTTATGAGAGATCCATCCCCTGCGTAAGATGCACCTCCAACTTCCCCGTCCCCTCACGGAGGGAGCGGATGAAATCTGCGAGTGTCTCCGGCTTCAGGTCGAAGCGACCACTGCTCTTTTTTTCCACCTTCGCTTCCGGCTTTTTCGCCGCGGGCTTTCCTTCGAGGGACTTCGCACCACTCACCTCTCGCCTATCGTATGCCGCTACGACTCTCCCATCGGGAAATAATGTAAGGGTAAATCTTTTATCTTCGCTATATAGAACAATAGATCCATCCGGTTTTGCTTCTCCTGCTTCAAATCCCAAAAGAACATTTCCCTGAATCATATTCCTCATAGCATCCAAAAATATTCTGCGGCCAGCAGGTGTCATGTTATGCATGTCATCCTTCACACGTTGAAGATCGATTTGCTGAAGTCCGTCGAGAACCATACGACGAGAGAGTGATCGCAAATGTTCTTGCAGCGAAAGAATGGATTTTTTCGTTCTCTCAATTTCTTCATCCATTTCTTTCGCAGGCTTCGCTGCCGGCTTCTTCGCAATCTCCTTCAAATACGCAACAAGCTCATACGTTGCGACAAAGTACTTTGGCTCCCAAGGTGTTCCTTTTTCATCCTTATACAAGAAAAATGTATTCGATGCCTCCTTGGTACCAACCATGGAATAACTTATTAGGAGCGCATACTTTTCCCCCGACAGCTTGAAATCTGCTTCCCCGTATTTTTCACCATCTTTAAATTGAAGATCCGTAACTCCGGCTGCTTGAAGATCCCGACGGAGAAACACACCATCCTTCCCAATGAATAATCTTCGGAACCGATCCAATTTGTCTTTCCTCTCTTCCTCCTCAGGAGTTTCTCGCTTTGGTTCGGGCTTTGCCGGCACCGGTTTCTTCGCAGGCTTCGCTTCCGGCTTCTTCTCAGTAGGTTCTGTTTTGATCTCCTTCGACACCACGATGATCTTCCCTCCCTTCGTATCGAATCCGTATTCCTTCCCATCTTTTTGGAGCCCGCCGAAGCTCCTCATGAGCTCATTGATGAACTTCGGGAAGAATCGACCGAAGCTGTCCGCAAACCCCTCCATGAGGCGCTTCGCATCCGCATCGCTGAGATGCAGATCTTCCGCCTTCACGGAGATGCCCTTGCCCTGCGACTCCGCGAGCGCCGTGAGGACGGCTCCCATCATCCCCATCATTTTCTGCATGTCCCGCATGAGCTTTGGGTCCGTGCGCATCTTCTCCAATTCCCCATTCATCTCATCTGCAACTTGCTGGAGTGCGGACGAACCTTTCGCCTGAAACTCCTTTTGGAACGCCATGAACTGGGTACGGAGGTCTGCCCTCTTCCCCTCATCCATTTCTGCGATGAGTTTGCGCGGGTCCGCTTTGTCGAGCACCTCCAATGCTGCACGAACATCGAGGACTCTCCCCGTCTCCCTCGGCTTCTCCGCGCGTTTCGCCGCCGCCTTTCCCTCCACAGGCTTCGCCGCCGGTCGTTTCTTCTCCGCAGGCTTCTTCTTTTCCGGCTCCTTCGCAGGCACTTTTTCGGCCTCCTTCGGCTTCTCCGCGGATTTCTCTGCCGGTTTCTCCAGCTCCTTCACCCGTGCAGGAGCCGCTGCAGGCTTCCTCAGTTTCTCCTCCTTCTCGCGAACGATCTGCTCCAGCTCGTCCAGGATCTGCTTGCGAAATGCGAAGTACGTATTCACGTCGTGCGTACTGAGAGAAATACCCCTGAGCTCTCTCGCTTTGTTGACATAGGCATCACTGAACGCGCGGAATGCCGGTGTCCCGCTGCCGAGCCCTTCCCCCACCGCTTGCGCGCGGCGGTCGAGCTCGACCGCCCTGTTGCGGAGCACCGTGTGCTCGCCGATGCGATCGAGGAAGGTGAGGTTCTCCGGATGCGCGATCGTGTTCGTTCCGGGGGTGACGCCTCCCCGCAATTCAAGTCCTGCGATCATGGACTCCAGGCGATCGAGCACATCCTCACGGCCACGGATGCGCTCCTGAATACGGTCGCGGATGCGCCCCTGATCGAAAGAACGGGCGCTCTCGCTCTCCCTCCATTCCGTGGAGAGACGCGCCGCCTCCACCCGATCCTCTCCGTAGAACTCGGCAGCGAGTCCCACGGTCCTCTCCAGGTCCCCCGCGTCCGTTCCTGTGGGACTCCACTTCTTCTGCAAGCGCAGCGCACGTTCGTAGACGGCATTCGCCCGCTGCTCCAGGTGCTCGGGCGTGCCCGGAGCGGCGGTGATCTGCGGCACGACCGGCTCCTCCACCTGTTGCTCCTCCGGTTGCTTCTCCTCAAATTCCTCCCCCGCCGATGCGGGGAGCTGTTCCGCCGCCTTCCGGTAGGAGATCTCCCGTATCTGCACGCGGGGGCGTGGCTTCTCACTATCCGTCGTGCCTCTCCTGCGCTCCTCCTGAGAGGAATAGGGCAGCCAGCGACGCGGACGTCGCTTCTCCGCCGGAGCGGGCTCCGCTGCCGGCTTTTTGGCAGGCGCCTTTTTCACGCTTCTCTGCTTCGGCGCCGCTTCGCGCGGAGGCTCACTGCGCCGCTCCGCCGGACGTCCGGGCGCATCCACGACGAACGTGTGATGCTCCATGTTCTTGATCGCGGCGATGTCCTCCTCCGGGAGCTTGCGGATCTTCTTCAGGTAATACTCTTCGACCGCCCAGTGGAGGGCCGTCCTCTGCGCCTGATCCAGCGCCTGCCCGCGCAGGTAGTACCCCTCCTTCGCCTTCAGGGGCGCCTCGAGCTTCACGACCTTGTTCCGGATGAGGTCATTCCCGTACTGAGAGGCATAGTTCTCCGCTTCCTGCTTGATCGACCGGAGACGCTTCTCGCGCTCCTGCGAACGGCGCTGCTCGCGCGCGCGGTCGGAAGACGAACGCTCCTGCGGCGGTTCACCTTCTGCGACGGCAAGCTGCTCCTCCCCCGCCTCCGACGGAAGGAGCGCTTCATACTTCTTGAGCACTTTCTCGATCGCCCGGTTGACGAGCTCGTAATCTTTGATGAGGTCTTCCACGTACCGTGCACCCCTCTCCATGATCAAGAGAGAGCGGGTGAGCGGGAGATACTCGCCACGGAGCTCAACCTTCTTCGACGACTTGCCGTGCGCTTCCAGCTTCTTCCCGAGTTCCCTCTCGCGCGTCATGAGAGTTTCATACTTGCTCCTCAGCTGCCGGAACCGTTCATACGCAGAGAGGCTCATGCGCTCCCCGCCAACTTCCTGCGGCTTACTCCACTCGCCGGGAGGGGGACGCCGCGGGCGGAATTCGTTGCCGTCGTAGGCGGAACGCATGGTCATGCTGCGGGAGAATCGGAAAGTTTCTGCTCCACCGCGCGGACGTCCGCCGCGCGGGACTGCTGCTCCTCTTCCTCGCGCTCGATGCCCCGCATTGCACGCTCAGCCTCCTCGAGAGAGCGCTCATACTGAGCGAGCGCCCCCTCCGCTGTCTCTGCCGCCTGTATGATCTCTCCATCCGTTTTCTGCAATTCCATGAGGAGTTCTTCCCGCTCTTCATCCGCGAGACGGGGTGCGAGGGCGAGGGCGCGTGCACGCTCCTCCTCCGAAAGAGAAACGAGAGCTCCGAGCGCCTTCTGGAAATCGGTGAGAGATGTGGCTATATCTATGATTATAGCACAAAGATAACCAAACGGATATATGCCTATTCAGCCCTTCTGAAAGGGAAAATTCTGTAAAACCGTGGGACAGGAATATTCCTGTTCCACGGTTTCATTTTTCAGACAAATTACTCGATGACAGCGAGGTAGATGTTCCTTCCGTTCGTCACGAGTTCGTATTTGTCATCGCGATCATGACGGTTGAACTCCTTCGCATTCGCATTGTTCAGAAGACGGACGAGATCGGTTTCACGGATCTTCACGCCGCCCTGCATCGCTGTGAGGACCTTCTGCGTCTCGGTCCCGTTCCTGTCCGGGAGGATCTTCCCATTCACCGCCTCGATGGCTTCATCTCCGCCGAGCGTCTCACGCAGGATCTCTGTCTGCTGCTCGAACTTCTGCTGCTCGGCGATTTCGGCTGCTGTTCTCTGCCGCTCGGAGGCGCGCGTGACCACATTCATCGTGACAGGCTTCGCGGGCTCGATCTCGATGCCCTTGGCGGTTGTGCGGATGCGCAGGGGCGCCTGTGCCTTCTCCAGATCTTTATTCGCCCACGTCACGTACATGATAGCTTTTGTCCCCCTGCTTTCACTGGGCAGAGCATTGAGAGCCTTCGTCGCGAGGTCACAGTACTTCTTCAGCTCTGCTTCGGGTGCCTTGCGGAGGATGAGACCCTTGAGGGTACGAACGGCATCCTCCAGCGCGGGGCCCTTGGGAGCGGCTTCTACCTTCTTCGCACTCGGCTGCGCAGCAGGGGCTTTGGAAGGAGCTGCTGAGGGGGCGGAGCGCACCACGCCGGGAGCCATGTTGGGCTTCTTCTCACCGAAGAGACCCTTGAACCACTCGACGACTTTCTTCCTGAAGCTCTTCACTTCGGGGGCATTCTTGCGCATGTAATCAACCCCTTGTCGTGCCCCCTCCACGACAGTCTTCGCAAGCTTATCCGCATCTGCCCGACTGAAAGTCGGGCGCGGGGCTTCAGGCTTCTTCGCTGCCGGGGCAGTACGCGACGCTTCCGGCACACGACCGGCCTCCTCTGCCATCCTCCGCTCTATCTCGAACTCCCCCTCCATGTCCGACGGGAGCGGAGAAGCCTCGACCTTCTTGGCTTCAGGTTTCTTCGCGGCAGCTTGCGGCTTCGCAGGCAAAGCTTCCGGCACACGACCGGCCTCCTCTGCCATCCTCCGCTCTATCTCGAACTCCTCCTCCATGTCCGACGGGAGCGGAGAAGCCTCGACCTTCTTGGCCTGGGGTGCCTTCTTCACTGTCACAGGCGCGACTCTTGCCTCCACGACGGGGGGCAGGATCATATCCATCTTGCGCTCTGTGTCGGCGCGCTTCGCCTCCAGATCCTTGCGCACCGGATCATCCTTCGGCATCTCCTCAATCAAGATGTCCATGTCCTGCAAGACAGCATCCAACTCTTGGACTGTTTCCTGCTGCTTCTCCGGCTCGGACTCCAGCTTCCCGATAAGGGAAGAAGCCTTTTCCTTGAGCTCTTTTGCCTTCTCGGCCCTATGCCAAGTTTCGAATTCCTCCTGCTCATTCGGCGGGAGCTGGGTGACCTCGGCCTTCTTCACTCCTTCGAGCTTCGCCACACCGACCATATCGAGGGTAAAGCCCTTCGTGATGTCATAGTTTAACTGCCAGCCGACTCCGGGCACATTCGGATCCGTGAATACCGGAGTTTTTTCAACAATGGACTTCGCCTGTTCAGGATTTGCGAAATCAAGACGATTCATATCGTCCAAATATCCCGCGATCTCCGGATCATTCTGAGGGACATCTGCACGGATTCCATCTCCGAACGCGTCTTTCATTAATTGAACCAGGTCACGCAAGTCCAATTCTGGAGATTCCTGCGGCTTTGCCGTCGGAGCAGTTCTGGGCACTTCAATGCCCCCGCTGATCTTGGGCTTGCCCGCAACGAATGGTACTTTCACGACAGGCTTGGGCTTCTCCACCGTTGGCTTCGGGGGAATGACATCCTTGGGCTTCTCTTGGGCTTTTCGACTGCAGGCTTGGGCTTCTCCACCGTTGGCTTCGGGGGAATGATAGGCTTGGGCTTCTCAACGACAGGCTTGGGCTTTTCTACTGCAGGCTTGGGCTTCTCCACCGTTGGCTTCGGGGGAATGACGGGCACGGGAGTCGGCTTGACGGGTTCGGGAGTCGGAATTTTCTCGGGAGGAGGCGGGGGAGGGGGCGGGGGAACCTCCACGAAGGAGAACTTGATATCCCTGTGTTGGTTATTCACCCGCTCCGGCGTCATTTCATAATTCGTACCTTTGATACTGAGTGTAATCCGCGGAAGCCTGGATTCGTCACCGAGCTCACGGATGATGACGCGCTTGCGGGAGAGGGAAACCCTCCAGGCAAGGCCCGTGGAAAATACGTCCTCCGGTGCGATGTTGTACTCTTTTGCCTCCACGAGGCCTCCGTTTGCGGTGATGAGGATGCCCACACCCTCCGGCAGATCGAGCGTGTGATCATTCGTCCCGGGGACGCGCTGAGTCGTGATGCCCTTCTCATCCATCATCTTATCGATCCATTCCTTCTCTGCCTGTTGGTGGAAGCGCTCCTCGTCTTTGATGCCTGCTCCGTTCTGATTCGCGAGATCCTCGAGATGCTGGATGACGTTCTCTGCCTTGACCATCTGATGTTCGTAGTTGTCCGCACGTGTGATTTCACGCGCCCCTGCCTCAATCCGCCCCAGCTCCTGTTTGATGGCCTCGAGTGATTGCATCGCCTGCATATACTCCACCCCCGCGGATCCCTGGCGCTGTTCAAGATTCCAACCCAGCAGCTCTGTCGCTTTATTGCCCGTCAACTGCGCCACGATCGCATTCAGGGTGATATCCACCTGTCTCTTCTTCTCGTTGTACTTCGCCTGATGCATCTCGATCTTCTTGCTAATAGCCTCCTGGTCTGAACGGCGCTCGTAGAGGGGCTTGCCCTGTTCGGGCTGCTCCGGCTGGCCGGATTGCATCGGCTGCGAGTATTGCATCGCACCACCTCTGCCCCTCCACCTGGCGAGCAGACGACGCTCGGGGAGAGGGTTTCCTGTGACCTCGGTCTGATGTGTGTGTTCCATGTGTGTGTGAGGAAGTGATGAAGTGAAGAGAGGGGAAGATCAGGATTTGCCGAAGAGGCCCTCGGCGGAGGAAGACTCCTCCGAGCGCTGAACTTTCTCCGCTTTCTTGCGGAGCTCCGGGATATCCTTGCTCAGGATCGTATCGAGCTCCTCGATCCCCTTCTGGTAGATCGCCACCCCCTCCTGCATGTTGGAGACGAGCTTGTCGTTGATGGCGGAGAGCTCCTTCGCCGCGTCGTCACGCTGCTTGTCGGTGAGCTTATCGGCGAGACCGACGAGATGCGTGATCATCTCGGGGAGGAGTCCCTGCATGCCCTGTACGGCTGCCGTGAACTGCGCTGCGTCCATAGAAGAGAGGGGAAAGAGAAAGATGTTGATTTCGCATCTATTATACAAAAAATCGCAGTTTTAAACAAGGTGCCTCTTTTGCTCATCTGGAAGAGGAACTTTCCCCACCATTCACTCCATTGATCCCCTCCTCGATGAACTTCTTACCCTCCTGAATCTTCTCAATGCCGGTCTTGACTGCATCGGCTCTGCGGCCGAGATCGTCGAGGATTTCCTGTGCGCCCTCCACCGCCGCCTTCCCCTGCTCCACGACGGTATCCACCTTCTCCTTCGTCTCCACGATGGCGCCGCTCGCCGTCCCCGTGACTTCCGCCCACCAGCGCATCACCCGCGCCTGCCGTTCGGTAATGGAGGTGCACCCCGCGAGGAGCACGCCGAGAAAGGCCACCATGAGGAGCCACGTGAACGACCGGCTGGGAAGATGCGCCTTCGCGGGAAGAGTGCGCGCCATGGGATCAGGCGATATCCGTCTTTCCCTCCTCCTTCACTGTCCCGTACTGCTGGAAGAGCTTCTCGAAGGAGCCGCCTGACTGATCGAGCGCCTCCTCGAGCATCGTGATCTCCTTCTCACTGAACTGCAGGGAGGAGGAGACATTCGCCGTGGCGTCTTTCTCATAGCCGGGCGCGCTGATCTTCTCGATCCCCTGCAGGGACGCATGCAGCACGATGTAAGCGTTGCACATGTCGCACTTGAGCTGCAGGAGCATCGCGTGATCCCCCACCACCCGCACCGAAGAGAAGTCCACCGGGACGTGCTTCCCGCACTGCGGACAGCGCATCTGCTGGCGAATCCGATGGAGGATCTGCTGCAGCGTGTGAGGGTCCAATTCCATGGAAAATAGTATAGCACTTCGGCCCCCTCCCGACAAAAACTTCCCGCCAAAAAAGAGAGGGCTATACTGGTGTCCATGCGCCTCCGGTCGCCCGTCGGTCTCCACGTCCTCGCAGCGCTCTTCGCGATCGTCGCCGTAGTCGTCCTCTCACAGCAGGCCCTCCACGGCACCTCCCTCGATCTCACAGCATCACTGACAGAAACAAATATGAAAGCGGACATCGGCGTGGAGCACACGGGCCCTCTCTCGCTCTCGCTCTCCCTGAGCAAAGGCGAGGGCAGCGGCATCGCGGATATCGGACAGTACGGAGAGGAGACGATAGCCGTGAGCGTTCCCGCGGACTGGCAGCGGCGCGAAGTGCGCGGCGCCCCCCTCGCTTCCGTGACCGCGGACCCGTCGACCTTCGGCTTCACGCGCTGGCACCTGCCGCCGGGCACCGTCATCTCCTTCGGTGTGCCTGTGTCCCCTGCTTCGCTCATCCTCCACAATCCATCGGGCGTCCCCCTCAAGGTGACCCTCACGCGCGTGGACCTCGAAGCGCAGAGCGTGGAACGGGATGTCGTCCTGGTACAAGAATCCTCCGTACAGCTCTGGTAGATCACGATGAAAGGACCTTCAGAACCAAGAAAAGCTCATGTCATGGTTCGACGAGCTCACCATGACATGCAACGAATTGTCACAGTGAGTTCGTCGAACTGCGACAATTCGTTTTAAATATGTTCATTCCTGCAACCAGATAACTGTGCGACAATGCTCGTCCATGGAAATCCTCCCCCTGCGGACCCCCACCCTGAAGAGAGACGATGACCTCGCGAAGATTCTCGCGCACGCGGGTTCGTTCATGGATGGGGATATCGTCGTCGTGTCCTCGAAAGCCGTCGCGACGGTGGAGGGCGCGGAGATCGACCTTCGAGCGTTGAAACCCTCGCCGGAAGCGGAGAAGTGGGCCGCACGCTGCGGACGCCCGCCCGCATTCCGCGAGGCGATCCTCCGCGAGACGGAGCGCCTCCACGGAACCGTCCTCGGCTCCTGCACACAGGCCATGCTCACGGAGTTGAAGCCGAAGGGCTTCGGGGAAGGGACCATTCTCGCGGCGAACGCCGGCCTCGACCAGTCGAACGTGCCGGAGGGCTTCGCCATCGGCTGGCCGCACGACCCGGTGGCTTCCGTGCGGCATCTCCGGGGAGAGCTGGTGAGACTGACAGGCAGGCGCCTCGCGCTCATCCTCTCGGACTCCTGCTGCCGCCCGCGCCGCCTCGGCGTCACTGCCCTCGCGCTCGTCGTGAGCGGCATCGATCCCATCCGCTCGCTCGTCGGCAGCAGAGATCTCTTCGCGCGTGAGCTCACGATGACTTCCGAAGCCGTGGCGGATCAGCTCGCGACCGCGGCGAACTTCGTCATGGGCAATGCCGCGGAAGCCACCCCCGCCGCCCTCATCCGGAATCACGGCCTCTCGCTGACCGACTTCGAAGGCTGGGTGCAGGGCATCGAACGGGAGCGGGATCTCTTCGCCGGCGCCCTCTCCCCCTAGTCCTACACCCTACGCCCCACCCCCTTCACTAATACCCCTCCATATGCACTTCCTCCTTCGGCGTGCCCGCCGCGAGGCAGAGCGCCTTCACCTCCTTCGTCATCTCCGTATTGCCGCAGATGTAGATGCTCCGCCGGGCGAAGTCGGGAACCGCCTGTGAGAGCACGTCCTGAATGTGTCCCTTCAGTCCCGTCCATGCGCCGGAAGGCTGGCTCAGCGCGAAGTGCACGTGGAAGTTCGGATGCCGCTTCGCGAGATCCTCGAAATCATTTTTCCAGAACATGTTCTCTTCGCTGCGCACGCCGAAGAGGAGATCCATGCGGCGCGTATCGCCCCTCGTGAGTGCCGAGACGATCTGCGACCTGAGCGGGGCGACACCCGTGCACGTCGCGATGAAGAGGCAGTCTTTCTGCGTCTTCGCATCGAGGAGGAAAGCGCCAAGGGGACCCTGGAAGCTCACAGCAGAACCCACTCGCAGCGCCTCGCTGATCCATCGGCCCGCGCGTCCGCCCTCTTTGATCTTCGCGACGAAGAGGAGCTCCCCCTCCTCCGGACTCGCCGCGATGGAGAAGGCGCGCGGCTGGATGTCCTGTGGATTTCCCGCGAGGGGAACCTGGAAGAGGACAAACTGACCGGCCTGAAAGGTAAAGCCCTTCGGCTTTTCCAAGGCAAACTCAAAGACGGCAGTGGCGATTTTTTTGTGCCGCGTGCAGCGGACGGTGTGGGTGGGAACGGGCATGGGTGGCAGGATAGCGACAAGTCCCCGCGCGAGAAACCTGTGATAGACCAAGATACAAAAATAGTGTATAATTAAGAGAAACCAAACATGCACATCCGAACCTTCCCGGACGGGGAGCATGCGGTCCCGCGCGAGCGGAGACTCCTCTTCGCGACACCCGACCAGCGCCACGACCTCCTCGAACAGGCGGAACAGACCGGAGGGTCCATGAAGCTGGCTCCACTCCAGGAACTCGAGAGCCATACCCAGAAGCTCGCGAAGGATGTCTCCACGCGGAAGACGGGATGGCTGGACTGGGCGAAGGGCATCCTCACCCTGCGACGGGGGGGCGACGTCTCCGCGGAAAAAACGATTCTTCAGGCCGCGGAGCAGAAAATCTCACGAGAGACGGACCTCGCCATCGGCCGGCTCTGGGGCCTCGTGCGCCGCGGGAAGCGTCGACTCTTCCTCGCCGCGCGCGACCGCGTGGCCGAGCAGATGCGCAAGGATCTCTCGGAGTACCTCCGGCAGCGGCAGCGGACGTCACTGGAGAAGGCAAGCCGTTTCCGTGATCTCGCGAACCTCCTCCGCACGACGGAGAACCCCCTCCCCCTCACGCCCACGGCGCGGGAGAAGCTCACCCTCGCCCTCCAGCGCGTCGGCACGCGCTTCGAGAAAGCCATTCAGGCAGGCACTGCTGCGGGAACGGATATCCCGCAGGAGTGGAAGGACGCGCAGGAGACGGAGAACATGGTGAAGCAGCAGCTCCTCCGCCTCAATATCCTCGCGCCGGAGCAGCTGGAAATCGAGCTCGAGATGAACGCGAAGGGACAGAAAAATCTCGAAGAGATCGTGAAGACTGCCCCTGCACTCGCGAACGAACCGGAGCTCCGGGAGTGGCTCCTCTCTTCGCTCAAGGAACTCCGCAGGGGAGAAGCCAGCTACTACCGCGCGCAGCGGCTCCTCGAGAAGGATGTGAATGCTGGCGACCTCCAGCAGAAGCTTGCCTTTCTGAAGAAGAGTCCGACGATCCTCGGACGCATCGTGAAGCTCGACCTCGGCGGCATGACTGCTGCCCGCACTTACGTCGCGCATCGCGGCGAGGGGTACCTCGTCCTCAGGCAGGGCAGCGACTACTACATCTTCGACACGGACAATGGCGAACTGACCTACCGCGACGGCTCCGGCAACTATCACGACCGTGCAATGGAAGCTTCCTCCTTCTCCCTCGCCTGACATGGCCCCCTCTCCAGCACCACAGGCAAGAGACCTCGTGGCAAACGTGATCGACGGGATCGTGGAATCCGGCGCGCCGCGGGAACTGAAGGAGGACTTGCTCGGGTGCATCAAGAGAGAGCAAGGCATCTACTCAACGGAATTGAAAGCTCGCATCGCGCAGTTTTTCGACGAAGAGGCAACGCGAGAAGAGGAGAAGGCACGCGCGGACGGGGCACTCCTCCAGAAAATCGAGCGGGAGAAGCCGGCGCAGCCCTCCGCGGAGGAGCAGGCGGTTGA
>JAEAMF010001707.1_pt1 | contig 14500 bp, 10 predicted proteins | sample 8958721 | NCBI WGS metagenome assembly JAEAMF01 (sample SAMN16933255, study PRJNA681124) | bioreactor sludge metagenome | isolation source: anaerobic bioreactor treating anionic surfactant - SDBS | place: India: Bengaluru | collected 2019-02-28
AAATAAAAGTCGGCCTCCATTCCCGAGCGACGCTGGACACCCGCACTGCTTGCCATGATCCATCCCCCTTTTCTCGCCTATTGAGGGTTGCACATTACTGTGAAATTACAGCAAGTCAAGAAGTGTCGCCCCTTCAGGGCTAAGGGCTCGCGCAAAAATAACTTCACATTCTGCTGCCAGCGTTCAGGTTTGATAAAACCGCGAAAAAGTGACATAGAATTTTGCAGTTCTGATGGCCGGCAGCCCTCCGGGGCGCGGCGGCGGGCGGGCATCTGCTGCGTTGGCGCTCCTCGACGATGTTCCACATCGCCTGCGTCGCGCCGCCTTGCATCTGCCCGCCCGGCGCTCGCGCCAGAATGTGAACTTATTCTTGCGCGAACCCTAAGCCTTGCCTGATCCATACCCCGGACCTACTCTCGGGGCCATTATCTTCCGCTCCCTCGGAGCTTAGATCACGATTTGCGCCACTACTATGCGCGCTTCTCAATCACTGCTTCTTCGGAGCCTGGATGACGGCATGCTGCCATCACAATATATAATCCGAAATAATCCCTAAAAAACGCAAAAACCCGAGGTCTCAAAATCATCAGAACTGAAGCTGGAAATTGTTCTCGGCATCCAGTTCCACCATGAGAGAATCCGTCAGCGTTCCGGTTCCCATTCTCTCCAGTATTTCCGTGGAAATCAGCGGAAGCAGGGTTCCGTTGATGATGTGATCGATATTGCGGGCGCCGGATTCTACCTCCGTGCAACGCTGCGATATTAATTCTACCACCGCCGGATCATATTCAAACTTCATACGCTGGCTTTCCATCAGTCGCTTGCCGACCTGGTTCAGCTTCAGGGCGACGATTTCCTTCATCGCGTCCGTGGAAATCGGGTAGAACGGAACGACGGTCATCCGCCCCAGCAGCGCCGGCTTGAAATGCTTGATCAATGCCGGGCGTATGGCATTCATGACCTCGTCGACATCCGGTTTCACGGGTCCGCCGCACATGGAAACAATCGTTTCCGAGGCGAGGTTGCTCGTCAGAAGGATCACCGTATTCTTGAAATCCACCACCCTCCCTTCGCCGTCGGCAAGCATCCCCTTGTCGAAGACTTGGTAAAAAATGTTCAGCACTTCCGGGTCGGCTTTTTCGACTTCATCCAGAAGCACGACGGAGTAAGGGCGCTGGCGCACGGCTTCCGTCAGGACGCCTCCTTCGCCGTATCCTACGTAGCCCGGCGGAGAGCCGATGAGGCGCGACACGGTGTGCTTCTCCTGAAACTCGGACATATTGATGGTTACCATGAAACGCTCGCCGCCGAAGAGAAGGTCCGCCAGCCCGAGGCCGCTTTCCGTCTTGCCCACACCGCTGGGCCCGACGAAGAGAAACACGCCGATCGGTGTGCGCGGATTCTGCAATCCCGCTTTGGCAGCCCGGATGCCCTGGCCGAGGGCCGCGATCGCGTGATCCTGTCCCTTAATGCGCTCGCGCAACCGGCTTTCGAACTGCAGGATACTTTGCGATTCGTCGCGCACCATTTTGCCGAGCGGGATCCCTGTCCAATCCGACACTACGCGCGCGATGACTTCGCCATTCACCTCGATAGGAATGAACGGCGATTTTCCCTGTATCTCCCTCAACGTTGCCAGCGCCGGCTCCAGATCCTTCCTTGCTGTATCCGGATCGATTGCAGGCGCAGCCTGCTTTTCGGCGCCTGAAGCCGCCGGTGCATCTGCAGCCGAGGCTGCGCCGGATTGAGCTGCTTCCGGTTGCGCCGGCCTTTCGGGAGTTTCGATTGCGGCCCTCAAATCCAGCACTCTGTCCACGGCTTCCTTCTCGCGCAGCCAGCGAGTTTCCAGATCGGCCGCTTCCTTTTTGGCGTCTACTATCTTCGCCTTCAAATCGTCGATTCGGGTGATTTCGACCGGTACGCCGGCGGCATGGTCGCGTTCCAGTGCGCCGAGCTCCCGCTCGAGTGTCTGGATGCGCCGGTTCGCATCCTCGATTTCGCCGGGACGCGAAGACAGGCCAATCCGTACCCGGGCGGCACAGGTGTCGAGCAAATCCACTGCTTTATCGGGAAGCTGGCGGCCCGAGATGTAGCGGCTGGAAAGCTTCACGGCCTCCACGACCGCTTCGTCCAGGATTCTGATTTTGTGCGACGATTCGTATTTGTCGCGCAAGCCGCGCAGCATAAGAATCGTGTCCTGCTCGCTCGGTTCGTCCAGCTTGACGAGCTGAAAACGGCGCGCCAGCGCCGCATCCTTTTCAAAATATTTTTTGTATTCCGACCAGGTCGTCGCCGCCACAGTCCGGAGTTCTCCGCGCGCCAGCGCCGGTTTGAGCAGGTTTGCGGCGTCGCCGCCTCCAACCGATCCGCCCGCCCCGATGATCGTGTGGGCCTCGTCGATAAAAAGCACGATGGGCTTTGGCGATTCCTTGACTTCGCTGATCACGGCTTTGAGGCGGTTTTCAAACTCTCCTTTTACGCCTGCGCCCGCCTGCAGGAGGCCGAGATCCAGCCCGAGGAGATCGACGCCTGCAAGGATCGACGGGACATCCCCCTCAACGATCTTCAACGCAAGCCCCTCCACGACCGCCGTTTTGCCGACACCCGCCTCGCCCACGACGATCGGATTATTTTTGCGCCGCCGGGCCAGGATGTCGATCATTTGACGGATCTCTCGATCGCGGCCGAATACCGGATCGATCTCTCCGGCCCGCGCGCGTCCGGTAAAGTCCATGGTGAACCGCGCCAGCGCCGAATCGGCGTCCGGACGGCGTACTCCTCCCGGCGCCTCGGCGCCTCCCGGAGCTACTGCGCCCATGGCTTTCGCGCTCTCCGACGAGGCCTCAACAATCGAGAGCAGATTTCTTCGAATCTGCTCTTTGGAAATTTTATCGAGCATTTCCACAAAAGCCCCGCCGGTGTAACGCGACGGACGATCCACGAGCACAGCCGCGAGAACGCCGGAGCGTATTTCGGCAAGTCCCAGCTCCAGCGAAGCCACCAGCCAGGCGTCCTGAAACCATTCCAGCAGGAGCGGCGAGAATACAGGCTTGCCGGTATTGCCGGTCTTAAAATCCTCCACAGTCCGTTGCATCGCCTTCTGGAAATGCGCCGGCTCAATTTCAAAATGGCGAAGAATCTGGTGAAGATCCGCTCCGGGATCATCTGCCATTCTGAAAAGAAAATGCTCTACGGTCACTTCGTAATGCCCCCGCGACACGCAGAGACCGGCGGCTCCTTCGAGAGTGCGGGTGCAATATCGATTCAGCCGCCGCAACAGGGTCTTAATGTCAACGCCTATCATCTTAACCTCGATTCTTCTGTTCTTCGATCCTCACGGAAGTGGGACCCGGCCACGGAAATGTGATCTGTGGAATTTGTATTTTAGGTTGCCGATGTACGACCTCCGGATCCCGTTGCGGGCCCGGCAGGCAGGCGGTCCAGCCCAGTCTTTGAGGAGTCTTGCTCGAGAGGCATAGCGGCGGGACTTCCTTAGCGCTCAGGCGGACTTGTATATCGAAATCCAGCCTGTCTGTCGCGAAATAACGTATGACGTTGACCATTGCAGCAAAATCCCGAGCAGGCGGTGTAAATCGCAAAAAATCCTTGAGACTCAAGGGACCGATCGCAACGCGAAACTTGCCGCCGTAATCGCGCACCCGTTCTCCGATGCTCAAGTCCCGCCCCAGAGAGCAATTGCTGACACCCAGCCGATTTTGCTGTTGCGGCGCGATTCGAACCCATCGATCCCTGCACTGATCGATCCGGATCCGGGGCAACGAAAAATAATCTCTCAGAATGCCGGAAAGCGCGCCAGCCGAGTGCGGCTTATGCGTGATGAGACCGGCATAGTGGAGAAGCCGCACCGATCGGAGCCCCGTGGACTGGATCAGTTCCTCGGTGCCCAATCCCAGGAGAGAAAACATTCGACGGGAAAAATCATCTTTTCCCCCTTTGCGGAACTGAATGCTGTAACGGTATTTTTCCCAGGCGCGGTACAGAAACGAAAGAGCTCTGTGGTGGAACAAATCGACAAAATCACGAACGGCCTCCTGCGCGGTTTCCTTCTGGAGCAGATCTTCAGCGTAGAACGTAGGCAGCGGGGAATCAGAGGAATACAGGCCCATGAATGATGTTGTAATCCTGTAGCGCTGCACCGCCGAAGGCGCTGATTCAGTGATCACAGCCCGTTGCACGTCCGCTGCGGGGAAAGCCAGGGAAACAGATGGCTGGAGCCGCAGAGTTTCTTCGTCGGCCCGCGCTTCCGATCCCAGCTTTGCCCCTCCCGTATAGCGCTGAAGCAGGTGGATCAACTGAAAGAAGGAGAAGTTTTGAGGTCTCTCCAGCACTGCCTGCATTAAACCAGGATTTGATTCCCGAGTCTCGGAGGCCATTGATAAACCTCGCCCTGCTTTACGCCGCGCACCGTCAGCCTTGTAAAAGAATTGATCGAGGCATAAAGAGCGAACAGTTCATTCAGAATTGTGGAAAAAAGGTACAAGTCGCCTTCGCCGGAAAAGTTGTTTTCCAGCAAGTCCAGCTCCACGGAGACGCCGCGCACCGGTACGCCCTTGATCAGCCACTCCATTGGTCCGGAACGCACGTTCTGGATCGCGTCCAGGCGAAGCTGATTGGATCGCGCCGCCTGGCGATCATGGAGAGCCTGGAAATTATAGATCTCCAGGATGGACCGCAGCGCTTTCACATCCGCAAGGCTCAGGTAATTCAGGGCCAGGTGCGAAAGCAGCCGCCAGTGAAGCCCCTCGTCCAAAGGGGGCCGGACGGAGGCAGTCACGCGCGTGATGTTCCGGAATGTTGCATATTCCGGCGAGTTGGCCGTAGCTTCGCACACGTCATTGATGCGAAGTTGCTGTGCCAGGTTCCTGTTCGTGCACATCAGATCGACCGAAACCGTTTCGGACGGCGGGAGGATGTGTTCCTCCTGTTCCGATACAAACGCGATGAAACGTTTCGGCGCCGACGCCGGTCACGGAAGGACGCAGCCGCGATTGATAGAAAACAGGCGGTTGGTCGCCGCCGGTGTCGTGGATGAAACTATAAAACGCCGGGTACTTTCTCGGCCGCACCTGTCCCTGTTCCCAGCCCTCCACTTTCTCTATGGAATAGATTTCGTAATGCTGAGCTTCCACGGATGCAGGGCGCAACCGGTACTCAACTCTATCGTGCTCAAGCCGGAAAGGATCGGCCGTGTGCGGGAACAGATTGACAATCGGCGTGCAGTGAAGCCGGAAATTCTCCCGTGTAATTTTTGGCAGTTTCTGGGGTCCGGGATTAAGACGGAACAACAGCTCGAATCTGCCTCCCGTTTCAAGCTCAGCAGCCCGGCGCAGATCCCGAACATCCACGAACATGAATTTGTCGGGCAGGCTGAAATATTCCTGGAGAATGCGAAATCCGGCAAAGGAGCTGTTCGGCGACGGCAGAAGAACCTCATCATCCGAAAAACCCGCGGCTGCCAGAGAAGATGCGGGCAGCGTCAATTGCTGGCTCGGCCGTCCCTCCAGATATCCCTGGAGAACGACTTCCTTCAAATTGCGGCAGAACCAGAGATAGATCAGACTGGTTACTTCCGGCTCACCGCAAAGGAACAGTCGCAATGAATCCATGCCCAGCTGCCGGAATTGGACGCCCTCGAATATCTGGAATCCGAGCCGAAGCGTCAGATCCGCTCCCGCCCTTTCCTCCATTTCAGCCGTGGTCAACTCCAACGGATACAAATCAACTCCGAAGCAGGTTTGAAATCGGCAGCGAGTTCCTTCGACAGGCACGGAGGTTATTTCGGTGCCCCGAGGGATATGCTTCTTGTCGCGGACCGCGCCGGGGACGGCCCGGAACTCGAGAACGGACATGCTGGGGATGGGGCGCAGGTAATGCGGGTAGAGAAGGCTCCAGAGAGCGTGAGTGATTTCAGGAAATTCATCGTCCAGTTTCTGGCGAATGCGCCCGGCCAGAAACGCGAATCCTTCCAGCAGGCGCTCGACATCGGGATCGCTGCCCCGCTCCGCCAGCATATACGCCAGGTCAGGCCAGGATTGCGCAAATTCCTTTCCCATATCCCGAAGAAAAGTCAATTCATCCTGATAGTATTTGTTGAACATGCGAAACGCCTATCCGCGCACCGTGACCTTGCCGTTGTTGGTCACCGCGGTTTCAAACCAAACCGATTTTTTGCCGGAGCCGGAGGAGGAAAGCTGCGCCGTCACTTCAAAATGAAGCGAAAAAACCTGGTCCTCAAACCTCACGTTCTTCACGCGTATGTTGGTCAGGCGCGGCTCGTATTTCTCGATTGTGCAGCGAATGGCCTGTTCCATGATTCGGACGGATTCCGGAAACGAGTGCACCATATCCGCCAGATCGGGAATCCCGTAGTCCGGAGCTACAGGGGCATTTCCTCTTCGCGTGTTCAACATTTTTCCGAGATGCTGCAGGATGGAGGAAACCAGCTGGGCATCATCGTGCCGGATGGTCCGTATCGCATCGGCCCGGGGATCCGCCAACCGTTCAAGAATGCTTCGCTCACGAGACATGTTCGGTCCGGAAATGAACCGCGGATTTTCGCGGATTCTCAGGGGGAAAAATACCGCACCGACGAAGATCCGTGAGAATCCACAGCCAGAAATATCCTCGCTACCTGCATGGCGCAAGATATGGGTCCCTTGCCGGGCGGAGACTATTTTTTATCGAGCTTGCCTACCAATCCCAGAGTAAAGTAGGCGCCCATGTATTTGAAATGCGGCCTGACGTTGATACTCACGCGATACCAGCCTGGATCGCCTTCCACGTCTTCGACCTTAACTTCCGCCTGGCGCAGCGGCTTTCGGCTCCGCACGGCCGGCGATGGGGCTTCCATGTCCGCGACATATTGCGAGATCCATTTGTTCAGCTCGAGCTCCAGATCCGTTCTTTCCTTCCAGCTCCCGATCTGTTCCCGCTGCAGGACCTTGATGTAATGAGCCAGTCGGCTGATTATAAAAATATAGGGTAGTTGCGTTCCCAGTTTATAGTTGGTTTCCGCCGCTTTGCCTTCGGCAGTGTTCGCGAAGATCTTCGGTTTCTGGCAGGAATTCGCCGAGAAGAAAGCCGCGTTGTCGGAGTCCTTTCTCATGGTGAGGGCGATAAAGCCTTCATCGGCCAGCTCGTATTCACGCCGTTCCGAGATCAGCGCTTCGGTAGGAATCTTGGTCTGAATCTCGCCCATCGCCTCGAATTGATGCATCGGCAAATCTTCAACAGTGCCGCCGCTTTGAGGGCCGATAATGTTGGGACACCAGCGGTATTTTGCAAAGCTGTCTGCAAGCCGGGATGCGAATGCGAAAGCCGCGTTGCCCCACAGGTAGTGTTCATGGCTCGCGCTGACTCGCTCCTCATAGTTAAACGATTTCACCGGATTGGTGTCGGGACTATAGGGGAGCCTCATCAGGAATCGCGGCAGCGTCAGACCGACGTAGCGGGAATCCTCCGATTCGCGGAATGAGCGCCACTTGATATACTGCGGCCCCTCCATGATCGCCTTGATGTCCTTGAGTCCGGGGAGCGACAGAAAATCCGAGGCGTCCTTATCGAAGAATTTGGGGCTGGCGGCCGCAATGAAAGGCGAGTGCGCCATCGCCGATACGCTGGCGATCTTCTGCAGCAAGGCCATGTCCTGAGGACCCGGCCCGAAATCGAAATTGCCGATGATTGTGCCGAAAGGCTTTCCCCCGAACTGGCCGTACTCTGCCGTATAGACGGTTTTGTACAAACCGGACTTTGTTATCTCCGGTGCATTATCAAAGTCTTCAATCAGGTCTTCTTTGGAAATATTCAGGATTTCTATTTTGTTATTCTCGCGAAAGTCGGTTTTATCGACGAGATATTTCAGTGAACGCCAGGCGGACTCTATTCTTTGAAAATCCCGACTATGAAGAATCTCGTCCAATTGCAGAGACAGCTTCCGGTCCACCTCCACGATCATTTCATCGACGAGACGCCTCTCCACGCGTTCCTCCGCGCGTGATGGCCGCAGCATTTCGGCAATGAAGGCCTCGATCCCTTTGCGAGCCACGTCGTAGCCGAAATCGGACGGCTTCATTTTGGTTTGATGAAGGATTTCTTCTATAAGAGAAGGCGTTTCCGCCTCGGCCGCGCCGGCCTGGACTTCCTGTTTTTTGTTTTCAGCATCTGCCATGATTTTCTCTCCCAACCCTCAGCGGGGCTAAATGGAAAGTCCTGCTACTTCTTCTCCGGTTCTATTCCCAGTTCCTTGATCAACCGCTCACGAGCGGCATCATCCTGCAGTATCTGCTGCAGCTGCTTGCGGAATCCGGGAACATTGGCCAGCGGGCCCTTTAGGGCCGTTAGGGCATCCCGAAGCTCCGTCAGTTTCTTCAATTCGGGCACCTGCGCCGCCACGGATTCAGGTTCGAAATCCTTTAAGCTCTCGATTCGCAGGTTTACAGGCAACTCGTCCCCTTCCTGTCCGGATAGTCTGTTGGGCACGGTAAAGTTAAGCCCCAGATTCTGCTCGCGCATCACCTTGTTGAAGTTATCCTTGTCCACATTGATCGGTTCGCCGCGGTCTTCCAGCGGACGACCATCCGGCTGCAAAGTGAAGTCGCCCAGAACCAACTGCACGAACGGCAGCTCGATCTCTTCCTGAGCGCCACCCGTGGCGGGTTTATACACGATGTTGACTCTTTCTCTCGGAGCAACCGAACTTTCTTTAGCCATGTTACCTCCTTGAAATTTGCTGCGTCCTAATACTCAACGGCCAATGCCGCATTGACATCGAGCTTGCAGAGCCGCTGATAGAGCTGGGCCAGCTGATTCTCGACTTCCGCGGATCGCTCAGACATGGAAGCGGCAAGCTTCTGACGACAAGTAAAGAGGTTTTGAACCACTTCCAAACTTAAACCGGGTTCCCACTCCTCCAGGGAAAAACGGCTGACGTCTTCATCATACAAGCTGAGGCAGTGCCAGCTGCAGTTTTCCCGCCTCCATACAAAGCTTCGCCAGTTGCAGTTTCCAGAGAAAACGGAAGCGCCGCAGCGGGGATTTTGCCATGCCATCCTTAAACAGCGCGATTGCTTCCTGGAGTTTACCGTCTGCCATCAAGCGTCTGGCTGCGGTGGATGCATCCGCAAGTTCCGACGATTCCGGCGCCGCTTCAGAGTCGGCGTTCTTTGTTGCCACACCGGCGCCGAAGCCCTTCCCCAGAACCTCTTTTTCCATCCAGGATATGGTTTCAGAATCCGCAAACGGGCTGTTGTCAACGAACTTCAGTTTGACAATTTCCGGGAGCCTTGCGCAGAGTCCAGCCAATTCGGTGAGAATCGCCTTCCGGGCGCCATCGTACTGCTCTCCCAGTTCGGCCAAAGCCTGCACACATCGGCGTTGCAGGCTGAATGAAAAAACTCTTCCGAAAAAATTGGACTCGGTCTCTCCCACGATCCCAATCCAATTTTTCTCGGCGGCAAGAGAGTTGTATATCGGAATCACTTCTTCCGGAATCGGCGGAATTTGCGTCACTCTGTTTTCGTTGGCCGGGACAGCGGTAATCCATCCCCACGTGACGCTCCGGCTCAGGCAGTAAGAAAGTGGATCGGCCGGATCCGATTGATAGAGAAAGCCAGCAACTCGAGATATCTTTTCGCGGCACTCCCCCGATATTCTCTCCGCATCCGCAACGTCCGTAACCTCGCCCGCGGCAGATGCCGCCGCCCGGCGTGCTTCTTCCTCCTTGGCCCGATGCGCCGCCGCCTTACGGTCGTGGATATCGCGCGCGCGACCATCAATTTCGCCCCGCAGTTCCGCAAATCCCGGAGCCTGGTCTGCCAGTAATTCTTTCAAAAAACCCAGGAATTCCTCGAATGCGCTTTGGAGTTCAAGGATCACTTCCTCGGAAGAAGGCTTCCTTGCATCGCGCGATAGCGACCTGCTCAGCTGGGTGTTGAACCATTCCAAAGATCCTATCCTTGCCCGCAACCGGGCTTTTTCCGGGAATGCCGTTTCCCAGAAATTCTTGAGCATAGCGACGTACATGCGAAAACCGTTGACAAGCCCCTCGAATCCGCGAGTCTGATAGAGGCCTATGAGCATATAGACCGCGACGCGATAGTCTTTCGATTTCGCTTTTAATATCGAAGCTGAAAGTTGAACGACAGAATCCCAGTCGATGGGAGGAGTGTTTATCGCCTCCAGTTTGGCAATTTCCGCCGCAAGCTGCTCAAATTCGGCGTCATAGCGGACAGATTCCCCCGCGGGAGCAGCATCGCTGATCCGATCACTACCCAGACTCACAATATCCGAATTGCTAAGAAGCATTCGATCGTGATCTCCGCGCGCTTACATGGAAAACCGGCTGCATGAATCGGCATCAGTTTTTGCATAGTCTCCGAGGGAAAGCCTGATTATGTACTTCCCCGAGTCCCTATGCGATGCAGGCGTTTTGCCGCCTGCCCCGCAGCCTGGTTCTCAATTTCCACTCGCAACTTGAATTTCGTATGGAGCAAGCCGTTATTGTGCAATTTTGATTATTCGTGCGCTCCAGAATGCTGTCAAGATGTTTTGCCTTTCGTCCCGGCCTCTGTCGCTGCCAGGATGCCTTCCACTTTCTGAACAAGCGGATCCCGAACCTGTGAAAGCGCGTCCACGTTTACAACTTCTTCGAAAAGAGACGTCCCGCTCATTTCAGTAGAATCGAGAATCAGGCCGTCCGGGGGCCGGATGGATCCTAAAGGCGCAGTCAAAGTTGTGAGCGGGAGTTGTCCCAGATCCGCAGAGGTTTCGGTGCCGACCTCCCATCGCAGCGCGTTAAACAAACGGACGATGCCGGGATGCTTTCTCAGCATGAGCGCCATCAAACAGGCCCTGGTCACAAATTCCCGTACATCATCCTGTTTGAGCTCTTCCTTGCCCGCCACCCCCTGCCGGAGACGCGAAAGGCTCAAGCCCGAGGCATACGAGATAACAAATCGAACAGGCGAGGTGATCGTCACCGTCTTGGCAGCTCCGCCAGTGGGAATTTCGTACCGGTACTCCCAGGGGTATAATTCAAGCGCCAATCCCACAGGCTTTAACGGCGATCGCAAAGGACGAGGCAAATCAAACGGTTTGCCGGCAGCGACGGCATAGAGTTCGTTGAGGGCGGCAAAGTTTTTGTCGGCATCAACGACCTGTTCGGGAGTGCCGCTCTCAATATAATCTCCCAGAAGCCGGCGCGGGCGCAGAAGAGGGGAAACGGTGCCCAGTTGCTCCTTTAAACCGGATGCCAAATGATCTGAGATGGCACGGGTCACCTTGCGAAGAAAAAGAAGTCGGTTCACGCTGAATTCCATATTCATAATCCATGTTCCCCGGTATTCAAAGGAGCGTTTAGTCGCTCTTGCGATCGTGCATACGCTGCAAGTTGCGAAGCCTTAAATTGACGTCCGCAAGCGCCTTTTCCAATTGTTTTGTCAGCTTAATTAGTCGTTGATTCTCCTGCTCCAGAGTTCCGGAAGCAGCCGGAATGGAGGCGCCGGCAGGCAGGGAGGATCCAGTGCCCTGTTTCTGTTCCAGTTTTCTGCGAAGCAACGTGTTTTCGCTTCGCAATGCCGCGACCTCTCGCTTCAACAACTCCGATTCCTCTTTTTTGGCCTTCAGCTGACGTTGGGTGCAAGACAGACTGTTTTTCATTTGCTGGGAATTTATATACTCAGCCGTCGTGCCGGCAGTCAGACCCAAGTTATCAGTAGGAGTGCCGTCCTGCGATAGAGGCTCTTCTCCCTCGAGCGGATCATTCCCAATCGAAGCCGGACCCGGCTGGTCGCTCGCCCGAAAAATGGTCTTGATCTCCCCGAAAGCGATTTCATCCTCGTCCCTCAGCATTTGAACGTTTTTTACCCTTTTGCGGTTGAGTGTGGTCCCGTTCGCACTATCGAGATCCTTCAGCCAGAAGTGACCGGATTCGTAAAAGATTCTTGCATGGTGCCGTGAAACGGATCGATCAATCAGGACAACAAGGCTATCAGGGGCTCTGCCGATCGTGGCTACTCCGGAAACGGGGATGGTCCTGCCATCCATGAAATCGAGAAAAGCCTCCGCAGAGTGCCTATCCTCAATTTCGCGACGGTTTTGATCCATATATCCACGCAGATGTCGAAAATCCATTATCGCACGCCTCTGGGCACGTTTCTTCATTCAATCCGTTTCCCATTGGCTGCCAATTTCGATTCAAAACAATTTGTTTGAAATATAACACATTAGACACTTTAACTGTTAATCAAAAAGCTTGAAATTGCCCGCTCTCGGCTATCATTTAATATTTCCATGAAGCCAAATCCGGCCAAACAGATCATGGCCTTGCTGGGAGCCGGACCCGGGATTAGGATATGGAACCGAACCCGATCGAGCCTGTTCGCCTCAGGATTTTATAAAAACGACCAATGCTGATTCCGGGCCAGACCGCGATTTGAATGGGGTTTGGCTGCAGAAATGCGAATATCCCAAGGAATGTGGTGTTTTCTTTTGTTTGTGAATTGAGATATAATTCTGCTGCTATATCGTTCTGGTAAATCGAGTAAGACCATAACCGCGACTGAACACTGTGATGAAATTTTGCCCCGTATGCAAACGCAACTGGGATGATGAATTTCAGATTTGCCCGATTGACGGACTCCGGCTCCAGCCTGCAGCCCCGCAATCGGATCCCTATGTGGGTCAGGTTGCAGGGACGGCCCGGGTAGTTGAAAAGATCGATGACGGAGACATCGGTCCCATCTATAGGGCTGACGATCCGAGCCGCGGCGTGCTCGCAGTTCAATTTATCAATCCTGACCGGCTTTCTGTTACGGTCATCGCCGATGCATTTGAGGATGCAGTAAACCTCGCTGCCAAAATCAATCACCCCAACGTAATGGGAGTCTATTCTCTGGAGCACACTGCCAACGGGCAATCGGCGGTATTGATGGAGTATGTCAGGGGCTCCAGTCTTGAGAATTACCGCAAAAGCCGTCCGGAAATTGACGTCGAGCAGGCTTGCCGGATCGTGAAGGATGCGGGCGAGGGAATCGCGGCAGCGCACCGGATTTCAATGATGCACGGATCCCTCCAGCCTTCGCGAATTCTGATTGCCGCCGATGGCAGAGTCAAGGTTGGCGGCTTCCACCGCAGCGGATTGCGGGAGGAAGGAGCGACTCCTTCTCCTGCCTCAGCGGGAATTGTCTATATGGCTCCGGAGCGGATTGGGATCACGCAAGACCTGATTATTTCCGGGCCGGACTATAGGATCGACGTCTATAGCCTGGGGGTAGTTCTCTACGAGCTTCTGGCCGGCCGATTGCCGTACGAGGCAAAAAACGCGCAGGAACTGGGCGCTGCCATGGAAGCCGGACCGCCCAATCCACCGGGTTATTACAATCCACAGGTGTCCCATACATTGTCGCGCGTAGTCTTGAAGGCGATATCCCGGCATCCGGCGGATCGCCAAAAATCGATGGACGATTTTGTCCGAGACGTGGAAGCTGCACGTCAACCCATTCGGCAGCCGGAGAATAGCAGAGAAAATGGGCGCCAGGCTCCCCGATGGTATGCCTCAGCGGAAGATATCGGCGTATCCGGGCAGCCCTCTGATCCCTGGCAGCAAACTCCGGAGGGGAAGCAGGGGGGCGAAGGGAGCTTTTTCAGCTGGTTTAAGACTCCCGGAGGGGGAAAGCCAAAAGGAAGAGAACCCGAGTTTCGCAGATCTGCGGAAGATAATCCCTCCTATCACCGGAAACCCGCTTCTCCAGTGGAGGAGGATTCGGAAGAACGGACGGTGATAGCGGGCGGCAAGAGAAAACGATCCTGGTCCGATACCATGACCGATGTCTTCACCAGATCGAGGTACGGAAGAGATCCGGATCTCTCGCAAACCGATGTTCTGCCTCGCCGGCGTTTTTTCGGCAAAAACTATATTTGGATGATTGCCGCCGCCGCCGTCCTGGCCCTCTGCATCATTTTGGGTTCGGTATGGTACTTTGGCAAGCACGCCGCCGGGAAATTGACCGTGAATAGCGATCCCAGGGGAGCGAATGTCTATCTGGATGATAGGTTGATCGGGATGACGCCGATGCCCGCGATCGAGGTAAAGAACGGAACCTACGCCCTGCGAGTGGAATTGAACGATTATGAGACCGCGAGAGAAACTCTTGAGGTGAATTCCAACAGCGATATTCAAAGATACTTTCAGCTCAAACGGGAAAACCTATTGACCGCAGGCACTGTGATTCAGGAAAACGAACCGGTGCAGCCCACTACGCAGATTTCGCCGCCGCCGGCATTTACGCAGGCTGATGAATTGCCGCAGGCGGACAGCGCGAAATATCAGGCGAGAGTGAGGAAATCCATCCAGAGCCGTTACTTTTTTCCGCCCGAGCCGCAAAATGCCTGGGCTTTGATGCAGGCGTGGAGGGGAGGGGAAAATAGAAGCCCGACAGCGGAATGGAAACAGGAGTTGCAGAGTTTCTGCAGTGAGCTGACC
>JAEAMF010001713.1_pt1 | contig 14494 bp, 19 predicted proteins | sample 8958721 | NCBI WGS metagenome assembly JAEAMF01 (sample SAMN16933255, study PRJNA681124) | bioreactor sludge metagenome | isolation source: anaerobic bioreactor treating anionic surfactant - SDBS | place: India: Bengaluru | collected 2019-02-28
GGTCAGGTGGCCTAACTTAAATAAAAAACTCTCCGACAAACCCGGTACGGTTCAGTCAGTACAAAAGCATGCATCTAGCGTAATTAAATATTCAGGTACGGTTCCAAACCAATCAATGAATTGAACCTCTTGGCGTTCTTTCTTCCAGCCTGAAGCATTAATCATAATTTTTTCGGCCTGACCAACAACAATGCGGCCCTGTTTCTTAAATCCACCATTTGCCCATAGCACAGCGATATCACTGAATTTGAAACTAGCCAAGTGTCTATGGTCGGGATTGAACAACTTACTCTCAGGCATAAGAAAGGTTTCTTTGATCCACTCCCACATCTCAGGCGCTGGAATAAACATTGGATCTGCAATACCTATCATTGATTCAGGTGGGTATGGTCTTTTCATAAATTCCGCCCATTAAAAAACCCACCGAAGTGGGTTTGTGTTTGTTTGCGTTTTTTAGCAAGATAACAACTGTATCAAGCATCGCAGTCGAGTAAATTAGCTTAACTTAATAGCCTTTTTCTTTTTTCATTCGCTACTTTCTCCATCTATTAGTTGGTATTATCTTCAAATATGAAATCTATAGTTTCTCTTATATCAGGCTCTGCATTTATAACCTTGATTCTTTTATATGCAGATATCCCTAATCGAGTAATTGGCGTTGCTAGAAGTGCATTTAAAAAGCTGTGAGGCGCGCTTTTTATATTTTTGCAATCTATGATTATTTTTTTACCACTTTCAATAGCAGGAAGTAAATACTTATCTCGTATATTTATTGCTTCAGACTTTAACTCAGCATGATCTCCAAAATAATTTGTCATATGTAAGACAAATTGCTGATCAACTTCTTCATTCTTTAAAGAGCTTCTTTCTTGCTCCGCATTCTGTCTTAACTCCTGAAGAATTGCTGACAAATTATTGCTATCCTCTTTGCCAATCTTAATTGATAGAAATGCAATTGTTCCTTTCCACTGATTGTCCAAAGTTTTAGACGTTACATCTCTTGGAGAAATATGTACCAATCCATCATTAGATAAAATATACATGTCCCCTTGCAATCGTCTAATAATGTTTGATGATAAATATAGACCCATACCAGCATTATTTTTAGCATTATAAGGGTCTGAATTAGCAAAAGTTCCAGATTTTTCTGGCTGAAGAGCTAATCTTATAGCTGATTCATTAGACTCTTGACCAGGATAGGTCTGTTCTATATGTGATTTAACGCCAATGCCTAAATCAGCAATAATGAAGTTCATTTCGCCTTTATTTCTATACCAACTCATCTGAACTAAGGCAGGAAGATTAATATTTGTAATTGGTGAAAATGATGGTCCATGTTCAATTGCATTGTACATTAGTTCGCTTAAGACGTACCTCAATGTATCAGTGTAAGATATATCAAATTCCCCAGTGTAATTTTCAATAGCTTTTAGAATATCCTTAAAATCTTTACCATTTGATTCTTTTCTTAATGCAAATAATGGCTTGTAATTATCACCATTAAATTGTTGATAGGTATGAAAAAGAACATTAAACGTTCCTAATGCTCCTAATCTTTTCCACATCACACTAGCATCTCTGTATGCTGCTTTATCAATCACATGATCTACTGTGCAACCCTTACTTTTCAAATACCATGAGTAAATTACTATTAATGATATTGCCTGATAATCTGCTGAAGTACACTCAGTAAAATCTATCCTAACTTGAGTATTTTCTAGGCTCCAATCGAAATACTTCAGAATGCCGTCAAAATCCATTATTCCATGATTTTTAAAGCCAAAACGTTTAGGTAAATTTATTGTCACTCCACTAAATTTTTTAATTTCTTTTTTTATTGGGAGTAACGCCTTTTTCATTGCATAATTACGCATAACATATGATTTTTAATTTAGCAGTTTGTAATTTATCAATTTAAATTACGAATATCTATACTTCACATAATTAATCTTTTAATTGTATTCGGGTCTATCTGATACTCTTCATCTTTGATTTTTTCTAAGCCAACTTTCTCAGCAAACTTAATCACATTCATCCTGGTCACCCACAGTCACTATGATTTCATTCAGCAAATGATCATTAGGCCGATCTACTGTAGATATATTCACAAATGCCAATTCAATATCCGTAATTGCCAAACCGGTTTCAGCCTCAAGCAATCGTTTGCGACTGGTTATATCTCTATGCAGTTCACGCTTAAATGCATCAAGCCTTGCTTGGTCATCTGTATTCACGGCGCTTACCCTGTTTAAGTGATTCTTCAATGTTATTGATTAGTTTGTTCTGCTTTTTAATGAGCGCTGTAATTGTATTTAGCTCATTGAAGTTTAGGTCTTGCGGATGAACATGCTGCAATGCCGTAACATTGGCTTTATACCTGTTAAGGTTTCGCTGTGCTTCGATTACATCCATAGGACACCACCAATAAGAAAAGAAAAACCCCGCCAATATCTGGAATTGAGCGGGGTCTTTGAATGCTAAAATATTACAGCTTAAGGCACGAAACTATTCATAATCAGAGCAAATATTGTCTTCAATATTTTCCAAGATTTCTGATATATCTGAACCAATACCAGAAGCTTTGCACTCATGGCATTCACAATAAAAAGCATCTTCTGACACTTTAAAAATAACCATTGCCTCAGCGTAGCAAATCGGACAATCAACTAATTTATACATCGACTTGGATTTTGCGTCCTTAATAAAGTCAGCCCTTTCCCGTTCCAGTCGCTCTGCTACTTCTTTTAGCTCATCTATTTTTGCATTCTCTATTGCTAACTCTTCTTTAGTTAGTTGGCAAATATGCAAATGAGGAAAGACTATAGACATTGGCCCCAAGTCTGGCTCTATTTTTTGATTTGCTGGATTTTCTTCTGGGAAATCCTCAAAATATTCCGACCACTCACCCATGATGATTTTCTCATTTTATGTTTTTAGTCAATATATCATGCACAATAAAAAATCCTATTAAATTAATAATAAACTTATATTTTTTTGATGTGTTTTCTTAACTTCTTTCAAACAATCCCGACATACCTTGATTTCTTCATCATCAACCGTGTAATCAATTTCAGTCGCACCATGCAGGCCGAATAAGCACATTAAGAATCGGAGCATTACTTTTCTCCATGCAAAAAAAAGCCCACTTCAGTAGTAGTTGAGGTGGGCTTGTAAACTAACGACCTTGGAAGGTCACTGGGAAACTACAGCCGTTTCCAGTGGCGATTATACATACCTATTTATTAAACTCTTGTTAAAAATTAATATAAATTTAAAATAAATCAATATATTATTAAAACTTAACTAATAATTTATCAAACATTAAAAAAGCCCACTTAACCGGGGATGGTATTAAGCGGGCTAATATGGGGTGTCATCTTTTTTATTTTTATTGCACTTTCTCTTTAGAGTACAAGAAATATATCACCGTACTTCGATTTACAAAGTATAGGGAATTTGTAGAAACTGTGTTCAAGCATTGGCTTTAAGTTATTTTTTGATCTTTGTTAGACAATGGTCATTAAATCTAATCTGGGTGCCCTGATATTGCTTACACAGGCATTTCTCAGGGCATTAAACCCACCAGTTTGAGCATCGACTGGAATCCAGTCCAGCATCTCGGAATCCAAGATTCTAGGCTTGGCGGGGTAGTGTGTTTTTAATGGCTCAAAACTGATTGTGCTAAGAGTTCGCCAAGCTCAAGTAATACTCACCTCTTACAGCTATATGATGCCATATTGCAGGCATTAAAAAAGCCCACCTTTCGATGAGCTTATTTTATCAGTAGTGCGACTTACTTACACTTCGCACCACTATACCATGAATTTAACAGATGCCTTGATCAAGGTCAAATACTAAACGCTATTTATATTCAATAAACCCATAACGACAATGCAGTGCCGCTAAACCACACTTCACATCAAATTTTGCATCAACACCGGTGCGTGATTCGTTACACATCTGTGACCATGAATTGCCGTAGAAATAACGGCAGATAATCGCATCCATCCACTCGTCCATGATTTCACTTTGACCTTGCATATCCAAAATTAAGCGCTGGACTGCCCGAGCCTCATTATCATCAATCTGGCAAATAATATTTTGTCGTGACAACTTTGGTTTTTCTTCTTCCAGCATGTAGTCAGCAATAATTTGGCGAGTCTTTCTCACCCCTAATTTGAATTTTCTTTGCTTGATAACTGCCTCATCCATAGCGACTGCAATAGGATTAATGCTTTTACCACATGCCCCAGACACGCTGTTCATCCATGCCCCAAACTGATAAAGCCACTCCTCAAGTGTGTACTTCGACCAATCAACCACCTGCATAATATTTTGAGCTTTAACCGCTGCATTCATCCCTATCCCCTCTTACAAATTCACGTATTTAAAAAACAAGGTAGTCCCATCCTGCTGAGGGATTGAAACGCTTTGGCCCTGTTCCAAAGTTTCAATCTGTTCTGGTGTTAAGTGCTTGCCTGCATGTTTCAAAAAGTCTTCTTTAGAATCAAATTTTGCTTTTCCATAGATATTTGTTTTGGCTTCATTCCAATGCTCATAAAGCCAATACTTGCCGTTGGAATAAAGCATCCAGTCAATATTCTTAATATCCATCCAACCCTCTCAAACTTCTCTAATATCGATGTCGTGTACTGTTTTCATTAAGTGCTTTTTGTTGCGGAAACTCGGTAATTTCCGCGTCGCTGCCGACTTCACATCCTCAACAATCAGCTTCCCATTGCTCAGGTATGTGAAATCTGCAAAATATCTAAGTGCTGGCTTGGCTCGTTTCTCCCCTTCAATTTTCACCTTAGGTGCCAACTCAAATTTGACCTGACACTTAAGCTCTGAAATTTCACCCCTCTGCATTAACGCTGTAAGCTCGATATAGCGTTTGTATTCCTTGACGCTATCAAACTTCATTCCATCCTTTTCAATGCGCTGTGCGTTGAATTTGTTGCGCCCTGACTTGGTTTTAGCCTTGGGCGCGTATTGTTTGTGATATTCAGCGAGGGAGATGCTGGTCATTAGACACCAACGTAAAAGAGTTTAAAAAATCTCGATAAGGCCTTGCATAAACACTCCCATCATTCAGACTTTGATAAACAGCCATTTTTGGGAATTTCTCGTTATCACATTTATTTGCAGCAGCAATAAAGCAATATAGATTTCCTGTTTTGTTGTGCTTATAAATCATGCTCACCTCGCAGGGCTTTTTCCACTCGCTTACAGGCATGTGAAACAGCACCTTGCAATACTTCAAAATCAGCTATGCAATCTTCACCTGTAAATCGCTCTAAGCCTTTTACTTCCTGAGATGCGTAATCAATCCGATTTTGCAACTCATCATTTTCGGATTTGAGTTTTTTAATCTCAGCAACTTTCTCTTTCAGCATGTCGAACAATTCAGCAACAGTTTTATGTGCCACGTCTTTAAAATCACTCATCCCTCAATCACCTTCGTCATTGGGCTAATGTGGTTACGGATATCTGATACATAGTCCGTGCGGTTATGGTCGGCAATTGCGGCGCGGAGGTCATTAAGACTTATTGCGCCATCAAGCAAAACACTCCCCATTCGCGTGTAGCCAGCCTTACTTGGTATGTAGAAATTTGCTATTGCAGGCGCACCATCCACAATTTCCTGACACTTTTCCAACCCCAATTCTTCGATTAAGTTCATGCTGTCACCTTAATTTTAAAAATCTGCTTAGCCTTTTCCGTAGCCTTATAGCCTGCCGGTGTTTCAAAATCGCTTTCTACATAACCAGCTTGCTCTAACTGATTCATATATCGCTGTGCTGAGCGCTTACTCATTTGCAACCAGCTCTTTACATCGTCAGTGCTTGTGCGACTACGCTTTTTAATAATGTTCCCCAGTACAAGAATCATTCGCTCACCGTATGCAACTGCAAGCATGGAAGGGAAACAATCCACTGTTTTATCGTCTAATGGGTGTTTCATGCTGCACCCCACTGAAAAGAAATATGCATCCCTTCGTCACAATGCTTACATCCATCAAAGTCATATGGATTGTGCTGCCAGTTAATCTTTCCGCATGCTGGGCAATTGAAGCGCGTCATTGGATTTGGGTTTCTGCGTCTAGCTTTTTTTAGGTGATCTGGTGTTTTTAAACCTGCACCAAAAACCATGGTTTTTTTATTGAGTTTTCTAAAATCGAAAGTTCTGCGTTTCGCCTTATCTGCTAAGCAAAATGGAATAATCACATAGCATGAATCTAATTTCTTAGCGACCGGGTAACTAAATACTGATGCATGATCAAAATCAGTTGATGTACTGCATTTATCGATATTTAACCAATAAACATCATTTCCATCCCATTCACCTTTTTTGAAAGCCACGTATGTATTGTGAATATCCGTGAAAGGCTGGGTTTCATTAGGAATGTATTGATGATCAACTTTCCATACAGCTAGTGCGTCAACATGATCCGCAGAGATTGGGTATTCACCATCACGAGCTAATTCCCACTCCTTTTGTGCTTCTTCCAATGTGTAAACATGAGCTAAATCTAAATTTGAGGTATAGCCCTTGCCATCAATCGCATGAAAAACCATGTTTGATCCAGTATTGCCATGCGGTGAACGTAAATAAAATCTATTCTTCACACCCCACCCCCTAAGCCTTGTGCTCCTGGGCGCTTGATGAGTTTTCGTAAATTAGCCAAATATTCTTGGGTTTGTGCTTTCTGCTCATCGGTAGGTTCTTTCTTTTCAGTAGGCCCGCCCCAATCCCCATAATCAGCAACAATCTTTTTTTCAATAGCTGGTGGCTTAATCCATACAGCCTGTAGAACACCTTGTGCTACAAACTCAGAAACAACATCGGTGTAATTTTCCTTAAATGCCTCGTATGCATAGAATTGAGCACGCTCAACATTCTTCGCCCAGTTGATATCGTTAAACATGTCGTAGCAGCGGTCGTAGGCTTCTTTCTCAGCATTTGTGATTTGATGTTTTTTATCACCAACCCACTTAACAATATCCGCCAACGCTGCATGTTTGCCCTTGAATGAATCAACAGCTCTTTGTTGTTCGGTACCAAAACCAGTGATACCCAAACACCACTTGCGAAACATTGCTGGATCTGGACAAAAGCCGTTATCACGAACCATTCGAAGGCCAAGATCAATCTGCTCCCGTGAAAGACCCTCAATGCAGATTTTCATTGCATGATTGATTGCTTCTACTGGCATCCCTTCAAAAGTTTTTTCAAATGAACGCGGTGCAATTGCTTTGAAGATTCCAACCAGTTGACCTGTCTTAATTGGTTGAACCGCAGTTTGTTGATTAGAAACCATAGCCATCATTGCCCTGCTCCTCTTTTGCGATCAACTGCTGAATCTCATCCCAACGAGATGATTTTTGGTTTTGTTGTCCAGGTGTGAATTGCTGTTTTGGCTCAAACAATCCTTGGTAGTTTCCAGTGATTGAAGTTTTTAAGGACTGATTGCTGCCATCGAATCCCCATTGCTGGAAATCCTTGTAGATTGTGTTTAGGGCGTTTTTGGTTAGCTTGGTTTTTGAAGTTTGAGAGCGGTTAGAAACGTATTGCTCCCAGAGAGAGAAATCACAGAGAACTGCAAATTTTTCAGAAGTCAGTTTGATTACTTCGTCATAAGATAATTTACGAGATTTCTCTTTGCGCTCTTTTTCGGCTTTTGCTTTTTGTTGTTTTGAAAAAACTTGGTAAGCATAAAAATTAGCTTCCAAAGGTTTTTTAGAGCGAAGCGACTTAAATAATAATTCTATAGAAGTAATTCTATAAATTAATTCTATTGTGTCTACAGATTTTGTAGTACCTAGCACTACATTATTTGTAGTGGTGCTATCCATATTTTGTAGTACTACAGATTTTGTAGTGGTACTACATTTTTTGAAGTGCTCAACAAGAGAAACCTCATTAATGCGGTACTCATTACCCTTTCGACTGTTCTCACTAACAATGGAAATTACACCCAAATCAAGTAACTCTTTAAGGCCCTTACGCACAGTCATAGCGCTGGTTTTTTTGGCACCTTCAAGCTTTCCACCTTGCAACTGTGAATAGCTCACATGATCTGTAGTCTTGTCTTTGAAACCGTTAATACGATCCTCAAGCTCTGCATATACATTCCTGGCCGCATCAGTTAAGAATGGACGAACCTCATAGCGGTAAAGACGACTTGAAGGCACATAACCCCTCTCAAACCTGTCTTCCATTTTTTTACCTTTGGTGAACGGGACTATGTTGTCCTCGTGTTTTTTTAGTGCTGTCATTCCCAACCTCCCAACCGCTTCCCGGCATTCAACTCCTGCACGTTTGCATGGCGAATTTCATTAATAGCGAGAAAGCACACAAACCCTGTTGTGCACCCCAATGGTTTGCACTTCACAAATTCTTCGTATGAAGCGTGTTCTTCCTCCCTCACCTCAAACAGGCTTGGGTTAACACTTTTACAGATCGACACCACGATATTGCCAGGCAGGAAGTTAGCCTTAGGTTCAAAGTTCACTAAGCAATGCCCGCACTGCTCTTCTTTAAATTCGCTGCACTTGTTAGCGCATGGGTGTTGTGGTAAATTTGTTTCCATTCTAGGGTTCCTAAATTCTTGAATACCTAAAAGCCTGATCCACGAAATCAGGCTTTTTCTATTTGTAGAGCTGATAAATACTTTGCACACTCGCCCTTCATGGCTTTACGCAAAGACTGAATCTTGTGTTCCATTTCTTCCAGGATGCGGTCCGTCTCATCCATTTCTGCTGGTGTCACAACACCATCTTCCAACGCACCTAAAACCTGCTTGTTCGCCTGACCTGCACCAACATTCATACCGAGCAATGATTCCAGTACGCTCAACTGGTGCTCTTTGCCTTCAATATCACCTAACGGCATAAGCACTAGGCCCAGCTTGTGTGCCCAGGACTTTAAAACGACTGGATTTTGCGTATAGGTCAACATTGCTTCAAAGGCCTTTAGACTTGGCAGATGCTGATCCATATTCGGGTTGGCGTAATTCAAAGCAGTTTTGTGTGATACACCTAAAACATCAGCAATATCTTTTGGTGTCACACCTTCAGAGTGATGAATCATCTTATGCAGTGCAGTTTTTGTTTCTTTTGAAATTTCCATATGTGAATCCAATAGTTAAGTTCACGTTTCTTTAAAACATTGACCGAGGGATAATTGGGTTAAGCGGCGTCTGGCGCCTTCTTTAAGAAAAAATCAAACAATTTTTTGTGAGATAGCTTGTTATTGCTGGCATCAACAATTGCTTGAATGGTTTCCATACGGGGTTTTTTACGACCATGAATCAAATGGGATTCCATGTATCCGTAAGACACTCCTACGCGAGAGCAAAAAATATGTTTTTCACTCTCACTTAAGGATTTCCAGTATTCGTATAGGTTTCTCATGAAAATACACCTAATAGGTAAATTAATATTAAATATACCTGTAAGGTAAAATTAATTCAACCTGACAGGGTATTTATTTTTTCTACCTAACAGGTAAATTTGATAAAGGATTTAACAATGGGGATCAGCATGACTGATTTGATGCAAATTCATGAAATACGACTTAAGAATGCTCGGGATTTAATGAGTGAATCCGGACTAAGCCGCACTGATTTTGCTGAAAAGGTCGGTCTATCTTATAACTTGATCAGTCAATATATCGGGAAGAACCCAACTAAAAATATTGGTGATGAGACAGCCAACAAGATAGAAGAAGCCTTTGGTAAACCAAAAGGTTTTTTGGATCAGGCGAATGCTGTGTCTATATCTTCAGGTGATGCTTCAAATAAAGGTGGGATTAAGATTTCACCCATCGAGTTTAGAAGTGGTGAAAGAAAGCCAACCAATGTAAGAATTCCTATTTATAAAGACATTAAGGCTTCATGTGGCGCTGGCATAGAAAATTTTTTAGAAGATGTGAGTGAGTATCTCGACATAGATCCATACATCTTAAAAATTATGGGCATACAAACCAAACCAGAAAACTTGCGAATAATCTATTCTGCTGAATACAGCATGTACCCTACTGTTGCCCCAGAAAGTCCGTTATTTGTAGATATTTCAGATAAAGATCCAAACGCTTTAAAAAATGGGAATGTGTATGTATTTACACATAATCATGAATTAAGAATGAAACGTATTTTTGTCAGCTATGGCTCGAATACTGTGAAATTGACCAGTGATAATCCAGATAAAAAGCGATATCCAGATGAGTTCATTACAAGCGAGCAGCTTAATGAAATCAATTTTGTTGGACGTTTAGAGTTGGCTTTGGTTAAGCCTTAACTTGAACCAGCTAGAACAAACCATTCCATTAATGGATGGTTGTAAGTTGGTGGGTAAGGTTGTTGGGCTGTATCGAGATGTTTAAAAAGCAAGTCACCTATGACTTGGGAATATTATGAATGCAAACAATTGAAATAAATTCCCGCAAGATCAGCCATGTGCTTTATCAGCACTATCTGTTGACAGTAGTGCTTAAGACCGGTGAAAGGTTTCTTTACCAGCTTCTTGAATCAAGTACGTTTACTAAGTTTATAGATTCGGATGATAGAGACAAATTCTATAAAACCGAAATTGAAGCGAATAAAAAGTTTAAGCGTATTCAGCTTTTTATTTAGCTAAAACAAATTGCGAACCCGACGCAGCCTAGTTTAGTTGGTAAGGTTGTATCGGGATGTTTAATTTCAAAGATTAATTAGGGGAAAATAAATGACAACATATGTTTTAAAGTATTCACATAATATTATCGAGCATTTAGGTCTTAAACTATATCAAAACAAACCTACCAATGTAATTGCTGAATTGGTATCAAACTCTTGGGATGCTGAAGCGGAAAACTCATGGGTCGATTTGGTGACTAATGATGGATCACCAATTGCTATTTTAACAAGTGACGATGGCTTAAGTATGAGCGATCAAGAGATCATCGATAACTGGTTAATTATTGCTAAGAAAAAGAATGTAGCTCGTAATGATAATAATGCAAAGCGGAAGCCTATGGGGCGCAAAGGTATTGGTAAACTAGCACCTTTTGGTATTGGTAAAAAAGTTGACTTAATTTGTTTTAAAGATAATAAAATTAATTGGTTATCTTTAAATTACAAAGATATGATGAATGAAACTGTCAATGAGTTAATATCAACATATTCACCACAAGTTATTGCAAAAAATCTAGACAATTTTTACCACGCCGATATAGTAGCCTACATAGATACACTACCTAAATCATTACAAACCGCATTAAACCAAAGAATCCACAGTATTGAAAATTCAAAACATGGAACAATCATCGTTTGTCATGATTTGAATTTAAAAAGAGTTATTGAGACGCAAACTTTAAAAAAATCATTAGGGAGACGTTTCACTGTCACTCTAAATACGCCTTTTTTTAATGTTTTAGTGAATGAAGAACCCCTAACTGATCAAGAATGCTTGCCTGAGTTTATCCTTCGAATTCCTGAAACCGGTTTACTTGAAGATTCAGTAGAAATTCCTCAATTCGATGAGTTTGGTAATCCTCAAATAAATCATGATGGCACCCCTTTAACAATCAATCAACCAATTAAGTATTGGGTTGGCTTCGTATCAAGCTCTGAGCAAACTCAAGATCAATCTGGAATCGGTATTTTTGCACACGGTAAAATGGCTCAAGACAGACCTTTTACCTTTGATAGTAAGGGACTCGAAATCAAAACTAGGTATATGTATGGAGTAATAGAAGCCGATTGGGTTGATGAATATGAAGATGATATTATTTCTACAGATCGTACTTCAATAGACTGGGGTTATTTAGGTCTACCCACTTTCTTTGATTGGGGTAAGACGTTTGTTAGGAAGCAAATCGCTATCTATGATAAATTTAAAAAAGATAATCTGGAAAAAGATATTGATACTAAAATTGAAAAGAAACTTGCTGATAAAACAATTATTACTACTAGTGAGAAGAAACACTTAAGAACATTGTTACTGGATGTTTTACCAGAACAAGATTTAAGTGACGAGCAAGAGGCAAAGTTAATTGAAGCAACTGCTAAAGCCTGGACACATGAACCCGCAAGGAAACTTATAAAATCGCTGTGGGAACAAACTTCTAAATTTGAGAATAACAGTTTTCCTGATTTAATTAATCAACTAGTTGATGAGTTAGTACCTGAAAGTTTATCTCTAGCAGTAGTCTTCTCGCAGCGAGTTTACGCTCTAACACAGTTGTTTAGAAGGATAAAATTAGGCAAGGAAACTCAACTTCAGAAATTAATCGAAGAATTTCCGTGGATTCTGGGCAATAATTATGACCATTTCATTCCAAACAGAACACTCAAAACTATTTGTAAAGAAGCTGAGGATTCTGGGGTAATAATTAACAACCATTTAATTCATACAATTAGTTACGATAATAACCGTCCTGATTTTGTGTTTTTTAGCACCACATCAGATAAAGAGATTTTAATTGTTGAGCTCAAAGGGCCTGAATTAACTTCTGGAGAAGAAGAGCTTCAGCAGCTCCAATCTTATATACTATTTCTGAAACGTCGTTGCTCAGGAACGAAAGTAAAAGGTATATTAGTTTCTAGTCATTTCGATGAAGTGATTTGCGGGGAAGCCAAACCATTAGGAATTACATATATTTCTTGGAATGACATTCTCTTACAATCAAGACTAAATCACATGGAATTATTATCTGCCCTTCTAGCAGGATCTGATACAAACCCTCAAGATACTCGAGTACAGCAAATTTGTGAATTGGGTGGTAGTGAAGTGATGGAGTTTCTTACACGAATGTCTTCTAACAATGATGATTTAAAATCAATCGTACAAAAGCTTTCTAAATCAGATGCTTAATAGTTTTTTTACGATTTGATATGATACTAATGGTGGGAGAGCTTCTCCCACCATTTCTCTTACTAAGTGCATTGATTTATAAAATACTTTTTCAGGCCACACAAAAGTCTCAGGAATACTTTGAATCAACATACATTCCCGAACACTCAGAACCCGGTTTTGACTGGGGTGTAATTTGTTGTCACTACTAAAAGCATTAGTATTAGTAGTGATAGCAGATGACAGTCCATCCGGGTGGATTCGTTTATAACTAGTTTTGAACCCTTTTATACTTCGAATTGTTCCATTTTTCTCATTAATATGTGGTCTAACAGTAATACTTTTTCCACATTCTGTACATTCAATTTCAAACATAGGTGTAGCACTACTACCACAATACTCACAGGGATTCATCCATGCGGACTTTCCGCTATTTGCAGGTATATTGGCTATCCAAGAATAATGCTTATCACTTAACACAGGCACATGATGAAAAATATCATCTTCATCACTGTTAGTATCTTTTGATTGGCTATCTAGCTCGGGTAGATGCCCGATAGCATCAACGATATTTTTTGGTGCATCGCAAGGGACAGTATAGTTAAAATGTTTTATATCTTTAGAATAAATATTCTTCTTCTTGGCTATATCTTTACGGATGTAAACACTAAAGCTTCTTTTTCTTGATTGCGGAACACCAAACTCAGAAACACATTTAACAAAAGTTTGACCAACATAATCACTTAAAATCACATCTATAAACTCTCCAACATGTCCCACGGTTCCATGTTCATTACGTAGCAAACGTCTGCCAAAATTAGGAACATTTTCAATCACGATAAATTTTGGCTTTAAGTTACAACATACTTCTAATGCATCGAAAAACAGAAAATTTCTTGGATCTGAATTGGCACTAATAGTATCTTTAAGTTTTCCCCTTCTAGAATTTGCTGTACTAAAACTTTGACATGGCGGTGTGGCAAAAACTAGATCTAGAGTTTCACCTTGTTTGAGTACATATTCAATTAATCTATTCTTGTCTTCTCTAATGTCGCTAAACACTTTGCCTGATATATTTGCTTCGTGAACTAATCTTCTATTTGCATCTAACTCACATGCTGCTATGCATTTACCGCCTAACAACTTTAGTCCAAAATCAGAAATTCCCGCACTTGAGAATAGGCTTACATAATTAAACTTATATTCTGGTTGAATAAACCCGCTCATAAATTCTGAGTAACTAGTAGTATCGAATTCCTGTAAGTTATTAAGATTTAAAGCTAGATTGTTCAATTTAATTTCCCAGTGTTGCCATACCATCGGCATGGTTATGATACTTAATTTATTCATCAAGAACATGCTTTAAAGGCAATTTTATTAAACTATGACTTTACCCACCCCAGCGGTGGGTTTTCTTTTGTCTATTAAAACTTATTTCACCTGAAGAGTAAAAACAATTTTACTATATTTACCTTGTAGGTATTTACTTTATTTTACCTCACAGGTATATTTTATCTCATAAACAAACAAAAGCCCCAGCGTAGTTCGAGCTACCTGAGGCCAGACCCACAACTTACCTGTGAGTGAGATAAGTATGAACACTAAACCAAATTATTTCAACCATACCAAGGTTTTTGCAGCCACCGCTGCATTAGCCA
>JAEAMF010001704.1_pt1 | contig 14479 bp, 13 predicted proteins | sample 8958721 | NCBI WGS metagenome assembly JAEAMF01 (sample SAMN16933255, study PRJNA681124) | bioreactor sludge metagenome | isolation source: anaerobic bioreactor treating anionic surfactant - SDBS | place: India: Bengaluru | collected 2019-02-28
GATATCGAAAAGGGTTCGCTGCTCCAGCCGCTGCGCCTCCAGAAGCTTGTTTTCGGCCTTCAACTCCAGCAGCCTCACCCCCAGTTCCTCCCGGATCCCGGAAATCGCCCGCTTCATGTGGTCCTGGGTGGTTACATAGTGGCTCCCGGGATAGACGGGCATTCTCCGGATCCGTTCGATTTTTCGCCCGCGCAGCGGATCGACCAGCGAGATCGACTCGACCGTATCCCCGAAGAACTCCACGCGGATCGCCCTCTCCTGCTCATAAGCGGGGAAAATCTCGACGACGTCGCCCCGGACGCGGAATGTTCCGCGATGGAAATCGATGTCGTTCCGCTCGTACTGGATCTCGACGAGACGCGCCAGCATTGCATCCCGCGGGATCTCCATCCCCTCTTCGAGCAGCAGCAGCATCCCCTGATAGGCCTCCGGGGAACCCAGACCGTAGATGCAGGAAACGCTGGCCACGATGATCACGTCCCGCCTCTCCAGCAGCGCGTATGTCGCCGCATGTCGGAGCTTGTCGATTTCCTCGTTGATCGAGGAGTCCTTCTCGATGTAGGTGTCGGTGCTGGGAAGGTAGGCCTCGGGCTGATAATAGTCGTAGTAACTGACGAAATATTCGACGGCGTTGTCCGGGAACAGTCCCTTGAATTCCCCGTAGAGCTGGGCGGCAAGGGTCTTGTTGTGGGCGATCACCAGTGTCGGCCGGTTGACCGCCGCGATTACGTTCGCCATCGTGAAGGTCTTTCCGGAACCGGTCACTCCGAGCAGCACCTGGTGCCCCAAGCCGTTCTCCAACCCCTTGACGAGGCCGGAGATGGCCTGCGGCTGATCCCCCCGCGGCTGAAACTCGCTGACCAGACGGAACGCTCCCATGCGGCCCTTCCTCCTGGAGCAGCATCCTGTCACACTTCCGGAGGCATGACAAGAAAATCGAGGCGCCCGCAGCGTTTATTTTTCCACCTTTGTGAGCTTCTGTCCTGTCCAGGAGGCGATCGTGACGAGCGCCGTCGAGACGAAGATCATGATGATCCCCAGCGCCGAGAGCCGCCCCCAGAGGCCGTCCTCGGAGAAGCGGAGGATCTGGACGGCGAGGACCTCCGTCCCCGGCCGGGAAAGGACGACCGACAGGCTCAGTTCCCGGACGAACATCGTTGCCATCAGGATCCAGCCGGAGACGATTCCCGGAACCAGCAGCGGGATGACGATCCGCCGCATCGTATAGAGCGGCCCGCCGCCGCACACCCGGGAGGACTCCTCCAGATGGCTGTGGATCTGAACGAAGGCGCTGGTCAGCGGCCTTATGCCGTAGGGCAGATAGGTCGCGATGTAGCCGATCAGCAGCGCCCAGATCGTCGCGTACAGCGGCGTCTGGACGAAGAACCACATGAAGCCGATCCCGACAACGATCCCCGGGAACGAGAACGACAGGAAGCTCAGCGATTCGAGAAAGCCGGAGGCCTTCGAGCGGACCTTGACGATCACGTAGGCCACGAAAAAGGAGAGGATGATTCCCAGCGTGGCGCCGCCGACGCCCAAATAGAGACTGTTTTTGAGCGACAGCAGCGAGATGGGATCCTTGAGCACCGCGATCCAGTGCTTCCAGCTCATCATCGCGAAGGCCTTTGCGCTCGGCACCATCGAGTACGGAACGACGGACGTGTAGAAGAGGACCAGAACCGGCAGAACGATCAGCACGAAGGAGAGCAGCGCAACGATTCCGAAAAGCGGGTACCGGGCCCCCTTGAGGTCGATGACGCTCGGCCGGTAGCCCCGACTGGAAATGGTGACGTATTTCTCCCCTTCCCGGGTCAGGTGACGGTACAGAAAAATCAGCGTGATCGAGGCGGCCAGCGCGCTCATCCCCACCGCGGACGCCAGCCCGTAATCCGTGACGTACCCGGTCGCCACGACTCGGTAGATGTGAGTCGCCAGCACGTAGATCCGACCGGGCATGCCGATGACCGAGGGAACGGCAAAGGAGGCCAGGCTCCGGACGATGACGAGCGTGGCCGCGGCGAGGATCGCCGGCCGGAGAACGGGCAGCGTGACCCGGAACAATGTCCGCGAATTCGACGCCCCGCACACCTTGGACGACTCCTCCAGCGCAACATCGAAGGCCGACATCGCCGGTGCGATGACCAGGTAGGCGATCGGCAGATCGAGAAGCCCCTCCACGAGGATCATCCCCTGCAGCGTGTAGATGCTGAATGCGGCCCCCTCCCAGCCGAAGACCTGACGGAGAAAGAGATTGATCATGCCGTTGGAGGGGTTAAGCAGCAGGACCCAGCTCACGGCAAACAGGATGTGCGGGATCATCATCGGGATCAGCGAAATGATCCGGAACATGAACTTGAACGGGATGTTGGTCCGGGTGTTCAGGTAGGCCAGAAACAGCGCCAGGATCGTGGAAACCATCGCGGACCCGATCGTGAAGACCGCCGTGTTGAAGAGGATCTCGGCGAAGGCGGGGTCGGTATAGGCCTTGACGTACTTCGAAAGCGTAAACGTCCCGAAGGCGTCGAGACCTTCGCTGAAGCTGCCCAGGATCAGCATGACGACCGGGCAGACCGTGAGGAACCCGACAATCGCGATCAGGCCCGGAGTCAGCCCTGCTCTCGTCTTTTGCATCGCAAGGGGTCCTTTGATCAGTTCAGCAGGATCGAGCAGTGGCGCGGGTCGAACTGAAGGGAAATCTCCTCGCCCTCCCGGACCGCGGTTGTCGGCTCGATCCGAAAGATCAGCAGGGTATCGCCGATCCGGATCTCACCCTCGTAGGCATCGCCGACGAAGACCAGCGATGTGACCTTTCCCCGGAAGACATTGCGTCCGCCCTGCGGATCTCCTTCCAGCACCCGGATGAATTCCGGGCGGACACAGACCGTGGCCTTGGAGCCGGCCGGGGCATCGACCTTCTTTTCGCAGGCGATCCGGCCGATCGGCGAATCGACGGTGGTCTCCTTTTCCCCTACCGCCGCCACACGCCCCTCGATGAAGTTCGCTCTGCCGATAAAGTCCGCCACAAACTGCCGGTCCGAATCGAAGTAGATCTCTCGCGGGGTGCCCGTCTCCACGATGCGTCCGCTCTTCATCACCGCGACGATGTCCGACAGCGACAAGGCCTCGATGCGGTCGTGGGTCACATAAACGGCCGTGATCTTCAGCTCCGTGAGGAAGGCCCGCAACTCCTTGCGCGTCTCCTCCCGCAGTTTGGCGTCGAGGTTGGAAAGGGGCTCGTCGAAGAGGATCACCTTCGGCTCGGCCACCAGCGCCCGGGCCAGCGCGACCCGCTGCTGCTGCCCGCCGCTGAGCTTTGTGGCCGGCCGGTTTTCGAACCCGTCGAGCTGCACAAAATGGAGCGTCTTGGCGACCTTGCGGGCGATCTCCTCCCGGGGTTCATTGCGGGTCTGGAGCGGATAGGCCACGTTGTCGAAGACGTTCATGTGCGGCCAGATGGCGTAGGTCTGGAAAACCATCCCCAGTCCGCGCCGGTCCGGCGGGACATAGATGCCCTTCTCCGCCGAGAAGACCACCTCATCCCCGATCCGGATCTCTCCCGTGTCGGGCATCTCCAAACCGACGATGCAGCGCAGCAGCGTCGTCTTGCCGCATCCGCTCGGACCCAGCAGCGTGAAGATCCGGTTCGCCGGGATGGTCAGATCGATCCGGTCCAGCGCCTTGATCGTCTTTCCTTCCGAGTAATAGTTTTTGTTGAGACCTGTAATGCCGATTTCCATGGCAGCAACCCGAAACCTCTTTCGGTTCCGGGACCGCGGCGGCGCGGACCCGGAACCTGAAGACCGTGCAAAGGATGCGTGACGGGAAGGTTACGGCGCCGCAAAAATCTTCTTGAACTCGCCGCCCCATTTCTTGATCTCGTCGTCCGACAGTTCGCGGATCGGGATCACCTTCGCCTTGTCGATTCCGGCAATCGGGGGGTAGACGCCCGGCGCGAGGACATATTCGCCCACCTTTTCGGCCATGATCTTCATGGCGTCCCGGGACAGCCAGTAATCCTCGAACAGCCTTGCGGCATTGGGATGGGGCGCTCCGGCCGTGATCGCCATCCCGCGGGGGGTCCCCATCATCGGCTGCGACACCTGGGCCCAATCCAGCGGCGCGGGCGCCTTGGTGATGATGTATTTCGGCATCGAGATGCCGATCCATTTCTCGCCGCTCTCGATCGGGGCCGGCGTGGGGCCGAAAGAGGCGACGAACATCGGCTTGTTGGCCGCGAGACCCTTCAGGAAGGCCATCCATTCGGCTTCCGATTTGATCACGTTTTCCTTCAGCCCGACGAGCCAGGAGATGGTCGTCGGATGGGAGGAGGGGTCGGCCATGACGATCTTTCCCTTCCACTTCGGATCCGTCAGATCCTCATACTTCTTCGGAACGTCCGCCGGCTTGACCAGCTCCTTGTTGTAGATCAGCGCCGCATACTCGATGCCGAAGCTCTGGATCTTGCCGTCCTTGTTCGCCCACTTCGGATATCCCGACGCGGCCGGGGACACATATGACGCCAGAACGCCCTTCTCCATCAGGAATTCGAGGACCGGCATCGGCGCCTGCAGAACATCGGCCGTGAGCTTGCCCGCCGAGTGTTCCGTCATCACGGTCGCGATGAACTTGGTGGTGGAGAGACGCGTATACTCCGCCTTGATGCCGTACCGTTTTCCAAAATCCTCCAAGATCGGCTCCACGGCGGTGATGTTGGCATAGAACGTCACCTTTCCCTCCGCCTTTGCCTTTTCCACAACAGCCTGAACCGGCGCCGCCGCAAATGCACAGGGGGCCGCGAACAGGGCCAAAACGACGAAAACCAGCATCCTTTTCATACCATTTCCCTCCCTCCTGGAATATGCCGCGACCCGTTTCGATCGCGGGGCTGTTCAAGTCCTGCTAACATGCCGGAAAGCCGTTGTCAAATCCAATCCGATCTTCTGGACCTTCCAGTGTCTTCGACCCGCTTCCCGTTTCCATATGTCGGATTTTGCCCGATTTTGTCTTGACAAAGCATCCTCGCTATGGTCTACATACCCACTTATTAATTTCAGGCGGGGTTCGAAACGATGAAAAAGACACTGACGACGTTCAGCAACACCAAACGGAAGCGCACCCATGGATTCCTCGTCCGGATGGCCACCCGCGGCGGACGGGATGTCCTCAGCCGCAGGCGGGCCAAGGGCAGAAAGAGACTGACGGTATAGCGCCCGCGGACCGGCCAAGGGCGGGCCGCTGAGGCCCCGGGAAAGGGGCGGTTCGATGGAATCCCAAACCTTTGGCAAAGAGGAGCGCATCCGGAAGCGGCAGGATTATTTACGGATTTACGAACAGGGGGTACGGATACACTCGAAGCGTTTCACCGTGATCCTGTTGGCGAACCAGCAGGGAATCAGAAGGCTCGGCATCACGGTCAGCAAGAAAACGGGGAATGCCGTACAGAGAAACAGGATCAAACGCATTTTGCGCGAGTTTTTTCGATTGAACAAATCCAGGCTCCCAGCCTCCCAGGACATCGTGATCATCTCTAAAAAGGGGATATCGCCTCTCACGTACGGAGAGGTTTGCACGGAGTTGCTGGACCGCCTGACTCCCAGAGCCGATGTCTGAAAATCTTTACATGCGCATACTGGAAAATGTTTTGATCCTGTTGGTCCGGGTCTATCAGATCGGCATCTCGCCCCTGCTGGGGCCCTGCTGCCGCTATACCCCAACCTGCTCCGAATACTTAATCGACGCCGTGCGCCGTTACGGCCCCTTCAAGGGGGCATTCCTCGGGGTGAAGCGAATTTTGCGCTGCCACCCCCTGCACGCCGGCGGGTACGACCCGGTAAACTGAAAATACAGGGATATTCTGGAGGTATGAATGGACAAGAGGACCCTTCTCGCCGTTGTCCTGTCGATCATTGTGCTGCTGATTTATCAGAACTTCTTCGTCAAGCCGCCCGTCAAGACGGAACCGGCGCCCCAGCAGCAGACCGCGGTCGCCCCGCAGGTCGCGAAACCCGCTCCTGAATCGACGGCCGCAACCGCAGCGGCGCCGGCCGCTCCGGTTCAACCCGCGGCCGCGACCCACAGGACGCCCCCGCAGGTTTCGACCGGAACGGAGCGGGACGTGGTTGTGGAAACGCCCCTCTTCCGGGCGCTGCTGACCACGCGCGGCGGAACGCTGAAATCTCTCCAATTGAAACAATACAAGACCGAGCTGGAAGACAGCGAGGATGTCGTCGACAAATTCCTGCGGCTGATCGGACAGGGCAAGCCGAAGCGGACAGGAGGCCCGAAACCGGTCGAACTGGTCCACGTCGCGGAAGGGATGCCGAAGCCGTTTTCCGTCTCTTTCCCGGACTCGACGGTCCAGGTGCCCGAAGACGGGTTTTACGAAACGGACAAGGCCACGGTCGATTTGACCAAGGGCAGCGAACCGCAAAGACTGACCTTCAGCCAAACCTATCCCGGAGAGCTCAAGATTGAAAAAATCTATACCTTTCGCCCGGACAAATACAGCCTCGAGATGGAGGTCCGGCTGCAGAATCTCGGGTCCGCACCGCTGAATCAGAACGGCGGCATCACGTGGTACCAGTATGTCGATCCCGCAGCTCCGACGGACAGCTACGGCCACGACGGCCCCGTCTCCTACATCGCCAAGAGCATCGACCGGCCCGAGGTGGCCAAGATGGAAGCCGACAAGACCCTTGGGCCCGACGTCTCCTGGGGGGGCTTCGAGAGCAAATATTTCATCGCCGCGATGATTCCGCAAAACCCGTCGCTGACGAGCCTCCGGATGACGAAGGACGGCAGCAATCTGGTCGGGGTCGGCCTCAGGGGCCCCAAAAATGTGATCCCTGCCGGCCAGAGCGGCTCTTTCCACTATTCGCTGTATCTGGGGCCGAAGGACCACAGCATCCTGAAGGCGCAGAACGTCGGACTGGAGAACGCGATCGATTTCGGCGACTGGCTCAAGTGGCTGGCGATTCCGCTGCTGGTCGTCCTGAAATTCCTTTACGGCTATGTGGGCAACTACGGAATTGCCATCATCATCCTGACCATCCTGATCAAGCTGATCTTCTGGCCGCTGGGAAACAAGAGCTACAAATCGATGAAGGAGATGCAGAAGCTCCAGCCGAAGATGACCGCGCTGCGGGAAAAATACAAGAACGACAAGGCGAGGCTGAGCCAGGAGTCGATGGCCCTCTACAAGGCCCACAAGGTCAACCCGCTGGGCGGCTGCCTGCCGATGGTCGTGCAGATTCCCGTCTTCTTCGGCCTCTACAAGGCGCTGCTCTATGCGATCGAGCTGCGCCACTCCCCGCTCTTCTGGTGGATCCAGGACCTGTCCGCGAAAGACCCGTACTACATCACGCCGCTCGTCATGGGCGCGACGATGTTCGTCCAGCAGAAGATGACGCCCACCGGGGCCGACCCGATGCAGGCGAAGATCATGCTCTTCATGCCGATCATATTCACCTTCATGTTTCTCAATTTCCCGTCGGGACTGGTGATCTACTGGCTGTTCAACAACATCATCAGCATCGGTCAGCAGGTGTACATCAACAAAAAACCGTCATAGAGGTGCATTGGACATGGAAGGACTGGAAATCGAGGGGAAAACCATCGATGAAGCGATAGAAAAGGCGTGTGAAAGGTTTCAGGTTTCCCGGGAAAAGCTGAATATCGAGATCATCTCGGAGGGGAACCCCGGGTTTCTGGGCCTGGGATCCAGGAAGGCCCGCATCCGCGCGGGACTCCTCTCCATCGACATGACGCTGGATACCGTTTTTTCAGAACCGGAGACGGCGGCTCCCGGACGGAAGGAACGGATGGAAAGACCTGACGGCGAGGCGGCACGGGAGAAGGCGATCGGCAGCGACAGGCCGTCGGGGAGGACGGCCCCGAAACCACGGCCGGCGGTTCCATCCGCAACAGCGCGCCCGACAAGGAGGGCGGCAAAACCCGCGGAACGCCCGTCCCCCGTAAAGCCGCATCCCGCCACTGCCCCCGCGGAGGAAGGCGAGGCGCCCGCCGAGAAGGCCCGTCAGCTCTTGTCAGGCCTCCTCTCCCGCATGCAGATCGAATCCCCGGTCACCGTGGAGGAAACGGAGGAGATGATCATCCTGAACATTCAGGGGGACGGCAGCGGGCTGCTGATCGGGAAACGGGGGCAGAACCTCGACGCCCTCCAGTACATCCTGAACAAGGCGATCCATCACAGCGCAAACGGCCACAAGATGATCGTCATCGACACGGAGGGGTACCGAAAGCGGCGTGAAGAGGCGCTTGTCGCATTGGCGCTGAGGATCGGCGATAAGGTCAAGAAAACGAAGAAGCCTGTGACGGTCGGCCACATGAACGCCCATGATCGCCGCATCATCCATCTGGCCGTCCAGAACGACGAAAACCTGGCCACCCGAAGCCGCGGTGAAGGCGAGTACCGGAAAATCCTGATCCTTCCGGCCAGGCGTGCACCGGATCCGTCCGGCAACTGATTCCGAAAACTTCGGAAATCATGATCCCTCCACACCCCGGAGATTTTTCAACTCTACCCCTCCTCACTGCGTTGCGGAGGCAGAGATCCCGAAAAATCTCCCATGCGCGCTTCCCTCCTCACTGCGTTGCGGAGGCAGAGATCCCGAAAAATCTCCCATGCGCGCTTCCGGGATCTGATTCCCGGGTGGCGCAAGGGTTTCATGTGATGATTTTCCGGGACACCATCGCCGCCATCGCCACCCCGCCGGGAATCGGCGGAATCGGTATCATCCGCATCAGCGGACCGGAGGCGGGAGCCATCGCCCGGCGTCTTTTTCGGCCCGGCCGGCCCACGGCCGAGCTGAAATCCCACCGCCTATGCCACGGGGAGATCGTCGACACCGAAACGGGCGCCGTGCTGGATGAAGTCCTCCTCTCCTTTTTGAAGGCCCCCGGCTCCTATACCGGCGAAGACACCGTGGAGATCAGTTGTCACGGTGGACCCCTCGTCCTGCGCACCGTTCTCGAGGGGGTTCTGCGCGCCGGTGCGCGTCCGGCCGACCGGGGCGAATTCACGAGGCGCGCCTACCTGAACGGGCGGCTCGATCTGTCCCAGGCGGAGGCCGTTCTGGACATCATCACCGCGCAGACGCAGCCCGGGCTTACGGCCGCGGTCGGCCGCCTGCGGGGAAATCTTTCCGGGCGAATCGAGGAGATCCGCGGCGGGATCATCGATCTCCTCGCTGGAATCGAGGCCGCCATCGACTTCTCCGAGGACGACGGCATCGGCGAAAAGCCCGACAACTCCGCCCCCCGGATCCGGGAAATCCTTTCCGGAATCGAAACGCTCGCCGCGACATACCGTCAGGGGAAAATTTACCGGGAAGGGATCGGCGTCGTCATCGCCGGCCGCCCGAATGTCGGAAAATCCTCGCTGATGAACCGCCTGCTGGGCGAGAAACGGTCGATCGTCACCTCTGTTCCGGGAACAACCCGGGACTTCATCGAGGAGACAGCCGATCTCGGCGGAGTTCCCGTTCGCCTGACCGACACCGCCGGGCTGCGCCCCGCGCAAAACGCAATTGAAAAGGAGGGGGTCGAACTTGCCTGGAGGCGTTTGGAGAGGGCCGACGCGGTTCTGTTCCTGCTGGACGGAAGCGCGGACCTCACGGAGGATGATCGGGAGATCCTCCGGAAGACCAGCTCAAAACCGAGGCTGATCGTCATCAACAAATCCGATCTCCCCGCACGGCTTGACGAAGAATCGTTGATCGGATTTCTCCCCGAAGGAACGTCCCGGTCCATCCGGATCTCCGCAAAATACGGCGACGGGATCGACTGCCTGACCGCTTCGCTCCGCGGGCTTGTCCTGGAAACGCCGGCGGAAGAGGCGCCGGACGTGATGATCGCGCATCTTCACCAGAAGGTCGCGCTGGAAAAAACGATGGAAGGGCTGGAACGAGCCGCCGACGGCCTGTCGAAAGGATTGCCCGCGGAGCTTGTCGCGCTGGAAATCCGCGAGGCCCTCGACGCGCTGGGGGATATCACGGGCCGGACGACACCGGAGGAGGTGCTGGACCGGATCTTCGCGAAATTCTGCATCGGGAAGTAGACATTTTTTAAAACCGACAGATTCCCCGTAAAAAGTGACCTCCGTCTCCTGATCCGGCCATCAGGATGAATGTGAATCAGGGAGCAGCCGGGACCTTCTCCAGCCCCTCCAGAAAGGCCATCACATTATCGCCGAGGACGCGGTGGTTGTAACCGCCCTCCAGCAGGCCGAAACAGCCGCCGTTGTTCCGCACGGCCGCCTCCCGGACCATCCGCCCCATCTCCCGGTAGTCTCCGGTCGTCAACAGGCCTCCCCAATCCTGCTGGTGGTGGTCGAAGCCGGCAGACACGCCGATGATGTCGGCCTTCCGGTCCGTCAGGAAACGGGAGACCTCCCGGAGATAGGCGTCCCGATCCGACGATGACGGATTCAGGATCTTCACGTAACCTTTCCCCCCGAGGATGTTCACCGTTCCGTCGCCGAAATGGAGGTCGAAATCGAGGATGAGGGCGGTTTGGATCTTCTTGTCCCGGTGGAGCTTCTCCAGCGCAATCGCCATGTTGTTGAAGAAACAGAATCCCCAGGCGCTCCCCGCCGATGCATGATGGCCCGGGGGGCGGATCAGGCCGAAGCAGGGTTCGACAAGGCCGATTCCGGCCGCCTGAATCGCCCCGCCCGCGGCCAGCGCAGCGATGTCGTAGAGCCCGTCCCGTCGGACCCGGGCGATGTGTTCCCGGGTATGGACGGCGGCAATCGCCTCCTCCGGCGCCGGGACCGCCTTGACCCAGGTCACCCGATCGCGGATCGCCCACTCCACGGCCTCCATCCGGCCTCCCTCCGCGGCCGGATCGGAGGTGTAGGGCATTCGAAAATCCTCGTGAAATACGACCTTCATGGCGTCACCTCCCCCAAAAACACCGATCACAACAGAGAAAGAACATCACTCCCCCGATCCATCCGCTGGAAGAAAGCCGATCTGCCGAAGCAATTTCAATGTCGTTTTCGTGGCGGCAAGACCGCGCAGCTCCGCCGGCGATATCCATCGGGCTTCGAGGGCATCGTCGGCCGCCCTGATCTCTCCGTCCAGATACTCCGCGGCCAGATCGACAATCACATACTGGAAACGAACGCGCCCCTCTGCGTCCCTCTGGAGCATATCGCAGGTGAAAACGGGGTCACCGGCGCGGATCGTTATGCCCGTCTCCTCCAGAATCTCCCTCTCCGCGCCTTCCCGAAGCGTTTCGCCGAGTCTGAGCCCGCCGCCGGGAATCGCCCAGAGCCCCTTGGCCGGCTCGACCCCCCGCCGGACGAGCAGAACGCTTCCGTTTCGCAAAACGACCGCCCCCACACCAACGCGGGGGTGCTCCGGATATTCCCGATTCGACATCTCCATTACCCCTCGTTTTTCGAAACATCCCCGATCCGGAAATCAAACCGCCGTTCGGCCCGGGGCTCCGTCCGGCCGTTGAAAACCCGCTCGACAAACGTCACCACGCCGTCGCGGTCGATCAGCAGAATAGTCGAGGAGCGGGTCCCGTAAGCGGGACTCTCGATAAACAGCGGTGAGAGGATCCGCTCCCACTCGATTCCAACGCCCGTCTCGGGCAACTGCTCGTCCGGCGGCCGCGTACGGTCCTGCAGGATTTCGAACAGCGCCCCGGGCGATGGACCGTCTTTCCCCTCGAGCAGCTCCCGCAGAGCCCCTTTCCCCCTCTCGACCTTCGGCCATGAGGTGTCGAGGAGGCGGTTGCTCAGGCCGTGAATCCCCGCCCGCACCCGCTCCCGACCGCCCCGGTTCGAAAAGAAAAAAAGCTCGTCCCGATTCCCGCAGATCAGGCCGAAGCCGTTGTAACGGTCGGCCGCGGGCCCGATCCGGTCCAGATACGCCTCCGGACTTTCCCGGCCGCGCAGATAATCGGCCGCCAGCCCGCCCCGGGACGGCGCCCCCGCTTTCAGGGAGGCCGGGTCGCGGTAGTTCGTCAGCGCAGCCAGCCTTCCCGACCGGGTGATCCCCAGCCAGGTTCCCCCGTCCCGCAGATCCCGGCCCGCGAGCAGATCCGGCTCGTCCTCCCAGAAGGCGGCCGGCGCCGACGGCCGGTCGTAGAACTCGTCCCGGTTCGCCGCGAGGACAAGCGGAAAACGTTCGTGCGCCTTCCATGCAAACAGGATCAGGCACATGATCCGGCAAGCCTCCGGCGGACCTCCGCCACGATCCGCCCCATCGCCTCTCCCGCCGGGGCGCGGACGATCACATCCGCGATAGAGTCCGCCGACGTCGGACTCAGGTTGACGATCGCCAGCCCGGCCCCCGCCTGCTTGGCGTAGAACGGCATGTAGGCCGCCGGATAGACGACCAGCGAGGAGCCGACCACCAGCAGCAGATCGCACTGGTTCGCACGCCGGGTCGCCTCCTGCAGCGCGTTTTCGGGGAGAGCCTCCCCGAAAAAGATCACGTCCGGCTTCAGGATGCCGGAACAGTGGCCGCAGACCGGGGCGTCCGGCAATCCCTCGTTCCACCGGAGGATCTCCTCCAGCGGGTAGCGCCGACCGCAGCCGAGGCAGCGGATCCATCTCATGTTGCCGTGAAGCTCAAAGACCCTGGCGGGATCGTTTCCCGCCTTCTGGTGGAGGTTGTCGATGTTCTGGGTGATGACGCAATCCAGTCGCCCCAGCCGCTCCAGCTCTACGATCGCGTGATGCGCGGCGTTGGGCCGGGCATCCTTGAACAGGTTGCCGTTCGTAAAGAATCGCCACTGCTTGTTTCGGGCTTCCGGACTGGCCAGGAACCGGTCGATCGTAAAATCCTTGGGGTCCATTTTCGTCCAGATGCCGCCGGGGCTGCGGAAATCAGGGATCCCCGATTCGGTGCTGACGCCGGCGCCCGTAAACACGACGACACGCTTCGCCTTCACGATCATCGCCGCAATCCGAACGATTCCCTGCTGTGGGTCCTGCTCGACCATTTCCTTCCTCCGCGCGGCCCGTACTATAGACGAAGTCCCCGGAAAAAACAAAACCAAAACCCGGGATTTTCCTCTCCCGCTCCCCATTTTTCATGAAGCAGCCGGTTCCTGCAGGAAACCGGAGAACGAAAGTTTCCCATCGCGACGGCCATCCGCCGAAGGAAGGATCGTCTTTGTCCACAAAATGCTTGAATATTTAGAAAACATCCGGTAGTGATACCCGTAATAGCTGACACTCTGGACAGTTCCATCGTGAAAATTCTTTTTGTATGCAACGCGAATATCGTGCGCAGCTTCATGGCCGAGCGGATTCTACGGTGCCGTCTGGACCGTCTCGGCATCCGCGACGTGGAGGTCTCCTCTGCCGGTCTGCTGGACATGAAGGGGGCGCCCGCCGATGAAACCGCGCGAGAGATCCTCCGGGAGAACGGCATCGACGATGAGTGTCATCGATCCCGTCCCTTGAACGAGGCTCTCGTCGGCGAAGCGGACCTGATCGTGCCGATGGAGAAGGAACAGTTGCGCAAGATCGGCGATCAATACCCCGGAAGTGCGGTCAAGATGAGGGCATTGAAATCCTTTCTGCCGGATTACCGGCCGGAAAACGGCAACGGGGATGTCAGGGATCCCTACCGACGCTCCATTTTTGACTATCGGCTTTGCTTCGCGGAACTTTCGCTTGCGATGGAGGGACTGAGGAGATGTATTTAGCCTATTGGGGTCTGCAAAAATACCCGTTCGAAAATGTGCCCGACCCGGAATTCATGTATTATTCGTCGGAACACGAGGAGGCGCTCGCCAGGCTGATCTACGCCGTCAAACGGAACAAGGGGGTCGTTATGCTGACGGGAGAGATCGGCTGCGGCAAGACCATGATCAGCCGCGTCTTCATCCGGCATCTGGAGGACGCCGAGTTCGACATCGGCCTGATCACGAACCCCTCCATGACACCGATCGACTTTCTCAAGGAGACTCTCTACCAGTTCGATTTGAATCCGATGACCAATTCCAAGGCGGATCTGTTGAAGATGTTCAACGACCGGATGATGGAAAACGTTCGGAATAACAAATCCACGATGCTGGTTGTCGACGAAGCCCAGTTGATCTATCAGGAAACCCTCGAGGAGATCAGGCTGCTGCTGAATTTTCAGCTCAACGACCGGTACATTCTCCATCTGGTGCTGATCGGCCAGCCGGAGCTGCAGGGCAGGATCCGGGCTTACCCCCCGCTCGATCAGCGGATCGCCATCCGCTACCACCTCAATCCGCTCAGCGAAACCGATACGATGGATTACATCGCCTTCCGCATGGAGAAGGCGGGACAGAAGAACAACCCCTTCGCCCCCGAGGCAGCCGAGGAGATCTACAGCGCCTCCGGAGGGATTCCCCGGGTCATCAACAAGATCTGCGATCTGGCGCTGCTGGTTTCCTACAGCAGAAAGGCAAAGACGGTCGACCGCACGGCGATCAAGCGGGTTCTCGAGGATTCGCTGTA
>JAEAMF010001716.1_pt1 | contig 14469 bp, 17 predicted proteins | sample 8958721 | NCBI WGS metagenome assembly JAEAMF01 (sample SAMN16933255, study PRJNA681124) | bioreactor sludge metagenome | isolation source: anaerobic bioreactor treating anionic surfactant - SDBS | place: India: Bengaluru | collected 2019-02-28
TCTTCTGACGACGGTCGCGGTAGGCGTATTGGCCTGCCTTGATGACCGCTTGCTTGGCAACACGGAATACGCGCGAGCGAGCGCCGTAGTAGCCTTTAGCCAGTTTCAGGATTTTCTTGTGACGCTTACGAGCGATGACGCCACGCTTAACACGAGCCATGAGTAACTTCCTCTATCTTTGACCGAAATTAACGTACGCGCAGCATGCGCTCGACTTTTGCAACGTCAGACGGGTGCAGCAGGCTGCTACCACGCAGTTGACGCTTACGCTTGGTCGACATTTTGGTCAGGATGTGGCTCTTAAAAGCGTGCTTGTGCTTGAAGCCGGAAGCGGTTTTCAGGAAACGCTTCGCGGCACCGCTTTTGGTTTTCATTTTTGGCATGTTCGGATACTCCGCATTCAGTGGATAAACATAACCGCAAGGCCTGCCGTGCCCTGGTGGTTATTTCTTTTTCTTGGGGGCGATGACCATCAAAAGTTGGCGTCCTTCCATCTTAGGATGCTGTTCGACGGTTCCGTATTCCGCGAGATCAGCTTCGATCCGCTTCAACAGTTCCATACCCAGCTCCTGGTGAGCCATCTCACGACCACGGAATCTCAGAGAGATTTTGGTCTTGTCCCCATCAGTAAGGAAACGTACCAGGTTGCGTAGTTTTACCTGGTAATCCCCTTCCTCCGTCCCTGGACGAAACTTAATTTCTTTAATCTGGATGATCTTCTGGTTTTTCTTCGCTGCAGCCTGCTGCTTTTTCTTCTCGAAAAGGCTCTTGCCGTAGTCCATGACTCGGCAGACAGGCGGGACTGCGTCGGCAGAAATTTCTACCAGATCCAGCTTCGCTTCTTCAGCGATACGAAGCGCTTCATCAATCGAGACGATGCCAATCTGCTCGCCGTCAGCGCCAATTAACCGAACCTCGCGTGCCGAGATATTCTCGTTGATCGGGGCCTTCGGTGCAGTTCGTTTATCTTGTCTCATATCACGCTTAATAATGATTACTCCGATTCTTGGCGACCACGCCGGGAAACCGCTTGTGCGAGGAATTCAGCGAATTGCGCGACAGGCATCGAGCCCAGGTCAGCACCTTCACGTGTACGCACAGCGACGGTTTGTGTTTCGACTTCCCGGTCCCCAATAACCAAAAGGTAGGGAACCTTGAGCAACGTATGCTCGCGGATTTTAAAGCCGATCTTCTCATTTCTCAAGTCGGACTTGGCACGGAATCCGCTTTCATTGAGGGTTTTTTCAACATCCAGCGCAAATTCTGCCTGTTTGTCGGTGATATTCATGACCACCGCCTGCATTGGCGCCAGCCAGGCAGGGAATGCACCCTCATAGTGCTCGATCAGAATGCCGACGAAACGCTCGAAGGAGCCGAGAATGGCACGGTGCAGCATGACAGGATGCTTGCGACCGTTATCTTCGGACACGTACTCAGCGCCAAGACGGATCGGCAAGTTGAAGTCGAGCTGCAGGGTACCACACTGCCAGACACGACCGAGACAGTCTTTCAGCGAGAACTCGATCTTCGGCCCGTAGAAGGCGCCTTCACCTGGCTGCAGATCGTAGGCCAGACCAGCGCTGTCCAATGCAGAGGCCAGTGCACCTTCGGCGCGATCCCACAATTCATCGGAGCCAACACGCTTTTCAGGACGCGTGGAGAGCTTGAGCTCGATGTCCTTGAAGCCGAAATCGGCGTACACGTCCAGGGTCAGCTTGATGAACGCAGCGGCTTCGGCCTGCATCTGCTCTTCGGTGCAGAAGATGTGGGCGTCGTCCTGGGTGAAGGCGCGCACACGCATGATGCCATGCAGCGCACCGGACGGCTCGTTACGGTGGCAAGCACCGAACTCGGCCAGACGCAGCGGCAGCTCACGGTAGCTCTTCAGGCCTTGATTGAACACCTGCACGTGGCATGGGCAGTTCATCGGCTTGATCGCGTAATCGCGGCTTTCCGACTCGGTGGTAAACATGTTTTCGGCGTAGTTGGCCCAGTGCCCGGATTTCTCCCACAGGGTACGATCGACCACTTGCGGGGTCTTGATCTCCAGGTAGCCGTTGTCACGCTGCACCTTGCGCATGTACTGCTCAAGCACCTGGTACAGGGTCCAGCCATTCGGGTGCCAGAACACCATGCCCGGGGCTTCTTCCTGGGTATGGAACAGGCCCAGGCGTTTGCCAAGCTTGCGATGGTCGCGCTTTTCAGCTTCTTCGATGCGCTGGATATACGCAGCCAGCTGCTTCTTGTCTGCCCAGGCAGTGCCGTAGACACGCTGCAGCTGCTCGTTCTTGGCATCGCCGCGCCAGTAGGCACCGGACAGTTTGGTCAGCTTGAACGACTTGAGGAAACGGGTGTTCGGCACGTGCGGGCCGCGACACATGTCAACGTATTCTTCGTGGTAGTACAGGCCCATGGCCTGCTCGTTCGGCATGTCTTCGACCAGGCGCAGCTTGTAGTCTTCGCCACGTGCCTTGAACACCTCGATGACCTCGGCGCGCGGGGTAACCTTCTTGATGACGTCGTAGTCGGTGTCGATCAACTGCTGCATGCGCTGCTCAATTGCAGCCATGTCATCAGGGGTGAACGGACGTTCATAGGCGATATCGTAATAGAAGCCTTCGTCAATGACCGGACCGATCACCATCTTGGCGGTCGGGTACAGCTGCTTGACGGCGTGACCGACCAGGTGAGCGCACGAGTGACGGATGATCTCCAGCCCCTCTTCGTCCTTTGGGGTAATGATCTGCAGGCGGGCGTCGTTCTCGATCAGATCGCACGCATCGACCAGCTTGCCGTCGACCTTGCCGGCGACGGTGGCTTTGGCCAGACCTGCACCAATGGATGCTGCGACCTGGGCGACGGTAACCGCCTGGTCGAACGAGCGTTGACTGCCATCGGGAAGAGTAATAATGGGCATGGCGCCTCCTCTCCTAGTGGTGACCCCTACCAAAGGTCACGTGGGTTGGGATGAGCCAGTACGCGATCCGCCCCTGTCTTTCAAAAAGAAAGCCTGTCTCACAGTGACAGAAGCCAACGGCCTGCCAGGGAACGAACCAGAGTGACTGGAGGTAAAAATCTACAAGCCGCCGATGCTAACACAAAGCGTTTTACGGATCGCGGCTCACACGCCACAACACGCAGAAATAATTCTGTTTTTTTTCAGAAGTGGTGAACCAGAGCGGATTTTTCCTCTCAGAGCCTAAAGAAGCGTCCTACTCTTGAATGACCCGATCGAATAGGAGTGTCCGGCATGCGAATTCAGTCCCTACTGGCCTTGGCCACCGCAGGCGTATTGCTGTTGCCCCTGAGCGTCCAGGCGGGCGCCTGGCCTGCCGGCAAGAAAGGCGATTACCTGGATCAGTGCATTACCGCCGCCGCTGCGCAACCCGGCATGACAGTGACCACGGCCAAAATACACTGTGATTGCGGTGCAAACGCCATCGAGAAAAACTTCACCACCCAGGAAATCGAGCAACTGGACAGCAGAACCGGCGTGGATGCAGCCCTCGTGAAGCGAGCCCAGGATGCGGTCAGAGCCGCCTGCGCCCCCAAAAAATAGGCTCAAAACAGAGAATCCGACAATAAACTTGCCTCAGATCAGCATTATGCAAAGGTAAAAGCCGCCACGGACGCATATTTAGACTATGATACCCCCGTGCACCCTGTTGGCCTCGGCAACACCGCACTATTGAAAATCATGTTTCCTGGAGATACACCCATGTCCAATCGCCAAACCGGCACCGTAAAGTGGTTCAACGATGAGAAAGGCTTCGGCTTCATCACTCCTCAAGGTGGCGGCGACGACCTGTTCGTTCATTTCAAGGCCATCGAATCTGACGGCTTCAAGAGCCTGAAAGAAGGCCAGACCGTTTCCTTCGTTGCCGAGAAAGGCCAGAAGGGCATGCAGGCTGCACAAGTTCGCCCTGAGTAATCAGTACGAATTAAAAAACCCGTCCTGGTGACGGGTTTTTTTGTGCCTGAAATTCGAACGTGTCAGCCGCAGTTGACGCGGATAACGACGCCGCGTTCATCGGTATTGAGATTCAACCGCTCGGAACGGTACTCCAGGGTCATGATGTCGTGCGGCGAGAGCACACGTGCCAACTGCGAACCACTGGCCTTGCGCGCCTGCTCCAGCAGTTGAGCGGACGCCTGCTTGCCGACGGCGAATTCAGCTGCACTGGCCTGGCAACGACCATCGCTGTTCACTGGCGCGGACACTTCAGGCGCCTTCGTTGAAGAACCGGTGGCACTGCAACCTGCCAGAACGACAGCCGCCAACATACCGGCCAAAGATGCACGAATGCGGAACATGAACTCTCCTTCTAAAACCAGAATCTGCCTGAGCAGGCAGCTTTCATCACTTTTTGTTTCAAAGCATGCACAGTCTGCCTGAGCCACCCTCGACGGGAAACTTGCAATCGTGACCGGATTTTGCACACTCAATAAAGATCGATGTAGTCGGATGAAGGCGTGGGCCAGTTGTCCCGTAGCACCTTGAACACCTGCCGCACCCAACGCTCATCAACCGCAGCCTGCGCCCCTACACAGCCGGAACCGGCCGCCCAGGTTTCCAGACGAAAGGCCAGCCCTTCAAGCTCGCGACCGCCCACCACTGGCGACAGCCAGGCCTGCCCTGCCCGATTCACCCGCAACTGATTGTGAATACGGCCATCCCCGGACGCGAGCAGCTCGCGAACGGCTTCAAGGGTAAATTGCTCGGGGTTGTTCAGATCAATCTGCACGGGATCACCTGGGAATCAAAACACCAATAGTTTGCCACGTAGCGGTTCTTATTCCTAAGTTGCAGTGCGATCGAATCAGACGCATGATTTACTGCCAGCACTGGCGGAGGGCAATCGAACCTCCCCTTCGAACGCCAGGGTGCGGCATTCGAATCCTCATCACCTGCACACGCGTTTCGAGACTTCCATGGCAAGCCACTACATAGACGCCGACATAAAGGTCAAATGGCCCGACGGTCAAAGCGCCTACAGCCCGGGCACCCCCGAAGAGTTAACCCTTATTGCCATCGACCTGCTCGTCAAGGAGCTGGGCAGCGATGCCGCTCGCGCCTTCATCGAACAGATACTCGGACGTTACGCGCCCGAACAGGGCGACACACTCAGAACCTGACATCATCGCTCATACCGACTCCAGCTCACCAAGACGCGGAATGGAGGGCTGCGCACCCGCACGCGTTACCGATAACGCAGCAGCGCGCTGACCGAAGGCTATCGCCTCACGCTCACCGCGCCCAGCCAGCAGGGCCGCAGCGAAACCACCCACAAAGGTATCTCCTGCCGCCGTGGTGTCGACAGGCTGCACGTTCGGCGCAGGAAAATGCTCAACACCTTGAGCATCGGCGAACACAGCACCTTCGCCACCCAGGGTAATGATCACCTTGCCCGCACCCAGCGCCAGCAGTTTCAGCGCAGCGCCCTCGGCAGTCTCGCGGGACGTCACCGGCAGCCCGGTCAGCGTCGCGGCCTCGCTTTCGTTGGGAATCAGGTAATCGGCCAACGCCAGCCAATTCGATGGCAGCGGCCCTGCCACCGGAGCAGGATTGAGAATCACCACCTTGCCCAATGCATGACCACGCTCCAATGTATGCAGCACCGTCAGGGCGGGCACCTCCAATTGACAAATGATCAGTTTGGCGGGCTGTAGCAACGCATCGAAACGCTGTACCGACTCAGGCAGCAGTTGCCCATTACTACCCGCAACAACCACGATAGCGTTCTGGCTTGCCGCCCCTACCACAATCAGCGCGACACCACTGGAGGTGCCGGCACTGATACTGACGGCCTGACAATCAATACCTTCAGCGGCCAGCGACTGAAGCAGCTGCACGCCGTAGGCGTCATCCCCCACACAACCAATCATCGCAACCTGCGCACCAAGCCGCGCAGCGGCCACCGCCTGATTCGCGCCCTTGCCACCGGGCACAGTGGTGAAAGACTCACCCGCCAGGGTTTCACCCGCCATGGGCAAGCGCTCAGCCCGCACAACCAGGTCCATATTGAGGCTGCCAACCACCACGATGCTCGCCTGCATGGCTCCGCGCCCTCTGCGCTAATCAGTAAACGTGTCCGGACGCGGCGCCGTCGACTCGCGCAGCACGATACTGGGCGTCACAATGCGCTGCTCAACAGCGCTACCGGCCGGCTCAGCAATACGGCGCAGCAACCGCTCAACCGCAATTTCGCCCAACTCACGGATCGACTGGCCGACCGTGGTCAACGCGGGATAAACGTACTGGCTCAGCTGGATATCATCGAAACCGATCACCGACAGCTCACTGGGCACACAGATATTGCGCTCGGCAGCCGCTCGCAACACACCGATACCGATCATGTCATTGGCTGCAAAAATTGCGCTTGGCCGGTTCTGCCCCAACAGCTTTGCCGCAGCGCCATACCCACCAAGGCCGGAAAAATCACTGTCAAGCACCCTGCCCTCAACCACTGCAATGCCCGCTTCAGCCAGCGCACGCGTGAAACCCGCCAGGCGCATCCGCGCAACACTGGTACTGGCAGGACCATTGATACAGGCAATGTCTCGATGCCCCAATTCAAGCAGGTGGCGCGTAGCCATGTACGCGCCTTGCTCATGGTCGATACGCACCAGATCGGCCTCCACGCCATCGAGGGCACGGTCGACAATCACCATCGGCGCGCGCACGGTCTGCAAGCTTTCCAACAGGTCGCCATCCTCCCCTACCGACGCGACAATCAAGCCGTCGATTCGCTTTTCCAGCAACACCCGCAGGTAACTGCGCTGCTTCTTCGGATTGTCATCGGAGTTGCACAGGATGACGCAGTAGCCGTTGCGCTCACAGGCATCCTCAATACCCCGGGCCAGCTCGGCGAAGTAAGGGTTGACACTGTTGGGCACCAGCAAGCCAATCGTGGCAGTGCTGCGTGCCTTGAGCGAGCGCGCCACTGCGCTGGGCACATAGTCGAGCTCCGCAATCGCGGCCTCGACTTTCAGTCGAACCTGCTCACTGACCGGTCGGGTCTTGTTCAGCACATGGGACACCGTGGTGTAGGAAATCCCCGCCAAGGCCGCTACATCTTTAATCGTTGCCATTTTTAGTTCCGCCTGCGTGTACGCTGGCTGCGATAGGTATCGAGGATCACAGCGATAACAATCACCCCGCCCGTAATAATGCGTTTGCTTGGCTCCGAGACGCCAATCTGTGCCAGCCCTGCAGCCAGCACAGAAATGATCAGGACGCCGAAAAAGGTGCTGATGACTGAGCCGCGCCCACCCATGAGGCTGGTACCGCCGATCACCACAGCGGCGATTACCTGCAGCGCCAGCCCAGAGCCCGCATTGGGGTCGGCCGCTTCCAGCCGGGAAATCTGAAACAGTGCGGCCAACCCGGCAAGCAGCCCCATCAACGAGAACACCAGCACCTTGTAAGGGCGCGGATTGATGCCCGCCAGGCGCACAGCCTCTTCATTTGTGCCAATGCCGATCAGGTAGCGACCGAACACCGTGCGCACAAGCACCCACTGAGCAACCACGATCACCAGCAAGGCAATCACGAAGGCGGGCGAAATACCGAATACCAAGGGCTCAGACAGCCAGGCAAAAGTGTCACCGATGTAGGCCGTGCGCGAATCGGTCATTTGGTAGGCCACGCCACGCGCAACCTCCAATACACCCAGCGAAACAATGAAGGAGGGAATTCGCCAGGCGACAGCTATCGAGCCAGTAATGGTCCCGACAAGTGCCGCAAAGGCCATGCCGAGCAACGCCGCTGGCAGCGCACTCCAGCCCCAACCGAGGATGGCGACACTAACGATGGAACCCGCGAGCGCCAGCACCGAACCAACCGACAAATCAATGCCGCCGACAATCAATACAAAAGTCATCCCGACCGCCAGTACCATCAGGTCGGGAATCTGGTTAGCCAGGATGCTGAAGGTAGCGTAGGAAAGAAAGTGGCTGCTCAACAGCGAAAAAAGCACGATCAATATCAGCAGCGCACCCGCCAGGCCCAGGTAAGCACCCACACCCTGATAACGCCCGCCGCGCGTGCCTGCAACAGCAGCAGAGGCTTGAACCGGTGAGGTACTCATGCAGCGCTCCCCTGATAACCGGCGAAGGCCGCCGCCAGCAGCTGATCCTGACGCCATGTGTCACGCTCAAAGGTGTCGACCAAGCGCCCTCTGGAGAGCACACCGATACGGTCACAGATCAACATCAACTCGCGCAGATCGCTGGAAACCACGACCAACGCCCGGCCCTGACGAGCGAGCTCGGCGAGCAAACCATAAATATCGAACTTGGCCCCCACATCAATGCCACGGGTCGGCTCGTCAAACAGCAACACCGAGCAGTCGCGCGCCAGCCAACGCGCCATCACAACCTTCTGCTGATTCCCGCCAGAGAGCTCACTCACAACCTGATCCGCACCCGTACAACGTATTTGCATCGCTTCGATCTGGCGTTGCGCCAAGGCCTGCTCCGCATCACGGTCGACAACGCCCGCTCGAGATACCGCCGACAGGTTGCCCAAGGCAATGTTCGCCGTAATGGATTGAGACAGCAGCAACCCCTCGCCCTTGCGGTCTTCGCTGATCAGCGCAATACCCTCGCGCACAGCCTCAGCCGGTGAAGCAAGGTGTACCGGCCTGGGCGGGTTACCTAAAGCGACACGCCCCTGGTCGGCCGGGTCGGCGCCGAAAATCAAACGCAGCAGCTCAGTACGCCCGGCACCGACTAATCCGTAGAGCCCGAAAAGCTCGCCACTGCGCACCTCGAAGGACACATCAGACACCGCATCTCCCCGCCCCAAGCCTTCGACCGTGAGCATCGGCTCGCCCATACGACGCTCGCCAAGGTCAATCGCCTCACCCAAAGCGCGCCCCACCATCAGGCTGACTAATTGCTCGCTGTTGTAGCGCTGCATCGGTTCAACGCACACCAGTTGACCGTCACGCAGCACGGCAACGCGCTGGGCAAGATGCCTGAGCTCTTCCAGTCGATGGGAAATATAGACAATCGCCACCCCCTGGCGCTGCAAGCGCTCGATCTGAGCAAACAACAATGTCACTTCGCGCGCCGTCAGCATGGCGGTCGGCTCATCCAGAATAAGTACATGACAGTCACCGATAAGGCTGCGAGCAATTTCGACCATTTGCTGATGACCGATGCCCAGCTCACTCACCTGCGTATCCGGGTCGACCGCTTCAAGACCGACCTGTGCCATAGCCGCCCGGGCCAGTACGCGCAAACGCTTGCGGTCGATCCAACCGGCGCGACTGGGCAGGTTGCCGAGAAACAGGTTTTCAGCCACCGAGAGTGTCGGCAACAGGTTCAGTTCCTGCATGACCATACGCACGCCCAACCGCTCGGCTGCCGCGCGACTGCCAGGCAGGTAAGGCTTGCCGTTGAACTGCATCTGGCCGGCCGTGGGCGGTTCCAGGCCTGCGATGATCCTGGACAGGGTGCTTTTACCGGCACCATTCTCCCCCGCCAGGGCCAAGACCTCGCCGCGGCGCAGGGCCAGGTCAATATTGCTTAGTACAGGCTGCGCATAGGATTTGCCCACAGCGCTGACTGACAGCACGATATCCTCAGTCGCAGGCATACAGGGTACTCACTGGAAATGAAGGCTACGGCGCCGTGACCAACTCAACCGGCGTCAGGATGACATTGTCAGCATCCACCTGCGGCACCTCCCCCTTGAGCATCTTCAGCGCCACCTCAATACCGAATACAGCCTGCCTGGCAGCGAACTGGTCAGCACTGGCCAACACACGACCATCGTTGAGCATCGGCTTGATCGCCGAGATGTTGTCGTAACCCACCACCTGCACCGTACCCGTCTTGCCCGCCGCCCGCACCGCCGAGACCGCACCCAGCGCCATGCTGTCGTTGCCGGCCAGCAGGGCCTTGAGATCGGGGTATTCATTGAGCATGGCCGACGCTACGGCACGCCCCTTGTCGATCTCCCAACTGCCCGATTGCACCGAGACAATCTTCATCTGCGCCGCGTCCATCGCGTCCTTGAAGCCCGCCGTACGCTGCTGCGCATTGGTGGTCGTCGATATGCCCTCGATGATGCCAACCTGATCACCGGCCGTGAGCCTTGCAGCGAGGTAGTCACCCACCAGACGAGCGCCCTTGCGGTTGTCTGGCCCTACGAATGGCACGCTCAGGTGCTTGCTCTTGAGCACGCCCGGGTCAAGGCGGTTGTCGATGTTGACCACCGTGATACCGGCATCCATGGCCTTCTTGATCACCGGCACCAGCGCCTTGGAATCGGCAGGTGCAATCACCAGCGCATCAACCTGGGAAACGATCATTTGCTCGACAATACGGATCTGGTTACTGGTATCGGACTCATCCTTGATACCGTTGGATACCAGGTCGAACTCACCTGCGTGGCTTTTCTGGTAGGCCTTGGCACCGTCTTCCATCGTCAGGAAGAACTCGTTGGCCAAGGACTTCATGACCAAGGCAACCCTGGGCTTCACAACAGCCTGTTCAACCGCGTGGGCAACGGGGATAAAAGCGCTGAGAGCGCTCAACACAACAGCCCCGAGCAGGCGTCCAGTGAAGGGCAACGTCATGAAATCACTCCAGTACATTATTGTTATCAAGTAGCAAACGTTTGCATTACTTCACTATGGAAATGCCCGCCACCTTTGTCAAATACCCCCGCCATCACCTGACGGCGAGGCCAAGCAGGGAAATTATCCTTTAAACAGATCGGAAAACCGAACAGCCAAATACAGATAAATTCGGGAAGCCGATCCCTAAAACACCAGAAGATACGCTTAAGGCACCCATAATTTCCAATAAAAACAATACGTTAAGCCAAACCAAGTGAACTGGTACGCTTTCTGCTGTTCTTTGCCTGGCAACACCGCACTTCAACCAATAAGCGAGAACAAAAATGAAAGCTGCGTTCCACTCCTTTGTACCGAGTGCCTTGGCCCTGCTGCTGCTCCTGCCTGCAGGCGCCAATGCCAAGGACGTCGAGAATCAACAGAAACTGGCCAACGTGGTCATCCTGGCCACAGGCGGGACCATCGCCGGTGCAGGCGCCGGCGCTGCCAACAGTGCGACGTATCAGGCCGCTAAAGTGGGCGTCGACAAGCTGATCGCAGGCGTACCGGAGCTGGCCAACCTGGCCAACGTCCGTGGCGAGCAGGTCATGCAGATTGCATCGGAAAGCATCACCAATGAAAACCTGCTGCAACTGGGCAAACGCGTCGCCGAACTGGCCGACAGCAAGGATGTCGATGGCATCGTCATCACCCACGGCACCGACACCCTCGAAGAAACCGCCTACTTCCTGAACCTGGTCGAGAAGACCGACAAGCCAATCGTGGTAGTCGGCTCGATGCGCCCAGGCACGGCCATGTCCGCTGATGGCATGCTCAACCTCTATAATGCCGTGGCCGTGGCCAGCGACAAGCAGTCCCGCGGCAAAGGCGTGCTGGTCACCATGAACGACGAAATTCAGTCCGGTCGTGACGTGAGCAAGTCGGTCAACATCAAGACCGAGGCCTTCAAGAGCGCCTGGGGCCCAATGGGCATGGTGGTTGAAGGCAAATCCTACTGGTTCCGCCTTCCGGCCAAGCGCCACACTCAAGATTCGGAATTCGACATCAAGCAGATCAGCAGCCTGCCCCAAGTGGATATCGCCTACGGCTACGGCAACGTGACGGACACTGCCTACAAAGCACTGGCACAGAACGGCGCCAAGGCACTGATCCACGCCGGCACGGGTAACGGCTCCGTCTCCTCCCGCGTAGTCCCTGCCTTGCAGGAGTTGCGCAAGAATGGCGTACAGATCATTCGTTCGTCCCACGTCAATGCCGGCGGGTTCGTGCTGCGTAACGCCGAGCAACCGGACGATAAGAATGACTGGGTTGTCGCTCATGACCTGAACCCACAAAAAGCCCGCATTCTGGCAATGGTTGCCTTGACCAAGACCCAGGACAGCAAAGAGCTGCAGCGGATCTTCTGGGAGTACTGATCCCCGCCTTCCGGCCGCCCGCCGCTCTGCGGCGGGCATCACCGCGTAAAAATAGTTTCAAAGGCATGCAGCAAATCGCTGCATGCACTGTCTGAAGCGCTCCTACACCCACAAGGTGTTGCGAAATGGCCTACAGTAAAATACTGTATGCACATACAGCAAAAACAAGGAACGCTCCGTGGCAACCACTTCCTCAGCATCGACCCCCGCCAGCAGTTACGAGCAACTCGGCCTGCGCATCCAGAAAATCATCAATTCGCCGACCGCACAGAAAGCACGGTCAGCACTGATCTTTCGCCTGGAACATGAATCTCCCGACGACTGGGAAACCCTGCTCGAAGAAATCGCCGAGAACGATAACGTCACCCTCGCGCATCGCGATGATGGCGGCGTTCAGATTTTCTGGGTTGTACCGAAGGAAGACTGAGCACGCATGAGATTCAAGATTTTTGCAGTATCCTGCCTGCTGTTCAGTTTCGCCGCCCACGCCGACGCCCCACGCACCTTCAGCGAAGCCAAGAAAGTCGCCTGGAAACTGTATGCCCCGCAATCGACCGAGTTCTATTGTGGCTGCAAGTACAACGGCAACCGTGTCGACCTCGAAGCCTGCGGCTATGTGCCACGCAAGAACGCCAACCGCGCCGCGCGAATAGAATGGGAACATATTGTGCCGGCCTGGCAGATCGGCCATCAGCGCCAGTGCTGGCAGGACGGCGGGCGCAAGAACTGCTCGCGCAATGATCAGGTCTATCAACGCGCAGAAGCCGATCTGCACAACCTGGTACCGAGCATCGGCGAGGTCAACGGTGACCGCAGCAACTTCAGCTTTGGCTGGCTGCCCGAGCAACACGGACAATACGGCTCCTGCCTGACCCAGATCGACTTCAAGGCGAAGAAGGTGATGCCGCGCCCATCCATCCGCGGGATGATCGCACGCACCTACTTCTATATGAGCAAGCAATACAACCTGCGCCTGTCAAAACAGGATCGCCAGTTGTATGAAGCCTGGAACAAGACCTACCCACCTCAAGCCTGGGAGCTTCAGCGCAACCAGCGGGTGGCGTGCGTCATGGGCCACGGCAACGAGTTTGTCGGGCCGGTCAACATGAAGGCCTGCGGTTGACGCGCCGGGCAGCGCTTGCCAGCAGGCGCTGCCCGGCATTCACCCGCAACCGGCGCGGCGCGACTATCGCGGTGCGTCGTGCTGGATCACCACCGAGTCGATCCCCAGGCGCGCCATGACATCGGCTTTCTGCGCCAGCGCTGCCGCCTTGTCGGCGTAGGGGCCCAGCAGCACCACCGGCTTGCCCTCGCGGTAAACCACCGACGACGGGATGCCACGCTCGATCAGCCGCGCGGTCATATCCGTCAGCGCGCCCATGTTCGCCCCCTGAATGATTTCGACATCCCAGCCCTGAGCAGCCGGCTGGTCGGCCAGCGCTTCAGCCTTGCGCTGCAGGTCGGCGCCGCCGCAGATCTCGCGCAGGCGCAGGTTGTTACCGTCCTGATCGATGATCACTTCGTACTCGGCACCCTGCTTGATCGCCACGTAGCTGCGATAGGCTTCCACCACGCCCGCCGCATCCTTGCCGCGAACCTGACCGCAAATATCCCCTTGCTCATTAATACGAACATTGGCGAACTTGGCCGTTTTCGGGTTTTGCAAATGCTCGGCGACCTTGTTGTGAGCGCGCTCTACATCATTCTCACAGCCAGCCAACGCCAGCATCGCCATTACCACCGCCACTTTGCGCACGCGCCTATCTCCTGAATTCCAGCGGCGGATTTTAGCACCTGCAAGGCAACGGCAGTTACAATCGACCAGCATTCCCATCGAGAGGACGGCTATGCACCAGGTACTGTTGATCATTGACGTACAACCTTCCTTCAACCCACCCCAGTGGCTGGTCGAAGGCATCAACACACTCCTCGGGCGCATGCCGTCAGTCGCCACAGTAGAGCGTCACGACGAGCACCACACCCCGTTCCAACGCCAACTTGGCTGGCATCCTGCCAAAAACGAGCGCTGCCTGATCGCGGCCGACAGGGTGTTCGCCAAGTACGGTTATTGCCTCTCCAGCGAGACCCTCAACCACCTCAAGCAATTGAAACCGGACCGTGTCCTGGTATGCGGCATCCAGACGGACACCTGCGTGCTGGCGGCGGGCTTTGTGCTATTCGATGCGGGGCTGCAACCGACATTGATTACCGACCTGACCCGAGGCTCATCCCTGGATCGCTCAGGGGCACTGGGAATAAACCTGTGGCGACATCACTTCAAGCACACGGTGACGACGGCCGAACTGAAATAGCCCTACCCACACCGCACGGCTTTCAAACCTTTTTCCCCGGACAAACAAAAAGGGCGACCCTTTCGGATCTCCCTTTTTGCTACCACACTAAAGTGGATTTAATTTGGTAGGCACAATTGGACTCGAACCAACGACCCCCACCATGTCAAGGTG
>JAEAMF010001717.1_pt1 | contig 14469 bp, 12 predicted proteins | sample 8958721 | NCBI WGS metagenome assembly JAEAMF01 (sample SAMN16933255, study PRJNA681124) | bioreactor sludge metagenome | isolation source: anaerobic bioreactor treating anionic surfactant - SDBS | place: India: Bengaluru | collected 2019-02-28
AGCCTGCTGGATGAATCTGGGCTTGCGCTCTAGCACTTCAGCAGACGCACTGCAGTGCGCACTACAAACAAATCGGTAACACAGTCCGAACTAATATCCCAATATGCGGCTGGTTAGTTGACGTTGGCGCATATCTGGTGTAGACTCTACGAGACTCCTGGTGAATGCGGAGTTTCTGGCCGGATCTGGGCCTGGTGTTCATTTTTTCCCGTTGTGGCCGTAGCCCTGTGCTTGACGGTCCATTCGTACCGGGAGTACCAACGCCTGAGCAAGGAGACATAGATGCCTCCCATCCCGAACCGCACTGATTTGCCCGTAGTCCTTCTGCACGACCTGGATCGAAGCTACAGCGAAGCGGATGCCCTCGAAGCTGAGCGACTCCTCGGTCAACTGGTCTCGGCGCTGGGCGATGCGGGCCACACCGTCACGCCGCAGCCGGTCTGCGACGCCGAGTGGGTCAGCGGACTGGCGTACCTCGATCCCAGGGAATGCATTGTCTTGAACTGGTGCGATGGCGTTCCGGGCGAGGCCTACAGTGACGTCCAGATCGCCCGCGAGCTACGCGCCGCCGGGTTCACCTACACTGGCTCGCAGTATGCAGTGCTCAAGATGAGCTGGGACAAACCGTACGTCAAGCGACTGCTGGAGCGATGGCATGTGCCGACGCCGCGCTGGCGGCTGTACGACCGCCCGGAGGATGACGGCTGGGAATGCTTCCCGGCCATCGTCAAACCATCCCATGAGCACTCGAGCCTGGGACTGACGCCCGACGCCGTGGTACTGACGCCCGAGGCCCTGCGCGAGCGCGTGACCTATGTGCTCGACACGTTCCACCAACCGGCACTGGTAGAGGATTTTGTGGATGGGCGCGAGTTTCACGTTTCCGTCTGGGGGAACCACGCGCTGCAGGTCCTGCCGGCGGCGGAGATGGACTTTCAGGCCTTCTCCGATGTCCACGACCGCCTGTGCACTTTCGACAGCAAGTTCACGCCCGGCTCCCGTCCCTACGAGCAGATTGGCCTGCTACTGCCTGCTCCGCTGTCGGACGCGGAGTTGAACGACCTGCAGACCGTGGCCCTCGCCGCTTACCGGGCCCTGGGCTGCCGTGACTATGGACGGCTGGACATCCGCTTGCGCGACGGTGTCTTCTACGTGCTGGACATCAACCCCAATTGCGATATCAGCCCGGACGCTAGCATGGCTCTGGCCGCGGCCCTGGAGGGCTACTCCTATGGTACCATGCTCAGCTACATCGTGAACCTGGCGGCAAGGCGCCATCCGGTGTTCCGGCAACACTGGTTCTGAGCTGGTGACACAGGGAGCCGCGGCTGCGCGGCTTCAACGGGTATGTTCAGGCCGGGTGCGGCTGTCGTGCTACCGGTTTCGCCGTTCCTGCCAGAAGGTGGGTGTTTGACTGCATGGTGCAACTGAATTCCCTGCCCGGTTTCTCCGTCTGGGCGAAGCGTGCCTGCCGCCTGCTGGCCGCCCTGATCCTTCTGGCCTGGGTTGTCCGGGCCAGCACCGTCTGGGCTGGCGTGGGTCGCCACACGTACAGCTCTGTCGATGGCTACCTGATCCTGGAGCTGCTGGATGATGACCTGCTGCATCTAGAGTACGGCACCGCCGCTGCGGCGCCGGACGCGGCTCAGCCGGTGGCTACCAGCCCTATGGTATTCAGAGTGGACTACTCCGGACCCACCCGCCTTACCGGGGAAGGCGATGCTGTGCTCGAAACCGCGGCATTGCACGTGCAGGTCGACCCGGCGAGCCTGTGCGTTACCGTGATGGATACCGCCCGGGACCCGGCCCTGCTGCTGACCACCGTTTGTCCGCGCTGGCTCACGGCCAATCGCGTGGGCATCACGGTGCAGCGGCAGACCTTTACTCATGTCTATGGCCTGGGGCAGCAGTTCCTGATGCCCGATTCGCCCGATGGCGATTGGACAGGCCGCGTGCGCACCCCGGGCAACTCTTTCGGCAACGCCATGACTCCGTTTGACGGCGGCAACGCCGGCAACACGCAGATCCCCGTCGCCTACGTTCTCGGCGAGGGTGGCGACGGCTACGCTCTCTTCGTGGATAGCCCCTATGCCCAGAAGTGGGACCTGCGCAAGGATCCCTGGCAGGTGGAGACCGGCGGCGATCCACTGCGCCTTTACCTTTTGAGCGGGCCCGATCCGCTCGACCTGCGCCGGGACTATCTGGAGTTGACCGGACGCCCTCCGGTTCCACCCAAAAAGATGTTTGGCCTGTGGGTGTCGGAGTACGGCTTTGACAACTGGGCCGAGCTGGATGACAAACTGCGCACCCTGCGTGCCAATCGTTTTCCACTAGACGGCTTTGTGCTTGATCTGCAGTGGTACGGGGGCATCGTGGGTGGGTCCGAGGAGACTTCCATGGGCCGCCTGGCGTGGGACCTGGAGAGCTTTCCCGATCCGCAGGGCAAGATCGCCAGCCTCTGGCAGAACGATGGCGTCGGCATCATGGTCATCGAGCAATCTTACGTAGGCGGGGCCCTGCCCGAATACCAGGAGCTCGCCAAGATGGGCTATCTTGTCCGGGAGTGCGAAACCTGCGGGCTCAGCCTGCTCACCTCTAATCCCTGGTGGGGAATTGGCGCTATGATTGACTGGACGAACGATGCCGCAGGCGCTTACTGGCACGACTGGAAGCGTGAGCCGCTCATCGACAGCGGCGTCATCGGTCTCTGGACGGATCTCGGCGAGCCCGAGCTGTTCGATCCCGAGGGATGGTACGCCGGTGTCGCGCAAGATGGGGCAGTGGGGCACAGCCAGGCGGACATTCACAACCTCTACAACCTCAAGTGGAGCCAGAGCATTTCTGAGGGCTATGCACGCAACGGGGACGTGCAACGCCCGTTCATTCTGTCCCGCTCGGGCACGGTGGGCAGCCAGCGCTACGGTGTAGCCATGTGGTCGGGTGATGTCGCCGCCCGGCTCACCACCCTGGCTACCCAGCTCAACAACCAGATGCACATGTCCTTTTCCGGCATCGATTACTACGGCTCCGATATTGGCGGCTTTTTCCGGCAGGCAGCCGACGGCGATGTCGACGAGACCTATACGCAGTGGTTTGCGGAGGGCATGGCCCTGGACGTGCCCGCACGCACGCACACGCAGAACCTCTGCAACTGCAACGAGACCGCGCCGGACCGCATCGGTGATCTGCAGAGCAACCTGCGGAACGTGCGGCAGCGCTATGCGCTCAGCCCCTACCTGTACTCGCTGGCCCATCGCGCCTACCTCAATGGCGAGCCCGTGTTCCCGTCGCTCGTCTTCTATTACCCGCAGGACCCGAACGTACGCGACATGGGCAACGAAAAGATGCTGGGCCGTGACCTGCTGGTGGTGCCCGTTGCGGCGGAGGGCGCGAAGGAGCAGAGGGTGTACCTGCCGGCGGGTGATTGGGTCAACTACCACAACGACGAGTGGCTCTCCAGCTCCGGCGAATGGTTCGGCCCTCTCCCGCTGTATGTGGACAACCTGCTGCAGCTCCCGCTTTTTGCCCGTACCGGCGCCATCATCCCCCAGATGCACGTGGACGAGCAGACGATGAACATCCTGGGCCAACGCGCCGACGGTACCCGCCGCGATGAGCTGATCGTGCGCGTCTACGCCTCAACGCAACCGACCGAGTTCACCCTCTACGAGGACGATGGTGCCACCGTTGCCTACCAGCGGGGTGAGGTGCGCACCACGGCCATCTCACAACAGGTTGTCGAAAGCAAGGTTGTGGTCACCATCGCCGCCTCCTCCGGCAGCTACCAGGGTGCGCTGCCCAGCCGGGACAATGTGCTGCGGCTGGCCATCAAAGGTCAGCAAGCCAGCGCGGTCACATTGAATGGCGCCGCTCTGCCACCGCTGGCCGGCCAGGCCGAGTTTGACGCTGCTAGCTCTGGCTGGTTCAACGCCGGCCCGAGTGTCATCCTTGCCAAGTCCGGCGTCCTGGACGTCAACCGCGCCAAGGTATTCGAATTCAGCCTGCTGCCCACGACCGTTTCACCTACCACTGAGCCGGGACAGCCGTCCGTATCGCCGTCGCAAACAACGCGAGACGCAGTAGCGCCCGCGCCGCAACCCGGGCCTCCCGTCAGCCTGTGGCGCTGGGGACTGATCGTGGCGCTGCTGGTCGCCGTCATCGTCGTTTCGCTGTGGGTGGGCCGGCGGCACGCGACGGGCGAGCCCAAATAATCGTCTGAAAGGCACCCATGTCCCAAGTTGCTCCTTATGGCTCCTGGAAATCGCCCATCACGTCCGACCTGATCTCCTCGGCGACGGTCGGCCTGACGTCCACCCTGGTGGATAATGCCGACGCTTACTGGTCGGAGACCAGGCCGCAAGAGGGCGGCAGGTATGTGCTCATGCGCTGCCGTGCCGGCGGGCAGCCCGTCGAGGTCAATCCCCCGCCGTTCAACGTCCGCACGCGCGTGCACGAATACGGCGGTGGAGCCTGTGCGGCTTTCGACGGCGTGGTCTATGCCTCCAACTATGACGACCAGCGCCTGTACCGCCTGCAGCCCGGACGCGACCCGCAACCCCTGACACCGGCGACTGAACTGCGCTATGCCGATGGCGTGGTGGACCGGCGCCGCGGACTGCTGTTCTGCGTGCGCGAGGATCACCGCGTGCCGGGCCAGGCGGTCAACACCCTGGCGCGGCTCAATCTGCAAGGGGATGAGCAGGGCGGCCGGGTCATCGCCGCCGGCAACGACTTTTACTCCTCGCCTCGCCTGAGCCCGGATGGGTCTCGGCTGGCCTGGCTCACCTGGAATCATCCCAACATGCCCTGGGATGGCACTGAGCTGTGGGTGGGCGAACTGGATGCGGACGGACAGATCCTCCGCTCGCACTGCGTGGCCGGAGGCGCCAGCGAATCCATCTTCCAGCCCGAATGGTCGCCTGATGGTCTGCTGTACTTCATCTCCGACCGCACCGGCTGGTGGAACCTCTACCGCTGGCGCGGCGGGTCCGCGCCCATTGAGCCGCTGTGCCCCATGGAGGCCGAGTTTGGCGTCCCGCAGTGGGGCCTGGGCATGAGCACGTACGCGTTCGAGTCGGCTGAGCGTCTGCTGTGCACCTATCAGCAGGGTGGGCGCACGCACCTGGCCCGCCTCAATCTGGAGACAGGCCAGCTCGTCGAAATCGACACGCCGTACACCGAGATCGATGCCCTGCGCGTTGGCCCTGGCTTTGCCCTCTTCCTGGGCGGTTCGCCGCTATCGGCCAGTGCCGTGGTCCGCCTCGACCTCGCCACCGGCCGTCTGGACGTGCTGCGGCAGTCCAGTACTGCGGAAGTGGACCCCGGCTACATCTCTACGCCGCAGGAAATCGAGTTTCCCACCGAAAACAGGCTGACCGCCTTTGGCCTGCTCTACCTGCCGCGCAACCGTGACTATGTGGCTCCCACCGGCGAAAAGCCACCCCTGCTGGTGCGCACCCACGGCGGCCCCACGGATGCGGCGCAGACCAGGCTCAACCTGGGCACTCAGTACTGGACCAGCCGCGGCTTGGCCGTGCTCGACGTCAACTATGGTGGCAGTACCGGTTACGGGCGCGCCTACCGCGAGCGGCTCAAGGGCCAGTGGGGCGTGGTGGATGTGGACGACGTAGTCAACGGCGCCCGCTACCTGGTCCGGCGTGGTATGGTGGATGGTGAGCGCCTGGCCATCCGCGGCGGCAGTGCGGGCGGGTACACCACGCTGGCCGCACTGACCTTCCGTCATGTCTTCAAGGCGGGCGCCAGCCACTACGGCGTCAGTGATCTGGAGGCCCTGGCCAGGGACACGCACAAGTTCGAGTCGCGCTACCTGGATGGCCTGGTGGGGCCCTACCCCGAGCGCAAGGACCTGTACGTGCAGCGCTCCCCGATTCACTTTGTCGACCGCCTGGACACACCGCTGATCCTTTTCCAGGGCCTGGAGGATCCGGTGGTGCCCCCGGCGCAATCGCAGAAGATGTTCGAGGCCGTCCGCGCGAAGGGTTTGCCAGTGGCTTACCTGACCTTTGCCGGCGAGCAACATGGCTTCCGCCGTGCCGATAACATCCGGCGCGCCCTGGATGCCGAGTTGTACTTTTACTCGCGCGTATTTGGCTTTGCGCTGGCCGATGTGATAGAGCCGGTGCCCATCGCCAATCTGCTCTGAAGGAGACATGCCATTGCCGGCGGATGAAACGCAGGTACCCGAATCGAGCCCGCTAGCCCTGGGCCCCTACGAAGAGCTGGCCGAGGCCTATGCGGCCCGCGTGGATACCAAGCCGCACAATGCTTACTACGACCGTCCGGCGACCCTGTCGCTTTTGCCGGATGTGAAAGGCAGCAGAGTCTTGGACGCCGGCTGCGGGCCCGGTGCGTACGCGCAGTGGCTGGTCGAGCATGGAGCGGAGGTCGTGGCGATCGACGTCAGCCCGAAAATGGTGGGTCTTGCCCGCCGGCGCCTCGGCGACCGGGCTACCGTCATGCAGGCGGATTTCAGCCGCCCCCTGGATTTCCTGCCGGACGCCTCCTTTGATATCGTGCTGAGCGCCCTGGCGCTTGACTATGTCCCCGACTGGCGCACCGTGTTCCGCGAGTTTCACCGCCTGCTGCGCCGGCCGGGCTGGCTGGTGTTTTCGGTGGGGCATCCCTTTGCCGATTTCAAGAGACATAACGAAGGCAATTACTTTGACACCGAGGTCGTGGAAGAGGAATGGCATGGGTTCGGCACGCCGTGGCAGGTACGCTTCTACCGGCGCTCCCTGCAGGAGGTGCTGAACCCGCTTCTGGAGGCCGGCTTTGCCCTGCAGCGTATCCTAGAGCCGCGGCCCACCGAAGAGTTCCGGCTCGCAGATCCAAAGGACTATGAAGAGCTGTCCAGGGAGCCTGGGTTCCTGTGCGTCCGGGCGGTCAAAGCGGGCCAGAAATGAAGCAATGCAGCGAGGAGGCAGTCAATGTGTGATACGCTGGTCGCCGTTGGCAGCGCCACCGCCGATGGCACGACGATTCTGGCCAAGAACAGCGACCGTGAGCCGAACGAGGCGCAGGTGCTGACGTACGTGCCCCGCGCCAAACATAATCCGGGTGGCAAGGTGAAATGCACGTACATTGAGCTCCCGCAGGTAGAGGAGACGTTTGAGGTTATCCTCTCGCGCCCCTTCTGGATGTGGGGGGCCGAGATGGGTGCCAATGAGCACGGCGTGGCCATCGGCAATGAGGCGGTGTTCACCAAAGACCCCTATGGCAAAGAACCCGGGCTGATTGGCATGGACATGCTCCGCCTGGCTCTGGAGCGCACGGACACGGCGCGCAAGGCTCTGGACCTCATCATCGAGCTACTGGGCACCTATGGCCAGAGCGGTAACTGCGGCTTCCGGCACCCCACCTACTACCACAACTCGTTCATCATTGCCGACCCGGCAAGTGCCTGGGTGCTGGAGACGTCTGGCCGCGACTGGGCCGCCCGGCAGGTGCATGACGTGTACAGCATCTCCAACGGCCTGACCATCGGCGGCGAGTGGGACCTGGCCTCGCCGGGGCTGGTGGAGCATGCCATAGCGAAGGGGTGGTGCAAATCCAGGGCCGACTTTCATTTCGCGCGCTGCTACTCTGACCTGCTCTACACGCGCCTGGATGGCTGCCGGCCGCGGCAGTGCCGTTCAACGGCGCTGCTGGAAGAGTGGAAAGGCCGCATTGCTGCGCCAACCATGATGGCCTTTCTGCGCGACCACGGCCCGCATGCGGCCACAGACCCGGCCTGGAATCCCGGCCAGGGCTTGCTCATGGATCGCCTCTGCGTTCACGCCGGTCTGGGCCCGACCCGGCCCAGCCAGTCGACCGGCTCACTGGTGGCTCACCTGCGGCCCGGCCTGCCTGCTTTCTGGCTGACGGGCACCTCCGGCCCCTGCACCGGCATCTTCAAGCCCGTGTACCTCAGTGGAGCCGGGCTGCCGGACCTTCGGCCGGAGCCAACCGGCCAGTATGACGACCAGTCCCTGTGGTGGGCCCACGAACGGCTGCAGCGTGCGGTCATCCGCGACTATGCCACACGCATGCCACTGTATCAAGCCACGCGCGACGCGCTGGAAGCGTCGTTTGTCCGGCAAGCGGGCGAGGTGTACGCACGCCAGGGATCCGCCAGCGCCGCGGAGCGCGCCGCACCGTTGCGGGACTTGACCGCGTCATGCTTTGCGCGAGCTACTGAAGCGGAGGCGCGGTGGACCGAGGTCGTGTCGGCCGCGCCGGTGCAGCATCGCCCGCCGCCCTTGTTCACGATAGCCTGGAATGGGTTCAACAAGGAGGCCCGTTTCCCGGCGGGATCAGATTGATTCTCTAGGAGGAAACATGATTTCCACTCAAGAGCTGCTCGAAGCGTACGGTCGCAACCTGAGCATTATCCAGGAGCAGACGAAGGGCCTGTCACATGAGCAGTGCCTGCTCCAGCCTCCGTTTCGCGGCAACTGCATGAACTGGGTCCTGGGACACATCGCCGAAACGCGCAACAGCCTGCTCAAGACCCTGGGTGAAGAGCCGGTGATGACCCCTGAAGAGTGCGCCCGCTACGGCTATGGATCGGAGCCGGTCTGCGCCGACGGCCCGGGCGTGATCGGTCTGGAGCGCCTGCTGGCCATCCTGCAGCATAGCCAGGAGCGTTTCGCCGCCGTTCTGCCGCGCCTGACTCCGGAGGACCTCACCAGGATGGTGAAGGACCACCGCGGCCAGGTCACGCTGGGCAACCGGCTGTTCTTCCTGTACTTCCACGATACCTACCACGCCGGCCAGACCGAGTTGCTCCGGCAGCTCGCTGGAACCGACGACAAGATTATCTAGCGCGCCGGATTGCCCGTCCGTCATCGCGAGCCGCCTACCGGCGGCGAAGCAATCTCCCGCTCACGCGGAGATTGCCACGCGAAAAGGATCGCCCGCAATGACGGATACGCCACATGCCGCAGGCGACACGGCAAGGAGTGCTCATGTTGGTCGTAACCGAAGCCTTCACCAGGATGTACCCGGGTGCCTGCGCCGGCTTGCTCGTCATGCACGGGGCCGGCAACCCGGACGATCACCCCGCGTTGGACAAGCAGCGGCTGGATCTGGAGCAGCACCTGCGCGAACGCTACTCCGGCCTGGACCGCGCGGCTCTCAAGTCCGTGCCGGCCATCCAGGCCTACAACGCCTATTACTCGCGCTATGGCAATACCTACCATGTCCAGCTCCAGCTCGAGTCCGTAGTGCTCAAGGGCCGCTCCGTCTTTCGAGGTGCGGCGCTGGTCCAGGCCATGTTCATGGCCGAGCTGAAGAACCTGCTTCTCACCGCCGGACACGACCTGGAGACGGTGCAGCCTCCGGTCGTGCTGGACGTCGCCGCTGGGAATGAGACCTACACGGTGTTGAGCGGCCAACAAAAGCAGCTCAAGCCCGGCGACATGTTCATCCGGGATCAGCAGGGCATTCTCTCCAGCGTCCTGTATGGTCCCGACTCGCGAACCCAGCTCCGGGCCGCCACGACGCAGGTCTTGTACACGGTCTATGCGCCGGCGGGCATCGGAGCGCAGGCCGTGCGTGAGCATCTGCGGGACCTGGCCGCCTGCGTGCAGTGGGCAGCGCCCGCCGCGTCGATCGCGTCCCTGGACGTGTCCGGGACCCTGTAGAGGAGGTTATTCCCATGACGGAATCCGCTCAGCAAGCTCTCAGTATCCTGCGTGATGGCAGCCGGTTCCAGTGGTACGTGATTCCCCTCTTTGCGCTGGTGGTCTATGTCTATGCCGTGGAGATCGAACGCCGCAACTGGAACCTCGTCTTTGCCGGCCTGGCCTACTGGGGCATGGACTGGTTCAACGAAATCTGGAACGCGCTCTGGTTCCACTTTTTGCCGTACGCCCCTGTGTGGGGTGCTCCGGCCAAAACGGCCTATCTCCTGCTGATTGGCCTGAACATCGAGATCACCTTCATGTTCGCCGTCGCCGGCATTGCCTTTGGCAAGATGCTCCCCGCCGACAAGCACGCGAAGGTGCTGGGCCTGCCCAACCGGCTGGTGTTTGCCGTCTTTGGCGCGGCCTTTTGCGTGTTTGTGGAGATCCTGCTAAACTCTGTCGGTGCGCTGACGTGGGAGTATCCCTGGTGGAGCGCCCGCGCCCCGTGGCTGATCTTTTTGTTCGGCTACCTGCACTTTTTCCTGGTTTCGTTCTGGGTGCACGACATGGAGAAAATCAGGAGCAAGGTCATCGCCGTGGGCACGATCCTGGGCGTGGATGTTCTCGCGCTGATCATCTTTGGCGGGATTCTGCGCTGGATCTAGCGCACGGTCGTTCCGCGTGGACAGGGGTGACCGGCCCTGCGGAGCGCAGAGCCCGGCCGACCCTGCCCGTGAAGCACGGAAGGTTTCCTGGTGCCTATGACTGCATCGTCGAGCTCGCGATTCCTGCGTTTTGCCGGGCTGTGCGGGGTGGTTGCCCCGGTCTTGTCGTTCAGCCTGATCTTTTACGCTGTTTCGATCTCGCCCTGGTTCAACTGGCACTTCGATGCCCTGAGCGACCTGGGCGTCTGGACGCGCCACAGTGCTCTGCCGTTCAACGTGGCGCTGATCGCCGGGGGCGTGCTGAATACGATACTGGTGCTGGGCACGGGCCGCTGGCTCGGGCCGGGCTGGCTGGGCCGGCTGGGGACCGTGGTCTCATTTGTGGGTACCGTTGCCCTGGCGCTGATCGGCGTGTTTCCGGAGGACAATCTCGCCCCGCATTGGGCGGCCGCGTCCACCTACTTTATGGTCACGCCCATCGGCTATGCCCTGATCGGAGCGGCAATCTGGCGCAAGGGACGCCGGGCCCATGGCGCAGCGGCCATCGCCGCCGCTGCGGGTGCTTTCCTGACCATGCTCTTTCTGAGTCACGATGGCCTCGCCGTGCCGGAGCTGGTGGCGGCGCTCCTGTTGTCGACCCGTGCCTTCTCCATGGGCTTCAAACTCTGGCTGGAGCCGGCACACTAACTCCTGCCAACCGTGCTGTGGTCTTGCCGTATCCGCAGTCTAGCCCCTGGTGGGCCTGGATCCGCCTGGCGCTATCGACCGTAGTATAGCCCCTTGTGGGCGTTTTGGATTCTCTTGGTACTATGCAATAGCAGGAGGATTGGTGTCCGAGTCTTTACGTAACTACCTGGACTTTGCCGTCGAGACCGCTCATCTGGCGGGCCGGCTCACGCTGGGCCATTTCCAGACCGGCCTCCGTCCCGAGTTCAAGAGCGACGCGAGCCCGGTCACCATTGCCGACCGCCAGGCCGAGGAGCTGATCCGCCAGCGCATCGAGCGGCAGTACCCGTCCCACGCCATCGTTGGGGAGGAATACGGCATGCAGGGAAGCACGAACGCCACCCACCGCTGGTTCATCGATCCCATCGATGGTACCAAGGCCTTTGTCTGCGGCGTGCCGTTATACGCGGTTCTGTTGGGTCTCGAGATCGAGGGCACGGTTCAGGCAGGCGTAGTGTACTTCCCGGCCCTGGACGACATGCTGTGCGCGGCCAGCGGGGAGGGCTGCTACTGGAACGGTCGCCGTGCCCGCGTCTCCACCGTATCGCGCCTGGACAGGGCCGTGGTGACCTTTACCGATCCCACCAATTTCGCCCGGTTTGGCAAGGCCGCGGCCTGGGAGCGCATCCTGGCGGCGACCTACTACCACGCCGGCTGGTCCGACGCGTATGGCTATATGCTCGTGGCCACCGGCCGCGTTGAGCTGATGTTGGACGCGATTGTGGCCCCGTGGGATTGCGGCCCGTTCCCGCCCATCTTCCGGGAAGCAGGCGGGTATTTTGGCGACTGGCAGGGCAACGCCGGTATTTACGCCGAGGCACTGGCCACCAGCCAGGTGTTGCTGCCGGAGGTTCTGGCGGTCATGCGCGGTGCGCAGGGAGACCAACGGTGAATGGGAGCGAGTTCCCGTGCAGCTTGAGCGCGAAATCGCGCTGGTTGGGTCTCGTCGCGCTGCTCTTGCTGGTCGCCTGCCGGGCGGGCACGGCTATTCCGCCAACTCCTGAGGTGGAGGCAACGCCAACCATGTCACCCGGGTCCACGCCTGCCCCAACCCCGCAGCCAACGGCTCCGCCTCCCACGGCGACGGCCCGGCCGAGCGCCACGCCCACCGCGGTTCCCGGCCCGACCGCAACCGCTGTCCCGGTTGGCCAGCATCCCTACCTTATGACCGTCGAGGTTCAACAAACGGCCGTGCCGGTGAATTACCTGCTCTATCTGCCCCGCGACTATGGGCGAGACCCGCAGCAAAAATGGCCGTTGATCCTCTTCCTGCATGGCCAGCTTGAGTGGGGGGACGATCCGCTGATCCTGACCCGCCAGGGCGTGCCCAGGCTCCTGGACGAAGGCGCCGATCTGCCGGCCATCGTCGCTTCGCCGCAGACACCGGAAGGCCAGCGCTGGTGGCCGCGCACCGCCATTCTGAACGCCTTTCTTGACCGCATCGCCGCTGACTATGCCGTGGACCCGCAGCGGATCTACCTGACCGGCATCAGCATGGGCGGCTACGGCGCCTGGGCCATGGCCATCCACTACCCGCAGCGCTTTGCCGCCCTGGTGCCTATCGCCGGCGGTGCGGACTATGCCACGGATAACGTCCCGCCGGAGATCTGCGGGCTCAAGGATGTGCCCACCTGGGCCTTTCACGGTGAGCAGGACCTCAACGTCCCCTGCACCGAGTCGGTCAATGCGGTCGAGGCGTTGCAGGCCTGCGGCGGCAACGCGCGGCTGACCCTCTATCCGGACGCGGCGCATATCGAGGCCTGGGAGCGCGCCTATGCCGGCGACGAGTTGTGGACCTGGCTCTGGGCACAGAAACGCAAGTAGCAGGGAGGATTCATGGAAGAACGCAATCTATGGGTTGGCGAGTTCCCTGGCGGGATCATGGTCTGCGACACGCAGGGCATCATCCTGGAAATGAATGACAAATCCGCCGAGACCTACCGGGCCGACGGTGGCCGGGCCCTCATCGGCACCAACGTGTTCGACTGCCATCCCGAGCCGGCGCGCACCAAACTCCGGCAGCTGATGGCAAAGCAGCAGGTGAATGCCTACACCATTGAGAAACGTGGTGTATGGAAAATGATCTACCAGGCCCCCTGGTACGTGGACGGGCAGTACGCCGGGTTTGTCGAGCTCGCGCTTGAGATACCGGCTGCTCTGCCCCATTTCGTCCGCGACAAGCCCCCGGCGCCTGCCGGCGAATCGTGAGCGATCCTCACCGCAGCCCCGCAAAGAGCACGGTGTGCAGTAAGAGATCGCCGCCCTGCCAAGAGCACAGGGCGCAGTAGCGAGAGCGCAAAGCCAATACGAAGAACCTCTGCGTTCTCCACGGTGACATCCCGGGTCTCGCAGAGTCATGAGCCAATCCTCGAGGTGAGCAATGGATCCTGGACCGACGGCCGGCTACTACGTGTCGCGAATGGCCGAATGGTTGGCCGGTTTTGACGCGCAGGCCACACACGTGCGCCCTCTTCTCGCCCGCTCCTGCGCCGATCCCGATTCCATCCTGCGGGCCGCTCGCCAGCGCTTTGTGGATTTGATTTCCCGCTTGCCTTACATCGGCGGTGACGAGAACCACCTGACCCGCGAGCTGGTGTGCTCGGCACGCTGCCTGGCGTTGTACCAGGTGATGCGGGACCACGGTTACACCGCCGCCGAGGTCGGCAAGATCCTGTACGATGCCGTCCCCGCTCTGCTTGGCGACGGGGGCCCGCCGCCACAGCCGCTGGATGCGGACGCACTCATGCGCCGCCGCCGTGAGCGCGCCGCACGGTCCCAGTCTCGCCGGTACCCCGGCGACTGGGTCTACTCGTTTGTCATGGGTGACGGCGTGGCGTTCGACTACGGCTATGATTTCACCGCTTGCGCCGCCCAGGAACTGTACCACGCCCACGGCGCGGACGAGTTCCTCCCTTATTACTGCTTCCTCGACTTTGCTTCCAGCCGGGTGGCGGGCCTTGGCCTGCAGAGGACGATGACCCTGGCCGAAGGACAGCCCAGGTGTGACCATCGCTTCAAGCTCGGCCGCGCCACGGAGCAGGACTGGCCTCCGCCCTGGCTGCGCCCGCGTCTTTCCCTGACCCTCTCCGTACTGCCGCAGACCTTTGCCGTCTGCCGCCTCGACCCGGCGGCCGAGATTCCCGCAGCCCTGCTGTCATCCGGCTTTGTCTCCATCACCCGGACGGCGGACGAGCTTTCGCTGGTGCTTCCGGAGGAGGCGGTGCCCGGCACCTGGCGGGCGGAGCGCGGCTGGCGCTGCCTGAAGGTCCAGGGACCGCTCGATTTCGCCCTTACGGGTATCCTCGCTGAGCTGAGCACCCCTCTGGCGCAGGCGGGCATCAGCATCTTTGCCCTCTCTACCTACGATACGGACTATCTCCTCGTCCGCGCGGCGGACCTGGACAGGGCAGTCCGTGTGTTGGCCGGACACGGGCACATTCTGGCAGGGCAGT
>JAEAMF010001718.1_pt1 | contig 14447 bp, 14 predicted proteins | sample 8958721 | NCBI WGS metagenome assembly JAEAMF01 (sample SAMN16933255, study PRJNA681124) | bioreactor sludge metagenome | isolation source: anaerobic bioreactor treating anionic surfactant - SDBS | place: India: Bengaluru | collected 2019-02-28
CTTGACCTTTACTGACTTATTTTATTGCTGTTATCTTTGTGAACATTTTTTTTGTCGTATTATCCAACTCCTGTATTTATGTTTTCAATATTTCAACTGCATTTATCTTAGGGGTGGGTGGTCGGGGGCTGTGCGCGGGCGAAGCAGGAAAATAAACCGAAAAAAGGAAAAACAGCCTTGAGCCAGCGTGGATAGCAAGGCTGAAATGCGAGTGGAGAGAAACGGAACGAAGTATTAAGCCTGTGCGTTGTGTGCGAGCCGCTGCGAGTGGAGCGAATGCCCCAGACACAGGAAGCGCAACGCGCGGTGGCTGGGTGCTGCCGGCAGCCAGTTTGGCGCATTTTTTTGCCCGAACGGTGCGGTGGGAAAAGCAAGGGCTGAAAGTAATGAGCGTATGTAGTGGAATGAAGCGATTGAACGTTAAGGGGTTTATGTGTGCGGTGGTGAAGCTTTGTGGAGTGAAACGGAACAATGCTGCAAGCACATTGATAATAGCATGGGAAAAGACACAGACCCCTGAAAGTGAGAGTAGCGGAATGGAACGTAATGAGCGAATGAATGACAGCTCTTGCGTGGGGTTGGCGTTGCGGTGTGAGTGAAGGAGTGTAGAGAATTAAATGAACGAAAAGACTGAACGAACACGGCAATAAGCCAACATGAAAAGTGAGCTGCAAAAAATGTGACAAACTGTAACAGCATGAGCGACCGCAGGCGAGCAAAACTCTAAATGGTGGCTGACCCCTGCTAAAAATATTATGAGCGTAAGCGAATACCTTAAAGGGGTTTTAGGGGGCAGGTGCAACCATGACTGAGAAATGACAGAACGTGGTGAACAAAACAAGCTAACACGCCATGACGAGCACCTACTGGAGCGCAGGAATGAGTGTGGAAGCGGTAGACACAAGGGCAGACGAAAAAATACTACCCGTAGGTGTGGAGATTTTTTTCAGGCTGCTTGTTTTACCCTTGGGGCTATGTTTTTGTGAGCAAAGTGGCGGAATGACGAAGACCGCTTTACCTATTCGGTTTAAACCTGCGTGGGCAGGAAAAAGATTACCGCAGAAAAAGAAAAAGGCTCATTCAAAAGAATGAGCCTTTAAAATATATTATCTGTAAATTAATAATTTACTTTCTGAAATTGATTAAAGACAATTGTTTTGTTTTTTATTATTTCAGAAATAGTGTTTTTAGTAGCAGAAGTTTCGTAAAATCCTTTTACGCTATATGAACCAGAACCTTGCTGAATTGACGGACTATAGCTCGTGCCATAAATTTTCTTTGTTTTCATATATTCTATTTTAGAGTGTTTCATGTTTCCATCCCTCAAAGATACGAGAGTCATTAACCATCGTTTGAATCCCTTGAGGTGTATTTACTTGCTGTTTTAAAATTTCACCTTGACTCAAAAAGACATCAGTACCATAAACGTTACTTTCAATCAAAACTCTTCTAAATTCGTATGGAACTTGAGGAGAAGCGCCCCCAAAAACTAATGGGTTAAAAGGAGATTCCAATTCCATTTCAGAACTAATACTGTCAAATACAGATTTAATCATTACATATAAATCCATATCAGGTTTTTCAACATTAAGACCTAAACTTTCGATAGCCTCTTTTCTTCTAATTGAATAATCATGACTGCCAGAGTCGCTACAAAGAAATTTAATTATTATTTCCTCTTTCTCAGGTGTAAACTTCTGCCAACTTAATAGTTTCTTAGCTAACATCTGAATCTGACTTTTAGATTTATATACTTGACCTAAAGTTAAAGGGTGAATCTTCTCGGAAAGATTAAGCATTATTTGAGTTAAGTTGTCTTGATCTGTAATGCCAAAATCATTTTTTGCCATCTCCAAATAAGCATTAACATATTCAACGCTGACAGGAACTCTTATGTTCGGGTCATTAATGCCTGGTATACCAGGATTTAATGGGCCATTTACACTTGGATCAATAGGGCCTAACATTGCTTGTTTTGTCATAACAATATTATCTGCACCCAAAGAAATCAAAGTACCAGAACTAAAACAATTGGAAGGAATAATTACTTCGAAATTTTTACAAAAGCTCCTAATTAGATTTACAAGACTCCAAGCAGTAAGCGTATTGCCACCATTCGTGTATAATAGTAAAGAGATTTTTTCAGTATCACCAATTTTATCTAAATGTTCAGTAAAGAGAGGAAGAATATCATTCGCAATTTGAGTTTCTAAACCTTGCCTTGTACTGGTAAAGTAAACTATTAATTTAGAATTTCTTTTTTCTTCTAATTGTTTATATAAATCAAGTCTATCTTTTATCATAAAAATATCACTGAGTAGAACTTATGATTAGAATTAAAAAATTATCACCTTGAATTATTCTTGAACTTCGATATTTGCTTTTAATGTTTCACCCAATTGAGAAAGATTAAGAGTCGGAAGCGTTAATGTTGGCATGCCAGATAAAGCAGTTAAATTGCTAATATAAGCACGAATATACGGGAATATAATAGCTGGTGCATTGAAAATAAACAAACTACTTTTATATTCGTCAATATCTGCATCCTGCGGATAAGTAAAATAAGATTCAGTTTCAATATTTATATGGAATGCATTATCTGCATCTGTGATATTTACTTTTAAATTCAACAAGAACTGACTTAATGATTTATTTACAACTCCTTTTGGCGTAAAATTAATATTAAGAGAATAATTGCCTGGCTTCTCGAAAACAATATGGCTTTCTTTAAACAGGATATTTACAAATTGAATTGAAGATTCTTGAGTTTTCATGCTGCTAAAGCATAATTTATTTCACCTGCTGGACTTGCTGAAATCAATTCTGATTCAAGAGAATAATTTACACCTTGACTCTGAATTGCTGCAAAAAATGAAAAAACATCAGACATAGAAGGCCCTGTAAGATTGAGAGCTTTAATTGCAGCCCATTCTTGTTTCTTTTGTTCTTGAGTTTTACTTTCAAGAATTTCTTTTAATTTTTTTGCTACTTCTGATTTCATGACGCTAAATTACAAATTATTCGGGATATATCACCCTAATGGGGCGCAAAATTACATCTTTTTTTGAAATAACACAAATCTGAACTCTTTGGTTCATGTTCATGAACTCAATACGGTTTTTTAGAAATCTTATTTTTGTGTTGTTCCTATAATTATCATAGGCTCTAATAGAGTTGTATTCAAACACCCCTTGCTGTTTCATGAATTCTATTATCTCTGGGAGAAGAGCTTCATCGTAATTTTGAATAACACCATCTTCAATCATAATATCGACAGTCTCTTTCAAGGTAATTCTATCTTTTACCCTGCCGAATAAGTCAAAACAGTTGTTAGTCAAATCAACTCTGCATGACATTATTATAAAATCCTTGCCATATTTTACATAGGCAAATTGCCCCCAGTCCATTGCCCAATCAAAATCAGTATCCCAAAGATAATAACCATAACCTAACCATGCATCATTGCGAGTACATTTGAATGGTCCAGACATTTCAACATGATCTATATTATCAAGGTTTTCTAAAGTTTGATACCCAATTACTACCTCCATATATTATTCACACACTTCATATTGATTAAAAAGGTACTGTAAACTCATATTCAACTTTACTGCATCATGCGGAATGAGAATGTATTTCCAGGGTTTGCCATTTATTTGCTGATTGTATTCTGTGGCGTTGATACAATAATTCAATGCTGCTTTGGCTTTGGACTGTACTTGTTCGGTTTCTACATCGTCATTTCTCTTTGTTTCCACCATTGCGATATAACCAGGAGTTTCGACAATGAAATCGGGCGTATAGTTTTTAGAAGGACGACCATAATAGATATTGAACTGTGATAAAGCAGGTTTTAACCACTTTATACAGTCATTGTCTTGTTCGAGAATGGTTGCAAAGTCTTTTTCTGTTTTACTATCGAACTTGTACAGTTTATGATATGCTTTCACAAAACCGCCAAAAACTTTGTTTCGAATCTGTGAAACTGGTTCGATATTTTCTTTATAATCGTAAATACGGTCTCCTACATTTTTGGCAATGGAAGGGTCTTTGATTTCCGAACATGGCTTAACAGTCATGATTGGTTTTTCAAAGCCTTCGTGAATGATTTCGTGGTACGCCATCATCTGCTGGTAAATCTGCTCGGCAATGAGCATTTTGAAATTCAGAATTACATTCACCACCTCTCTGTCATCTGCCAGATAGGATTGGAAATGCAAAACAGCCTGATTGGCCAATTTGTAGAGCATTTCTTTGTGGTCGTCGTAAAACAGTTCGGGCTTGTCAATTAGCACCGAAACTATGTGATTTTCAATAAAACGTTCTTTGTAACCCATACTACCCGCTGCAATGGTTCGTTGGTTACCTGACTGCAACTCACGGGTAATGATTTCTTCGGAGCCCGGTTGAAATTTCATTTTAGAAGTATCTAAATCGAAATCGTGGAAAATCAACTTTGTTTTACCCGAAGGAACGATTGAAAGGCGTGGAATAGGGATTGTATTATCAATAAAGTTTTGAGCAATGGCAACGTAACGCTCAACCGCCTCATGCACTTCATCTTTTGCAAACAGGTTGCCTTCCGATTGAAGTTTCTCTTCATACGCTTGCTTAAAGGTTTCGATATGTTCTACCGCCGTGATTGCTTCCTTGGTGAAACTCGTTGCTTTGGGGGCAATGGTATTGATAAAAGGCAGAATAAACTCGTCACGCTTTATGTTTATCAATTCCTTCTCTTTTTTCTCGCCTGTGAGTTGTTCGGCCTCTACCTTGCGCTGCTCCAATTGCTCTGCAAACTGCGATTTTGGAGTGATAATTTCCTTTTGCACTGTTTCGTCAGAGCCATCGAGCACAATAATGTGTTGCACCCGAATAATGGAGTCGGGTTTGTTTGCTTCGTCCACAATATCCTGAAACTTGTCGTGTTGTACAATAGTCAATGTATCTACACTATCATCACCGGTATGTTTGCCGTAAGGCAAACGAAGCCCACGACCCAAGGTTTGTTCGGTAAGTGTGCGTGAAGCTGAGGTACGAAGCGGAACAATGGTGTAAAGGTTGGTAACGTCCCAACCCTCTTTGAGCATGTTTACGTGAATAACAATTTCAATCCGATTTGCAGGGTCTTCCAAACTCAACAGCAATTCAATGTTTTCATCCTTTTCGCTACCCGACTGATTGGAGTGAATATCCATTACTTTGTCTTTGTAATAGCCATTAAAGAAATCATCCTGTTGGATCATTTCTTTAAGCTCCTTAGCATGGTTGGTATCGACCGCCACTACCAACATAAATGGTTTTACTTCCCGAGCCTCTTTATCGCGGGCATAGATAGCCAATTCGGCTTTTGTGTTTTCGTGAATACGAACACCGTCTAAAAGTTTTAAACGATCTAATGTAGTTGCGTCATATTGTGAGGGGTCAAAATCTTTACGGGTGGCAACGGCTGGTTTCTTTACAAAACCATCGGCAATGGCACTGGCAAGACTGTATTCGTACACCACATTTTTGAATTTCGTGTAACGAGTGCCGGATTGAGTTTGTGGCGTAGCCGTAAACTCAAGCCCAAGAATAGGGTAGAGTTCATTGATTACAGACATACCACGGTCGGCACGGTAGTGGTGCGATTCGTCCATCAGAATTACCAAATCGGGCAAGCCTGAAAGGTAATTGAAATAAGATTCACCCATGTATTCCGACAGGCGTTTAATTCGTGGAAGGTTTCCTCCACGCGTCTCAGAATTTATTTTTGAGATATTGAATACATTGATATTAATGGACTGGAACAGTTCATTTCCCGAAAACTGATTGTAGTTGTCGCCATTGATTATGCGTGGTGCATTTTGAGCAAAATCGGCAATACCCCTGAAAACATATTTAGGGTGAAGCGGATTGGAGAAATCCTCAATCAACTTGTTATAAATAGTGAGGTTTGGAGCTAATACGAAGAAATTCTTAATGCCGTATTCCAAATAAAGATAAGCGATACAAGCCCCCATCAAACGAGTTTTACCCACACCCGTAGCCAAAGCAAAGCAAAGCGAAGGGAAATTTCGCTCAAAATCTGTACAGGTTGGATATTCCCCTTTCACCCTGTCGAGCATATCGGACAGACTCAACACCCCTTTGTTTTTTTGAGGTTGCATGAGTTCGTACAGCTCTGCTAATATATTTAGAGACTCTTCTTGCGGAGCACGAAGACTGAGGCGGTTGCGTAAGTAGTTGGCGTTTTTGTTCATGGCTTATTCATTGATAGTTTGACTAAATAAGTCGGGCATATCGGTAGTGTGATTCGGTTTCTCTTTTGCTTTCGTCTTAGCAAGTTCCGGTTTTATGCGTTCGCCTACTTCCGGGCGAAGTTCATCGAGCGGACTATTGATAATGTTCAGACTATAGTCGCTATCCTGTTTGAACTCGCAGCGGTTGAGCAAAATACCCGGTATGCGACGAATATTGATATTGGGGTAAGCATTTTCTAACCCGGCCTCGAACTGCGCACAACAGACGAGCAGACTTTCTTCGGCAAGTAAGTCTTCGGCAATGGCATCGAGCATGGTGCGGGTAAGTTATTGCGTGGTGGTAAAAATATAATCTTGCTCGGACGAACGACCTTGTTTCCAATACTTATTTTCATCGGGCTGAAAAGTAAAACCTTCTTGTTTTGCCATAGCAGCAGCCAACATTTGGCCATTGTATTCGGTACTAATTACCCAATTGCCAAACTTATCCTGATTTAATAAACTTGGTGCAAGCGTGTAGAATTTAAAGCCACCGCCACCTTGCCAGTTTACCGCTTTACTAATACCACCCTGTTCGCCATCTACTACTTGTTTTAAGCGCGGGAAACAATGCGTTTTGGCATGTTCACCTAACTCAATGCCAATCCAACGACGACCCATCTTATGTGCTACTGCAGCGGTGGTGCCTGAACCAAGGAAAGAGTCGAGAATAATATCACCTTCATCACTACCTAAAGTTAAAATACGCTCAATTAATCGTTCAGGTTTTGGTGTAGTAAAAACCTCATTATCTGTAAAATTTTTAATTTCTCTTTTAGCTTCCTGATTATCACCAACTTCATCTCTAAGCCACAAAGTCATTGAGGTAACTCCGTCTTTCACTTCTGTAATAAATTTCTTAACTCTTGGGGCATTGTCACCTCTTTCACCAAACCAGATTCTATTATCAGATACCATTTCTTCAAATCTATCTTTAGTAAAAAGCCAGCACCTGCCATTTGGGGGAAGCACAATTCTTCCACTCGGTGTAGTTATCTCATATAATTTCTCTTTTATTACTGGACCTACTGTACAATCAGAAGAAGTCCATATCCCACGTGGATCATTATCTGGATTTTTATAATTTTTAAGCTGTGAATCACTTCTTTTTAGCTTGTTCAACTCAAAATCAGGTGAATAATCTTTTGCATAAACTAAAATGGTATCATGGGAACGAGATAATGTTTTCTTTAAATTGATTGGTGCAAAGGCTCTTTGCCAGATTATTTCATCAATAAAGTTTCTACGACCAAATACCTCGTCGCACATAACTTTTAAATAATGACTTTCGTCAGCATCAATAGAAATCCAAATAGAACCATCATTGGAGAGTAAGTTGCGTAAAAGCATCAAACGGGGTTTCATCAAGTTGAGCCATTGACTGTGCTCTATACCATCATCGTAATGTTCAAAGGCGTTTCCTGTATTATAAGGTGGGTCAATGTAGATACATTTAATTTTGCCTGTATAATCTTGCTCCAGTGCTTTGAGTGCAAGAAGATTGTCACCATGTATAAGCATGTTGCCCGTATTGCTTTCACCGTAACTGTATTCAGGGTTTTCAATCAGGATACGAGGTTCGAGCTTAGGTTCTTTTCCTTTGCCTATCCAAGTGAGTTCGAGTTTTTGTTTATTGTTTGGGGTCATATATTAAATGCAGTTTGTCTAAAAGTTTATCTAAAGTTTGTCTAATCAATATTTAATCAAGTGATTTTAGACGAACTTTGTATCCATAGCGGATTGCGTGTAGTTCCCTTATTTTCAATGATTTTATCTCGTTTGTGCATGGCATACATCAAATTTCTTACTTTGTTTTTTTTCTGTCCTTCATCTAAAATGTCAGGAAGTATGTCTAAAAGCAGATTGTCGATTTCTTCTTTTGTTGCCTTGCCATATTTGCTGATAAAATCTAACACCATCTTTTTGTAGTGCTCATCTTTAAAACCCCTATTCTTAATATATTTAGCTTTTTGATTTGTAGCTTCAGCGATATGGGACGAAATAAAATAATTTGGTTTGCGCCCCTCTATCAATTGTTTTTTCTTCAATAATTTGGCTGCATCTTCGGTAATGTTCATTCCTTTTTGAATTCTATCTAACAACACTACTTCGGTAAGGGAAAGCGCATCTTTTTTCTCAATCAGAAGTTTAGAATAATTCACATCAATGGTATGTCCATAAATTTCAAGTACCACTTCATTGGCGGTAGTGTGGGTATAATCGGGCAATGGAAAGAATCGTTTCATTTGGCTGCGATACATTTTGGAGATACCAAAGCCCAGACTGTCAATCATATTTAGATTCACCATTGCGTTTGCCAAAAATTTGTTACGGTATTTTTGTGGCGTAAGGTTTCCTTCGCAATAATCTTCGGCTTTGCCCTCGAAAAAACCACCCGCATTCGTAAAAATGAGTTTATTCACTTTCTCGACAAGTATTATGCGGGAGTTTCGACCATAATCCTGGTGAGCAATACAATTGTTGAGCGCTTCGAGAATTACTTCAGAATCGTATTTTTGCACTTCGGTAGCAATGAGTTGATTGTCGGGGAAGAATTTGTATTTTACATTCCTAATGCGTTTAATCACTTCGTTTACGGTACTAAATAGAGGAATTTCAAAATGTTCGTAAGCCGATTCTTCGGTATCTAACTTCCAAGTGATTTGAGCTACAGCGGGTGAGATATAATGTGCAGATTCTTCTTTGCCTAAAAGAAGAATAGCTGTATTGGTGATTTTGCCATTGATTGTAATTTTAGCTCTATCCAAAAATTTTGCATTATCCCAACTGTCTATTTCGCCAAACCACGGTTTGTTGGAGTTTTTCTCTTTGAATTTGATTCGTGCATTGGCTATAGCAATCGGGTCTAAATCATCAATTGAAGCATTGTCAATGATTTTAGCCGACCAATCAATTTGAGAGTTGTAAATAATCCGAATTAAATCCGTATAATTTTTTAAATCAGTTAAACTTGTGCCTATTCTAATTTTCTGATAGTTCATAAAACTAATCGGTTCACCCTTCGCAGCAGGAATACTGAACAATTCAACTCTTACATTTGGATTATACTGACACACATAATGTTCAAAATTTAGCGTAGGAATTGTATTCCGTTTTATCCAAAGCTCTAACTCCTGATTCCCCTCTTTGGCTGTTTTGAAATTAAAATTGGTACCAATTACTTCATGCGTTACATCGTCAATACCAAATATCAGGTATCCAAAGTCCTGATTCTTAACACAAGCTGAATTAGATAATCCCGAAATATACATACCAAGTCTTTCATTAGTTGTCGCAGTACCTTTCTTGAACTCTACCCATTCCGTTTCACGAGGTAAAGCTCTAAGTTCATCAACTAAAATTATAAGTTCTTCGTTGTTCATGTTATACTATTTTCCAATTGATAGTGAATAACTCTTTTTGTTCAATATGCTGATTTAGCCTGTTTTCAATATCAGTAAGTAAATCATCTTTTCGTCCATCAATATCATCCTGAGCAGCAAACAAAGTTTGACGTTTTTCACTACGTTTCTTTTCCAATTCTTTTATAAACCGTTGTGCTTTAACCTTTGCTTCGAGATTCATCATTTTCTTAGCTTCCGACTTCCGCAATTTTATCTCGGCATCGAGGTCTTTTATTTCCTTTTCAAGACTAATTTTCATATCGTCTGCCCACTGGTCAAGTTTATCCATTTCGGTATCAAAGAAATCACGATTACGTGTAGCGTTATCGTTGATTATATCTTGTTGTTGGCTGAAAAGAATTTCTTTAAATTGAGGAACGATATTGTTTGGAATGGAAATATCAGCCCCTTCGGTAGCAAATAAAGAAAATAGCCTTTCGGAAGTTTCTTTATCAATGGTTTCGCCATCGTCCGTTACACAAGCGATCAGCAAATAATCTTCATATTCAAAGGACTGAATTGCCAAGTGTTCAAGGCGTAACCAACCGGATTTACCAATAAACTGTTCTAATACAGTGATTTTTGTTTGTGTGTTTGAGTAATCAAACACAACTTCCCTAACTGGAGTACTGGTTTCTTTAATTGCTTTTAAGATACGTTGCGCCAGCTTATGACCAATACGGTAGATATTGGTATCTTCGGGAATAAACACATCTGATTTTTTCTTACCCTCTTCGGTTTTCAAAATCATATATGGCCCCGAATGTATATTTTCATCGGGGAATGGATTTTTATTCAGACTAAAAGAGTATTCATTTTCGCTAAATGTGGCAATATCTTGAAGGTAAAATTGAGTTGTTTTCCAGAGTTTTTGTTCGAAAGCATTGAGGTATTTTTTCGAACTTTCAAAATCATCTCTCAATTTTTCCCTTACCTCTTCATCTAAATTTTCAATTAGGACTGACCGAACCGATTGCATTTTCTCAGAGATTTCATCTTTTAAATCAATTTGCAATTGGTCAAAAGCCTGTTGAATTTCTTCGGTATCACGACACTCATTATAAATCTGAGCTATACGTTTTTCAAAATCAACACCATTACCAATAGAACCTAACACATCATCACTTGCACCAAAAACACCATCGAACAGGCGGAATTTTTCATCTAATAACTCATAAACACGTACATCAGCTGCATTTTTCAAGTTCAGGAAATTCACGACTACTACATCAAATTTCTGACCGTAGCGGTGACAACGACCGATACGTTGCTCAATACGTTGAGGATTCCACGGTAGATCATAATTTACCAAAAGTGAACAGAACTGTAAGTTTACTCCTTCGGCAGCTGCTTCGGTAGCAATCATTATGGTTGCTGTATTTCGGAAATAATCGACTAATGCAGCTCTTTTGTCGGCAGTAGTAGAGCCAGTGATTTTATCTGAATCTTTATGTTCTTTTAGCCAATCCTTGTATATTTGGTTTGATTTGACATCATTATTTACACCATTAAAAAGCACTACATTATAACCACGAGCAACTAAAATGTTATTCAAATAGTCCTGAGTTCTGCGAGACTCGGTAAAAATCAATGCTTTTTCGTTAGCTCCTAAAATCTTTATCTGCTCGAATGCTTTATCTAAGGCAGTGAATAAATGAACTGCTTTTGTATTTGTACGGATTTTAAAAGCAAGTTCACGGAATTTCTTTAAGTCTTCAATTTCCGATTTTATTGCAGTAATATCTTCTTCAGAAAGCAACTCAATTTCAACAGCAGCTTCTTCATCCTCATTTAACCATTCTTCTTGTGTTTCCTCAAAGGTTTCATAATCCTTTTCAATTAACTCTATGAGATTAGTCTCATTTTTAGTAATCAGATTTTCGAGACGAGTAACAAGCGTATCTAATGTGCCATAAATGGCATAAGTAGAAGAAGCCAACAGTTTTCTCAAAATCAATGTCATTAACTGGCGTTGACTGTTTGGCAATGCATAAAGTTTAGGGCGTTGCAGATATTCTGAAACCCAAAGATAAAGTTGGTGTTCTTCGTCGGAAGGAATAAATTCTTCCCGAATTGCTTTTCTTGCTGTGTAGTTTATGTATGAAAGTACTTGCCTTCTGAGTGTTCTTTTACAAACTGATTGCAGTCGATTTCGCAATTCAGTATAATCTTCATCATCGAGCTGGTGACTATACTTGCTTTTGAAACTTTTTAAGTCGCCAAATACATAATCATCAATAATACTGACAAGACCGTATAGTTCAAGTATTGAGTTTTGAAGTGGTGTTGCTGTAAGCAACACTTTCTTTCTTTCCCAAAGTGCATTTTTAAGCGCATTCCCAATTTTATTTGAGGGCTTGTAAACATTTCGTAATCGGTGAGCTTCATCGATTATCACTAAATCCCAAGCTGTATTCTTTAGATACATGTCTTTAGCCCTTGCAAACTGAAAGGAACAAATAACAATTGAATCTTTCACATTGAAAGGATTCATATTGCCATCTTTTACGGCCTGATTAAATGATTTAGATTCTAAAATTGTAGAGGGCAAAAAGAATTTATCCAACAATTCCTGATTCCATTGTTTGCGCAGGTTGGAAGGACAAATTATAATGAGTTTTCTTTTGCGCTCAGCCCATTGTTGAGAAAGAATTATACCTGCTTCAATGGTTTTTCCTAATCCAACTTCATCTGCTAAAATTGCACCATTAGAAAGAGGGGATTGAAAGGCGAAAAGAGCCGCTTCGACTTGGTGTGGGTTTAAATCTACCTGTGCATCTTGGAGTGAGGCTGTCAGTTTCCCAATATCATTAGCAGGCAATTGACGAGTTAAATCGTATGCGAAATATTTTGCATGATAGGGAGTTATACTCATTCTTTGGGATTTTAAAATAATACAGGATTTTAAAAACCACAAAGATATAAAAAATGTCAGGCTTATACTATTTTTTACACTTCAACAAGTTGAAGTTTTTCAATAAGAATTTCAAGAGATTTGTTTTTGTTAATCATTGATTGAAATTCAGGAGTGTAGCAACTTTGAACCTGAGATTCAACTTTAATTTTTACATGCTGTTTGTTACTTAGTTGACTAATTATATAATCTGCAATATCAAGACCTTTGGCTTTGGCTTCGGGGGTTGAAACAGACTCTAAAAAGTTTGATATTTTGATTTTACAGTTACATTCTTTTCTTAAAAGTGAAACTTTTTCATTCCATTTATTGTAAGCTCCTAAGTCAGGGAATAGAATTGCTTTTCGACCCTTTAAAACTTGGCATTTTTCTACAGAAAGGCCGTTGAGATTTCCTGCGGCTATCCAAATTAAATCAGGAAATTGCACACTTGCAATGATAGCTGATTTCTCACTTTCGACTATGGCAACTGTTTTGGTGGGGTAAAGTTTCAACAGGTGTTCGCCAAAGAAACATTGTTGTAAATTGAAATCTTCGGGGAGTTGTTTGGTCTGTTTTAGTTTGTTGTGTACCCAATCGATTGCTCCACTCTCGTGCTTTATTCGCTTGCCTGTTTCGGGGTTGTATTGCATGATTTTACCTGTACGAACTTTACCTGTAATGTCAATTTGCCAAAATATTATTTCATTATTTTTAGTTGCACCAATGGCATAATTATCTCCAATCCACTTGATTTGTTCGGTAGTCATAAATTCAAAAAGGAAGCGTACAAAATTACTTTTGTAGCTTGCTGAACGTTCTACATAGGAAAATGGAATAGTGCCGACAGGCAATGACGTTTGTTGCTTAGCAACAAATGGTTTTGAGTAATGAAGATCACAAGCTTGTCTTGTGGTTTCATTTACATTTGGATTATCAATAAAGAATTGTTTCGGTGTGTAATGGTACCCACATTTAGATTCACGGTTGCACTTGCCAACTCTTTTATTGATTGGCTGGTGTGTGTTACCATCGACATAAAGCGTAAAACATTCTTTCATACCACATTCAGGGCAGGTATGCCTTGTGGTTTTGCCTTTATATTTTTCGAGATATGGAGCTGCGTACATAATTGAAGTGGGGTTTTAGTAACAGGTAGTAACAATAGTAACAGGTGTTACTAATGTTACCAATTGTTACCATGTTACTTTTTGGAACTGTGTTTATTGACAATACGAGTTATCTTGACTTTGAAGCTGTTGAATTTTGCTTCGTCCGTACATAGCTCTTTAGCAATAGCATAAGCAGTTGTGTCAGGTTTCGCCTGAAGTAATTCAATAACTTGTTTTTCTAATGCGTCTTTGTCCTTGTCCTTGAGTTCTTTTAGGTGTGTAGATTCACGCCCAAAATTCAGCATCTCAAATTTGAGAAAGTTACCGGGTTTACATATATGACACTCGATTACGTTTTCGGAATCATAAATAATTTCGGTGTTACGTGCTTTTATCATTTTGAGGTAACGAATACTTTTATCGGTGGAACTTTCGCCAATGGAAAAGCAACTGTCACAAAAATTTATAAGCATTTTACTGCCCTGTAAATCATTCCTTGTGATTGGTTTTGATAGATCTCTTTTTGGCGTATGAGCCAAAATGAGCAAGGAAAGATTGTACTTGTTTTTTAATGCTTTCAATTGTTTCATTAAAGGCAAAGCATTTTTAGCCTTTTCGGTTTCAGAACTCAAATAGGTTAGATTGTCAATTACTAAGCATTTTGCACCTGTTTCGACAATAGCACTTTCGATAGATTTATTTAAAAACACTACTGACCGACAAAACTTGAATTTTGTCGGTTTTTATTTTTATTTATTTG
>JAEAMF010001720.1_pt1 | contig 14429 bp, 13 predicted proteins | sample 8958721 | NCBI WGS metagenome assembly JAEAMF01 (sample SAMN16933255, study PRJNA681124) | bioreactor sludge metagenome | isolation source: anaerobic bioreactor treating anionic surfactant - SDBS | place: India: Bengaluru | collected 2019-02-28
TCGACGTCCGGGACGGCCGTCTGACGAAAGGGATCCAATTCAAAGAAAACGCCGTTCGATTGAACGGCGTTTTTTTTTGCCTTTGAAAAGCCCATGCACGGTATTTACCGCCCCTGGATCAGGCCTGTGCGGTTTGCTGCTCTGGCTTTGCTGCGCTGGTCGTTGTGTCAGTGGCCTTGAGCGGTGTTCAGGCAGCGCCCTTGAAGAGCCCTGCCTTCACCTTTGCGTTGTCTTAGTGCTTGCTGTCGTCGTTCGACATGCTCAGCAGCTGTTTTTCCTGGTTCCAGTCGAATGGCTCGTCATTCTGCTCCGCTTCATAGCGGCGCTCTTCCAGTGCCTGATACAGGTCCAGCTCGTCGTCTGGCATGAAATGCAGGCAATCGCCACCGAAGAACCACAGCAGGTCGCGTGGCACCAGGTGGGCAATCTGTGGGTAACGCTGAATGACCTGGCACATCAGGTCCTGGCCCAGGTATTGGCTTTCCAGTGGGTCTTGTGGAAGTTGCGTCAGCAGTTCGTCGAAGCGTTCGAGGAACAGGGCATGGCTCTCTTCCGGTACCTGTTCGGCCTCGCCCAGTGCAACCAGAATGGTGCGCAGGTGGTTGAGCAGGTTGAGATGGTAATCCAGATGCGCGTTGGCCATGCTGGCGATCCTCTTGAGCAAAACGGGCGCGGGAGTATACGGCCCCCGGCGCCCGATGTCCCGGTTCGATTGCCTTTAGCGCACCTTGCCGGCGACCGGTAGCAGTGCATCCTTGTCGAAGGCGTCCACGTCAATGACCCGGCGTCGCGCCCGTTCTGCAGCGTGCAGGGTGAGTGCTTCGCTGGCCTGAAGAACACCAGCCTGCAAGGCTGCGTCAATGGGGGACTGCCCGGGCGCGGGCACTACCTGACCGCTTTTCAGGGCCTGGTGCAGGGTGTGCTGCAATGGTTCACTGGCGACGAGTTGTTGGCTGGCATGGTGCAAGGCGCCAACCGGGTCTTCGGCGTTCTCTGGCCGGTAGCAGCCGGACAGCAGCGCCTCCAGTGCCGGGTCGCCTTGCGCTCGACCGATCAGCGCCGCGACTTCAGCGTCCAGTTCATCGCTTGGGCCGGTATGGCGGCGCCCAAACGGAAACACCAGCAGCCGCAGCGCGCAGCCGAGAAAGCGATTGGGGAAGTTGTCGAGCAAGCGGTCCAGGGCTTTTTCAGATTGGCCGAGGTTTTCTTCCATGGCCCAGCGCAGCAACGGTTGCAAGTGATCGGGTGACGCCTGGTCGTAATAGTGCTTCAGTGCTGCCGAGCTCAGGTACAGGTGGCTGAGCACATCACCCAGGCGAGCCGAAAGTCGTTCGCGCCGTTTCAAGCTGCCTCCCAGCAGCATCATGCACAGGTCTGCCAGCAAGGCAAAGGCGGCAGCCTGGCGATTCAGGGCGCGGAAATAGCCTTGGCTGAGGGCGTCGCCCGGCGCTTTCTCGAAATGCCCCAGGCCAAGGCCGAGTATCAGGGTGCTGGCGGCATTGCCCATGGCAAAACTGATGTGGCGCAGCACAAGGGCGTCGAACTCCTTGAGTGCCTGATCGTGGTCCTCGCGCCCGGCCAAGGCCATTTCCTTGAGTACAAAGGGGTGGCAGCGGATGGCCCCCTGACCAAAGATCATCAGGTTGCGCGAAAGGATATTGGCGCCTTCGACGGTGATGAAGATTGGCGCACCTTGCCAATTGCGCCCCAGGTAATTGTTCGGCCCCATGATGATGCCCTTGCCGCCATGAACGTCCATGGCGTGCTGGATGCATTCGCGGCCGCGCTCGGTCAGGTGGTACTTGAGAATGGCAGAGAGGACCGACGGTTTTTCCCCGAGATCGACCGCCTTGGCCGTCAGTATGCGAGCGCTGTCCATCAACCAGGCGTTGCCGGCGATGCGCGCAAGGGATTCCTGGATGCCTTCGAAGGCGGCCAGCGGCACGTTGAACTGCTCACGAATTCGCGCGTATTGGCCGGTCACCAGGCTGGTGTACTTGGCAGCGCCTGTACCCACAGCTGGCAGTGAGATGGAGCGGCCCACCGAGAGGCAGTTCATCAGCATCATCCAGCCTTTGCCCAGCATGGCTTGGCCGCCGATGAGGTAATCCAGCGGTATGAACACATCCTTGCCGCTGTTGGGGCCGTTCATGAAGGCGGCACCGAGCGGTAGATGACGTTTGCCGATCTCGACACCGGGCGTGTCGGTAGGAATCAGCGCCAGGCTGATGCCGAGGTCGTCTACGTCGCCCAGCAGGTGTTCGGGGTCGTAGGCTTTGAAGGCCAGGCCCAGCAGGGTGGCTACCGGGCCAAGGGTGATGTAGCGCTTTTCCCAGTTCAGGCGCAGGCCGAGCACTTCCTGACCTTGCCATTGGCCCTTGCAGACGATGCCGGTGTCGGGCATCGACCCGGCATCGGAGCCGGCCAGTGGCCCTGTCAGGGCAAAGCAGGGGATTTCATCGCCGCGTGCCAGGCGAGGCAGGTAATGGTTGCGTTGTGCTTCGGTGCCATAGTGCAGTAGCAGCTCGGCAGGGCCCAGCGAGTTGGGAACCATCACGGTGGAGGCCAGATCGCCGCTGCGGGTCGCCAGTTTCATGGCGACCTGTGAGTGGGCATAGGCCGAGAACCCCTTGCCGCCGTACGCTTTGGGAATGATCAAGGCAAAGAAGCCCTGTTCCTTGATAAAGGCCCAGGCCTCAGGGGGCAGGTCGAGGTCCTGGCTGATCTGCCAGTCGCTGACCATGGCGCAGAGCTGTTCGGTCGGTCCGTCGATGAAGGCCTGTTCCTCTTCGCTCAATTGTGCCTTTGGGTATGCCAGCAGGGTGTTCCAGTTCGGGCGACCGCTGAACAGCTCGCCATCCCACCACACCGTACCGGCATCGATTGCGTCGCGCTCGGTTTGTGACAGGGGTGGGAGCGTGCGCTGGAACCAGGCAAACAAGGGGGCGCTGAACCATTTACGGCGCAATTCTGGCAGCACAAAAATGCAGGACTTGATGATCAGCATCAACCAGAGCAGGGTCATCAACCACGTAGGGGCGCTGCTGAACAGGCCCATTGCCAGCAAGTAGGCAGCAACGATGCCCAGAATCGGCAGTACAGCGATGCGGCGATGCATCAAATAGGCTGAACCGACTACGAGAACCACGAACCACAACAGCAACATAGGTCTTCCTCCGTGAAACATCAGGGCAATGGGTCGTCCCTGACAGCGTAGACGGCATCGCCCAAACGGCCGCTTCAGATCAGTGACCGTGGCGCTGGGCAGGTGTTCAAGGGTGAGTGTGTCGAACGATTACCTGAGCAATCGACTGGGTTAGACTGAGGGCACCACAAATGGCTTAAGGATTCGTCATGCTCAAGATTTGGGGCCGAAAGAACTCGACCAATGTCAGGAAGGTACTGTGGTGTGCAGAAGAGCTGGGCCTGGACTACCAGTCGATTGACGCTGGCGGTGCTTTCGGGGTGGTGCAAGAGCCGGAATACCTGGCGAAGAATCCGAATGGCCTGGTGCCACTGATCGAAGAGGACGGCCTGGTGCTTTGGGAGTCCAACACCATCGTGCGCTATCTGGCGGCACGTCATGCGCCGGATTCAAGCTGGTACCCTAGCGATGTTCGGCAGCGGGCCGAGGCGGAAAAATGGATGGACTGGGTAACGTCCTCCTTGGCTACGCCGTTTCGCCCATTGTTTTGGGGCATGCTGCGGACACCGGCAGAACAGCGTGATTGGGTCGCCATCAACGCAGCGCACAAGACCTGCGCCCAGGTCTTGTCTATTGCCGATCAGGCGCTGGCGCGGCAACCTTACCTCAGCGGTGATGCACTCGGCGTTGGCGATGTGCCGCTGGGCTGTTTCGCCTATGCCTGGTTCGAGATGCCTATTGAGCGTCCAGAGATGCGTCACCTGCGTGCCTGGTATGAGCGGCTTAAAGAGCGCCCGGCCTATCAGGTTGCCGTGATGACGGCGCTGACCTGATTGCAGCGCTTATTCTGATAGTTATTATCGATACACGTGACTGTACTTGTGTGGCCGCGCCCCTCACCATGGCCACTCAGCCTGTTGTTCTTAAACCCTTCCACACTGGTGCATAGACCCGTTATGAGTTCTGCTCTGTCCATAAGGCAGCTAACCAAGACCTACGGCAACGGCTTCCAGGCCCTCAAGGGCATTGACCTGGATGTCGCCGAAGGTGACTTTTTTGCCTTGCTCGGCCCCAACGGCGCCGGCAAATCCACCACCATCGGCATCCTCTCCACCCTGGTGAACAAGACCAGCGGTACCGTGAAGGTCTTTGGCCATGACCTGGACCGCGAACCGGCCGCGCTCAAGCGCTGCCTTGGCGTGGTGCCCCAGGAGTTCAACTTCAACCAGTTCGAGAAGACGTTCGACATCGTCGTGACCCAGGCGGGTTACTACGGCATTCCATCGAAGGTGGCCAAGGCCCGTGCCGAGCAGTATTTGACCCAACTGGGGCTGTGGGACAAGCGCAACGTGCCATCGCGTTCGTTGTCCGGTGGCATGAAGCGCCGCCTGATGATTGCCCGTGCGCTGGTTCATGAGCCGCGCTTGCTGATCCTCGATGAGCCAACCGCCGGTGTGGATATCGAGTTGCGGCGTTCGATGTGGAGTTTCCTGACTGAGCTGAACGAGCAGGGCATCACCATCATCCTGACGACGCATTACCTCGAAGAGGCTGAGCAACTGTGTCGCAACATCGGCATCATTGATCACGGCACCATTGTCGAAAACACCAGCATGCGCAAACTGCTCGGTTCGTTGCATGTGGAGACCTTCCTGCTCGACCTGAAGCAGGAGTTGCCACAGGCCCCGCAGTTGGCCGGCTACCCGTGCCGACTGATCAGCCCGCACACACTGGAAGTCCAGGTGGACAAGGCCGTGGGCATCACCGCGCTGTTCGGCCAATTGGCCCTGCAGAACATCGAGGTGCAAAGCCTGCGTAACAAAACCAACCGTCTTGAGGAGCTGTTTGTGTCCCTGGTGGAGAAGAATCTGGCGAAGGTGGCGGTATGAGTTCGGAGCTGCGCGGCAATCTGGTCGCCCTCAACACTATCGTCTACCGCGAAGTGCGCCGTTTTACCCGGATCTGGCCGCAGACCCTGCTGCCGCCGGCGATCACCATGGTCTTGTATTTCGTGATCTTCGGTAACCTGATCGGTCGGCAGATCGGTGATATGGGTGGCTTCACCTATATGGAATACATCGTGCCGGGCCTGATCATGATGTCGGTGATCACCAACTCCTATGGCAACGTGGTTTCCAGTTTCTTTGGCAGCAAGTTCCAGCGCTCCATCGAGGAACTGATGGTCTCGCCAGTGTCGCCACACACCATTCTTATTGGCTACACCCTGGGTGGCGTATTGCGCGGCCTGGCGGTAGGGGTCATCGTGACCCTGTTGTCACTGTTCTTTACTCATCTGCAGGTGCACCATCTGGGCGTAACGGTGTTGGTGGTGTTGCTGACGGCAACGATCTTCTCGTTGTTGGGCTTCATCAACGCAGTGTTTGCACGTAATTTCGACGATATCTCGATTATCCCGACATTCGTGCTGACCCCGTTGACCTACCTGGGGGGTGTTTTCTACTCGATCAACCTGCTGCCGCCGTTCTGGCAGACGGTATCGTTGGCCAACCCCGTGCTGCACATGGTCAACTCGTTCCGCTACGGCATCCTGGGCGTGTCCGATATTCGCATTGGCGTGGCCATCAGCTTCATGCTGGTCGCGACCGCCGTGCTGTACGTCGGCTGCGTGCGGCTACTGGTCAGTGGTCGAGGAATGCGTAGCTGATTTTTCCTTGCGCTGGCGCCACTGCCTGCCCACCCACCAGCGCCAATAGAGCATGGTCAGGCAGTAGGCCAGCCCACCCAGCAGCAGGCCGCAGACCACTGAGCCCAGCAGGAAGGGTTGCCACAGTGTCGAGAGCTGATCGGTGATCCATTCCCAGGTCAGCTCGTCGGGCAGGGTGCGGGGAGGGATCTGCATCAGCCAGGCGCCCATCTGATAGGTGCAGAAGAACACCGGCGGCATGGTAATCGGGTTGGTCAGCCAGACCAGGCTGACGGAAATCGGCATGTTGCCCCGCGCCAGGATCGCCAGGCTGGCGGCCAGTAACATTTGCATCGGGATCGGTATGAATGCGGCGAACAGGCCGACGGCCATGGCGCGTGCCACTGAATGGCGATTCAGGTGCCAGAGGTTGGGGTCGTGCAGCAGTCGCCCGAGAAAGCGTAAGGATTTGTGTTCCCGAATGCTGGTCGGATCGGGCATGTAGCGTTTGAAAAGTCGACGCGGCATGTGGGTTCTCGGCGTTCTTGATCCGTCAGTATGCACGGATTCTAAAAGCCTCCAATTCAGACTTTGTGACAATTAATAAGCAAGCATATGTCGTCGCTGATCTAAGCCTCTGGGGTGATTCTTTTTCAGGAGCTTCAGATCATGCGCACAGGGATGATTGCGCTTGCACTCGGGCTGTTATGCCTGCGTTGGCTTCCTGCACTGCCTTCGGTCGGGGTGTTGGTTGCGCTGATACTGCTTGGGCTGTGCTGTCTGCCGTCGCGGGCCTATCCCTTGGGGTGTTTCCTGCTGGGTTTTTGCTGGGCCTGTGTATCGGCGCAAGGCGCGCTGGATGATCGCCTCTCGCCAGAACTGGACGGCCGCACGTTGTGGGTGGAGGGGCGAGTGGTTGGCTTGCCTGAACACACGGCGCAGTCGGTGCGCTTTGAACTTGCCGAGGTCACCACACGCCGCGCCCAACTGCCTCAGCGCTTGCGTCTGAGCTGGTATGGCGGGCCGCCTGTCAACAGCGGAGAGCGCTGGCGCCTGGCCGTCAGCCTCAAGCGTCCGGCGGGCCTGCTCAATCCTCATGCGGCCGACCAGGAAATGACTTTGCTGGCGCGCCGGATCGGCGCGACCGGCAGTGTCAAGGACGGTGAGCGCCTGGCGCCAGCGAGCATGGCCTGGCGCGACGCAATTCGACAACGGCTGATGGCGGTCGATGCCCAAGGGCGCGAAGGGGTGCTGGCTGCCCTGGTGCTAGGCGATGGCAGTGGCCTGGCACGCGCTGACTGGCAGGCGCTGCAGGCCACCGGCACGGTACACCTGTTGGTGATCTCAGGGCAGCACATCGGGTTGCTGGCCGGGTTGGTCTATGCCGTGGTGGCGGGGCTGGCGCGTTTCGGGCTCTGGCCGCGTGCGCTGCCCTGGTTGCCCGCGGCCTGCTTGCTGGCGCTTGCCGCTGCGCTGGGGTACGGCCTGCTCGCCGGGTTTCAGGTGCCGGTGCGTCGAGCCTGCATCATGTTGGCGGTGGTGTTGCTCTGGCGTCTGCGTTTTCGTCATCTGGGGGTAACGCTGCCGTGGCTGCTGGCGCTCAATACGGTATTGCTGATTGAGCCGCTGGCCAGCCTGCAGCCGGGGTTCTGGTTGTCCTTTGGTGCTGTCGCGATCCTGATCTTCACCTTTAGCGGGCGGCTGGGCACCTGGCGTGTCTGGCAGGCATGGACCCGGGCGCAATGGATGATCGCCTTGGGGTTGCTGCCATTCTTGCTGGTGCTTGGGTTGCCCGTGAGCCTCAGTGCGCCGCTGGCCAATCTGCTGGCGGTGCCCTGGATCAGTGTGCTGGTGTTGCCCGTCGCCCTGGCAGGGACGTTACTGCTGGGTGTGCCGGTTCTCGGTACAAGCCTGCTGTGGCTGGCAGGTGGTTTGCTCGATGTGCTGTTTGGTCTGCTCGGGCCGGTCGCTGACTGGCAGCCAGCGTGGGTGCCGGCCGCCTTGCCGTTATGGGCATGGCTGCTGGTCTGCCTTGGGGTGTTCCTGGTGTTGTTGCCCAAAGGGCTGCCGATGCGGGTATTGGGTTGGCCTGCCGTGCTGCTGGCGGCGTTTGCCCCGCGTGATGAGGTGCCAGAGGGGCAGTTGGACGTCTGGCAACTGGATGTAGGGCAGGGGCAGGCCTTCATTCTGCGTACCCGTCACCACACCCTGTTGTATGACGCGGGGCCGGCCATGGGGGAGGTCGATCTGGGGGAGCGCATCGTACTGCCTACGCTCCTTAAGCTGGGGGTGAGTACGCTCGACCTGATGTTGCTCAGTCATGCCGATGCCGACCACGCCGGAGGCGCGCTGGCGGTGAAGCGTGGTTTACCGGTTGCGCGGGTGCTGGCCGGTGAGGTGCAGAGGTTGCCCCAGGCCTTGCAGGCGCAGCCCTGTGTTGCCGGTGAACACTGGGAGTGGGATGGCGTACGCTTTTCTGTATGGCAATGGCACGATGCCGCCGACAGCAATCAAGGCTCATGCGTGTTGTGGGTCGAGGCGTCGGGTGAGCGTTTGCTGCTCACCGGGGACATCGATGCGGACGGTGAGCGCGCCTGGCTCCAGGCCGCGACAGCGCCCCACGTCGACTGGCTGCAGGCGCCCCATCATGGTAGCCGCAGCGCTTCCAGCCTGGCTTTTCTTGAGGCGTTGGCACCCAAGGGGGTCTTCATTTCGCGCGGGCGTTACAACGCCTTCGGCCATCCTCATCCCGAGGTGATGGCGCGTTTTGCGATGTTGGGTATCACGCCCTACGACAGCGCAGTGGAAGGCGCGCTGTCGCTGCGCTTGGGACGTTTTGCCGAGCCTGAAGGGATACGCAGCCAGCGGCGCTTCTGGCGTTAGCCGACATGACGACCTGCGGGCGGTGGGAGCCCTATGGTAAAGTGGCGGACTTTTTCGAGGGGGTCGTTACTGTGTGGGAATTGGTCAAGTCTGGCGGTTGGATGATGCTGCCGATCATTCTGAGTTCCATCGCCGCCATGGCGATCGTCGCCGAGCGCCTGTGGACCCTGCGCGCCAGCCGCGTCACCCCGCCACACCTGCTGGGTCAGGTCTGGCGCTGGATTCAGGACAAGCAACTCAATAGCGAAAAGCTCAAGGCCTTGCGCGCCGATTCGCCACTGGGCGAGATCCTCGCCGCGGGCCTTGCGAACTCGCGGCACGGTCGCGAAATCATGAAAGAGTGCATTGAGGAAGCCGCTGCCCGGGTCATTCACGAGCTGGAGCGCTACATCAATGCACTGGGCACCATTGCGGCCATGGCGCCACTGCTCGGCTTGCTGGGTACGGTGTTGGGCATGATCGATATCTTCAGCTCGTTCATGGGCACGGGCATGTCGGCCAACGCCTCGGTGCTGGCGGGCGGTATTTCCAAGGCGTTGATCACCACGGCGGCCGGCCTGATGGTGGGTATCCCTGCGGTCTTTTTCCACCGCTTCCTGCAGCGACGTATCGACGAACTGGTAGTGGGTATGGAGCAAGAAGCAATCAAGCTGGTCGAAGTGGTTCAGGGCGACCGTGATGTTGATCTGGCCGAGGGCAGGGCGTGAAATTCCGGCGCAAGCCACGGGAGACCGTGGACATCAACCTGGCCTCACTCATCGATGTGGTGTTCATCCTCCTGCTGTTCTTTGTGGTCACCACCACCTTCACGCGTGAAACCCAGTTGCGCGTCGAGTTGCCGGAGGCGGTCAGTGGTACGCCGGCCCCGGAGTCGGAGCTCAAGCAGCTGGAAATCACCATCAGTGCTGAGGGCGTGTACTCGCTGAACAATAACCTGCTGCCCAAGAGTGATCTGGCGACGCTGATCGATGCCTTGCAAAAAGAGTCGGGTGGGGACACCCGCCTGCCGTTGTCGATCAGCGCTGATGGCAAGACGCCGCATCAGGCGGTGGTCACCGCGATGGATGCGGCGGGCAAGCTGGGCTTCAGCCAGTTGCGCATGACCACGGTCGAGGCGGCGCCGGGGAATCCTTGATGGCCTTTGCCGATCGATTGCTCAAGGCCTGGTATGCCGGGCATCCGGCCCTTGCCTTGTTGCGGCCGCTGGAAGCCCTCTACCGGCGCGTGGTGTTGCGCAAGCGCCAGCGTTTTCTGGCCGGTGAGAGCAGCAGTTACCGTGCCCCGGTACCGGTGGTGGTAGTGGGTAATATCACCGTCGGCGGTACCGGCAAGACCCCCCTGATTCTTTGGCTGATCGAACACTGCCGCCGCCAGGGGCTGCGTGTCGGTGTGGTGAGCCGCGGCTATGGCGCCACACCGCCGCAGCTACCCTGGCGCGTGCGTGCCGACCAGTCTGCTGCTCAGGCGGGCGATGAACCGTTGTTGATCGTCCAGCGTAGCGGTGTGCCGCTGATGATCGATCCCGACCGGTCGCGCGCGGTCCAGGCGTTGTTGGCTGCCGAGCCGCTGGACCTCATCCTCAGTGATGACGGTTTGCAGCATTATCGGCTGGCCCGCGATCTGGAACTGGTGCTGATCGATGCGGCACGCGGCCTGGGCAATCGTCGCTGCCTGCCGGCGGGCCCACTGCGTGAGCCGGTCGAGCGCCTGCATGAGGTCGATGCGGTACTGTTCAATGGCGCTGTGGCCGACAGTGACGAAGGCTATGCCTTTGGGGTTGAGCCGACCGCGCTGGTCAATGTTCGCAGCGGCGAGCGCCGTGGCGTCGAGCATTTTCCGCCTGGCCAGGCCGTGCATGCGGTGGCCGGGATCGGCAATCCGCAGCGTTTCTTCAATACCTTGCAGGGGCTAAACTGGCGACCAGAGCCACATCCCTTTGCCGATCATGCGGTCTATAGCGCCGAGGCCTTGAACTTTACGCCGTCCTTGCCGCTGGTGATGACCGAAAAGGATGCGGTGAAATGCCGTGCCTTCGCCGCTGCCGACTGGTGGTACCTTGCTGTAGATGCGGTGCCTTCGCCGGCCTTCGTCCGCTGGTTCGACGGCCAACTGGCGCGTTTGCTGCCCGGGCATCGGCAACCCTGAACCTTTTCTTTTTCCGGCCACAGGCCTGAGGAATTTCCATGGACACCAAATTGCTCGATATCCTTGCTTGCCCGATCACCAAGGGCCCGCTCAAGCTCAGTGCTGACAAGACCGAGCTGATCAGCAAGGGCGCCGGTCTTGCCTACCCGATTCGCGACGGTATCCCGGTCATGCTGGAGAGCGAAGCGCGCACCCTGACCGACGAAGAGCGCCTGGAAAAATGAGTCAAGCGTTCACGGTTGTGATTCCGGCCCGTTTGCGTTCCACCCGGCTGCCGGGCAAACCGCTGCTGCTGATTGCCGGCAAGCCGATGATCCAGCATGTCTGGGAGCAGGCGCGCAAGAGCAGCGCGGCACGTGTGGTCGTGGCCACCGATGATGCCGAGATCTTCAAGGCCTGCGAGGCCTTTGGCGCTGAAGTGCTGATGACCCGTGAGGATCATGATTCGGGTACCGACCGTCTGGCCGAAGTGGCGACTCAGTTGGGCCTGCCTGCCGATGCGATCGTGGTCAACGTGCAGGGCGACGAGCCCCTGATTCCGCCCGTGATCATCGATCAGGTGGCGGCTAACCTGGCCGCTCACCCGGAGGCCGGTATCGCTACCCTGGCCGAACCGATTACCGAGGTCGAGGCCTTGTTCAATCCGAATGCGGTCAAGGTGGTCAGTGATTGCAACGGTCTGGCCCTGACCTTCAGTCGTGCCCCGTTGCCATTTGCCCGTGATGCCTTTGCGCAGAGCCGCGATCAGCTTCCGCCGGGTGTTCCGTATCGCCGACACATTGGCATGTATGCCTACCGTGCCGGTTTCCTGCAGGACTTCGTCGGCTGGGGGCCGTGCTGGTTGGAGAAAACCGAGTCGCTTGAGCAGTTGCGGGCGCTCTGGAACGGTGTGCGTATCCATGTGGCCGATGCCCTGGAGGCCCCGCCGGTGGGGGTTGATACCCCTGAAGATCTTGAGCGCGTGCGGCGCTTGCTGGAGGCTTGATGCGGGTTCTTTTTGTCTGCCTGGGCAACATCTGCCGCTCGCCGACCGCTGAGGGTGTTTTGCGCCATCAGTTGAAGGAGGCGGGCCTGGCTGAGGTGATCGAGGTGGCATCGGCCGGAACCGGTGACTGGCATGTCGGCAACCCTCCAGACAGCCGTACCCGGCGTGCGGCTCAGTTGCGTGGCTATGATCTGTCCCAGCAGCGTGCGCAGCAGGTCAGTGTCGCCGACTTCGAGCGTTACGACCTGATCCTGGCGATGGATAACAGTAATCTGGGGCACTTGCAGGCGATGCGTCCAGCGCAGGCCAAGGCAGAGCTGGACCTGTTTCTGCGGCGCTTCGAGGGTGCTGTCGATGAAGTACCAGACCCTTACTACGGTGGCGAGCAGGGCTTTGAGCGGGTGCTCGACCTGATCGAGAGCGCCTGTCGGGGGCTGGTTGTCGAGTTGAAGGGGCGTTTATGAGCGTACAGGTGCTATCAGGTGTTTCGCTCAAGCCTTACAACACCTTTGGTATTGATGTGCGTGCAGCGCATTTTGCCGAAGCGCACACCGATGCGGAGGTGCGTGAGGTATTGGCCCATGCGGCTGCGCAGCAGTGGCCGGTGCTGGTGATTGGTGGCGGCAGCAACCTGTTGCTCACGGCCAATATCGACGCGTTGGTACTGCGCATGGCCAGCAAGGGGGTGCGGATTCTCGCCGATGACGGGCAGCGGGTCATCGTGGAGGCCGAGGCTGGTGAGCCTTGGCATGCGTTTGTCCAATGGACCCTGGCGCAGGGGCTGTCGGGGCTTGAAAACCTCAGCCTTATTCCGGGTACGGTCGGTGCTGCGCCGATGCAGAACATCGGTGCTTACGGCGTAGAGATCAAGGATGTATTTGTCGGGCTGACTGCGTTGGATCGTCAGACTGGTGAACTGCATGAGTTTGCCCTTGAAGACTGTGCATTTGCCTACCGTGACAGCCTGTTCAAGCGTAATCCCGGGCGTTGGTTGATCCTGCGTGTGCGCTTTGCGCTGAGCCGGGTCATGCACTTGAATCTGGACTATGGGCCAGTGCGTCAGCGCTTGAGCGAGCAGGGTATCGAACAGCCAACGGCGCAGAATGTCAGCGATGCGATTTGCAGCATTCGCCGGGAAAAACTGCCGGACCCTGCTGAATTGGGCAATGCGGGAAGTTTCTTCAAGAACCCAGTGGTGTCTGCTGCGCTGGCTGAGCATATTCGTCAGGCTCATCCAGGGCTTGTGGCATACCCTCAGGCAGATGGTCGGGTGAAGTTGGCGGCGGGCTGGTTGATCGAACTGGCCGGCTGGAAAGGCTATCGTGATGGCGATGCTGGTGTTCACCGACTTCAGGCATTGGTGCTGGTCAATTACGGCCAGGCCAGTGGCGCACAGCTTCATCGGCTGGCACAGAAGATCCAGGTCGATATCCTTGAGCGTTTTGGTGTCGAACTGGAGATGGAGCCTAATCTGTACTGAGTGTGGCGCAGCCGCCGTGTGCGGCATCGCGGTGAGTCCGGGTTGAGTTTCAGCCAATAAAAAAGCCCCGCCAGCGTTAGCTGGCGGGGCTTTTTTTCAGCCGTGGGAATCAGGCGAGCGGTTTAGGCTCTTCTGTGGTTTCCAGGGCTTTTGGGCTTTGCTCGGTCACTTCTTCTGCCGTTACGACAGCTTCGGTGGACGGTTGCTCAGCTTGTGCGGGGGCTTCTACTGGGGCCTCGACGGCTGCAGCAGGTGCCTCTGCGGCTTTAGCGGCTGCCGCGGCTGCAGCAGCTTCAGCTTCGCGCTTGCGACGACGCACTTCGCGTGGGTCGTTTGGTGCGCGGCCACTGCTTGGTAGCGGCAGGGCAGGTGCTTCGGCGGCGACTACCGGCTCGGCAGCGGGTGCTTCAACCACAACCGGAGCAGGTGCTTCGACTGCAGGCTCGGCTTCCTTGGCAGCAGCGATCGGGGCCTCGACCACAACTTCAGCTGGGGCTGAGGTGACTTCCACCACCGGAGCTGCGCCGGGTTCAACGGCTTCGACAGGTGCCGCAGGCTGTTCGGCGGCAGGGGCAATGTCGACCACGGCAGATTCAACTACTGCAGCTTCAACTACCGCAGGTGCGGCTTCTACCGGTGCTGCTTCGACTGCAGGTGCAGCCTCTGCGACGACCTCGGTAGCGGCTACAGGTGCTTCGACAGCAGCGGTAGCGTTTTCAGCTTGCTGGTTGGCCTGTGCTTCGGCTTCAGCGCTGATGGCTGCGCCTGCAGCAACGACAACGCCCGCTGCCTGTTCGGCACTCGACTCTTCAGCCGCTTCTTCGCTGCCTTCAACGACGTTGCCATTGGCATCACGTTGACGTTCACGACGGTTGCTACGGCGACGCTGACCGCGAGAGCGGCGACGTGGGCGCTCGCCATCGGCGCCTTCGGCTTCTTCTTGCAGCAGCTCTTCGTTTGGCAGTTGCTCTTCGGTCGCTTCGGCAGCAACCTCGGCAGGACGTGGCTGACGCTCTTCACGTGGTGGGCGCGGTTGGCGCTCTTCGCGTGGTGCACGTTCTTCGCGTGGTGCACGCTCTTCACGTGGCGCGCGTTCTTCACGCGGTGCACGCTCTTCGCGTGGAGCGCGTTCTTCGCGGGCTACGCG
>JAEAMF010001721.1_pt1 | contig 14420 bp, 10 predicted proteins | sample 8958721 | NCBI WGS metagenome assembly JAEAMF01 (sample SAMN16933255, study PRJNA681124) | bioreactor sludge metagenome | isolation source: anaerobic bioreactor treating anionic surfactant - SDBS | place: India: Bengaluru | collected 2019-02-28
CCTTGATTCCGGGATATGGGTCATATCCCTCCAGCTTGAAATCTTCGTATTTGAATCCGAATATATCTTTTATATCCGGGTTGATAATCATTTTTGGAAGCGGCCGGGGGGTACGTGTCAGTTGCAGCTCCACTTGTTCAAAATGGTTTGTATAGATGTGTGTATCACCGAAAGAGTGTATGAACTCCCCCGGCCGCAACCCGCACACCTGTGCCACCATCATTGTAAGCAGTGCGTATGATGCAATATTGAACGGAACGCCGATAAAGACATCGGCACTTCTCTGGTACAACTGGCAGCTTAACTTACCATCTGCAACATAGAACTGGAACAGGGCGTGGCATGGAGGCAGGGCCATCTTGTCAATCTCTGCGGGATTCCATGCTGAGACAATATGTCTGCGAGAATCGGGATTCTTTTTTATCCCCTCAATAAGTAAGGAAATCTGGTCGATGCTTTTTCCGTCCGGGGCCGGCCAGGAGCGCCACTGATGCCCGTAAACAGGACCAAGCTCCCCGTCCGGGCCGGCCCACTCATCCCATATGCTTACACCATTGTCATGAAGGTACTTGATATTTGTATCACCCTGCAGGAACCATAACAACTCGTGAATGATTGATTTCAGATGTAGTTTTTTTGTGGTAAGCACCGGAAAACCCTCGTCGAGATCAAACCTCATCTGGTAGCCGAACACACTTTTTGTTCCGGTTCCCGTACGGTCACTCTTGAGGTTTCCGTTGGTCATAATGTGTTGTAGAAGAGTCAGATATTGTTTCATTTTCTAAAAAGTCAGATTACGAGATTCAAATATTCCCTTAAAGACAAATATAAGGACTTTTAGGGTATTTGCCTTCTGGTGCGTCTTATTATATGACAACACTGATTATTAAATAAGAAAGCTATGTTCAGGAAAGCATTTATTGTGATTGTATCAATTTTATTGGTTTCATTGTTATATGCGCGGCCACATTATAAAAATGGAGTATACACCGGCATCTCAAGATCTGTTTACACACAGGAGCCATATTACGGGATAACCAGAATCAGAGTAGAAAGAGGTCTTATTGTAAGTGTCAGCTTTGTTGTGAGGGACTCCATCAAGCATGAGAACTTCTCAGAAAAATATGAAAGACACTTTGCAGGCTATCCTGAATATATCAATCAGTGCAGAAATGACTGGAAAGGAATTTGTTCCTACCCCAAGTCCCTGCTCCAGCGTCAGGACATCTCCAAAGTAGATGCTACCTCAGGAGCAACCTGGTCATACAATCTATTCAAAGACTCGTTCAATAATGCAGTCGGGAAGATGTATCAAAAAAACTGATTGAGATAAGACCGGATTATTTTCTTATATTCATACGATTTTGACTGAGAGGTGGTCTTATGTCTGAATAGTAAAAAGGCCACTTCTGAATTTTTCATTGTTTCAGATGACATTATTAACTCATTCTGTTAATTATTTATATATCTGTTGATTTATGAACCCGGTTAGTTGATTTTATGAAAAAGAGAATAGTAATCATTTCTATTGCCACCCTTCTGGTCATATTGACGACACTATCAACCTGTGCCGGCATCGGTTACATCACACAAGCCGTCAACGGGCACTTCAGACTTATGAGGTCAAGAGTTCCGATCGACAAAATTCTTAGTGATCCCGCCCGGGATTCTATACTTAAACAAAAGTTACGACTGGTGCTTCAGATACGGAAATTTGCAACCACAGAGCTGGGGCTGCCTGACAATAAAAGCTATACATTTTATGCCGAAATAAAAACCGAAGAGCTGGGATGGAATATATATTGCGCACCGGAATTTTCCACAAAGCCCAAGGAGTGGCGTTTCCCGATAGCAGGCAGTACTGTATACAGAGGCTATTTTTCAAAAGAGATGGCAATTAAATATGCCCGTAAGATGGAGAGGAAGGGTTATGATGTCTGCCTCTTGCCGATAACGGCATACTCCACACTCGGTTTTTTCAACGACCCGATTCTCAACACACACCTCAGAATGGACACCATTCGCCTTGCCGGCATGATAATCCATGAGCTTGCCCATCAGAGGTATTATAACAAAAAGGATTCCCGGTATAGCGAGAGTTTTGCAGTTGCCGTGGAGCGGGCGGGCGTATTACGATGGCTTCAATCTATCAATCGTCCCGACCAGATGGCCAAAGCGCAAAAAACGTGGGCCAGACAAGACTCCATCAACAACCTTTACCTTGCCGCCCGCGACACCCTTTCAAAACTCTACACAAACACCGCCCCTCCATTGAACCCGCAAGACAGCACCACCCTCCGCCGGCAGAAAGATTCCGTTTTCAACCGCCTCTCACTCCGGATCAAAGAGCTGAACCAAACTCTCGGAATGTCCGCAACACAAAGTACTCAATCTCCAACCAACATCTCTGAGACAAAATCATCAGAGACAAAAAAACATGAAACAATAATATCCACAAATAACCATGGCATCAAAGCCAGAGGTACCAATATCAGTACCAGTATCCCCGAAGAGTTCAGAAAAATGAACAACGCCCGCCTGATTCCAATCAGCACATACTACTCCCTCGTCCCAACATTCCTCCGCCAACTCGACAGCCTCAACGGAGATTTCAGCAAGTTTTTTATTTTATGTGGCACTGATTTTTCTAAATAGCAGATTATAAGTGCTTTTTCTTTTTCCATCTATCAAGTGGTTCGTGTGGCAGTGGCGGCAGGGCTGTTGCTTGCCTAAGCATTTCTAATCAAAATGCTGACTCGCCTTCGGCTCAAACAGACGCATTTTGCTAATAAATGCTGTCGGCGCAACCCCTCGCCTTGCCGCCAACGCCCCCATCACCCCTTGATAGATTTAGAAAAAATGTAGAAAAAATGTGGCACTGATTTTTCTAAAGGCCAGAATTACTGACTTTTGTATGAGAGAGGTCTATGCCACTACAATTATGCATTTTGTAACTATTAGAAATACAACACTATGCAAAAATCAGTGCCACAAATATTACTTTATTTGTAATATTTGCCCAACGTATTCGTCTAATAATAATGAACACAAACCTGACTTAAAATGAAAAAGATCTTTTACCTCACAGTGGCGTTGATTATAATAGTAATGTCATCGTGCACATTCCCGGGAATTATTTCTGTAAGACCGGAAGGAGCATATATATCAAAGGATATACAACCGGAAAGCTTTGAGAGCATCTCAGTCTCCAGTGGATTTGAACTCGTAGTTACACAGGATTCCGTACAAAGTCTGTCAATAGAGACTTATGAGAATGTTTTCAAACACCTTGAAGTCCAGATAGTAGACAACACGCTAATGATTTCGCCAAAAGAAGGAGTGAGCTTTTTTGGTGAGCCTAAGGTCAAGATACATATCACAACACCGGTTTTAAAGGAGTTGTCGCTGTCAGGAGGCAGCAGGGCTGAACTGATAAACGGATTTAATGGTGAGCAGGTTGAGGTTTCTCTCAGCGGAGGAAGCAGGATATATGGCATGACAAATGTGAAATTTCTGGGAGTGGATCTCTCAGGCGGATCCAGGTCAGAACTAAATGGAATGGTAGATTATTTCTCTCTTACCTCTTCAGGTGGAAGTAAAAGCAGACATCTTGATATGATAGCCAGAAAGTGCAGTGCATCAATTTCCGGAGGAGGTTCTCTTGAAATATCTGTCTCAGACAGCCTGGACGTTGATTGTTCCGGCGGGTCCAGAGTGAATTATAAAGGTTCTCCGGTTATCACATCACAACTTTCAGGAGGCTCGGACCTGGAGAAAGTTGATTAATTGCCGATTTTTGCGTTTGTCGTTATTTATCTTTAAAATTGTACCGTCTCCTGCTTACTCGATACAAAACGACAATAATGCAGACATCACGGCGCTTCTATGATAAACTGAACAGTGAGGAATTGCTCAAAGCTATTGCTGAGGGTAATGAGGATGCCTACTCTTCACTTTTCACTATGTATTATGCGCAACTTTTCTCATATGCCTGCAGGATTATGAATGACAGGAACGAAGCTGAAGAGTGCGTCCAGTCTACATTCTGCCATATATGGGATATACACGGAAAGCTTGAGATCAGAGACTCTCTCAAGTCGTACCTTTTCAGATCGGTATACAATAATTGTATAACCAGACTCCGGCAGAGGAAGGCATTGGCAAAGTATGAAGAGTCGGGACAACTGGATCTCTACTTTGCACGAGTAGTGCAAAACCCTCAGGCAGAGATGAGATTAATCGATTCTGAGACAAGGAGGGAAATACTACGAACAATTGCATCTCTTCCTGAAAGATGTCGTGAGATATTTGTAAAGTGTAAGATTGAGGGAAAGACATATGCGGAAGTTGCTGAAAACATGGATATTTCTGTCAAGACAGTCGAGAATCAGATGACTATCGCATACAAGAAGCTTCGGGAGAAACTAAGCTGGTTGCTGCTTATCTATCTTTAAAAAATTTAAAAAAATCAAGAATCGTTTGGGGGTTAGACTCAATTTTATCGTCTTAAGATAAATATCAAGAGTCATGAGTGATCATCAGGATGATAAAACAGACCGTCTTTTATCCAGAATCCTAAACGGAAGTGCGAATTCCGCGGATATTGAACTCTTTGCGGAATGGATAAAGGATCTCTCAAATGAGAGATATTTCGAGCAATACAAGGAGATGTGGCATGTCGCCAATGAGGTTGAGGTGAGTAAAGAGCACCTTGGAAGTTCATTGTCGGTATTTCTGGGCTATATAAGAAAGAGAAGAAGAGAGCGGCTTGTCAGGAGAAGGGTTCTTTATTCATTGTCTGCTGCAGCAACTATCTTATTGTTTTTTGGCCTCTTTATATTTAATGATAAATATGGTCCTGTGAATTTTGGTGGCGAAGAGTCTTTTGAAGACCTTGCGTATTGTAAAGACTCAATAAAGGTGGAACTCTCGGACGGCAGAGTTGTAAACCCGATAAACAGCACCATTCCCGGTTTTAGTGTCAATCCGGTTAATCATAGAGAAATATCTTATGCTGATAATGAACAACTCAAATCGACAAAAAAGGACAGTGTCAGATACAACTCTGTTACAATCCCTGCAGGTGAGAGATTTGCAGTTGTCTTGTCCGACGGCACTAAAGTTTATCTAAATTCAAACTCATACATAAGATATCCGGTAAATTTCAGTGGGGATACAAGAGATGTGACTCTTGTTGGGAGGGCGTACTTTGATGTCGCAAAATCAAAGATTCCATTCATTGTCAATACTTCTGACATGAAAGTGGAGGTGCTCGGGACATCATTCGATGTCGAGTCGAGGAAGAACGGAAAGAGTACCTCGGTGATTCTTGTAGAGGGCTCTGTTAAGGTTTTGGCCGATGGTCAAAGCAGGATAATAAGTCCCGATGAAAAGCTCTCTATAGACAGATTTAAAAGAAACATATCTGTTACAAACGTAGATGCCAAAACACTTACCTTGTGGAAAGACGGCGTTCTTGTCCTTAAAGACAACACTTTTGATGAAATGATCGAGTCTCTGTGCTCTTGGTATGGAGTAGAAATTATTGATAACTCTACCGTACCCGAAACTGAAAGATTTAACGGTCGCTTTGACAGGGAAAACATTGCTACGGCTGTAGAGACCATCGCCCTGAGCGCAAAAGTCGGTTACAGGATAGAGGATGGGAAATTAATAATAGAAGATTTTAAAAAATAAAGAATTAGAAAAAATTAAAAAAGCGGGAGTAACTAAGGCCTGGTAAACTTTATTCCCTCCCGCTCAACTGATCGATACCTTAATATAAACCAGTTATTTATTTATGCAAAACTATGAAAACTTTTTCACTACGGCAATTCATTTTGCTGTCGCTCTTTCTGACGTTCCTGTTTCCTCCGCTTGCACAAGGAATTCCTCAACAGGAAAGGATCACAATTAACCTAAAAAACGTAAAGATTGTAGAGTTCTTCCAGGAGATTGAAAAAATCACTGCTTACAAATTCTTTTACAAAACCTCTCAGGTAGAGGCTGTTCCGCTAATTTCTGTGGAGACAAAAGATCTTCCGCTTACATCTGTCCTTGATCTGGTTTTTGCCAAAGCCGGGCTGGCCTACACCTTAAATGACAACCAGATTGTTGTTCAACAGAAGGAGGGGGTAAAGCAGGCAAAAGCAAAGAAGAGGGTTTCAGGAACCATTACCTTTGCACAGGACGGTACACCGATACCCTATGCAAACATACAGGTAAAGGGTGTTCAGGGCCAGGGGGCCACTACTGATGTCTCCGGAAAATTTGCCATCGATGATCTGCCTGAAAATGCGGTTCTGGTTGTCTCATATATAGGATATACTCCTCAGGAGATAGCGGTCACAGACAAAAGTGTTGTAGATGTGGCTCTTACAGAAGATGTGGCAAAGCTCCAGGAGGTATTTGTAACCGGTTACTACACTCAGAAGAGAGAGAGCTTTACAGGTTCCGCAGTTTCTGTATCCGGAGAAGATCTGAGAAGAATCGGAACACAAAATCTTCTTGCAAACATACAGGTAATAGATCCTTCTTTCAGACAGGTTGTCAATAATACAGCGGGATCTGACCCAAACGCCCTTCCTGAATTTCAGGTAAGAGGTGCTACAGCAATCGGGACAGGAGCAACATCTTCGACAGATGCTTTAGACAGGCGTACCTTGAGTTCGACTAACCCGAACCTTCCAACATTTATTCTTGACGGATACCAGGTCTCGATAGAAAAAGTGTATGACCTGGATATAAACAGGGTTGAATCTATAACATTGCTGAAGGATGCAGCAGCAACCGCCATATATGGCTCAAGAGCATCCAACGGAGTACTTGTTATTAAGACAAAAGATCCTAAAGAGGGACAACTCTCTGTTGCATATAATTTCGAAACAACCGTCTCCACTCCGGATCTCTCTGTATATAAGCTGCTTAACGCAAAGGAAAAGCTTGATTATGAAATACTTGCCGGTCTTTATGAGCCGACAGTGAATATTTCTGAAGATGAACAGATTGCCAACTATACTAAAAAAAGGGAGTATCTGGCAGCAGGAGTCAATACCGACTGGATAGCCAGACCTGTAAGAAATTCATTTGGTCAGAAGCACTCTATGTACATTGAGGGAGGTTCAAAATCTATCCGTTATGGTATGGATCTGAGATATCAGACAGCAGACGGAGTTATGAAAGGATCAGGCCGTGACAGATTGGGAATCGGTATGAACCTCTCATACAACTTTAATGAAAAACTGCTATTTAAAAATTACCTTTCAGTAGAGAGTGTAAAATCCAGAAACTCACCTTACGGCAGTTTCTCCACATATGTTCAGCAAAACCCGTATTATCCCATTGTAGATCAGAATGGAAACTATATAAGGGAGATGGAGATATGGCAACACCAGCAGACAAACGGGGCTGTTACCGAGTCGACCGTTCTTAACCCGCTGTATGATGCAAGACTTAATAGTTTTGACAGATCTGAATATGCAAACATAACAGATCAGTTCTCTCTCGAGTGGAACATATTACCGGGTATGCGTTTCCGTTCATCATTGAGTTTCTCATCCATCAGATCGACATCAGATTCATTTACCTCCCCGCTTGACAATGACTACTATGCATATGCTGCAGAGGATTATATCAAGAGAGGAAGCTATATGTACACAACCGGAAACACAAACAACCTCGATGGTCAGGCCGTTTTAACATACAGCAAAGGATTCAACAAGCATTTCATAAACTTTGCGTTAGGTTCGAATATTACCACCAGCACGACAGACAACAGGGGTATCAGAGCAATAGGCTTCACAAATGACAGATTTACTCAACTGGGTTTTGCCAATGCATACCAGACCAGCGACTCTCCTGTAAGCCAGGTTGTAAAAAGCAGGCTCTTTGGTACATTTTCGAGCATAAACTATTCATATGCAAACAAATATCTGTTTGACCTCTCCCTTAGGGTTGACGGTTCATCGAAATTTGGATCTGAAAACAAGTATGCACCGTTCTGGTCGGCAGGTATCGGCTGGAATATGCATAAGGAGAAATTCATGGAGAACACAATCTTCAGTGAGTTAAAGCTTAGGGCCACCACCGGTTTTCTCGGAGAGGTCTCTTTTGACCCATACATGTCAAAGACTATCTACGAATACTATACAGAAAACTGGTATTCAACAGGTGTCGGTGCAGGATATCTGGGTTACGGGAATGAACTTCTCAAATGGCAAAGAACCCAGACCACCGATATGGGTATAGATCTCGGACTCTTTGAAAACAGAATCTGGATTTCAGGACGCTACTATTACAAGAGGACAAAGGATCTCCTTGCAGATATAAACACAGCACCGTCGCTCGGTTTCTCAAGCTATAAGTCAAATCTCGGAGAGCTTGAGAATAAAGGTGTGGAGGTGAATTTCAGGGTGGATCTCCTGAGAAACAGTAAGAACTGGAGGTTAAACCTCAATGGTAACCTTTCACACAACAAAAACAAAATACTCAACATCTCAGAGGCTTTGAAAGCTTATAATCAGGAGTTGATTTCAGGCGATGAAAATGATTACACCAGACCAATTCCTCAGTATGTTGAGGGTCAGTCTCTTTCAATGATATATGCAGTCAGGTCGCTAGGCATTGACACACAGACCGGTAAAGAGGTATATGTTAAGAGAGACGGCTCTAAGACATATACATACAGCGCATCTGACATGGTTCCTATTGCCGAGGCAGCTCCAAAAGCAGAGGGTTTTATCGGAGCAACTGTCTCATACAAGCGTTTTATATTGACAGCCAACATGCATTATAAGTTCGGAGGCTATATGTTTAACCAGACACTTGTTGACAGAGTCGAAAATGCAGACCCGCGTTATAATGTTGACAGAAGGGCATTGGAGCAGAGGTGGCAGAAACCGGGAGATGTGGCATTCTTCAAATCAATCACCAGCACATCGCTTACAAGGGCAACATCCCGTTTCGTCCAGAAAGATAATGAGATGGGGCTTACCTCTCTTAATCTTACTTATGAACTTCCAAAAGCAACAGCAAAGAAGCTGTTCATGGAAAACCTCCGTTTCGGCATAAACATGGGTGAGACATGGAAATGGTCCTCTGTTGATATAGAGAGAGGAATCGACTACCCGTTCTCAAGGACAATGACATTTTCAATAACTGCACAATTTTAAACATTAGACATTATGAAAAATTATATATCAATATTTTGCATAGGCGTGTTGATGTTGACCTCCTGCAGCAAATGGCTTGACGTCAGACCTGAATCGGAAGTCGACATGGAGACACTGCTCCAGACAGAGACCGGTTTTCAGGAGGCTCTCAACGGAGTGTATACAAACTGCAACACAAACGCTATCTACGGAGAGCTGACCTGCGGTTTTCCGGACTATCTGGCCGGCTTATATTCACAGAACACATTGAGTGGAATGTCAAACAATGAATACAAGCCATTCTTCACCTATGACTATGATGATGAAGATGTCATCAGCAAGTGCGATATGGTCTGGGGTTCTATGTACAAAGCCATTGCACTTTGTAATATTATACTGGAGAAGATTGACGCAAAACAAAAGATCTTTACCGGCAATAACTACGCAATTATAAAGGGAGAGGCACTTGCTCTCAGAGGCTACCTCTATTTTGACCTCCTCAGGCTCTTCGGACCGTCTTATGCAAGCAATCCTAATGCTAAGGCAATTCCTTATATAACAGAGTTTTCACTCAAAGGCGCTCCACAATCCACAGTTACAGAGATTCTCGACAAGATACTAATTGACCTTAATGCAGCAAAAGCGCTGCTTAAAGGAGTGGATCCTATACTTACCGAAGCATACGTTGTCGGCTATCCTTACGTAAAGGGGGACGAGACTACCGAACTTACAAATGAGGCTACAGAACAGGATATCTTCAGCAACTCAAGAAGAGACAGACTTAACTACTATGCAGTATGCGGAGAGCTTGCCAGAGTATATCTCTACAAGAACGACAAGGTTAATGCACTTTTAAATGCCAAGGAGGTGATTGACTCTCAGAAATTCCCATGGGCAACAATTGAGAGGGTTACAACAAGTGATCAGTTATACCGGGACAGAATCTTCTATACCGAGCTGGTTTTCGGATTGTATGCCCCTCCACTGGAAGACAATCTTACTGCTAAATTTGAGAACGGGCAGCAGGGCCTCTTTGCAGATATGGTCTATTTCAACAATGCCTTTGAGACAGGTTCGGGCGGACCGGGCGGAACCGATATAAGATATGCGAATATGTATACTCAATATTCAGGATCGAGTATGTTAGTGTATAAATATCACTGTGATACAGAGGATAATATGTACGAGCTCCGCCTCCCTGCTATGCGTCTAAGTGAGATGTACTACATTGCTGCAGAGAGTATTTTTGACACAAACCCGGTTCAGGCTTGGGAATATTTCAATACCATGCGTTTTCAGAGAGGCATACCGGCAGCACTTTCGGGTGACAAGAACTTATTTATGTCTGAGCTCGTAAAAGAGTACAGGAAAGAGTTCTTTGCAGAGGGACAGCTCTTCTATCTGTTTAAAAGATTGAACCTGCCTATTGCAGCAATAAACGGAACCACCACACCTGCAAGTGACAGGATCTTTGTGCTTCCGCTTCCTGATGCTGAGGTACAATATGGAAAAATAACCCAATAAAAGAGAGAAGCCATGAAAAATAGCATACTTACAAGTTTTCTCATTATACTTTTGCTTGTCTCTTGTCAGAAAGCAGAGGAGATGAAGTTTGTCGGAGAGACCTGCGCGGTATTCGGCACAAGTTCAGATACACTAAAACACATTGTTTACTCTTTCCTTGAGCACCCTGAGGCATCCGGTGTCGACACAATTCTTCTTCCGGTGAGAATCATGGGAAACAGAGCCCCATATGACAGGGTAATAACTTTGTCGGTAGTTGATTCAAAGAGCACAGCTGTAAAGGAGACTCATTACAAAACTTTGGAGAAAGAATATATAATGCCGGCAGACTCAGGCCTGGTCTATATTCCGTTAATTGTCAGGAATACCGATCCTAATCTGAGCCTTGAACCGGTAAAGCTGGCGCTTAAAATTGAGGCTAACTCCGATTTCGGCTCTTATCCTGCAATGCAGTCAACCATTGTGACATTTTCAAATACAATAAAAAAACCTGTATGGTGGGATTACTGGCAATCAAGTCAGAGTTCATTCCCTGAATTCTCTGTTACAGCATATGGCCTTGTTACAAAAGTGACAGGAAGAACCTCGTTTGAGACATCGTCCGGAGGAGATATGTCTCTGTTTTATATCTCCGTCTACTCGATGTTGAATGTTTGGACTCCTTTTTTCAATGCAGCTACCTCAGGTGTGCAGACACTAAGAACATGGATGGAGGGTCATCCGGGTTGGGTATTGGTTAAACACACAAGTGATGAATACTATGATTTTTATCAGGAGCTCTACACCTCAACAAAGTACAAATACGGCCCTGTCTCTGCAGGATCATCCGTATTCGGATTTTTTGACGAGAACGGAGGTGTGGTGTCAAAATAAATAACAGAATAAGATACAGTTATGAAAAATATATATTTACTAATAATTACTGCCTTTGCGCTCTCCATATCATCCTGCACCATTGAGGACCATGGTAATTACGACTACGTGGAGGTTCCAAAACCGGTTGTTGCCAATCTCGATGATGAATACAATGTTCTTCTTGGTGAAAAGCTAACCGTCACCCCTACCGTAACTATTGAGGGTAAGGCTGATTTCAGCTTTCATTGGAAAGTTCTTCTCTCAAACGGTTATATTGAGTCTGACGGACCATCACTGACCTTCTCTCCGACAGCAGAGGTAGGATCCTGGTCTGCAAAGCTGATTCTTACAAACAATGTAAATGGTGCAAAATACATATATCCTTTTAAAATAAACACAACGACCGTTTTTAGCCGTGGCGTCATGGTCCTTAGCAATGAAGGAGGAGTTGCGAGACTCTCATTTGTGAAACCGGATAACAGTGTTATGCCAAGAATTTACAAGACCATGAACGGCAAAGATCTTCCTAACTCTCCGCAACAACTTGTTGCTGCCAACTTCTGGTGGGGTATGCAGTTCTATTGGATCCTCTGTGGTGAAGGTGAAGATCCCGGGATGAAACTTGACCCAAACACATTGAGTGTAATGCGAACAGTAAGGGAAAACTTTATTGTGCCAAGTTCCACTCCAATTACATTCGGATTCCAGCATCAAAGATCAAACGGCTCGGCACTTATTGGCATTATGAACGGCAAGCTTGCACAAACCTATGCCCTGGGCTATCCTCTCTCTGATCCTTACGGAATGTGGGGAGACGGTTACCTTGTCAAAGGTGATGGCGTGTACAAGATGGGGAATTCTTTTATTTATGTTGATTACCAATATATGTACGGTTATGACGAAAATGGAAAGAAACTGATAAGGTTTGACCCGGATGGTACCTGGGTAGGAGATTCGTATGATGTATCATCACCTGCTGCAGGCCAGACATTGGCGTTTGATCCTAAAAACATGGGTATGTCAAAGGTTCTTTATATGTGTCTTATCGGTACGACACATTTTGCCTTTTGCCAGGATGCAAACGGTACTGTCTTTGAATTCCAGTTTTCAAGAGTGCCCGCTGCCAAGGATATCGTAACACCTCTGATTAAGAGACAGTTTGTGGGTTCGTCGATTGTTAAGAGTGACTCAAAATGGCTATCATCCGTTACTAATGAATTTTACATCTCTTCAGGCGACAAGATATACAAATACAACAGGATAACACAAGACCTTGCCGCACTAACGGCCAATTTCAACTCTGAACAGATAACCATGATGGAGTTTGCAGATGACAACACTCTTCTAGTAGGTGTTCAAAGCGGAAAGATATATTTTGTAGACATTACACTCGGAGTAAACGGTGTAATCATACCTTCCAAGACAATAACCGGTATCCCCGGCGCTCCTGTGGATGCTTACATAAGACAATACTAAAATGAAAAAGACAACCTATTTATTTATTATATTCACATTAGCCCTGTCCATCCAGTTAAACGGACAGGAGAGGAGTGGTTTTAAAATAACCGGATCAATTCCCGGATTACCGGATTCAGATATGTTCCTTGCCTACATGGTCGGTGGGAAACAGGTGACCGACACTGTGGCAGTAAAGGGAGGGGAGTTCACATTTGAAGGGTCAATCGAATACCCTAGCGTCTCGATGTTGTTTAATTCCAACTACAGTGTACAGCGGCTCTTTCTGTTGGACAACTCACTTATTGAGATGAAGGGTATATACGGACCTCCGGCAAAAATCAGTGTAACCGGAGCCAAAAATCAGACAGAGTTCGAAGATCTGGAGAAACAGGTTCAGGACAACAGAAGTGCCGTTATAGCCGCATCGGAGCGAGGAGACAAAAAACTTTCCGATTCGCTCTATAGGTACGAGGAGCGCATAATACTGAATTTTGTAAAAAGCCATCCTGACAGCTACTATAGTGCAAATCAGCTCTACTACCACTCATCAGAAAAGAATCTTGAAGAGGTAGCTGCATTGTATGATAACTTGACAGAAAGAGTGAAAAACTCCATGGACGGCAAAAATGTGGCTGAAAGGATTGCAACCCTGAAGTTGGTTAAGGTTGGTCTTAAAGCCCTGGATTTTACTCAGAAAGACACATTGGGTAAAGATGTTCACCTTTCGGACTATAAAGGGAAATATGTTCTCCTTGAATTCTGGGCAAGCTGGTGTGGTCCGTGTCGTGCAGAGGGACCGAATATCTACAAGGCATATCAGAAATTCAAAGACTCGGGACTTATTATTCTCGCAGTATCTCTTGACAAAGATGCAGCTCAGTGGAAAAAGGCTATAGTAAAGGATAATCTGCCATGGATACATGTATCGGATTTAAAATACTATAAGAACGAAGTTGCGGAACTTTACGGTGTGCATGCAATTCCGGCAAACTTTCTCATCTCGCCGGAAGGTAAGATAATTGCTAAGGATCTTCGTGGTGAGAAGCTACATGAGGTATTAGGACAGATTTTCAAATGAATGACAGTTATTTATGTTTAGGTTAAGTTAGGTAGAATTTTAGTGTCATTCGACGAGGAGGCAGGAAACAAAGTTTCAGGCCTCCTCTTTTTTTAGTGGCACTGATTTTTAATCTTTATTCATCTCTGAAGGGATAAGGGGGGCAGTGGCGGCAGGGCTGTTGCTTGCCTAAGCATTTCGCCCTACCGTCAACGTCCCTCTTATCCCTTCAGAGATTCAGAAAAAAGTTAGAAAAATCAGTACCACGAATAAAGCACCCTGAAAACTGCAAGAAACGGCGTCAAAAAAAACCAGCGTCCTTAAAATTGCCCGGCACTTTGGCGCAGTTTGAGGTATGTGTCTATATAGCAACTGTT
>JAEAMF010001723.1_pt1 | contig 14409 bp, 10 predicted proteins | sample 8958721 | NCBI WGS metagenome assembly JAEAMF01 (sample SAMN16933255, study PRJNA681124) | bioreactor sludge metagenome | isolation source: anaerobic bioreactor treating anionic surfactant - SDBS | place: India: Bengaluru | collected 2019-02-28
CTTACCACCTTGAGATAGTGGCTGCAGATGGAAGCGACCGGAGCATTTTCGTACGGCCGGCCGACCAGGGGGTCGACACAACGCGACGCCACAAGCTGGTCTTCGCTAGGCGCGACGGAAACTACCATATTCATACCAGTGAGGGCAAGAGGTTATATCATGGCGTCTGGCGTGCCGATGGCCAGATGACCGGTTATCTGGCTGTCTCCCTTGGAAATGGCGAGGGCATCACTCTTTACTCATGGAATGTGCGACGCAGTTGAGCATCCTGGGAAGATCTGCTTCAGGGATTGTTCTTGGCTTGGCGGCTCATTTGACTTTGTCGGTCGCGGTTCGGCATTGGGGGCCAACCCGCGTTCCTACATGGTGGCTGCATGGATGAGGTTATGGTCCAGTTGCGACGGGTTCACTGAGGAGAGGCCTTAGTTCAAGTGGGGATCGGCAGGCCCTTCTCGACCCAGCCACGGGTTAACCCCTGAAGAGAAAACGAGTCATGCCATACACCAAAGACCAGGCCCGAACCGAAACCGCTCGCCTCGTTGAAACCTTCAGGGCCAGTGAAGCCCACCTGAAGTCCGAGGCGGAAGCGCAGATTGAGAACGACTATATCCGGCCGCTGTTCCAGTACCTGAACTGGAACACGCAGAACCGGGGACTGGCCGTGTCCGAGTACGAGTTCGTGCTGCAGCGCACCGACCGCCGCGGGAAACGGCCGGACTATGTGCTGCAGCTCGACGGGCAGCGCCTGCTGCTGATGGACGCCAAGCAAGTCAAGCTGGACATGCACGACCCGCACTGGATGAACCAGGTCTATGCCTACGCCTACTCTACGCAGAACCTGCAGCCCTCGCGCAAGATCGACTTTGCCATCCTCACAGACTTTCAAGAGTTCGTGGTGCTCGACTGCACGTTACGGGCAACCTCACCGAAGGCGATCGCCAATTTCCGCGTGCTGGACTGGCGCTACGACGACTATGTGACCCGCTTTGATGAGCTGTGGGAGCTGTTCGAGCGCGAGAACGTGCGGCGGGCGGCGCAGACGCGCGGCACGAACTCGCCGGCGGGCCTGTGGGCGCGTTCTCTGTCGCCGAAGAAGGTCAAGGCCAACCGCATCGCTCCGGACAAGGCGTTCCTGGCGGACATGGACGACGACCACAGCGGCTGGCGCGTGCGCCTGGCCAAGGACATGAAGAAGCGCAACCCGCAGGCGGACGGGGCACTGCTCACCGCCGCGGTGCAACTGCTGATCAACCGGCTGATCTTTGTCAAGGTCCTGTCGGACCGGGAGGTGGAGGACGACTACCTGGCGCAACTGGCAGAGACGGTGGAGCGGGATGGGCTGGCGGAGAGCGATACCGGCTGGTTCGAGGCGTGCCGGGCCATCTTTGCCAAACTGAACCAGTTCTACAATGGCAGCGTCTTTGCCCCGCGTCCCGAGCTGGAGCAGGTGGCCGTGTCCAATAAGGTGGTGCGCGACATCCTGCGCGACCTGCAGCCGGAGTACTCGCCCTACAACTTTTCCGTTCTTCCGGTGGAGATTCTGGGCACGATCTACGAGCGGTTCCTGGGGCGTGTGGTGCGCACCACCGAGAAACAGGTGCGCATCGAGGACAAGCCGGAGGTGCGTAAGGCCGGCGGGGTGTACTACACGCCGCAGTATATCGTGGACTATATCGTCAAGAACACGGTGGGCAAGCTACTGGAAGGGTGCCGCACGCCGGAGGAGGTGGCGCGGCTGCGCATCCTGGACCCGGCCTGCGGGTCGGGCTCGTTCCTGCTGGGCGCGTATGCCGCGCTGATCGACTGGCACGTACGCTACTACGGCGGCAAGGAGCAGTTGACAAAGAAGGACCGCACGGCGGCCTACTACGATACCGACGGCAACGTGCGCCTGACCGCGCGGCTCAAGCGGCAGATTCTGCTCAACAACCTGTACGGGGTGGACATTGACCCGCAGGCGGTGGAGGTGACGCGGTTTTCGCTGTCGCTGAAGGCGCTGGAGGACACAAGGCGCGAGGAGCTGTACGAGGAGCGCGACCTGTTCAACCAGACCATCTTGCCCGACCTGCGCGGCAACATCAAGTGCGGCAATAGTCTGATCGGGCCGGACTATTTCAGCGGGCAGATGTTCCCGGACAAGGAGGAGCTGCAGCGGGTGAACCCGTTCGACTGGGCGCGGGAGTTCCCGGAGATTATGGCGGCGGGCGGGTTTGATGCGGTGATCGGCAATCCACCGTATGTGCGCATGGAAGGCTTCAAGGAGCACAAGGACTACCTAAGAGGCCATTATGCGTCCCATGATGAACGTTCTGATCTCTACGTGTACTTCATCGAGCGCGCCCAGACCCTGCTGAATCCCCGTGGCCGTTTTGGCATGATCGTCTCGAACAAGTTCTTGCGTGCGAATTATGGCCAGCCGCTGCGCGAGTTTCTGAACCAGAATGCGAGCATAGAGCGCGTAGTCAGTTTCGCAGGATTGCCTGTGTTCGCGGGAGCCACGGTGCGGACGATAGTATTGATAGCATCGCGCGGTCGAATGAACGTGGGTCCGGTGCTCTACTCCGAATCGCCGCCCCTAGCCGTGTTTCTTACATTGGCGAGCGGCTCATCGTCCGTGGAGAACGCTATTGCTCGAACGACATACGCAGTCTCGCGCGCGGCCTTGGCACGGCCTGAATGGCGCTTTGTTCGTCAGTCGGCTGATGCTTTGTTGACGCGACTTCAGGCGCAATACACTCCACTGTCGGAATACTGCAAGGGGCGGATCTGGATGGGTATCAAGTCAGGGCTGAGCGAAGCGTTCGTCATCGACGATGAGACACGGGCAGCAATGACGGCCGACAACGCCGCCGCGAACGAAATCATCAAGCCATTCCTGAATGGGCGGGACATACGTCGATACCAGACTAAATGGCAAGGCACCTACTTGCTCTACACCCATCACGGCATAGAGATCGAGAGGTATCCGGCGATTGAGCGACACCTTAGACAATTCAAGGATCGACTCCGGCATCGTGCCACTCAACAGCAGTGGTACGAGCTCCAGCAACCGCAGTACAACTTTGCCAAGTATATAGGCGCGCCGAAAATCATCTTCCCCGACATCGCTACTGCGCCTCGCTTTGCACTGGATGAGACAGGCTACTATGGCTCGAATACGACGTATTTCATCCCAATGCGCGACTTGTACCTACTGGGCTTGTTGAATTCGCGCATGGGCTGCTTCTATTTCGCCTCGACTTGCGCCGGGCTCGAAGGGGCAGGTGAAACCTATCTGAGATTCTTCGGCCAGTACCTCGAAGGAGCACCAATTCGCACGATTGACTTCTATGACCCTGCTGACAAGGCCCGCCACGACCGCACGGTGGCGCTGGTCGAGCGCATGCTGGAGTTGCACAAACGCCTGGCGACGGCGCGCACGCAAGCCGAGCAGGAGCTGTACCGGCGACAAATCGAGGCCACGGACCGGGAGATTGACGCGCTGGTGTACGAGCTGTACGGGCTGACGGAGGAGGAGATTGGGGTGGTGGAGGGGGCTGTCAACCCTGCCAAGAACGCAGGGCGCAGTAGCGGCGGATGAGAAGCGGATAACCGGATGATCCCACTGTGGACCCGCTTCAGCTGGCTCCGTGGGCAACTGGAGGCGGCCGCAAAGACCGCCCTGAGTCTGCGCTCCTGTGTAGTGTGTAGAGCGAGCCTAGAGATGGTGAAGATGTTGTGGCAGATGTCCGCGCAGTGCGGCGACGAAGGCGGAACGACGCTGCCAGGTGCCAGAACAAGGTCAAGAGTTGATGGAGGAGCAACATGCCGAAAAAGGGAATTCCTTGCGAGAGGGTAGCGGCGGCCATCTACCAGGCCCTGCGCGAGGCCAGCCCTGTCCGCACAAGGTTTGTCGGAGTTCCCTACTGAGATCGCCCAACTCACCGGGCTGACAGCTCTGGGTCTGGGGAGCGGTTCACAATTCCTCAAGAGAGGGCCGTCTAATCGGTTGACTCGATTGCCGGAAGAAATCGGCCAGCTCACAAATCTCGAGGAGCTTGACCTCAGCGGGAACCGACTGACGTCACTACCTAAGTCTCTGGGCCAACTTGCTCGACTGCGCAAGCTTAACCTTAGTGGGAACCAACTAGCATCGGTGCCCGAGGCTATCCGGCACCTCGCTAGCCTGCAGACGCTTGACCTCAGCAAGAACCAAGTGACGTCGGTACCGGAATGGATTGGCCAACTCGTCGACCTTCGGGACCTTGGCCTTGGATCAAACCAATTGACGTCATTGCCGAGCTCAGTGGCCCGTCTTCGCCATCTCCAGCAGGTTGACCTTCACAACAATCCCTTGAACGCAGCTCTGCAAAGTGCCTATAGCGCGGGACGGAGCCAACTGATGGCGTACCTCCGTAGTCTGGAGGAGGCCGAGCCGCTGTACGAGGCCAAGTTAGTCCTAGTTGGCGAGGGTGGTGTGGGCAAGACGACGCTGCTCAAGGCGCTGGTTGGCGGCGACAGCGAAGAGCCCCGCGAAGGCGAGCCGACAACCCATGGCGTGCAGATCAGCATCCACGCCCTACGCCTGCCGCACCTCACCCGGAGAGGCGTCGAAATCCAGCTCAATGCGTGGGACTTTGGTGGGCAGGAAGTGTATCGGGTGACCCACCAATTCTTCTTCAGCCGCCGCTCGCTCTATTTGCTAGTCTGGGAGCCCCGCCGTGGCGTGCAGCAATGTCAGGTGGAGGACTGGCTGCGCCTCATTCGCCTGCGAGTGGGCGACGACGCTCGGGTGCTCATCATCTCAACTCACTGTCGCACCGGTGAGCGGATCGCGCGCATCGACCAGCCGGTCTTGATGCGCGATTTTGGCTCCATGATCGCTGGTTTTTTTGAGGTGGACAGTCTTGTGGACGATCCAGCCACAGGGGAGAAAGTAGGCATTGCCGAATTAAAGCAGGCGATCGCCACCGCGGCGGCCCACCTGGAGCAGATGGGCATGCCCTTCAACACCCGGTGGAAGCAAGCCCGCGACGAGTTGCTGAGGCGGCGCGAGCCACGTATCTCCTACGAACAGTTCGCCCGGACCTGCGCTGAACATGGGTTGCAGCCGATCGACGCCGTGACGCTGGCGCACCTGCTGCACGACCTGGGCTACATTGTGCACTATGGTGACGATGAGCGCCTGCGGGATGACGTTGTGCTCCAGCCGGAGTGGCTGACCAAGGCGATCAGCTTCGTGCTGGAGGACCGCACCACCCAGGAAATGGATGGCATCCTGCCAGATAGCCGTCTGCCCGCAGTGTGGCGCGACCACTCATTTTCCAACGAGCCCCGCTATGATCCGAGCTTGTATCCCTTCTTCCTACGTCTGATGGAGAAGTATGACGTCTCCTACCGACTCCCGGACGGAAGGTCCAGCCTGGTGGCCCAGCATGTGCCCCAGGTGCGCCCCGTCCTGCCCTGGCTTCCCGAGCAGACCCCACCCAGCGGCCGGCGGCGCATTGCCATGGTCTGCGCCATGGAGGAAGAACCGCCCGGGCTGGTGCCATGGATGATAGTTCGCACCCACGACTATGCCAGTGAGGTGAGTTGTGCGGACGACAAGGTTCACCGTCTGCACTGGCAGAAGGGCATGTTCCTTTGCCACCCACCCCATGGCGAGGCAGTTCTCGAGATGCGCGGGCGCGAATTCCACGTGCACACCCAGGGCGTCTACCCCGAGTACTTCATGAACGTACTGCAGCACACGCTGCACAAGCTGATCACCGACAACTGGCCTGGGCTGGAGGGCCGCTACCGCTTCACCGTGCCCTGTCCGGAACGGGTCGATGGCCAGCCGTGCAAAGGCCGTTTCATCATCGACTCCTTGCGCCAGTTCCTCGCCGAGGGCGATGAGACGACCCGTTGCCAGGAATGCGGGCGCCGGCAGTTCATTCAGGAACTGCTGCTGGGCTTCAGGGGCTTGGCGTTGAGCGAGCAGTTTCGCGGCATCCAGGAACGGCTGGATGGCCTGGACAGCCGCATCGCCAACTATGTCATGGCCCTGATGCAGGCCGTTGCCGACGAGGCGAAACACGGCCCGCGCCTGTTTACCATCGAGCCGGTGGACGAGGGCTGGCGGCGTGCACCGGGCCGGCTCTTCTCAATGCGCCTCCGTCTTCAGCTCTGGTGCGAGGCAGAGGGCTGCCAGCACAAGGTCCTCTATCCGAACGTGGGCACATACGAGTTCGACCGGCCGGCGGACTGGGTGAGAACGGTCGCTCCCTACGCTCAGTTTGTGATCGGACTGCTGAAAACGGTACTGCCGGTGGCAGGCCCGGCTGCGGATGCCTTGTTGGGCAAAGACACAGTCAGGAGTTGGGAGTATGCCGCTCACCTGGATGCGGCAAAAGCGTTTGTCGACAAACTCCCGGCGGAGATCAAGGGCTTAGAGCGGCCCGGCGTGCACTCCGACATCCCGGGAGAGGGCGAACGCGCGGGCCTAAGTCGCGGCATCCTGAGCGAGGATGAGCGTGCGGGCCTGCTGGCCATGCACGCCCTGCTGCGCGAGCTGGATCCCAACCAGCAGCACCTGGGCCTGACCCGCGTGCCGACCTACACAGGCGACTATCGCTGGCTGTGCCACCATCATTACAGGGCCTGGGAGTCGAAAATACCGGACAAGATCGAGTGAAACAGAACATGGCACAGCCAAATTGGCTCATGCAAGTGGCAATGGAACAGATTGCGCTGCCTTCGAAGCATCGCACAGGTGCCCAGGGCCGAGCCTGTCTTCACGCTGTGGCGTGGGGAACCGGTGGGGGACACCTATGGCGGCAAGCTCGTCCTGGACTCGAACGGCCAACCGGCCTTTGCCGAGCTGGCCATTCTCTGGACCCTGCGGCAGGATGGGTGGAGCGGAGTCTGGGTCGACACGTACCGCCACAAGTACCGGACCGCTTACTGGCCGAAGAACGAAGTGGAGCTGCCCCCGGAGCAGGAGCAGTTGTTGCAGGGAATCTACTCCGAGGCCGGCGCGAAGAAGGGCTGTCTTGATGTGTTCTGCTGGCGCGGAGGAGAGCACCTTTTTGCCGAGTCCAAGCGCCACGGACACGACCGCATCCGGGATACTCAGCGGTGGTGGCTGCAGGCGGCGCTGGAATGCGGCCTGCCGCTCACATCATTTCTGATTGTGGAGTGGTGGGTGCGGGGGGAGCAGCGCCGCGAGTGTCTGCAGCAGCACTGCAGACAGGGGTGAATTGCGGCCTGGCAGTCAAAACCTGCTGAAGCAGGTTGGGATCATCTGGGGATTGATCAACGTGCTTCCGGCACGTTTGGGGTATCAGAAGGCGAATTCACCTGTGCCTGCGCTGTCTCACCTCTGGCCTTTATTCCAGAGGTGAGACAGGGCTGAGGCGGCAGAAGGGCAGGCATTCGACGGGCTCTGTGACAGAGCGCCGGATGGCACGCCCCCTCGTAGCGCGAGCAAGGCGGGAGCACGGCTCCCGCAGTCCAAGGAATGGTACGCTGTTCAAAGGGATCAAATTCGTATCAAAATGTCAAGAAAGCGAGGTGGAAAGATGTATGGGAACCGAAGTAGCGCGGCGGAGCAGCGGTACGAAAAGGGGTATGCCTGCTACCTGAAGTACGGCAAGGACACGCTGGAGGGCAAGACACCCGACCCCCGTGATCTCGACGACGCAGTATCCCATCTGGAGATGGCGCTGATTGTGGATCCACTCCTGGCCAAAGCGATGGTAATGCTGGGCCTCATTCACAGCGTGAGAGGAAACGACGCCAGAGCACTGACCTACTACGAAGATGCTCTGGTGTACAAGTCCCAGTTGGGCAACCAGGCTGCCGAAGTGGAGAGACTGGCGTGCGACCTCCGGAAGAAAATTCGCGGCTACTGATCCCAGTGCAAATCCTCGGCTACGGCGAAGACGCGCTGACGCTGTGGGCCATGACTGCGCGGCTGGATGCGGTTCTGGGACAGTTGCGGGATCCGTCCGCTCCGTCCGCGTGCCGGGTGTTCTTGCGGCCCAGCTTTGGGCGGGCCGGCGGGCGCGAGAGAGTCCCCAGTTCGGGGAGTTCGATTTCATTCTCCTGGCCGGCCAGGTCCTGTATCCGGGCGAGAGCAAGTGGGACCGGTCGCCGCAGAAGATGACCGGCGGCGTGCTGGAGCTGCAGAAGGTGCAGGCCGAGCGCCACAAGTTGTTCCGTTTCTACGTGGACGAGTGGGCGTTTGGCAACTACCCGAGCTGGCGCGATTTCGCCCGCCAGGCCAACGAGACGCCGCAATTGAAGAGCATGGTCAAGACGATTGCACCGGATGGCAGTCTGCTGGCGTACAACCTGCAGACTGTGTTGAAGGTGATCAGGGGCCACTACGCGCGCAAGCCCGAAGTGAAGAACGTGCTGCTGTACTTGCACCAGGGAGCGGCTGCCGGGCCGCCCCCCGACGCGGCCGGCAATGGGTTCGAGCTGGTGCGGCTGGACTACTCCGAGATCGCATACGATGGGTTCGTGCGGATCGATTGGAGCGGGAAGGGATAGCCACGAACCCTGCCAAGAGCGCAGCCGCAACCGACGGCCCCACCCCGAAGAGGGGGTAGTAACGAAACACACGAAAAGAGAGACAGCCGTGAGAAGACGCCGCAAATGTCTGCAGCGGCACTGCAGACAGGGGTGAGTTGCGGCCTGATATGCAAGACCCGCTGAAGTGGGTTTGGGACTACCGGCGGATTGATCAACGTGCTTCCGGCACGTTTGGCGAATCAGACGGCGAATTCACCTGCGCCGCGGGCGCAGGCGCAGGGATTCGCCGGGCTCCGTGGCAAACGGCGGGGGTGACGTACCCCCCGGGAGCGTTGGTCGTTTGAATCACTGACACGCTGAAGGGGAATGAGGACACTGAGGCGACGGGCCAGGGAGCGGCGCTGCGGGAGACGGGGGTGTAGTTGAGTTTGGGGCAGAAAGACAGGTTCCCCGTAGCATAGGGCCTTGCCGCTCGCCCCGAGTCTGTTCGACGGGGTGCCCGTGCCTGCTACAGCCGCGAGACGCCCACAAGGGGCTATGCTACAAGTTCGCTGCCAAGGTGAACGACAACGTGGCAGCGGGGCCGATTTGACCCGGCGGGGCATCGCGGGTATGCTATTTACAGGCGGAACCGGTCGCGTACCGCCTGTGGGATGCCGTTCCGGCTCTTGCCGGTGACGACCGGCGACCCATCATCAACCGCAAGGGGTAAACCTCATGGAAGCTCGTACCATCTATATCACGCATTATGACCTGGACCGCCTGCGGGCGCTGATCCTCGAGGCCAGGCGAACGGATCGTCGCCGGAACCCGTCCCTGGATTCCCTGAGTGCCGAGCTGGCCCGGGCCAAGGTGGTAGCTCCCGCAGAGGTTCCCGCAGATGTGATTACCATGAATTCGAGGGTGGAGCTGGTCGATCTGGATTCTCACGAGGGAATGGTCTATACGCTGGTGTTTCCGCAAGATGCCGACATGAACCAGTCGCGGATTTCCGTCCTGGCGCCCATCGGGACGGCGATGCTGGGCTATCGCGTGGGGGACAGGTTCACCTGGCAGGTCCCGGCGGGGGTTCGACATATACAGGTGAAGCAGATCCTCTTCCAGCCGGAAGCGTCCGGCAACTTTGAGCTGTAGCCGCGTCCGGGCCGGGCCCCGCAGGGGGAGTAACCACGAAAAGCACGAAAAACACGAAAATGGTTGAATCACTGAGGCACTGAGGGGGATGAGGGCACTGAGGCGAGAGTGAGCCGGCTTGCAGCCGGCCCGCGAGCGCCGGCGCAAGCTGCGGAGGCCGAACAATGATCCACAAACCCGCGCGGCGGGTGGCATCGATGGCAGCGGTTCTCCTGCTGATGAGCGTCGCTACGGCCACGGATGGCGGGCGGCGCACGGTTCCCGTCCCGGCGGCCCCGGCTGCCGGACCGGCTATGAGCAACCCGGCGGCGATCTACTGCCGCGAGATTCTGGGCTACGAGTACCGGGTGGTGGACATTCCCGGCGGCGGGCAGACGGGGGTGTGCACCCTCCCCGATGGCGAAGAATGCGACGAGTGGGATCTGTACGCCGGTCTGTGCGGGCCGGCCTATTCGTATTGCGCGCAACACGGCTATCGCCTGGAAACTCGCGCCGATGGCCGCGACCCCTTTTCGCCCCGCTACGCGGTCTGTCTCGCGCCCGATGGGCGCGAGCTGGGCCCGGTCGTGCAGCTCGCCGGTCTGAATCCGGGCTCGAGCGCCGCCGGCCACCGTGCCGCCGTCCCGCGCGCGGACCGGGCGGTGGTTGAGCCGCTGTGGCCCGTTCCCACGGTCGCGCCGCGTTCCGTGCCGCCGTTGGAGAGCACGGGGCATCCGCTCCCGCGCCGGGCGACGGGCCTGGCGCTGCCGTCTTTATTCGACTGGCGAACGTACCAGGGGCAGGACTGGCTCAGCCCGGTCAAGAACCAGGGCGTTTGCGGCAGTTGCTGGGCCTTTGCGGCGATCGGGCAAGCCGAGGCCTATCACAACATCCTGCGCGGAGATGCCGGCCTGGACCCCGACCTGGCCGAACAGGACCTCATCTCCTGCTCGGGCGTCGGGGGCTGCAACGGCGGCTCGAGCAACGGGGCCATGGAGTACCTGCGCGATGCGGGCGCCGTGGATGAGGGCTGCATCCCCTACACCGAGTCCGAAAGCGCGTGCAACCGGTGCGCGGACTGGCCGAACCGGCTGTGGTACCTGGACGCGATCGACATCCGCTGGCCCGACCGCGACTTGATCCGGCAGAGCGTGGTGGACTATGGCCCCGTCTACGCCGTCCTGGCCACGGGCCCCGACGGCGGGGCCTACTTTGACTGGAACGGAGTGTACCGCTGCGCGGACGATTACGAGACCAACCATGCCGTGCTCATCGTCGGATGGGATGATGCCGGCGAGTACTGGCTGGCGAAGAACAGCTGGGGAGCGACCTGGAACGGCGACGGCTACTTCCGGGTGGGCTATGGCGAATGCGGCATCGATACCCAGTTCGCCGGCCTGGCCTACAACGTCCCTCCTACCGGGCGCATCACTACGCCCGCCGGCGGTGCTACCCTGCGCACGGATAGCGTGTACATCGCCGCGGAGGCCTCGGACAACAATGGCGTCGGCCAGGTGTATTTCTTTGCCTGGTACGATGACGACTGGCACCAGATCAGCGTGGACGGCGACGGCTCCGACGGCTATTGGGCCCTGTGGGATGTCAGCGGCCTCTCCGACCGCTCCGGAATCTCGCTGGATGCGGTGATCCTGGACCGCGTCGGGAACCGCTATGATGCGCGCGTGGACGGGCTGACCCTCGACCGCCAGGGGCCCACCGGCACGCCGGACCCCGGCCCGAACTCGATGCGCCGCGAAGCCGAGCAGGGGACGATCCAGCCGCCCATGGCCACCGGCAATGACCCGGCCGCCTCCAACGGGCAGTACGTGTCCTCCGCGCTGCCCCATGAGGGGACGGTGAGTCTCGACCTGTACGTGGAGAGCGAGGCCGACTATGAGGTCTGGGGCCGGGTGTGGGCGGCCAGCGTGAGCGGCGATTCGTTCTTTGTGACGGTGGACGGCGGGACCGAGGTCACGTGGGATATCCCGCTGGGCGGATGGACCTGGATCACCGTGACCGAACGGGTGACCGCCGATCTCGCGCTCACGCAGGTGTACCACCTGCTTCCCGGATGGCACCAGGTGCTGGTGCGCGCGCGGGAGGCGGAGGCGCGGCTGGATGTGCTGGAGCTGCGCGTGGCGACGGTCACGCCCACGCCTACGGCCACGGCCAGCCCCTCGGCTACGCCCAGCCGCACGCCGTCGCCGTCGCCGATTGGCACGCCCACGCCTGCGGGGACCGCCAGCCCCACGGCGACCCTTTCTCCGACGCGCACCCGGACTCCAACGGGCACGTCGCTGCCAACCGTGCCACCGGGCAAGGCGTTCCTGCCGATGCTGCTGCGGCGGCTGAGCGGGACGGACGGTGATCCCTGACGGGTGCAGTTCGGTTCCGGGGTAAGGGCGGCTTGGCGTGGTGCGAGTGGGTGCCGGCCACGAATGGGGCCGTCAACGAATGGGACCACGAATAAACGAATGGGGCCGTCAACGAATGGGGCCGTCAACGAATGGGACCACGAATAAACGAATGGGGCCGTCAACGAATGGGGACACGCGGATGACATACAATTCCCACTTTGCCCCTAATGTGAGGTACATTCCCGGAGCACCATTCATTTGCGCTTTTCCAGAGGGTGGGGTACGATTGATTGATCTGCATTGTCCCTGGTCTGGCTGAGCGGTGGTTCCTCTGAAGGAGATGTGGAGTGATGAGTGAAGAGCCCGATGATGTCACCCGTGTGCTGCGCGAACAGGCTACACGGTATGTGATCGGCGCAAAAGGTCAGCCCATCGCTGTGCTGCTGACGATGGAGGAATACGAACACTACCTGGACCTGCTGGAGGACGAAGCCGACAGCCAGGACCGTGGGCTAGCCGCCCGTCTCGATGCAGCCGCTGCTCAGCCTGCCCGAACAAGACGGCCCGGTTTTCGAGACTACCTGCATCAGCGTCAGGCCCCCGATGGCGACGTACAGAGTTGAGCTCCTCGACCGCAAAACGCGCCGAGAACTGGACCGCATTCGAGAGCCGGATTTCGGCCGCATCGCTCATGCCATCCTGGGCTTGGAAGATGATCCGCGTCCACCTGGCAGCCGGAAGCTGCGCGGACTCGAGGGATGGCGACTGCGCGTTGGCGACTGGCGGGTGATCTACCACATCAACGATCAGGAACTCATCGTCACGATCGTGGAGGTCAGGCGTCGCCGGGAAGACACCTATCGCTGACCCCTGCCGGCAAGCCGCAGTAGGGCGAATTGGCAATTCGCCCACCGAGCCCGCGGCCAACCGGCCGCGGGCTCATTTCTCACACCCCTGCTCCCGCGAAGTTGATAAACTTGATAAACGTTCCTCATCCCACAGCTTGCGCAGCCAGGCCGGCGTCCGCGCCGCCGGCGCCGAATCACCGGCCGGCAGGTAGGGCTTGATATCCAGCACCGGGCTGCCGTCCAGCGCATCCAGGCAGCGGACGGTGAGCACGTTCGCCTCGTGCGCGACCAGCTCTACCAGCTGCAGGCCGATCGGGTTGGGCCGCCGCGGCGTGCGCGTGCAAAACAGGCCCACCTCGGGCAGGTCCTGCCGGTCCCTGGGGTGGACGTGCAGGCGCACCTCCTCGCGGATGCCGTGCAGCCAGAAGAGGACGTAGACATGCGAAAACTCCTCGATGCCCTCCAGCGCCGGCGTCCACTGCGGGTCGAGCACGATCCGGTGCAGCGCCGTCTCCCACCCCGCCGGGATCTCATCCCGGAACTCGTTCCGTACCACGCCAATCGGTTTTAGCTTGATCTGCATCGCATTCTCCGGAAATCTCACCGCGAAGACGCCAGGAGCGCAAAGATGATCAGGTATTTCCGCTTTGCGTGCCTGGCGCCGTTTGCGGTTCAGTCTTTTCCCCCATCCCCCGCGCCGCCGCCAGGAGGGGATAGAGGTCGCAAGAGTTGTGCACCCGGCTGAGGTCCCACTGCAGCCGGCGCGGGTAGAGGATGAACGGGTAATCCTGCGGCCCGCCCAGGCCGCCGTGGGTCGCCCACTGTTGCTCAAAGGTCACCACCAGGTTCTTCTGCGCGTCATAGTTGCCCAGCAGCATCAGGTCGCCGCTGCAGGCAAAACCGGCCACCCGGCGGAGCTGCTCCGCGGCGTGCTCGGGCTCGGGCAGGCGCAGCAGGGGGTTCTCGCCCTCGGTGCGCCAGGTGCCATCGCCGTTGTGCGACAGGATTCCGTTGCGGCCCATGATCAGCGTCTGTTCCCGCTCACGGGCCACCACCAGCCAGATGCCTTCGTGTGCCAGCAGTTTCACCACCAGGTCGGGAAAGGCCGCCGCCACCGCGCTCAGGTCCATGCGCTGGCTCCGGATGTTAAAGTAGACATGGGCCAGCGAGCCCGAGTCCTTCACCACCACGTCGTGGCGCCGCTCCTCGTTCCAGTCCTCCGGCGAAGCGCCGTCGTGCGCGATCCGGCGCTGCACCAGAATGCGGATGCGCCGCGCGACCCGCGAGGCGCGGGGCTGCAGATTGCGCTCGATGGCGCGCAGCTCATCACGCAGAAAGCGGGCCTCGGACCGGTAGTGCTCTTCATCGTCCGCCTGTTCGGCCAGGAGCGTGCTCTCGCCAAGCTGGTCGCGGATGTACTGGCCGAGGGTCTTGCCATAGCGGGTGGCGAATGGCTCAGCCGGGGTCATGCCGTGGTCGCCCAGTACGATCAGGTCGTACGGCCGGCTGATCTCGAGGCGCCGCATCCGGTCGATCTCGCCAACGTGGCGGTCCAGCTCGCCCAGGGCCTGGCGCGCGGCGATCGAGTCCAG
>JAEAMF010001724.1_pt1 | contig 14405 bp, 14 predicted proteins | sample 8958721 | NCBI WGS metagenome assembly JAEAMF01 (sample SAMN16933255, study PRJNA681124) | bioreactor sludge metagenome | isolation source: anaerobic bioreactor treating anionic surfactant - SDBS | place: India: Bengaluru | collected 2019-02-28
CCACCCGTGGAGACAGAGCAGCACGTACTTCATGATGCGGTGATTATGCCTGAAAAGGGCAGGGATGTGCGTCGTTTCATGCCTTTTCCTTCACGGAGAGGTTTTCGCAAAATCTCTAATTTCCGGAGATTCTTAGACAGATTGTTGCCAAAGGGTACAATGAAAGATCTCCTTTTCCCCTTCATCCATGAAAACCATCCTCTCGGTATTCATCGGAATCACTCTCGCATTTTTGGGGGTCTCCTCCGTCGCCCTCGCGCGGTTCCCCGTTGAGTTCGAATTGCAGAGAAGGGACGCGCAGCTCTACTTGATGACGAGGCCTGTTCCTGCAGCCGAGGCGCCCGAAGGATGGCCGAGCTGGATCGGGTGGTGGGGCACTGCCACGAACGCGTCGGATGCCGGCACGGGCACATCCACGTCGGTGCAGAAGATCGGAGGCACATGGGAGGACGGATGGCCGAGCTGGATCGGCCGGCTCGATCGCTAGAGGAACGTCCCGGGATTTTCTTCCGCTTGCAGCGGAGCTTTGGTACCCTTTGCTCGGCTGCTTGCTCAGGGCGTCGATGCGGCTTGGAGTAATGCAGCACGTTGTTCTTTCATGCTTCGTGCCACGGTAGCTCAGTTGCCTAGCCTCGCGCACGCGAGGCGTGGTAAAAAAAGAGCGGCTCGATCCTCGATCTTTTCTGCAATTATCTCGACGCATGCCACGGTAGCTCAGTTGGTAGAGCACAGGACTCATAAGCCTGGGGTCGCCAGTTCAATCCTGGCCCGTGGCACCATATGTGTTACAGAGGTGCAAAATCTATTATGGAAAGTAGTTCGCAAGCCAAAGGCAATTCATTGGAAGATGCTGTAGAGCTAATCGAGCAATCAATCTTTCATGTGAATCCTGCATTCAAAGAATGCACACTGACCATTAACAAAAAGAAGACGCTAATGGCAGATGGCGTAAGGCATGAGATTGATCTTTATGTGGAGATAGATCTAGGTAATGGCTACACATCAACCTTCATATTCGAATGCAAGAACTGGGAAGAATCTGTGGGCAAAAACGAGATTCTGGAATTTTCGGAAAAAATTAAGGTCGCTAAGGCGCAGAAGGGCTTCTTCATAGCAAAAAGTTTTGGCGTGTACGCAAAAGCTCAGGCTAGAAAAGACAACCGAATAGAGCTTTTAGAGGTCGATGATAATTTTAGTCTTGATGTATTTCCTGACTTCCATGCGTACAGCACCCAAGGTGTAAATACGGAGATTGAGATGCACCAAAGAGATGAAGCTGGCGCGGGAAAGATTAAAATGGAGCCAATAGACGTAGACTCAGCGAAGATGGAACTTAGAGGAAAGGTAATAAGCCGTAATCAGCTCTTGGAATGGATTCAGGATGTGGCCATTCAAGATCGCTTAAAAAATTAAGCGACGGATAAACTGAATTCTGGAACCTACCGCTATACGCATGAGATGGAGCTAAAGTTCGAAGACAAGGAACTGCTGTGCAATGGTCTAGATATTGCAAATATGAAGGTAAAGGTAGAGTTCGATGTTTCAATAATGCGTACTCCTGTCGTATCTCGGTTCGATGTCAGGACAAGGGGGAGAGTGATACGGTTCGGCACGATGGTGCTGCCATCTGGCAGCAAATTAGATATATCCATGTCACATATTCATCCTAAACAATGACCAAATTACAGATTAAAGAGTTTGTGCTGATGCTATGTAAGTATGGTTTGCCGCCACTTCTGTTTTTAGCTGTTTTAGCGCCAAGCCATATTGGCATGAGCCAAATTGCAGAGCGATTTTGCGGGGGAACAATGCGAATGGGGCACTCACAAACATTGAAAGAGGGTTATATCGCTGTAGTTCGAATCTATGATGAAGATTCCGATTGTTGGCAGCCGATTTATATGGACACTGAAAAGGTAATGAGTAGGAATTTTGGAGATGTCATAGGTGCATTGAACGCACTTCTGCAATACAGGGTTTGTTTCAATCAGGAAACATCTTTAGATGACGTGAATAGCCCTGCGAGTGACCCCGTAAAATTTTTTGTGGAGAGCAAGGCAGTTATACCTTTTTCTTTGAGAGTTGAAGCGGAATCAGGAGTGGGTATTGATGTTCCGCAGGGGGAATGCGTAAGAATTCTTCCTAATATGCAGGGTCGTCTGGAAATGCATCCAGATATGTTCGGCGGTGAAGTTATAAGCAAGAAAAAATTTGAACAGCTTAAGACCGATGGATTCATTGCTCCATCTTCGGAAGTACCAGACACGTTTGAGGCGGATTTCTTCGAACACACGAGTGTTACTGTGAAGCCTAAATACATCTATCTCTACATTTATATAGGCTTAGTGCTTTCTTGGATGGGTGTTCTGAAAATCATTCGTGAAAGCATGAAGAAAAAAGAGGACAAGCAAGCAGTCTAGCCCCCGTCTTTTCCGTCCTCCAAAGGAACCGACTGGGCTTGCCCTGTGTGTTTCGCCGCGTCTATTTCGCCTTCCCAAGACAGCAGATAAAATCCAGTGTGTCCCTCGTTACCATTTCTTGCATGAAGGGCCTGATCTGCACTAAGGTGACGGTCCACTTTCTCCTCTGTTTCCCATGAAGCGCTCCTTTGTCGTCCTCTGCATCCTCTCCGCATTCCTTGCCGCCTGCTCGCTTGGCGGTCAGCCGGCAGAGGAGAATGCGCGATCATCCACAGGGAGCACGCGGAGCGCGACGGGACAGGTCCTCGGGGAGGAGGGGGGCAGTGCCTCTGCCGTGTCGCAGACGGGAGCGATCCTTCCGGTCAATGGATCGGGGGCGACGAAGAGCAGCAACGGGAACGGACAGGCGCGCGTCGTGCGCGTCGAGGCGGCGAACTGGGCTTTCACGCCGGACCTCATCACGGCGCAGGTGGGCGAGAAGGTGACCATCGAGCTCGTGGGGGTGAGCGGCATGCATGCGCTGGCCGTCCCCGCGCTTGGCATCAATCTCGCGGTGGACCCCGGCCAGACGGCGCGGGTGGATCTCCCGACGGACAAAGCGGGTACCTTTGAATTTCACTGCTCCATTCCCTGCGGCGAGGGGCACAAGGATATGACGGGAGAAATCGTCATCGAGTGAGTGCCCTCACCCAACCCTCTCCCCCGCATGCGCGGGGAGAGGAGACAAGGAAACGTTTTGAGGTGCGCGGAATTCCTGGAGTGCTGGGGAGGTGGGTGGTTGCAAGAACCTCACTTCATCATCCCCTCCAGCCGATGTAGGCCACGTAGGCTGCGTAACAGACGAGCATGATCGTCCCTTCCCATCCGCGGATGATGTAGCGGTCACGCTGCCTCCACCAGAGGAAAGCTCGCCGGATGGGCTGGCCGTTGTGGATGAGGAGGAAGAGGAGGACGGTAGTGCCCACGAGGACCCAGAGGTCGAAGTTGGCGGCGGGGGGGAAGGGGATCGGCCGGATGAGGGCGCTCACGCCGAGAATCCAGAAGATATTGAAAATGTTGCTCCCGACGATGTTCCCCACGGCGATATCTGCGTTCTTCTTGTACGCGGCGACCGTGGAGGTGGCGAGCTCCGGCAGGGAGGTGCCGGCCGCGACGATCGTGAGACCGATGAGCGCCTCGCTCAGGCCGAGAGTGCGCGCGATGGTCACGGCGGAATCCACGGTGAATTTTCCCCCGATGATGAGGGCCGCGAGTCCCAGCAGAATGAGGAGCGAGGAGACGAACAGCCCCTTTCGCTCCTTCGTCCCGGCGGATGGCGCCTCGCCGTTCCGCGGCAGGTTCATGGTGTAGATGAGGAAGATGAGGAAGAAGCCGATGAGGGCAAGTCCGTCGGAGCGACTGAGGAACGAGGCAGTCATGCCGTCGAGGAACGTGTCATTCGCCATGACGAGCAGCATGAGGGCCGCGAGGAGACTGAAGGGGATCTCCTTCAGGATGGTGGAGCGCTGGACGAGGATCGGCGCGATGAGTGCGGAGATGCCGAGGATGAGGAGGACATTGAAGATGTTGCTCCCGACGATATTCCCGATGGCGATGTCACTGTTCCCCTGCACGCTCGCCACCATGTTCACCATGAATTCCGGCATGGAGGTGCCGAAGGCGACGATGGTGAGTCCGATGGCGAGGTCGGAGACGCCGATTCTCTTGGCGAGCGCCGAAGCGCCGTCCACGAGCCAATCCGCTCCTTTCACGAGGAAGGCGAATCCGAGGATGAGGAGGGGGATGGCGGTAAGCATGGCGGAGAGACCCTACCATTTTCTTGGCGCCCCTTCCATGCCTTGGGTACCATGAGGAGCGATGGAAGCAGGCAAGAAGCCGACACCGGCATCCGACCCGCACGCGCAGGAAGTGGCCGCGCTCAAGGCGCAGGTGGAAACCCTGAAGAAGGAGGCGGACTGCCTGAAGGACCTTGCGGGACGCGCGCAGGCGGATCTCCAGAACGCCAAGGACCGGCTGGAGCGCGACCGGCAGGATATCGCCAAGTTCGCGCTCGAGGGCGCCCTGAAGCGCCTCCTTCCCACCATCGACAACTTCCAGCGCGCCTTCCAGCACCTGCCGGAGGATCTGAAGAATCACGAGTGGGCGAAGGGCGTAGCGGCCATCGAGCAGGAGCTGGTGAAGCAGGTCACCGAGCTGGGGCTGCGCAAGATCGAGGCAGCGGGGGCGACACTCGATCCTGCGAAGCATGAGGTACTGCAGGTCGCGCCGGGAGAGAAGGGGAAGGTGCTCGCGGTGCTCGAGGAAGGGTATGAGCTCAATGGGAGAGTGCTCCGTCCCGCGAAGGTCAGAGTGGGGGACGGCAGCGCCGCGGCACAGTGATCATGCCGCCTGCGCGAAGAGCTCCTCGCAGAATTTTTTCGTCTTTCGGATGATATCCAGCTGGAGCGCGTGCTCCGGATGGTGCGCGGTGTCCTCCTGGAGTGCAGCGATCTCCTGTGTGAGCAGGTGGACCTTCTGCAGATCCCCCCGCTGCGCCGCGAGGAGCGTCGTCGCGACGCGCCGGATCAGGTTGGTGTTCTCCGCGGTGATCGTGCCGCCAATCTCGACGGCCACGGCGTTCTCGACGAAGCGGATGAAATCGGAGGTGTCTTGGTTGTTGAGCATTGTAAATATTATGCTAAAAAATAGTAGTTATGTCAAATACCCACAACAAAGAAAACATGAACTCCATAAAAAAACCTCCGGCAACGCAATGGTCGCCGGAGGTCCGTAAGACATGTCTGAGTGTCATACGGTCTATCCGCTCTTGAGGCGCTGTGCCTCGGTACGATCCGACGCCGCTTTCTCGGCATCACCACGCGCTTCGTAGGCTTGAGCGCGCCATTCAAACCATTCCGCCTCCTTCGGATCAAGCTCGATGGCCTTGGTAAGGTCATCAATTGCCTGATCGAGGTTTCCTTTCTGCCGATAAGCTGCTCCGCGACGGCCGAAGGAGCAATCGCTCTTCGGATCAAGCTCGATGGCCTTGGTAAGGTCATCAATTGCCTGATCGAGGTTTCCTTTCTGACGATGGGTCTCTCCGCGACTTGCATAAGAGAAGGCATACTTCGGATCAAGCTCGATGGCCTTGGTAAGGTCATCAATTGCCTGATCGAGGTTTCCTTTCCAACGATGGGCTGATCCGCGACTCCAAAATGCCTCGACAAGCTTCGGATCCAGTTCGATTGCTCGGGAACAATCTTTGATGGCTTGATCGTAGTTTCTTTTCAGTCGATAGACATCTCCACGTTTCTGAAATGCCAAAGCAGAGTCCGGACGCAATTCAATGGCGAAGGAGAATGATTGAATCGCAAGGTCATATTCTCCTCCCCGAGATTGTATCTTGCCGTGTCGCATGTGGACCTCATACCCTGTTTTGCACGGTCTTCCCGGAACAGGAGGAGGGTCACTCCTCGGTTCTTGTGGTTGGGTACTCACTTGCGCCACTGAATCCGGCACAAACTCGCCAATTACTGCGAGAGCGAATAGTCCCAGTGGTGCGATCATCCACACGATCCCACCCCAGAAGCAGAGACCCGGCATGATTTTGCCTTGGATAAACCAAGACAGGACGAAGGCAAGAATACCCGGCATGCAGCGGAAGATCGCGATGATGAGCTCCGCAACAAGCGATTGCTCCATCCTCGCAAAATCCTCCGGCGTGAGAGCACGCACTTCGATCTGGTTTTTCATCTTCACGCTGAGGACCACTCCGATAACCAGGAGCAGGAGAGTCCATCCCGCCGCAGACCAGAGCAAAAACTCTCGTTGCCAGTACAAGTAGCCGATGCCCGCACCGATCGCCGGCGTGAAAGCGATCGAAAGGCGAAGCAACTGCACCAGCAACCAGACGAGGCGAACACTGAACATGCGCACATAGGCTTCCGTCGATTTGTACATCCGTGCACACCACAGCGCACATCTCTCCAGAAGGTGCAGAAGCCGAATGAGTTGCACATGGACAAAGTCCGCGAGCGCTCGCAGGACCTTCATTGCCACGACGGACAGGAAGGCGACGAGCCAACAGAGTGCTTCAAGGAGGCGTAGTAACATGATTCGTTCTCCAATTTCTTAACAGGTTGTTCCGATTCTGTGAAAGACCGCTTAACACTCAGACAAAGAGGGATGTTACAACCAATTAACTTTTATTCAATATCAAAAGTTATTACTAATGTGTCAAATAGCTTCTTTGAACTGCCTTCCCCGTTCCTCGAAGTTCTTGAAGTATCCGTAGCTGGAGGAAAATGAGTACTCGTCCATCAGCTGATCCGCCACGCCCTCAGGCTGTTTCCTGCAGATCAAGGTGTGAATGGATGCCGACGATGGATGGTTTCCTGCCGCTCACGTCAATTTCAGCAAGATCACCGGGATGCAGTTCCCGGGCAACGCCGGAGAAGCCGAGGACTTCCTCGAGAGCGACGCGGTTCCAGATGTAGTGGCCCACGACTCCGATGGGGCCGTTTCGCCTTGCATACTCGACGAGAGTGTCCCAGCCGCGTTCGACGCGCTCCTGAAAGGCCGGAGGGCGTTCCGCTTCCGGGATATCCGTTGTGTGTGGCTGTTCCCTGAATGCCTGGAGGAGGAGCTTATACCGCTCGGCGATCTGTTCCCAACTTTGTCTTTCCCACACGCCGAGGTGGCGTTCGCGCAGATCGGATAATGGTTCGTGGGGAATTCCATGCCGCCGGTTCGAGATTTTGCCCACGAAACTTGCGCGTCTTAGTGGTGATGTCACCACGAGTCGTACTTGCTGGCGCAGGAGATGCTGGATGATCGTGAGCGATGTCGTGATTCCTTCGGGGGAGAGATCCACATCACTCCCCGCGCAACACACGTGGAAACATCCGCCGGCGATCTCGCCATGACGGTAGAGGAGGATGTGCGCGGTTGGTTCGCTGCCATCATCCATGGGAGCGAAAGTCTAGAGGGGTTGTGAGTGGGGGTTCAACCTTTTACGAGGATATTCGACTTGAAAGTGTCTCCCCGTTCCTCGAAGTTCTTGAAGTGTCCGTAGCTCGGCGAGGCGGGAGAAAGCAGAACGATGGGGGTTGGGGTGTCGGGTGTAGGGCGTAGGGAATTTTTCTGCGCCAGAGTGACAGCCTCTTTCATTGTCGCTGCTGCGTGGCAGGGGGCGGTCACTCCTTCCTGCTCGATGGCCTTCCGGATCGTCGCGCCGCTGTCCGGCAGGAGGATGATGGTCTGCACCTTTGAGTTCTTCAGTCTCTTCGCGAGCGGCGTGAAGTCGTAACCGCGGTCCTGTCCGCCGAGGATGATCGTCGCGACGTGGTCGTCGAGGGCGTCGAGCGCCGCGATGGCGGACTCGGGCGTCGTGGAAATGGAGTCATCCACCCACTCGATCCCGCCGATGACGCCGAGGCTCTGGAGGCGGTGGGGCAGGGGGGTGAAATTCCTGATCGCGCCGACGGCGGCTTCCTTCGGGACGCCGAGCTCCCGGCTCACGAGGAAGGCTGCGGCGATGTTGCTCAGGTTGTGCGCGCCGAGGAGTTTCGTTTCCCCGAGGGCGACGGGGGCATCAGAAGCGGAGAAGGGGATGCGCTTGCCCGGACTCTCCGCGACGATCTCACGCGCACCAGCGGAATCAGCCGCGAAAAACACGCGGTCGTCCTTCGTCTGGAAGCGCGCGATGTGCTTCTTTGCCTCCTTGTACGCCTCGAGCGATCCGTGGTAGTCGAGGTGCTCGGGGAAGAAGGCGGTGATGACAGCAATGCGCGGACTCACCGTCAGGTCCATGAGCTGGTAGCTGCTCATCTCCATGACGAAGAGCGCACCCGGCTGCGCGTCCTTCAGGTGAGCGATGGCAGGCTCGCCGATGTTGCCGATGAGGAGCACGTCCTTCCCTGCGGCCTTCAGGATTGCGGCGATCAAACTCGCCGTCGTGCTCTTGCCTTTGGAGCCGGTGACGCCGATCACTGTTGCCCCGGAGTCCTTGATGGTGTCAAAGAAGATTTGTGTGGGCGTAGTGAGTTTTGAGTTTTGAGTTTTGAGTTTTGAGTTTGGGGGGATACCGGGGGACTTGATGATCACCTCGAAGCGGTCGAGGTTACTGAGATATCCCTCTCCAAGTTGCGTATCATAATTCTTTCTTTCCAATTCCTTATTCCTGTCCGCAATCGTGATGCGGCATCCTGGCGCATATTCCTGCAGCGCCTTGAGCATGGCTCGTCCCTCACGGCCGAAGCCGAGGATGCAGATGGACTTGCCGGCGAGTTCGGAGATTCTCATGGCAGGAGAGCTGCAAATGTCTTCGGGATGCAGTGGTCGGAACTGGGCTTCATCGCTTCCTCGATCAGTACCTTCGGCTGCTTGATGCCTGGCAGTACTTCTTCGATGAAGAGTTTCATCGCTTTGCTCTGCTCGAGGTCGCCGCGCTCATGCGCGAGCAGGAAGGCCGCCTGCGTCTCCTCCGGCGTCCCCACACACTCGAAAGGCTTGAAACCCTCGAGGCCGAGGAGCTGGCGGAAGACCGGCTGGAGGCTGCGCTCGTCGAAGAGGTCCTTCCCGAAGATGCGGAGGAGTGCGTCCTTCGTGAGGAAGGCGGCGAACATGGCGAAGGCGAAGGCGCACTTGGGGCAGTTACCGCACCATCTATTGCCCTCACCCCTGTATTCCTTCCCTCCCTCAACTCCCTCGCTCCGCTCGGTCGCTCGGGACAGGCTGGGGGAGGAGGCTGCTGCGAGCTTCCAGTTCTTATTGCAGCTCGTCGTGCAGGGGAAGTACGCGGGGAATCCTGTGAAGATCTTCGTGATGTGCAGCTCGCTCAGGGGGCGGAGAAGGCTGAAGTACTGCACGGGCGATCCGATGCCGGCGAGGTACTGGCGGAGCATCTGCTCCGCTTCCAGCGACTTGCTCCACTGGTGATTGATCGCCTCGCCGAGGTACGAAACGTTTCCCTCTGATGCGCTTCGCTCGTTGCTCATCACCACGGCATCGAAACCATCCATCTCCGCGAGGAGGACGGCGAGGAAGGAGAGGTAGGCCGTGATGGGGACGTGCCCGTTGAGCGCCCCCTCCTCATTGAGGGCGAAGAGTTCGGGCGAGAGCTTCCGCTCCACGGTGAGCAGGGGCAGTCCCGCGACCTCCGCGCATTCCCGTATAAGAGGATGCGCGCCGATCCGCAGCAGGGTGACGTCGTACCCGGCTTTCTTCAGGAGTTCCGCGGTGACGGTGGAGTCCTTGCCGCCGCCGATGGGGACGAGGAGACGATGGCCCCCACCCCTGCGCCCCTCCCCCGTGGCGGGGGAGGGGATGGGGGAGGGGGCGTTTGTCGATGGGAAGTTGATGAGCCCGTGAAAATCGATCTGATTTCGGAAGAAAAATTCCCCGAGGCCTTTGGTGTAGACCGTGTTCCAGAAATCGGCTTGCTCCTTGGTGAGCGAGCCGGCGCGAATTTCGATCTTCTTCGGGCAGCAGGTTTTGTAGTAGCTGATACCGGCGATGAAGTGGAGCGTTTGGAGGGCGTAGGGTGTAGCCCTTCGACTCCGCTCAGGACAGGGGCGTAGGGCGTAGGGTTCTCCTTGTGGTGGGAGGAGGAGGGTTTCGGTGAAGTGCGTCTCGTTATCGAGCGCATAGCGGAGTTCGATCTTCCCCGCCTTCGGGTCGAAGGCGCAGGAGTCGAAGATGAAGGTCTCGTGCTGCTTCATGGGGAGGCTCTAGAGTACCTGAATATTTCCCACGGGCTTCTAAAATGGTGCCGGAGGAGGGAATCGAACCCTCAACGCCTTGCGGCACACGATTTTGAGTCGTGCGCGTCTACCAATTCCGCCACTCCGGCACGTCCTCATCTTACTGCTTTCCCGTGCCTCCAGAAAGCGCGCCTCTTCGGAGGCACTCCCTTCCGTTCTCCCGGCAAACAAATTGACAATTATTGCAGAATATTTATTCTTAACGTTACGATCTCTCACAGGATCGGAAGCTCTGCCTGGTTCCCAAGGGGGCCCAACAGGTTCTCTGCCGGGCAGGGGCAGCACTCAGGAGGTGTCATCATGAAGGTCTGTAGGCGCTTCAAGCGCCAACGGAGCCTGAAGCCGCTTCAAAAGAGGCTTCGTGCTCTGAATGCCAATCCGCTGTGTCGGCCTCAGCGCGGGACCGCGGGAAGTACCAAGAGGACTGACCTCGGACACGAGGGCGAGCCGTCGCTCACGGCCGACGAAAGGGCGGAGACTCGACGCAGGAGCCGTTTCTCCTCCGGAACCGCCGCCCAAGAAGCTGCGGGAATCCGCCGTCGTCGGGAACTCGAGGAGAAAGCGCAGCGCGCCGCGGCGTCTGTGCAGAGATTCGATTACATGGGCCGGCCGGATCGGTATGGCAGTTACAATGCCAGCCGCCGCTACATCGGTCCGCCCCCATACTAGGGATCTCTGTGTGAGTTCTCCTGAGTTACCGGTTCTCCTCGCGTGCATGCGCGAGGGGAGCCGGTTTTTTTTATTGTCCCTTTAGGAGCCGTATCACCTCTTCATCCTCAATCTGCGGAAAACTGCCGTACCACAGTCCCACGGCCTCGAAGGGCTCCGGCGTGGCGAGCACCACCACTCCATCCGCTTTCTCTTTGAGCCGTGCAACGGTATCCGGCGGACTCACCGGCAACGCCACGATGATCTTCTTCACTGCCGCTTTCCGCAGGTCCTCGATGGCGGCGAACAGGCTCGCGCCCGTCGCGGCGCCATCGTCTGTCAGGATGATTGTTTTTCCCCTGAGTTCGGGTCGCGCCTCAATGAGATAGGCGGTCTTGCGTCGCTCAAGTTCCTGCATCTCCTCCTCAATGACCGGCTCCATGTCCTCCCATGTGACGCCGGATGCTTGCATCGTCGCGTCGTCGAGGAAGGTGGAGCCGCCCTCCGCCACGGCGCCCAGTGCGAATTCGCGGTGGCCCGGGTGGCCGAGCTTGCGGACCACGTAGGGGAAGAGCGGCAGTTTCAGTGCATCCGCGAGGGCGCGTCCCACCACCACACCGCCCCGGACGAGCGCGAGGATCAGCGTGTCCTTCGCTCCGCCGTATTCCCTGAGCGCTCCGGCGAGTGCCGCTCCGGCGTCCGAGCGCGTGGGGAAGGGGAGGTCTGTCACGGCAGCATTCTACCTCCCGTCCGCTTCCTCATTTGACGACAATTTGTGCAATCTGATCTTTCGCGACGATGTAGCCGGTTCCGTTCCTGTTCAGCAGGACTTGCATGCGGCCTTGTGAGCCCCCCTGAATGTGCATGACTGTCCCTGCGGTAAGGGTGACGGATTCTGCTGTTGGCGACTCCTCCCAGGAAAAACCTGCGCGATGCCCTTCGACGAGAATGGTGCAGTCCTGTGCGAGTGTGTGTTCTCCGTAGCACATGCTGGGTTCGAGATTGCGAGGAACCATGGGGTGGTTGGAAAAATGAGTGGGGCGAACATTATTCTTTTTCCATGGTTCAACAAGAAAGAATATATCGAAAGTGCCGTCTTCCGCGGGAGCACTCATGCGGATGCCCTTCTTGCCAGCACCGCGAAGTGCCTTCTGAGGGGAGTGAAGCGTCATTGTCAGAGCGCATTGCACGATCGGTGGAGCAGGAGTTACATGGGGACACCACTCCTTCCTCACTCATTTTCGATGCCCCGCTCCACTCCCTACACCCGCTTCCGGACGACACTCGATGCCGTCATGAAGAAGTTGAATCTCTCCGCAGCGGAGAAGAAGCTCTTCTCCGAGCCGCAGCACATTCATAAGGCTGAGATTACGATCAAGCGCGACGATGGATCGAAGGCGGCATTCCCTGCCTTTCGTGTCCAGTTCAACAACGCGCGCGGACCGTACAAAGGGGGTATCCGTTTCCATCCCGCAGCGGACATCGAGGAGGTGAAAGCGCTGGCGGCGCTCATGGCCCTGAAGACCGCTGTCGTGAATATTCCCTTCGGCGGATCGAAGGGTGGGGTTCAGATGAATCCGAAGGAACTTTCCCGTCGGGAATTGCAGGAAGTCTCGCGTGCGTATATTCGGGCATTCCTGAAGGTGGTGGGGCCGGATATCGATGTGCCGGCGCCGGACGTGAATACGACACCCGAGATCATGGCGTGGATGCGCGATGAGTTTGAGAAGCAGACGAAGAGCTACAGTCCGGCGTTCATCACGGGGAAGCCTCTCTCGTACGGCGGCTCCCTTGGGCGCGATACCGCGACGGCGCGCGGAGGGTTCTATCTCATTCAGGAGCTCATCGATCGCGCGGCTCTCGATCCGCAGGAGCTCAAAGTGGCCATTCAGGGGTTCGGGAATGCCGGCGCCACCATGGCGCACTTCCTCCACAACGCGGGCTTCACGATTGTCGCGCTCTCGGATTCGCAGGGGGGCATCTACAGTCCGGAGGGCATCGATCCCGTGCGCGTGGAGAAGTACAAGCGCAAGACGGGTGCGGTGGCGGGGGAGTACTGCACGGGATCCGTCTGCGATATCAAGAAGATGAAGATGGACGGCGTCCAACACATCACCAATGAGGAGCTCCTGGAGATTTCCTGTGACATCCTGATCCCGGCGGCGCTGGATAACGTCATCACGGAGAAGAATGCGAGGAAGATTAAGGCGAAGCATATCCTGGAGCTCGCGAACGGACCCACGACACCTGAAGCGGATCAGATTCTGGAGAAGAGGGGGATTCAGGTGATCCCCGATATCCTCGCGAATGCGGGCGGCGTGACCGTGAGCTACTTCGAGTGGGTGCAGGGGCGATCCGGCGAGCAGTGGACGGCGGACAGAGTCGATCACGAGCTCAAGCGCATCATGCTGGATGCCTACAAGGCGGTCCGGCGGCAGGCGTACCGCGAGAAGATGAGCTACCGGCACGCGGCATTCGCAGTGTCGATCAAGAGAATTTTGGATGCGATGCGGGCGAGAGGGTGGGTTATTTCGTGAAAGGAAAACCTAGCGGTTTTCCTCTCACGAGCTCTCCTTTCCCTTTCAGTGGTGTCGCTCCAGCGCTGGTTCCCGCCGGAGGCACCCAGCGCTTCGCGACGGTTATTTGCCGCTTGGTCATTGTTGGCTGGTGTGGGCTCCAGAAAGCTAGAATGTATCATTGACAATATACGAAAGGCTTCTAGGATCTCGCTTCCATGGGCTCCCAAGAGAAAACTGTGCGTGTTCACTGGCAAGATGGAAGTGGGAACGAGCCTTCGGAAAATATGGCGCGCTTTTTCGCAGGTGCCGGGGCGGAGGTAACATACGGTATTGAGATTGTTGGGGATCCTTGTCGGCAGCGCATGCTCCATGTATCTCGTGATCTTGTTGTTACCCTCTTACAGGGAGGCGAGCCGGGGCTGGAGGTTCGTGCGGTTACTCCCAACGCGCGGGTCCACATTGATCCGAAGAATCTTGGGTCTCTTCATACTTCCGTTGAGTCTTTGCGAGAGAGCCTTGCGGCTGTGACAAGGCAGAGGTGAACCGTACAGTGTTTCGATGATGGCATCGGGTCATTGCCCCCATCCCTTCTTCCTCGTACGCTATTCTCATGTTCGACGTTGCGATCATCGGTCTCGGGGCGGCGGGGTACACGGCGGCGATCTATGCGGCGCGGTACAAGCTCTCTACGCTCATCGTGGGAGAGGAAGAGGGGGGGATGAGCGTGACGGCCGCTGAGGTGGGCAACTGGCCGGGGGACATCGAGGTGGCGGGGGCGGATCTCCTCGCGCGCTTCAAGAAACACGCACTCAATTTCTCCGAAGTGACACACAAGAACGTGCGCGTGGAGAAGGTGGAGAAGACGAAGGAGGGCTTCCGTCTTCACTTTGTGGGGGGAGGCTCCGAGGATGCACGTTCAGTGATCTTCGCGACAGGATCGCGCAAGCGGTCGCTCGGCGCTCCGGGGGAGAAGGAGTTTGCCGGCAAGGGTGTTTCGTACTGCGCCACATGCGATGCGTTCTTCTACCGCGGGAAGACGGTTGCCGTCATCGGAGGAGGGGATGCGGCGGTGGAGG
>JAEAMF010001726.1_pt1 | contig 14404 bp, 7 predicted proteins | sample 8958721 | NCBI WGS metagenome assembly JAEAMF01 (sample SAMN16933255, study PRJNA681124) | bioreactor sludge metagenome | isolation source: anaerobic bioreactor treating anionic surfactant - SDBS | place: India: Bengaluru | collected 2019-02-28
GGAGGCGTGCTGGTGTTAAGTCTGGGTTGCGAAAATAACCAACAGGCCTCCTTTAAGAAAGTAATGCAGACCTGGGACGAATCGCGCGTTCGCTTTCTGATTGCCCAGGAGGTGGAAGACGAAATAGAGGTGGGACTTTCCCTCCTCAAAGAGCTGGTGCTGGAAATGAAAAAAGACCACCGCCAGCCTCTGCCCATTTCATTACTCAAAGTAGGACTCAAATGCGGAGGCAGCGACGGATTTTCCGGAATAACTGCCAACCCCCTGCAGGGAAGGTTTTCCGACTGGCTCATCGGGCAAGGGGGAACCACGATTCTGACTGAAGTACCCGAAATGTTCGGTGCAGAAACCATCTTAATGAACCGGGCCGAAAACACCGAAACATTCAACCGGGTGGTATCCCTCATAAATGATTTCAAAGACTACTTCCGGGCAAACAACCAACCCATTTATGAAAACCCATCACCGGGAAACAAAGCCGGAGGCATTACCACCCTGGAAGAAAAATCACTGGGATGCACTCAAAAAGGAGGCCGCTCCGCCGTAGTCGATGTACTCCAATACGCCCAACCGGCAACCAAAAAAGGACTCAACCTGCTCAACTCGCCTGGCAACGATCTGGTATCCTCTTCGGCACTAGCCTTTGCCGGTTGTCAGCTCATCCTGTTCTCCACCGGCAGAGGTACCCCGTTCGGCAGCTTTGTGCCCACCATAAAAATAGCAACTAACTCGGCATTATACAATCAGAAAAAAAACTGGCTCGACTTTAATGCCGGTATTTTATTGGAAGGAACTCCCATGGATACCCTGTTGCAGCAATTTACAGAAAAGGTACTGGCCGTAGCAGAAGGCTCCAAGTTAAAACACGAAATAAACGGATACAAAGAAATAGCCCTCTTTAAAACCGGAGTCATACTATAATAAGGATAAGAAGAAGCCATGTCGTCGGGGAACAGGATAAAGAAACCCGACCTCGTCGAAGCGAGCGTTAGAGACAGACTTAAAAAGGTGGTTAAAATATAGAACATAAACTTTGCCAATTTTAATACCTATATATTTTATCCACCTCTAATAGTCTGGATAACCTTTTTTGATGTAATAATAATCTTGTTTAGCAATTAAGCCCAACCAGTGCTTGTAAAATGAGTGCCATTTTTTGAATCAAGTATCTCAGAAAAATCCAGATCAACTTAGACCTTAAATTTTGCTGCATAACGTATCCATTTTCCCATTAAATTATACCATCCATTACTCAAAATAAAACCATTTATTTCAACTTTACCATTAATCTAGCACTAAATATGAATTATAGTATGTTGAGCTTCTATCGGTAACGTTACCGATAACGTTATCGGTTTTTTATTTAGAACTTTCTTTCAGTTTTAAATTATTGTGATTTACCTTTGGTCAAACAAATCAATAAAACACATGTAAAACATAATGAAAAATGCCTATGGACAAACACAATTAATTTGAATTTTATCAAGAAATGGGTTTTGAATTTTTAGAGTAAGCTCATTTCATAATTGTTATATTGAATAGTTAGTCTTAAAAAATAATGTTTATAACCTAATAATCTAGTGGATATATGATAGAAAACCCATTGTTTACATCTAAAAAACAAAAAAGATTTAGATTAAAGAATTCTTTTACTTTAATATGCTATTCTTTGCTGTTTATTTTCTTATCACATTTTCAGTCGTATGCAAATAACGTTCCTGAACACATTGCTACTGTAAATAAAAACACCGAAAAGATATTACCGAATGTTTTACAAAATAGTACAAAACAAATATCCGGGAAAATAGTAGATGAAAAAGGCGAGGCTTTGATTGGCGTTAACATCTCTGTAAAAGGGACTTCATTAGGTACAATATCGGATATAGATGGTAATTTCATAATAAATGTTCAACCCGATGCTGTATTGATTGTCTCATATGTTGGTTACCTAAGTCAAGAAGTTGGCACAAGTAATAAAACAATGGTCAAGATTGTTCTTAAAGAAGATGTTAAATCACTTGATGAGTTTGTTGTTATTGGATATGGTGCGGTTAAAAAATCAGATTTGACAGGTTCTGTACAGAAAGTTGATTCCAAAATTCTGAAAAATCAAACAGGAACTCAAATCTCAGAAATGTTAGCTGGGAGTGTTGCAGGTTTTAACGGTGTTCAAGGATCATCGGCAAAGGGAGGAGGTAGTATGGAGATTAGAGGACGTACTTCTTTGAATGCATCCACCGAACCAATGATTGTTCTTGATGGTGCTATATTCAATGGTAGTATGCTGGATATCAATCCGCAAGACGTTGAGTCGATAGAGATTTTGAAAGATGCCAGTTCAGCCGCTATTTATGGAGCTCGCGCATCTAATGGAGTCATCATGGTCTCTACAAAAAAGGGTGAAAAAGGAAAGCCTATGATTGCTTTTTCTGCACAAATTGGCTCAGCTAGCCCTACCAACATGTATAAGTCATATGACAAGAATGGTTATATGACTTACAAGAGAGATATGCAAAGAGCAAAAAACCCTAAGATGGTTTCATACTATTATGATGATCCCAACAATCTACCAGCAGGTGTTACTCTTGATATTTGGAGAAATGCCAGTGCTAATCCACAAGCAGATAATACGAAAGAATGGTTAAGTAGATTGTACTTTTATCAGACTGAAGTAGATAATTACCTAAACGGCAATACGGTCGACTGGTTTAGTGAGGCTTTTGGTTCTGGGCTTAGACAAAAGTATGATGTGAATATCAGTGGTGGATCCGATAAAATGTCTTATTTCTGGTCTGTCGATTATCAGGATAATGAAGGCGTTATCACAGGAGACGACTATTCTGCAATAAGAACTCGTTTGAATTTTGACTTTACAATTACGGATTGGTTGACTGCTGGTATTAATACGCACTTTACTGATAGAGATGAAAGTGCTGTCCCGGTAGATCTTTCAACCATGTATTATATGAGTCCATACGGCTCTATGTTTAATGAAGACGGTTCTACAAAATGGTATCCTAATGATTATGCGCTAGCCAATCCATTTTTGAATTATTATGGGCAAGACAAATTGAAGAAAGTCAACTCTGTATTTGCATCTGCTTATACAAATATTAAACTTCCTTACAATATAAACTATAAAATCTCTTTCCAACCTAATTATACTTTCGCAAGCGAATATAACTTTTACCCGTCTTCTATTCCTGCAGGAGGTCAAGGAGGAGTTGCATCTAGGGCTGAGTCTAAAAATATGAGCTGGATATTTGACAACTTAGTGAGCTGGAAAAAACAATATGGTATTCATGGATTTGATGTTACTCTACTGTTTAGTGCAGAAAAAGCTCAAAGATATCTAACATCAGAAAATAATCAAAAATTTATTCCTAATGAAAATCTCACATTCAGCGGAATACACTTTGGTACTGTTCCTACTGTCAGTTCTGATGATACACAAACAACAGCTGATGCATTAATGGCTAGATTAAACTATACTTTACTTAATAAATATTTGATCACTGCCTCTGTTAGACGAGATGGTTATTCAGCTTTTGGTGTAAATAACCCTAGAGCGACATTCCCTGCAGTTGCTTTAGCTTGGAAAATTTCTGAAGAAAGCTTTTTTAAAATACCTCATGTTTATCAAATGAAACTTCGTATGTCCTGGGGTGAAAACGGGAACAGGGACATTGGGGCTTACGCAGCATTAGCACAATTGAAATCAGTCCCTTATTTTAATGGGACAAACAGCAGTGTGGGAATTGTAAGTAGTACTTTGGCAAACTCTGAGTTGAAATGGGAAAGAACTTCCTCATATAACATAGGCATGGACTTAGGTCTTTTTGATAATCGTATTGACCTGACTGCGGATTTCTATGTAATGAATACATTGGATTTGTTAATGGCGAGACAATTACCTGAGATTACAGGATTCAAAAGTATTATGACAAATTTGGGCGAATTACAGAATAAGGGAGTTGATCTAACATTGAATACTGTTAATATTGACAATAAAAACTTTAAATGGACATCAAATTTTGTTTATTCTGCTAATAGAAACAAGATTGTTAAATTATTTGGCAACTATGAAACTGTTGAAATTAATGGTCAGACGGTTCAACGAGAATTACCCGATTATACGAACAATTTATTCCCTGGCCATGCAATTGATCAAATCTGGAATTATAAAGTTTTGGGGGTATGGCAACAAGATGAAGCTGAGGAGGCTGCTCGTTACAGACTTTTACCGGGAGACTGGAAAACTGAAGACGTAGATAATAATGGTAAGCTTGAAGCTCTGCACGATAAACAATTTGTAGGCTACAAAGAACCAAGATACAGATTAGGTTTTAGAAATAATTTCACGTTCATGGAAAACTTTAATCTTTCCATCTTCTTCAGAGCTGATTTGGGACATAAAGCTGCATTCTCAGATGCTTTGCGAGCTAATGGAGCAGATACTGGAGAAAAGAGAAATTCATTTGATCTCCCTTACTGGACTGTTGAAAACCCAATCAATGATTATTCAAGACTTACTCCTAATACGAGTGTCTATGGAGGAGGACTTAATATTTATAAGTCTCGTTCTTTCTTGAGACTTCAAGATGTATCTTTTTCTTATACTGTTCCAAAAGTATTCACAGATCGTTTCAAATTAAATAATCTTGAAGTTTATTATTCAGGTCATAACTTATTATGCTTTACCAAGTGGCCAGGATGGGATCCAGAATCATTGACTACACCTATGCCCAGAAGCCATACATTTGGTCTTAGGCTTTCATTGTAACAAGGATAACGATACATAAATTACGATAATAAATCATAAATTAATTATATGAAATATATTAAAATTCTTCTATTAACAATACTTGTCACGTCGTTAACAGTTTCTTGTGGTGATGATTGGTTAAATCCAAATCCAAAATCTTTTTACACTCCTGAAAATGTGTTTATTGATGAGAACGGTCTGTCAGCATTATTGATAACTATGCGGAAAGACCTTAGTACAGAGTGTACTTCAAATATCCATTACATCGCTGCAGACATTGCTGCATCCGATTTGGCTTCTCCTTGGTCTCAGTTAGATTTTTATAACCTAACTCCAGCTAGTTCAAAGTATTATCCATACTTAACAATATTTACTAAGGCATATGAATTCATCAAGAACAGCAACGTTCTTATTTCTAGAATTGATGCAATTGAATGGAAAAGCGAAAGTAAAAGGAATGCGGTTTTAGCTGAAGGTCTATGGTTCAGAGCTTATTGGTACTATCGTTTGGTAAACTCTTATGGAGATGTACCTTTCATCGGAGAAGAGGTAACAAGCGCTAAATTAGACTTTTACACTCACAGCAGATGGGCTATTCTTAATAAAATCCAAGAAGATTTGGAGTTTGCTACACAATGGTTACCTGAGAAAACAGCACCTGGAGTAATTTCAAAAGGTGCCGCTCAACATTTACTGACGAAGGTGTATCTTGCCAACCTAAATTTTGATAAAGCGATAGAAACAGCTGACAAAATCATTAATGGTCCGTATGCGTTGATGACTAAAAGATTCGGTGTTGATGCATCAGATACAAGACGAAATTTGTTATGGGATCTTCATAGACCTAAAAACTTCAATATAGCATCAAATACAGAAACTATATTGGCCATTGTAGACAGATATGAAGCTCCTGCTAACGCTAAATCTCCCGGGTTACACACAATGCGACAATACAACCCTTCATGGTGGGCTGTAGAAGTTTTAGACAGTCAAGGAAAAACTGGTATGGTGGCTTCAGGTGCTCAATATGACTCATTAGGGAGAGGCAATTCAAATGTTCGTCCAACCTCACATTACCAATATGGCATCTGGAATATTAAAGGCCAAACATGGCAAAATACATCAGACTTAAGAAGAGCGGATATAAACTGGGTAGATACAAGCGAAATTATATATAACAATCCTAAATCTGTTGATTTCGGAAAACCTGTCAAGAAATCTAATTTTGCAAATCCCGTTGATACTTTTAGGACATATTATGCTATAACACACTATAAAATGTATGTACCTATGGATGACCCTAACGCGATGCCTATGGGCGGAAACGGAGACTGGTATATATTCAGACTAGCGGAAACATATTTGTTACGTGCTGAAGCATATTATTGGAAGAATAACCTTGCAGCTGCAGCAAATGACATTAATAAAGTAAGAGCAAGAGCAAACGCTGTTCCTGTCGAACCAAACGAAGTTACATTGGAATTTATTCTTGATGAACGTGCTAGAGAGCTATATGCAGAAGAACCAAGGCATTCTGAGTTAATTCGAATCTCTTATATCTTAGCCAAAGCAAATAGAAATGGTTATAGTTTGGAAGGGTTTAGCAATAAAAACTTTTACTATGATCAGGTTATGAAGTACAATGAGACATATAGACAAAAAGTCACCCTTTTAGACAATGTAGCGACAATGGCACCTTTTCATGCTTTGTGGCCTATTCCTGATGCAATCATTACTGCAAATACGCTTGGAGTAATTAATCAAAATGTAGGTTACGATGGAGCTGAAAAAAATGTGAAGCCTCTTGAAACAATCAAGTAAATAAAAGATACAACAATACTAAATTATGATTAAAATAGTTACTATCCTAGGAATGCTATTTTTGTTTCTTTGATGGTAACTATTTTACTGTTTTTAGAAAATCTATGACAATGACTACACGAAGAGATTTTATTAAAACATTGACTTCTGCAGGAGTAGCTGGATGTATCCCAGAATTGGGCATCTCTCAACCGGCATTAAATTTATTAAAAGAAAGTGCTACATCAAATTTGATATGGGCAAATCTATTGCATCTAAGTACGAACATGTGGGAGGACAACCCTTATGTTAGTGATCACTCTTTGTTGAAAGATGCTATAAATGCACACGATGTTTATAAAGATGATTACAAATACACAAACTACAAAGAAGCATGTGCTTGGGCTATGCGTGCATATCGTCCTTATTTGATAAATGAAGATAAGACATGGGATTCAATTCTTAAAAACATGTCTGAGTCTGGCATGAATATGGTGATTATAGACTTAGGTGATGCTGTTAAGTATGATAGTCATCCTGAAATTGCCATCAAAAATGCTTGGACAATTGATCGCTTGAAAGCCGAAATACAAAAGATTCGAAGCCTTGGTATGGAGCCTATTCCTAAATTGAATTTTGCTGCTTCTCATGATGCATGGTTAGGTGAATACTCCAGAATGCTCTCTACTAGACAATATTATTCTGTCTGTAAAGATCTTATTAATGAGGTGATTGAAATATTTGAAAATCCTCGCTTTTTACATCTAGGTATGGATGAAGAGACTGCAAAACATCAAAGGCGCTATGATTATGTTGTGATACGTCAGAATGATCAATGGTGGAAAGATTTGTATTTCTATGTAGATGAAACAGAAAAGAGAGGAGTAAGACCTTGGGTCTGGTCTGATGATGGATGGAGACATCCGGAACTTTTCTTTAAAAAAATGCCTAAATCAGTAATCCAAAGTAACTGGTATTATGATACTGAGTTTGACTTATCAAAAATGAGTGAACCTTCTCTAACTTATCTCAAGTTCTATGATGATCTGGAGAAATACGGATATGATCAAGTCCCAACCGGAGGTAATTGGACAAATGATACGAATATGGAAGATACAGTTAAATATTGCAAGCGGGTCATCAATCCAGATAGATTATTAGGCTTTATGACCGCTCCATGGTTGCCTAATATGGACATATGTCTTGGTAGACACTTGGAAGCAATCGATCAAATTAAAATAGCAAAGAATAAATATTATTAAAATGAAAACTATCTTCTCTGTTTTGACATGTGTTATATTTGTCTTTGTCGGATTACCACTCAATGCACAACAAAGCAATTCCGTTAAAGAGAAAGTAATTAGATTTGATGATACTAGAAATTTTAATTGGGGATCTGATTTCGAGGAGGTCAATATAGTTTCCAGTGTTGATCGTGCAATTCAAAAAGCTTTTATATATAAATCTAAGTCAACAATTAAGAAACCTTTAGTTATTAGTCTGCATACTTGGAGCGGAGATTACACTCAACGTGATAGCTTAGCCGAATTATGTAAACAAAAGGATATAAATTATATACATCCTGATTTTAGAGGTCCAAATAAAACGAAAGAAGCATGTGGTAGTGATTTAGTAATCTCTGATATTAATGATGCAATAGACTACGCGATAGCCAACTCAAATGTTGATACAACAAAAATATCAATTATTGGAGTTAGCGGTGGCGGTTATGTGACCTTGTGTTGTTTTATGAAGCTTAAACGAAAGATTTACAAATATTCAGCTTGGGCTTCAATTACGGACTTGGAAGCTTGGTATAATCAGAGTAAAATAAGAGGTAATAAATATGATGAGAATATTTTAAAATGCACATGTTCGGAGAATTCTCTAAATATTGAAGACGCCAGATTTCGTTCTCCCTTATACTCAAAAACGCCTTTGTCAAAGATTGGTAAAACTAAACTAAATATTTATGCCGGGGTCTATGATGGAATCCAAGGTAGCGTGCCATTTTCGCACTCGATCAATTTTTATAATAAAATACTAAAAGATCTTGGAGTAAAAGATCAGTCTAAGTATGTATCGGACTGTGAAAAGCTACATTTATTAGAGTTCCAAAATGCAATTGGTGAATTAGGATACCTTGGTATGAGGAAAATTTGTTTACATAAAGAAGTAGATGATATCAAATTAACCATTTTTGAAGGGAATCATGAAATGTTGACTCAAATCGCATTTGATGAGATTTTGAAAAATTAATGCAAAAAATATGAAATATAAACATCTATATAATTCTCGTGGCTTATATCTTTAATTCAAATGAAAACTTGGGTGAAAGAGATTGGATTAATTTAAATTTTAAAAATTGTTATCCAACTAGAGAAGAAATGAATATTACACTTGATGGGTGATAGATTATATTCATTATCCTTATTTAGATTTGCTCGCACATGCTAGAGCCATAGAAAATAGATAAAAGGGAATATTCAAAGAATAAAAAAACAACTTGTCTAACCATAAAAAGAAGAAATACATATGAAAACAAATCGTAGAGGATTTTTGAAAGTAGCTGGACTAGCCGGAGCAGGGCTTGTAACAGGCTGTAATTCAGCCAAGGCAGCAAGTGGAAGCCTAGATAAAAAAACAGTTTTTGCACTTGATCATATCAGGGAAGAAGCAGAAAAACAGTATAAACAACTATTTAATATGTCAGGTTACTGTGCTCCTAAACTGGATGTCGTCCGGATTGGTTTTCTGGGAGTAGGCAATCGTGGTTCGGCTGCTGTTGAACGAATAAGTCGAATCGGTGGAGTTAGTATTGTGGCAATTAGCGACGTACAACACGATAAAGCAGAAGCTGCTAAAGCTCGAATCAAATCACCTGGACATGAAGCTACTTTGTATACAAAAGATGATGAAGCCTGGATGGAAGTATGTCGTCGGGATGATATTGATCTAATTTATATTGCAACTCATTGGGCTATGCATGCTCCTATGGCTTTATATGCTATGGAACAAGGAAAGCATGTAGCTGTTGAGATTCCTGCAGCTACAACTGTAGAGGATTGTTGGAAGTTAGTCGAAACATCGGAACGCACAAAAAAACATTGTGTCATCTTAGAAAACTGTTGTTACGACTTCTTCGAACTCTTGACTCTTAACATGGTTCGTCAAGGATTCTTTGGTGATATTGTGCATTGTGAAGGGGCCTATATCCATGACATTTTGCAAAGCTTTTTCGACAAAAAAAGCCGTTATAACAATTGGCGTTTGAAAGAGAATGCGGAGCGAAATGGGAATCTATATCCGACTCACGGTTTAGGGCCTGTTTGTCAGATATTGAATGTGAATCGTGGTAATAAAATGGAGTATATAACTTCAATGGCATCTGCTGATTTTATGTTAAAAAAGGCAACTGAAGAAAATGCTAAATCAGATTCTGAATTTGCTCAATTCCTTCACAATCCGTTCAGAGGAAATATGAATACCTCTTCTATCATGACTAATAGTGGAAGTACGATTATGCTTCAACACGATGTATCAACACCTCGTCCTTATTCTCGTATTCATTTGGTAAGCGGAACAAAAGCTTTTGCACAAAAGTATCCTTTACCTGGAAAGATTGCGATAGGGCACGATGGGTTTATCTCTGAAGAGGAATACGAAAAACTAGAAAAACAATATACACCGGCTATGGTTGCTAAAATTGGAGACCTCGCTAAACAGATCGGTGGACATGGGGGGATGGACTTCATGATGGATTGGAGATTGATTGATTGTTTGAGGAATGGTTTACCTGTAGATATGGATGTCTACGATGCTGCTTCATGGAGTGTAATAGGACCACTTAGTGAATGGTCTGTTGCAAACCGCTCTGCTACGATAGATATTCCGGACTTTACCTGCGGTTCATGGAAAATTAATACCCCACATGATATAGAGTTGAAAACAGGAGGTACAACAGGAGTGCTTGGTAAATGAAAAGTAATGTTGATGCAGAAAATGCTCTGCAAATTCAAATTAAATATAATCCAAACCGAAGCAAAAATAAATACAAAAACCCTTCACCGATCATCTATATCAGACCGGTGAAGGGTATCTGATTACATATAACAAAACAAAAAATGTATATACCATGAAATCGATCTGTAACCTTTTGCTGCTTTTGATCCTGTGCGTAGCAGGTTATGCCCAGCAGCCCTCTTATTCTAAGTTTTACTACCAGCGAGCATCTCTGTTCGAGGAATTACCAATACAATCACAAGATGTGGTTTTTCTTGGCAACAGCATCACTAATGGAAGCGAATGGCATGAACTGTTCAATGCTCCAAATTTTAAGAACAGGGGAATCAGTGGAGATCTTGCTCAGGGAGTATATGACAGACTTCAACCTATTATAAAAGGGAAACCGCAAAAAGTATTTTTATTGATTGGCATAAATGATCTGCAACGAGGCACTCCTCCCGATTCGGTTATCTACTGGGTGCAAAAAATTATACAACAGCTAAAACAACAATCTCCAGACACAAAATTATATATACAGAGTATTTTACCGGTTAATACCAATTTCCGATCTTTTTCAGATCAAATAACACGTTTACAGGCAATTGAAAAAACAAATCAACAACTTGAATACCTCTGTCAAAAAGAAAGTTTAACCTATATTGATTTATTTGAAGGACTTAAAAGCCGATCTTCCAATCAGTTGGATCCTTTATACACAAATGATGGACTTCATCTTATGGGTAAAGGGTATCTCCGCTGGAAGGAACTGCTTACCCCTTATTTAACCGAAGCCCCATTAGTTATTGCAACTTATCCGGTTCTTCCCGTACTTACAAACAAAGAAATTAATCCGGTGGCAAAACTTGTTATTTACCGTACCGGACCAGAAAAGATTAAATTGCAAAGCATTAGTCTGTCCCTAAATGGAACTACCCAGCCTGATGATATACTACAGATACGCCTCTATGAAGAGGGTGATAACGGAATGCCCGACCCCAATAAGCCTCTTGGCAGCGGACAAACGCCTAAAAGTAACATGAAGTTTACAGACAATCTTCCTTCCGGAAGAGATACCATCCGACTTTGGGTGACCGTAAAACTCAAAAATAAAATAAATCTTACCCATAGGGTCCTTACAACAATTACTCAAGTAGAAACTCCAAATAAATCGCTGCCCATCATACAAACACCTGCAAAAGAGGGATTACGTGTTGGCGTTGCCTTAAGACAATTCATGCAGGATAAGGTCCACACATCACGTATACCAGGCCTTACTACTGCCAAAAACGGAACTCTGTTGGCTATCTACGATGCCCGTTACGAAAACAGCCGGGATCTGCAAGGGGATATCGACATTGCTTTGAATCGCAGCACTGATGGAGGTGTAACCTGGCAGCCAATGCAAGTGATACTTGACAAAAAAACATGGGGTGGATTACCCGAAAAGTTTAACGGTGTAAGCGATGCATGCATACTTACCGATACTAAAACCGGATATATTTATGTTGCCGGACTTTGGATGCACGGTGTACTTGATAAAGAAACCGGAAAATGGACCGAAGGACTCACCGAAAAAAGTTCCAATTGGATACACCAATGGCAAGCCAAAGGATCACAGCCCGGAACCGACGTAAAACAAACCTCGCAGTTCCTCATCACGCGCAGTACCAATAACGGTAAAACCTGGAGCGAACCGGTAAATATTACTGCGCAGACAAAACGAAAGGAATGGTGGTTGTTTGCTCCGGCACCCGGACACGGAATTACTCTAAACGATGGAACACTTGTATTTCCGACACAGGGCAGAGATGAAAACGGAATATCTTTTTCAAATATAACCTGGAGCAAAGACGGAGGAAAAACCTGGACTACCAGTAATCCCGCATATAAAGATGTAACCGAATGTATGGTTGCCCAACTCGAAGATGGAAGCCTTATGTTGAATATGCGTGATAATAGAAACAGAGGGAATTACTCCGAAAACGGCCGTCGTATATGTACCACAACCGACTTGGGTGTTACCTGGACCGAACACCCCACCTCCCGGAAAGCCCTTATAGAACCTACCTGTATGGGAAGCTTACATAAACACATCCGTAAGGGGAAATCGCTTTTATTATTTAGCAATCCGGCAAACCAAAGTGTACGTACCAACATGACACTAAAGGTGAGCGCAGATAATGGAAATACGTGGCCGGAAAGTTATCAGACCGAGCTTGACCAGTATCGTAGTGCCGGCTATTCCTGTATAACCAGTATTAACGAAGATACCGTTGGAATCCTTTACGAAAGCAGTCAGGCTCAACTCGTTTTCCAACAAATTTCACTAAACGAATTGTTAGATAACAAACCGAAGCAAAACAAATGAAAGCTGAAACAAAAATATATCCATGGATTGTGGTAGCCATGTTGTGGGGTGTTGCTTTGCTAAATTATATGGACAGGCAAATGCTTTCTACAATGCGAGAGAGTATGATGATAAACATTACCGAACTGGAGTCGGCCGCAAACTTCGGCCGACTTATAGCTGTATTTCTTTGGATTTACGGATTAATGAGTCCGGTTGCCGGATTATTGCAGACCGTTTGAACCGCAAATGGCTCATTGTTGGAAGTCTGTTCGTATGGTCGGCCGTCACCCTTCTGATGGGTTATAGCACCAATTATAATGAAATCTACCTTTTGCGGGCCATCATGGGTGTTAGCGAAGCACTTTATATCCCTGCCGGATTATCTCTGATTGCCGATTTTCATTCAGATAAAACAAGATCTCTGGCGATAGGCATTCACATGACCGGACTTTATACCGGGCAGGCGATAGGAGGCTTCGGAGCCACCATTGCAAGCCTCTATTCATGGCAAATAACTTTCCACTGGTTCGGATTGATAGGTATTGTTTACAGTCTCATACTTATCCTTTTTTTAAAGGATATTCCCAAACCAAAAGCCAAATTGCAGAGTGCAGCGGTTACCAGAAACAATAGATCCCCCTTTAAAGGAATTGTTTTGTTATTAACAAGCTTCTCATTCTGGATAATCCTATTTTATTTTGCAGTACCCAGTCTGCCCGGATGGGCTACCAAAAACTGGCTTCCAACCCTCTTTAGCAGCAATCTTTCCATCCAAATGTCTCAAGCTGGTCCACTTTCTACCATAACCATTGCTGTTTCATCGTTTGTTGGAGTAATTGCCGGAGGAATACTGTCTGATAAATGGATACAAAAAAACATCCGTGGTCGCATCTACACCAGTGCAATAGGGATTGCACTTACCATTCCATCCCTTTTTCTGCTTGGAATGGGAAGCTCATTGTATACAACCGTAGGAGGAGCTGCATGTTTTGGGATTGGATTCGGTATGTTTGATGCTAATAACATGCCCAGACTTTGTCAGTTTGTAGCAGCAAAATACAGAGCAACCGCCTACGGATTAATGAATATGACCGGTGTATTTGCAGGAGCTCTAGTTACCACACTTCTCGGCAAATCTACAGATTCCGGTAATCTTGGATATCACTTTGCACTGATGACTGTAATTCTATTCGTAGCACTTGCGGCTCAGCTCTATTTCCTACATCCGCAAAAAGTAAAGATTGTTGGAGAAACAGAACCTAAGGAGGTTAACTAATTTCAACCCATACTTAGTTCGGTTCATGCCATAGTTTAGGTCTTTTCAAAGGATTATTTCTTCGTCTTTCAATTGGGGGACCATTGTCACACAGCTGAGGGACAATGATCACTCAGTTGGAGGACAATGGTCACTCAGCTGAGAGACGAAGAATATACTTTAAGTCATGCCCTAATGATTGCAATGAAAAGAGCTAATCCTTTAAGGG
>JAEAMF010001725.1_pt1 | contig 14395 bp, 11 predicted proteins | sample 8958721 | NCBI WGS metagenome assembly JAEAMF01 (sample SAMN16933255, study PRJNA681124) | bioreactor sludge metagenome | isolation source: anaerobic bioreactor treating anionic surfactant - SDBS | place: India: Bengaluru | collected 2019-02-28
GATCATCAGCGGCCGCGGCTTGTCGGCGATATCCTTGGTTTCCTCGTAGTGACGCATCTTGTCCTCGTAGCGCTCGCGCACGCGCCGCGTCACCAGGTTGGCCACCAGCAAATAGTCCAGCACATCGTTGTGGCGCCCAAACAGCAGGATCACGTGCTTTCCGCGATCGAGCGACTCGACCATGTCATCCAGCGCGGAAAAGTTCGCCTCCCGGACAATGTACGCCTGGCGCTGCAGGCGCTTCAGGTTGCGTTGCAGGCTGCCGGCAGCCCCGGCGTGTGCACCGCTCTTTCTGCAGAAATCTTCCAGCTCCTCCGGTGTCATCTCCAGCAGCTTGATCAGCCACTCCTCGTGATACGTATCGCGCAAGAGGCCGATGGTTGTCTCTGCCGTCTGCCGCAGATTCAGCTCCTCCGTCAGCAGCACGACATCCGCTTCTTCAATCTGGTTCAGCCCGATCTTGAGTGTGACATCCACGTTGCGCCCCGGGCGGCGTCCCATCTGTTCGTCCAGGGAATAGACCAGCACCTGCGGGCCAAAGATGTCGCGCAGGCCCTTTACCCAGGTTCCGTCTTCGGTCTGCTTGTCGAAAGAGTACTCGTCGTGCATGTCAAAGATGAGGTTGACCGCTGCCTTGGTCTTGATCACGCCGCTGATGGCCAGCCGGGCCAGAAAGCTCTTGCCTGTCCCTGACTGGCCAAAGATGCCGTTGGAGCGCTCGACGAAACGATCCAGCTTGAGACAAATGGGGATGTCCATCGTCAGTGGCGTGCCCATGGCAAAGTTGGTGCCGCCTTCCGCGCCAAAGACAGTGGCCAGGTCCAACTCTGTGGCTTCGCGCAGCGTGGCCAGGTGCATGGGTATGGTCTTGACCGGCTGTGGCCCGGACTGCGACTGCAGCAGGGCCTTCGGGTCGGACTCGTCTGGCTTTTCCAACATCAACATCGGCCGCACCTGGACCGTGGCATAGGTGCCGGTGCCCGCCAGTGCCTGGACGACAAAGGGCGAGGCGTCCTGCAAGGGATTGGTGAGCAGTCGCGGATCTGTGGCATTCAGTTGCATGTCCGAGATCAGGCTGAAATAACGGTTACGCTGCCCTTCCACGACAACAAAGCTGCCGATACGCAGCCCTTCGGTGCTCGTTCCGGGATGCAGCCGCACCGTCAGGCCACCGTTGAATGTCCCATCTACTACTACGCCCAGCTGTAGGTCGTTCATCCCTGCACCTCCCCCGGGTCAATCGCGTAGAGGACGGTGAGCAATGCCTGATGGTCATCTTTTAGCAGAGTGGCCACCTCCCGCGCTGCGGCATCCAGCCAGTCCCGGTCTGCACCGCGCTGTTGATAGACCTCACGCACATTCGCCGCCAGCACCTGGGGCGGTGGCACGGGGCCCACGTACGTGAGCAGCAGGCGCAGGTAACTCAAGCTGTCGGTAAAGTGCCGCAGTTCTTCCGCGGGGACACTCTGCACCGAATAGTGCAGGGGTGGCGGCTGTGAGGGCAAGTTCTGTCGCGCACGGCCACCGGCCAGAAATCCGACCAGAGCGGCTCCGAACTCGGTGCGCAGAATGTGGGGCAGTTCCGGACTGTGGGCGTAGACCGCTTCGTCAAATACTGTATCCGTGCTGCGGCGGATGGCGCGACGGCTGGGGTCCAGACCCACGGTCTGGCCGTAGGCGACCACGGCATAGACCGTGGATGCGGTTGTCTTTTCGCCGCTTCCGGCCGGCAGATGCACGGCGACTACGCTGCCCAGTGGCGGGGGGCTGTTCAGCTCAAAGCTCTCGGCTATGAAACCGGTGCTTGCGGTCTCGATGATCTCGCCAATCCTCATACCCCTCGTCTCCTCTTGCTCTCATCCTTGGCCGAGCGAATCCACGGTTGTCCGTGCTGGCCCATCACGCGTTCCATCATGTCCTCTACCACGAACCTGTCCGTCATCGTGATGACCGCCTGTTCGTGTGCCTCCTGGAGGGCTGGTGGGTAGGGTGGAAAGCCCGGGCTGCGTTTGCACTGGTCTACGATAGCGCTGTGCATAAACTGCAGCCAGGCCGGGTTCGTGCGAACCCACTGCGGCACTTCGATGCGCGCAATCTCCCCGCCCACATTCAGGTAGAAGAAGTCAATCCGGTGCTCGCCGTATTGCTCCAGAATCTGCGACGAGCTGGCAAAGAGTTCTGATCGCTGGTGGGTGCCCAGGAAAGAGAACAGGTCGCGGTCGTGAAGCCGGGCCAGCTCCAGGCAGAGATCACGGCGATCATTCGTGCAGTGATCGCAGTCATTCAGACGTTCTCGACAAATCGCGATGCGGAGAGAGTTGGCCACATCGCGGCCGTCGGAAAAACTGGTATATCCGGCTAGCGGGACCTGGGCCGCTCGCAGCGTGTCCATCGCCTGCAGCAGGTCATGCAGCAGCGCGTGCTGCACCCGCTCGTCCTCACTCTGCAGCGTCCACAGGGTGAGGGGACCATCGCGAATGGCCGCAGTCCGGTCGCCGGGCTGAGCGTGCTCGGCTCCACCGTCCTGGGGCCCGCGAGCGACCCGCTTGCCCAGGATCCGTGGCAGGATAGCGAGCGACTCCACCTCCATTTTGGCCCCCAGCAGGCCTCCCTCCAGTGGCACATCTCGCTTTTCGGGGTAGATGTAGAGATCCTCATCGCCAAAACATAATCTCGACTCGGAATCGAGGATTGCATGCGAGCTGTTGCCATAACAGAGCATCGCATAACCGATGTTAAGTACATAGTAGCGGGCGGAACCATGCCGGTCGGGAGCGATGGATGACGCATCTGTGCCCACCACGCAGAAATCCGCTGGCGGTGGAGCAGCATCATGCCTGCCCGCCAGCGAGTCGTGGGGAGTGGCTACCAGCCAGGGGAGCCGCACCTGCCGCCGCTGCTGCTCTTGCAGCTTTTCCCGCAACTCATCGGGGTTCAGAGCGTGCAACAGTTGCTGCGCCTGTTCCAGGAACTGCCCCCTCGCCGGCGCCTGGCCGGCAAGGTTCTGGGCCATGCTGTCCAGTTGTCTGCTGATGGGGCCCAGCTTGAGCGGCACGATGACTCCTTAACGCAGGATGCGCTCATCACCGACGCGCTTGGTGACGCGTGCGTCATCCAGGTGTTCCAGCAGGGCCTGGGCATACTTGCGACTGGTGGAGAACATATCGCGCACCTGGGCCAGGGTGATGCTCCCCTCGCGCTGCAGATGGTGGATGACGGCCTGGGTCATCTTGGCGTAGGTCTCGGCCGCGAACAAGACGGTATCACTGACCTTGACCAGTTGCCCTTGCTCAATCAGCGAAGATAGCACCTCGGCTCCGACCAGGGCCTCGCTCTCGGCCAGAGAGGGTGGAGAATAGGGGTTCTGTGCGTACGTCGCCAGTAGCCGGTCGACCTGACCTTGTTGCTCGCGCCCCAGCTACACGCGGTGCTCGGATAGCGCCAGCATGGCCTCCGACTCTACCAGGATACCTTCTGCGGCGGCTTTGCCGGCCGCTTCGCCAAACGCGCGCGGCGACAGGCCCAGCCGGCTCTTCAGCTCCTCACGCGGCATGCCCGCTCGGAGTGGAAAACGCCTGTGGTAGTCCTGCAATAGCTCCACGACCTTCTGCCGCAGGACCTGCCAGGCACCGAGGGACATGACATACGCGTTGCTGGCAGCGACGGTTTCTGGCTTGGCTGCTGCATCAAGTAGCACCACCTGCCCATCCTGCAACAGAGTGCGCAGGGTCTTTGCGGCTCCCTCCACGCCAAGGGCGCTGCGGTTGATCAGGGCTGCTCCCTCACAGGGCTGCTCCCGCTCGAGCTCTTGCAGCAGCACCTCCTCCGGAGTGCCACGGGCCAGGTTCTCCAAACGCTGGATGATGTCCGCCTGGAAGCGGCGGTGGTGTCGCTGCGGATGCGGATCCAGGATAGCACCACCACCGAGCGTCAGGCTCGGCGACGCCTGACGGATGATAAAGCGGTCGCCCTTGATCACGGCCACCGGCGTAGCCAGCACGACCTGCACCCAGGCTTCCCCACCGGGCGCGATTTCCGTGCGATCCAGAACCCGGATTCGCGCTTCGCTCTGGGCCGTACCGCTGAAAAAGTCCACGACTGTGTTATGGGGCAAGGGCCGTGGGGCGTTCTTAACGCAGTGCAGGCGCGCGTCTACTTTGGAGGTGGGGCGCAGCCAGCCAGGTGTAGTGAGCACATCGCCGCGCTGCAATTCTTCCTTGTTGACCCCGGTCAGGTTCACTGCCACGCGGCTGGGCGGCACGGCTGTCTCGACCTTGGAATTGTGCGTCTGCAGACCCCGGATGCGCGCTCTCAGGCCACGTGGCACAACCTCCACCTCTTCGCCGTTGTGTAACCGGCCATCGATGAGCGTTCCGGTCACGACGGTTCCAAATCCTGGCATGCTGAAAACGCGGTCAATCGGCAAACGCGGACGACCGGTCTCGTGCCGGGGCGGCGGAGATTGCAGCAGGCGGTCCAACTCCGCCAGCAGTTCGGGCAGGCCCTGCCCCGTGCGTGCTGAAACGGGGATGATCCTGGCCTCTTGCAGAACCGAGCCGGCCAGTTCTTTGTGTACGTCTTCCTGAACCATCTCCAGCCATTCCGGGCCTTCGCTCAGGTCGCTCTTGGTCAGGGCCACGACGCCATCCCGCACCTGCAACAGGTCCAGAATCGCCAGATGTTCGCGTGTCTGGGGCATCACCCCTTCGTCAGCCGCCACGACAAAAAGCGCCAGATCAATGCCGCCCACGCCGGCGAGCATGTTCTTGATAAAGTCCTCGTGGCCGGGCACATCGACGATGCTTACCTCAAGCCCGCTGGGCAATCGCAGCCAGGCAAAACCCAGGTCAATGGTCATCTCCCGGTCCTGCTCTTCCTTCAGACGGTCCGGATTGATGCCGGACAAGGCTTGGACCAGAGTGGACTTGCCGTGATCGACGTGTCCTGCTGTGCCAATAACGCGCACCTAGATTGCCTTCTTCTTGGTGGTCATCCCATCAAAGACCTTGGCCTGTGCCTGCGTGAACTGCGACCAGACCTGCCACAGTTCGGCGGCGCTGGCCGCAATCTCTTTATGATTCTGCTCAATGCGTTCTTCCAGGGTCTGCAAGGTTCCCAGTTGTTTCTTCTGCCAGGACTCGAGCCGTTCCAGGCGGGCAGCCTGTTCTTCATCCACCCGCACCTGATTATCTTGCCATTCACGCAGCTCGGTGCGTTGCCGTTCGGCTGCCAGGCGTTGCAGTTCGAGCACCTCATTGCCTTGCTGGCGGATCTGTTTTTCCAGTTCACGCAGGTCGTACAGCGTCTTTCGGTTGCGCTCGATCTGATTGGCGAAATCCTCCAACTGCTTTGTCCAGCGGGCAATCGGGGGTTGCGCCGCCTTCATCTCCGCCATGAGTTCCTCCACTTGGCGGTCCCGCTCCTGCATTTTCAACTGCAGCGCGCTGATGTCGTCCTGCTGTCTCTTGCTCAGCTCGTCCAGAGCAGGTGGTACTTGCTCGATCTTGGCCTCCAGGCGCGGGCCGAGCGCTTCCACTGTCGCCTTCAGCGCCATGTGCTTGTTGTTGGCCCAGTCTTCATGGGCCAGTCTGAGTGTGGTGAGACCGTCCCGGAAGCTCTGCCCATCCTGGGCCAGCAGGTCAATACGTTCATCCTGGGCGACGAGGCGCTTGGCCAGATCGGCAGACTGCCCGACGGCCTTGGCGATCTCGCTACGCAGCTTGCTGTCCTCATCGCGCAGTGCACCGGCAATATTCTCGAACGAGGCGATGGACTCGACACGCTCCTGCACCTGGCGTACGATCCGCGCCAGCGACTCGGCTTCCATCTTGTCGTTCCGCGTTCGTGTTTCTTCTCGTACATCCTGTTCGGCAGCGTGCTTGGCCAGCAGGCTGGAGAATTCCGTGCGCACGCTCTGGATCGCAGTCTCCAGTTGGGTCAGTCTGGGGAGTTGGCCTTCGATGCGCGGCAGGGCGGCCTGCAATTCCTGCAGCTGCCGTGCCTGCTCGGTGCTCTGGGCCTTCTGGGTGTCAATCTGGCTTTGCAGCGCCATCAACGTTGCTTTGTCTTTGCGGTGCTCTTCGTCCAGCCAGGTCAGCAATTGGGTTACTTGGTTCAGGTCCAAACTTACCTCCTCGTCTGGGGAACAGGGGAGCTGGATCCCCCTTTGTTTACAGGGCCAGCTGTCAAGCCCTCCCATTATACTGGCAAAGAGTGTTTTGCACAATCTCCTTTTCCTACTATAATGCACGTGTTCGAAGCTGGAGAGGTCGCATAGCTTGGTCGAGTGCGCACGATTGGAAATCGTGTAGGCGTTGAGCCTCGCGGGTTCAAATCCCGCCCTCTCCGCCTGTTACAATCGGTTTGACAAAAGAAGTGGCCCCAGGTATGATAGACCTGGTCGTGCTAGACGGGGAGCTAGCGGTGCCCTGTACCCGCAATCCGCTATAGCGGGGTTGAACTCCCTCTCTAGGTACGGCACGGCAGGACTGCTGCGGGCAAGTGGCGTTGAAGATCGGGTCCTACGCGGCAGAGGCCTGTGAACCCCGCCAGGTCCGGGAGGAAGCAACGGTAAGCAGCCCCCTCTGGGTGTCGTAGGGTAGCCTGGTTGGAGCAGGCTACCCGTGGCAAGCTGGTGTGTCGAGATCGAAAGAGGGTGCACGACCATCACTCCTCTCACCGCAACGATGGCGAGACTGTTGAGCGAGGGTGGGGCGCTCTCCCGCCCTCTTTCCATTACCGGGACATAATGACGAAACAGGTACTGGTCGTTGGCGGGGGTGCTGCCGGTATGATGGCGGCGGGTCGGGCTGCCGAGTGCGGCGCGGACGTCCTGTTGCTGGAAAAGACGTCACGCCTGGGCAGCAAACTCCGGCTGACGGGCAAGGGCCGCTGCAACCTGACCAACCAGGCGGACATCCCCCAGTTTATCACCCATTTTGGCGAGACAGGCCCATTTCTTCACGGTTCCTTTGCCCGGTTTTTTGTGCAGGACCTGCTCTCCTTCTTCAACCGCCGGGGTGTGCCCACCGTGGTCGAGCGGGGCGGGCGTGTCTTCCCGGCCTCCAATGATGCTCGACAGGTAGTGGATGCTCTGGAGGGCTACCTCGTGGTCACCGGTGTGCGCATACAGCGTGGATTTCCGGTAGAGCACCTTGAGGTAGCGGACCGGCGCATTCAGGGCGTGAAGGGCAAGGGGCATGTCCTGCGTGGAGATGCCGTTATCCTGGCCACTGGCGGTGCGTCCTACCCGCGGACAGGGTCCGATGGAAGCGGCTATCAGCTTGCTGCGGAGGCAGGACATCACATCGTGCCTATCGGTCCGGCACTTGTCCCTTTGCTTGCCGGGGAGCGATGGGTGCGTGACCTGCAGGGACTCAGCCTGCGCAATGTAGAGGCTACGCTCTTGCTCAACGACCGGCCGGTCGCCCAGGAATTTGGCGAGATGCTGTTCACGCACTTTGGCGTGTCCGGCCCGATTGTCCTGACCCTCAGTAAGAGGGCGGTGAGGGCCCTGCCGCGGGGCCGCGTTGCCCTGGCGATTAACCTCAAGCCCGCAGTCGCTCCGGACGAGTTGGATGAGCGATTGCAGCGTGAATTGGAGGAGCATGGCCGCCGCCAGTGGCACAACGTTCTGGCTGGCCTTTTGCCGTCCAGGATGGGGCCTGTGTTCGCGGGCTTGCTCGGCATTCCCATGGACAAACCCGCTCATCAGGTCACCGTGGCAGAGCGCAAGCGTATCCGGACTCTATTGCAGGACCTGCGCATCACGATCAGCGGTGCCCGTCCCATCGCCGAGGCTATTGTCACGGCGGGTGGGGTAGATACGCGCGAGATTGACCCACGCACGATGCAGTCCCGGCTGATCCAGGGGCTTTTCTTCTGTGGCGAGGTGATTGACATAGACGCCGACACGGGCGGGTACAACCTGCAGGCAGCGTTCTCGACAGGCCACTTGGCCGGCGAGTCCGCTGCAAGAGCGGTCACAGGGGCTTCCATTGGCTGAGCAGGTATGTGCCGAGCCACGAACCCAGGCGCGACCGCGGACCGCGCCGGCCCTGGAACTCCTGCGGGTGCCCGCCGGGCTGATTACCCTGGTGTTCCTGGTCGCTCTGGGAGCGGTGATGGCGCTTTACTACGTGCGTTCCGGGGAGATTATGACCCTCCAGGTGAATGGCGAGACCTGGCAGGCACGCACCCACCAGCAGAGCGTCAGGGCGTTCTTGCGCGAGGTGGGCTTGACCCTGCGCGCCGAGGACATTGTCTTGCCCGGGCTGGACACGCCACTGGCCGAGACGTCGAGTGTGGTGGTGCAGCGGGCGCTGCCGGTGCTGGTGGATGTGGATGGCCAGGTGTTGGAGCGCCACACGCACAGCCGTACGGTGGCCGACCTCCTGCGCGAAGCGGGTGTTGACCCACAACCCTATGACGTAGTCACACTCGACAATGACCCCGTGGCTCTCAACGCAGCCCTGCCGCAGGTTCAATGGAGCCCCGACCGCTGGCCGCTATCCCGCACCGCCGTGACACCGGGCTCCCCCGGCGCTACCTGGACGCGGATCAAGTTGCAGCGGGCCATCCCCCTCTCCATCCTGGATGGCGGAACGCAAACGGTGATCCACACTGTGGCGCGTACCGTGGGCGAGGCATTGCTCAGTCAGGGTGTCACCCTGTACCTGGGTGATCGGGTTCAGCCTCTGCTGGGCACCCTGCTGGCAACGGGAATGAAAGTCGAGATCAATCGCGCCAGGCCGGTCACGCTGCAGGTGGATGGAGAGGTCGTGCAGACGCGCACACAGGCGCACGACGTCGCCCAGCTCTTGAGCGAGACGGGGGTTCTTCTGTCAGGCAAGGACTATGCTATTCCCAGTCTCGCTACGCAGGTCACCAGCGATCTGGCGGTGCGCGTCGTGCGCGTGGTGGAAGATTGGATTGTCGAGATCGAGGACATTCCCTACGAAACCGTCTACCGCGGGAACAGCGCCCTGGAACTGGACCAAACACAGACGGACCAGGGCGGGCAGAGCGGCGTGCGCAAGCGACGCGAGCACATTGTCTATGAGGATGGGCTACAGATAACACGCGAGGTGACCGAGGAATGGGTTGAGCGTCACCCGACCACGCGAATCATCTCCTATGGCACCAAGATTGTCGTGCGAGAGCTGGAGACACCGGACGGGGTTATCCGCTACTGGCGCAAAATCCGTGTGTTAGCCACCTCCTACACCGCAGCAACCTCCGGCAAGACGCGAGATCACCCGGAGTATGGCATCACGCGCCTGGGGTGGCGAGCACGCAAGGGCATCATCGCCGTGGACCCAGCCGTCATCCGGCTGCGCACCAATATGTACGTACCCGGCTATGGCCTGGGCACAGCGGCGGACACTGGTGGAAAGATCAAAGGACGCTGGATTGACCTGTGCTATGATGAGCACAATCTGGTGTTGTGGAAAAGGTGGCTCGATGTCTATCTGCTTGAGCCCGTGCCATCCGCCCGGGATGTCCCCTGGATGCTCCCCAGTTATCCGTCTGAACGGCGCTGATCTACCCCGCTGGAGTAACGATGACTACCCGATCCCTGTTACGCGAATGGCAGCTCATTCCACAGAAGGAGCTGGGACAGAACTTTCTGGTAGACCGCGGTGTGTTGGCGCACATCCTTGCCGCCGCAGAGATCAGCGCCACGGACACGGTGCTCGAGATTGGCCCCGGCCTGGGCATGCTGACCCAGGCTCTGGCCGAGCGCGCTCAGCGCGTGGTGGCCGTCGAGCTCGACCGTCAGCTTGTCGCGATCCTGCAGGAGCGCTTGCAGGCATTCCCCAACGCGCACGTTGTTACGGGCGATATCCTGGCACTGGACATCGCCACACTCCTGGCAGGTGAGCCGGCGAGCGGCTCCGCCGGTACCTACAAGGTCGTCGCCAACATCCCCTACAACATTACGTCCGCTGTGCTGCGCCATTTGCTCGAGGCAAGCATCCGGCCGCGGCTCATTGTGCTGATGGTGCAGAAAGAGGTCGCCCAGCGTGTTACCGCCAGACCCGGCGAAATGAGCTTGCTGGCTGTCAGCGTGCAATTCTACGGCCGGCCCCGCCTCATCCACCGTGTCCCGGCCGGGGCGTTCTACCCGGTGCCCAAAGTGGACTCGGCCATCATTCGCATCGATCCGCATCCCGAACTGCCCCTGGCGTCGGAGGAGATCGCACCCTTCTTCACTGTGGTGCGGGCCGGGTTCGGCCAGCGGCGCAAGCAGATCCACAATTCACTGCTGCACGGTCTGGGTCTGCCGGCCAAAGCCATTGCGGAAGCGCTGGCAGACACCGGTGTGGACGGCAAGCGTCGCCCGCAGACGCTGAGTGTGGGTGAGTGGGTCGCCCTGTACCGTGCGCTGCGAGCGAAACTACCGGGACTGGTTCTCCTCACCTAGCGGGACCACAAACACCGCCATCTGGTCGAACAGGTCCCAGTTGAGGAAAGAGCTCACGTGTAAGGTCTGCGTCCCGTTCTTCTGCGGGTAAGGGTCGTGTATGTCAAAGGTGCCGTCCTCATAGTAGCCCACAACCACCCATACGTGCTCCCCGTAGATGAGTGTTACCTCGCCCTCAGCCGTCTCCACAGTCTTGGTTTCCGGAGGGGAGCCTCTGGCCACCCACACGATGACCGGATAGCCATCTAGCACGGCCCGGGCAACCTCTTTATAGCTGGCACCTTTGACTGCCACAGCCTCGAATTTGGCACCGGCGGGTTCGAAAACGCACCGGTTCAACGTCTCGGCTATGACGGGTGCATAAGCTCCATAATTGTCCCAGTTAATGGAGCCGTCTTCGCTACGACCCCGGCCGGCAGGATCCCCTCGAAAACCCAGGTAGGGATTGGGGTTCCTGGGCAGGCATGCCAGCAGGTCCTCCTCGCTGGGCGCTTCTCCCAGCACGCCTGCCGCCACCATGCGCATGCTGGCGGTCTCGCAGGACATGGGCAGTTCCTGCAGAATAACCGGCACTGGCAGCACGTGCCCGGCGGGAGCAGTGGAGGTGGCTGTCTGCGCCGGCGTTGGTGTCGCAGTCACGGTGGGAGTGGACGTCGCGGTAGGCGTCGGCGACGATGTCGGCGTCAGCGTGTGTGTCGCGCTGGGTCTGGGGGTGGCCGATGGCGTAGCGGTCAACGTGGGCAGCCCAAAGGCGCCGGTCCCGCCGGTGATTGCCCGATTGGCCAGTGCCAGTGTTAGCACAAGTACAAGCACCAGGACACTGACCGCTACGATGCTGTAGGGTCGGTTGCGTTGTAGCCAGTTGATCATCTAGCAGAGCTCTATCTTGTAATCGGTGATTTCGGCATCCAGGCGGTAGGAGGAAATCGCCTGGACGACCTTGGTGAGCAACCCGTGGGCATAGCCCTGATCGGAGGATACACAGGCTACACCAAGGGTAGCGGATTGCCAGGCATCCTGCTGCTCGACCTCGGCGATGGAAACGTTAAACTCATTGCGTACGCGGCTCATCAACGACTTGAGCACCTGGCGCTTGCCCTTGAGCGAGTGATTGGCCGGAATGGAGAGATAGATGGTGCAGATGGCGATGACCATGGGCCTACTTTGCCGGGCCTGCCTTCGCCTTCAGTGCCAGAAGGACATCCTCTGCCTTGACCGGGATCTTGTTGAACCAGATGCCGGTGGCATCGTGGATGGCATCCAGAATCGCCGGGGCCAGCAGCATCATCGTCATTTCTCCAACGCCGCGCGCGCCATAGGGCCCTAGCGGGTCGCTGATCTCAATCAGGCGGGAAACGATGTCCCGCGGTACATCCATCGCCGTGGGTATTAGATACTCTGAGAAGCGGCGCGTCTTGATGTAGCCATCTTGCTGGATGAAATCCTCGATCAGGGCCCAGCCCTGAGCCATGACCACGCCGCCATCCACCTGCCCTTCCGTTGTCTGGGGGTTGATCGTCTTGCCCGTGTCATGCGCCGCCACCACCCGGGTGAGGGCCACCTCGCCGGTGCCCATGTCTACCTCTACCTCGGCTACCTGGCTGGCATAGCCATAACTAAAGTTCGGATAACACTCGCCCGTCTCCGGGTCATATGGCGTGGTGCTGGGCGGCCGGTACTGGTAGGTGATGACTGCCGGGCGGTCTCCCTGATTCCAGGCTTCCAGAGCGCGCTCGCACGCCCCTTTCACTGCGTTGCCGGACATGAACGAGTGGCGCGAAGCCGAAGAACTGCCAGCCCCTGGCACTTCCGAAGTATCCAGTTCGTACATCTCCACCGCGCGGTAAGGAATGTGCAACGTCTCGGCCGCCAGTTGTGCCAGGATGGTACTTACGCCCTGGCCGACCTCCGCGGCACCGATCTTGATCACCGCACGTTCGATCTGCTCCCGGCCGTATAGCTCGGCGATACAAGTTGCCTGCTCCGCAAAGCCAAAGCTATAGCCCACATTCTTCCAGCCGCAGGCGAGGCCTACTCCCACTCGCTTGTGGGGCGCTGAGGCCGGTGAGCGCTGCGGACCTTGCTCGGACCAGCCGGCCGCCTCACTGACCTCGGTGAGTGTCTCACCGATGCCCACACCTGCCGGAACCACCGTGTTTGTGGCAATGGTCGACCCCTCCACCAGCACGTTCTTCATGCGCAGAACGGCGGGATCCATGCCCAGCTTCTCCGCCAGTTTGGACATCTGCAACTCCACAGCAAAGATGGCCTGGGGCGCACCAAAACCGCGCATCGCGCCGGTGCGCAGGTTGTTGGTATACACCACGTGGCCATCCACGCTGACATGGGGTACCTGGTAGGGCCCGGTGGCCAACAGCACCGCATTGGCCAGCACGGCGGTCGAGGAGGACGCATAGGCTCCGCAATCGGCCACCAGTTCCGCCTCCATTGCCGTAATCTTGCCGTCTTTGGTGGCACCCACTTTGTGATGGATGTAGAACGAATGCCGTTTGTGGTGACCGCGGGTAGACTCTTCGCGGTTCCACACCATCTTCACGGGTCGCTTGAGCTTCCAGGCCGCCAGGCATAGGACCAGCTGCACGGAGATGTCCTCACGGCCGCCAAACGCGCCGCCCGCCGGCGCATAGATGACTCGCACCTTCTCTTCGGGAAGTCCCAGGGCGTGCGCGATCTGATCCCGGTCATCGTGAGCCCATTGTCCCGCGCTGTGCACGACCACACGCCCTTCCTCGTCCACGTAGCCGATGCCGGCCTCGGGCTGCATGAAAGCGTGTTCGGTCAGTGGCGTAAAATAGTCATCTTCAACAATCACATCGGACGCGCCGAAAGCCTGCTGGACATCGCCCTTGCGGATGCGGTAGCTCTTGAGTACATTGCTCTTTTTGTTGGCGTGGATGAGCGGTGCACCGGGTTGCATGGCTTCACGAGGGTCAGTCACCACGGGCAGATCCTGGTAGGTAACGCGAATGAGGCTCCGCGCCTGAGCGGCAATCTCCTCTGTCTCGGCGACGACCATCGCCAGAGGGTCACCGACGGAGCGGGCCACATCCAAGCTGAACACAGGTTGGTCCTTAAAGATCAACCCAAACTCGTTGTGCGGCACATCCTTGGCCGTGAAGACGGCCACGACGCACCTAGGGAGGGGCCAACAACATCGTTTAACATTGTTTGTTCATAACACACAAACCAAACGTTTTTGTGCGCAACATCTTGGGCCTGTAAGCCGCCCACGACGCCGGGTACGGCCTCGGCTCCGCTGGTGTCTATCTGGATCCGGGCATGGGGATGCTCGCTCCACAGCAGCTTGGCGTGCAGTTGCCCCGCCACGTTCAGGTCACCGGGGAATCTGAGACGCCCCGTGACTTTATCAATCGCATCGTTGCGCACAACGGGTTGACCAACGACTGCGCTCATGTCCGTCCTCCTCTGCATCTCTTCAGTACCAGGGCACAAGGCTTTTTCATTTTAGCATCATCATCGCAAATAGGCAAAGGCAGGCACCGCTGACTGGCTCCAACCAGTCTCGCAAGTCGGTGCCATTTGCCGCGCACGGTGCTGTGCTCTATACTTGCGGAGGTAGAGATGGACAAGCTTGAAGAGATCGTCGACAAACTAAAGCAATACTCGCCGGATGCGGATGCCGACCTCGTGCGCCGCGCCTATGACGTTGCTGTGCGCGCCCATGAGGGTCAGGCGCGCAAGTCCGGCGAACCCTACATCTATCACTCCCTGGCAGTGGCTGACATCCTTGCCGATTTGCGCATGGATGCCACCACGCTCGCCGCCGCGTTGCTCCACGATGTGCCAGAAGATACCTCGGTAAAACTGCCGGACTTGAGCGCGCAGTTCAGCAGTGAAATCGTCAAGCTCGTAGACGGCGTGACCAAGTTGGAGCGTCTCCGCGAGCTGAGCCGCAGCGGACAGGGCGCGCTGGCTGAAGCACAGGCC